>Ga0210394_10005807_pt1 | contig 13670 bp, 28 predicted proteins | sample IncBWC12MmetaG_FD_160121 | JGI IMG/M metagenome (GOLD analysis project Ga0210394, IMG submission 160121) | Forest soil microbial communities from Barre Woods Harvard Forest LTER site, Petersham, Massachusetts, United States - Inc-BW-C-12-M | ecosystem: Environmental > Terrestrial > Soil >...
AATATCTTTCCTGCTCAGGCGTTCCCTTCGAGCCGCCGTAAAGAGGCTTAAACGTATCTGGCTTTGCCAGCTGTCGCCAGCTATCCCGATTGTGCTCTTTAGCTTCTTTCTCATTGGCCTTTACTTGTTCAATCGATACGTTGTGGAGAACACTTGCTGTGAATCGGTGGGGGTCATGCGACTTATCTTCAATGTCCCTTCGCCCCTGATTATCTCCACTGAGTATGACGGCGGCGCGGAATTCAGCGCCCGAGCCATCTGGCTCAGCCATGCGAAATCCTCGGCGTTTAGCACGAAATAATCGCTTGAACCCGCGCGGGGTGTTCTGGAACTGTACACTTCGAGTTGAAAATTCGCCGTCTTCGGTGAGGACAGATCGGAAGGTGAGCGGTATTCCGCGACTCGCGAGCCGGTGCGTCGCGGTGTTCGCTTGGTTGATTTCCGCGAAGAATTCCGAATCGTACTCATCTACAACACCTTTGAAGAACAGTAGATTCTTCGTTATCGCCGCGTTCACGCGGCCAAGCTCTTTCCACAGCGTTAGAAACGCCTCTTGGCGCTTAGTCTTGGCTACAAAAAGCTCCAATGTCTTTTTGTCAGTCTTACGCTTACCCTCTGGCGTGCGCTTCGGCTCTCCCCGCTTGTTCACAAGCTCGGGGAACTTCAGGACATCGTAGATAAACTCTGCTCGCTGGTCCGGCGAGCGGTAGTTAATCCCGCCTGTCATCGCCTCCATCTCTGTCTGCAGCTGCGCCTCTTTCTCGCGGTACTCCGCAAGCGTAGTAGTCACAGCCTCCGAATCTAGTGCCAGTCCTTCCGGCTCGATGTCTGCCAGCACAGGAGTTAGTAAGCATCGCGTGTAGAGGACTGGCAAGAGCCCACGTCGCGCTAAGTCACGCCGCTGATCCAGAAACACCGCCTCTGTTGTCTCAACGTCCTGTCGGCATCGTCCCTCTAGCCACGGCCTAGGAATCCGTATAGGATTCACGCCGTTGTGTATCAGGACATCCACTACCGGATCCTTCACAGGCAATCCCCGGCGCCGACAGCACATATCCAGCGAAGTAGACATCGGCTTCATGCCAAGTTCCTTCGCCCCTGCCGCCAGATTACCTAACAGCACGTACTCTGCTAGGCGCGTATCGAACGGCAGGATACTCCGTAAGTCAGCCCCTAAGCGTCTGAGCCATCCTAACTCATACTTCGCTTGGTGGGCAACAATAAAGTCCGCTGCGGCGATGTCTGCTAATAGCGCGGTATACGCGCCAGAGTACTCGTCGCCCCATGAACAGCGGACTTGGCCAGCTGGCCCTACTTTCCAGCACACCATGAGCGGCTGATTATCCTTATGGACAGGATTGCCATAGTCGCCATGATGTGTCGCGATCTCAAAATCTAACACTACGTAGTTGTCACTGAAATAGACCTTGGGGTCTAAATCCGCGAGAAACTTAGGCAGCACCGATCTCGACGACCCTGAACGCGGTCTTAATCGTTCGCAATTCCGGCACTGCCCGCAGTGCGTCGAAAATCTCAAACGACGGACCAAACGAACCCGGCGTGGCGCCGACTAGATCACGAATCAGCTGCGCCTCTTCGCGCGTTAGCTTTAACGTAATAGTCACGTCTGGCTGCGGAACCGGCACAGGCCGGTCAACTCTTATAGCTGCCATGCCTTAGCCGTTCAGCGCCTCGCGCTGCGGCGCCGTATTCGCAACCGTCTGATCGCTACCGATACCGCTGACGGTATCTAGAGCGCCGATGTCGAATTCCTTGCCCGTCATAAGCTCAATCGTCTGAATGGCAAGCTCTACCATCTCCGGATTCTCCGGATTGGCCACATTCAGGCCAAACGGATTCGTTGAGCGGCCATCGGCCTTAAGGGCCTTCTGCAGCTGCTCAAACACGGGGTAGCCAACACTCGACGCTTCGGCCGTCAAGTAGTCACCGCGGGTCAGTCCGAGGACGCCGACAAGCACTTCTAGCTCGCGCGCCGCCAAGAACTGCACGCTAAACGTGCCGTCTGCATTCTTCGTAACTGTCATAAATCTCTCCGGTTAAAAAACAAAGGTCTATATATCTAGATCGGTCATTTTCAGAGCTTATTTCCATTCGCCGGTTCGGCTTCGCTCTGTAAGTCACTGATTCCCTTACCAGAATAGCGCTTTTCACGATTCTGGCATGCCGCAAGCTGGCGGCGCAGTTTTGTCACATCTTCCTTGCTGCCGCCATCGAAATTCCCTGCCTTGTCGAGCACAATCAGTGCGTCAAACACCTGCTCTGTCGTGTAGGGGATCTTTACGCCCTTACCCCACCGGGTACGGGCTGCGATGATCTCTTTGACAATAGTCTGCGCTCGTGTCAGCGTCATCAGCTGCAATGTATCTCTCATGAAACAATTCCTGTCAGGCTATCGCCTCGTAACGGTCGCTTCAGATTGTTCGCGTTGTTGCGCCACGCACTCCAAGCGTACGCCTTGGCCCACTGCGGCACCCACGCCGGGAATGTGCTGTAGTACGGCACCAGCTTGTTAGTGCTATCCCATACCCACGCGCGCTCGCCGCTAACGCCGTCTTCGGAATTTCCATACCACTTGTTCAGAAGTGGTATGCTCCACTCCTCGACTCTAGGCCGGTACGGCCCTACATTCTCTGTGCCTGACGGCCACGGCTTGATCGAGGGGAATGTGGGATCTCCCCACGCCTTAAAGATACACGCTGGCAGTAGCACGATAAAGCCAAGGGCTACAGCTGCTATGATTTTCAGTTCAGTACTTGTCATATTGCTCCTACCCAAAGGGCCTTAAGCAAAAGCCCGAGTGCCGCAGCATACATGGAGCCAATAAACGCCAATGCAAGCCACGTAGACCATTTCATCTGTACAAGCTCCTAGACTTGTCAATTTCGACTATTAGCCCCTCGTGGCTAAACTCGTCGCTGGACAGCTTGTTCTTTGGTAGGCTCAGCGCCCGCTGATTGCGTGTCAGCATCTCCGCAGACGCCCCAATGCCGATCATAAGGTCCGCTGTGCCCGGTAGCCCGGTCTTGCTGTTGTCTAGGTCATGCATGCCTAGCCACACCTTACCTGTCGCGCTATCGCCCGCCTGAGTGACGCTAATGCCGATTAGCCCGTACTCAAGCAGTAGCTCGCGCATTACCTGCCCGTTCGTTTCGAGCCGCTGAACCATTCCTTCGTCATCGCTTTCCAGATTCCGGATCTGATCGACAATAAGTATGGACGGCTCGATAAGCTCAATCTGTTCACGTAAAGCGTTAGCGCTGCCATGTTTTAGCTGCTTGAAAATTAGGTTGTCTTCTACTCCGCGCTCTCGGTAGATCCTGAATGCGCGGTCCTTATCCGCTTCCGCCTGAGCCAATGTCATATTCGTCGCTCGGCTCAAAGCCCGTGCCTTTAGCACGTTTATCTGATCCTCGTTGCCTGCGTACAATACCTTCCTGCCTTGAATAGCCAGCTGGACCCCTGCATTGACAGCAAACGTACTCTTGCCCATCTCCGGACGGGCAAATACTAGCACATGATGCCCCGGCAGTGCTCCGCCGTTTATCCGCTTGTTCAGTACGCTCGGCGCTAGCGGGATTCGGTTCGCTGTCCCGACTTTCTCGAATATCTGCTCGATAGGTACAGCATCCTCCCATTCGGTCGTTTCCTTGGCCTGCAGCGTACTGGCGCTTAATAGCTCTCCGAATTCCGCATGGAGCTTGCTTGTTTTCTTTGCATCTCTCGCCGCTATCGCCGCTGCTAGCTCCATCCCTATGTTCCATCGCTTAAGCTCCAAAGCCACAGCAACAACATTACTAGGGCTAGGGCTGGCAGGTAGTCCGGCAATAACTCCCATGAGGGTATCACGCTGTTTGGGATTCGTGATACGAGACTCACCCAAGCCGCGAATAGTAGCCACATCAATACTGCCCGCCGTCTTGTCTTGGCGGTACCACGCATCCGCAAGGTCGTACCAAAACGCCACAGCGGGCGTAAGGTCTTTTGCATTAATGTGCGGCCTGATACGGTCATATGCCTCTCTGCTTGCTATTACCGCCGACAGTATCTCAGCATCAAGCACTGTGCGCTCCGCAGTCGCATGTCAGGAGTCGCCCAGTGATGGCGCTGCACCCCGGCTTGTGGAAAATAGCTCCGGTATCACCTGTCGTCTCGGCAGGTGGTGCGGCTTCGAGGGCCTTGCGAGCGATAGCATCCACGTCCTCGTAATACTGGTCGTTGTCCTCGCATCCACTGTATGCGACGATATTCACCAGCGCCGCGCGCAGCCTATCTCGTTCCCGCACGATTTGAACAAGGCTGTGCTTATCCCATTCGTCGGACTCGCGCGTCAGGCGCTCGATCTCGGCATTGGCGGAGACTAGATCCTTAGCCCAACGAACTCCGGCCTCATTGTATTGGGCGGTCAGTCGCTCGATCTCGGCGGCGCCATCGTGCAGCACGTTGGCTACGTCCGCACGGAATGTACCGGCATGAAAGCCACTTATGGCGGTCGAACGCAGACGTTGCGCCACCGGATTTGAGGACAGCGGCTCGCTCATGAGTCATCGCTCACAGCACGTCCATCTTCCTTCAGAGCGGGCTCGACGTGCATATGTGTCAGAACGCCAGTGTTCGCCATGAAGTTGTCGGTGACGTACTCATCGATCATCTCGCCGAACTTCACTGCGGCCTCGCGCGTATCCGCGTAGATCACAACCTTGACCTCTAATCGGTAGCTCATGCTGGTACTTCCACAATCCACGCTTTAATGCCGAACATCTTCAAGTCTTCGACATCCTGCTCCGCTACCTTGCGGTCAGTACGGATTGTCTCGATGGTCAGCAGCGGAAGCGGCTCCGGACTGTACTCGTCTGGCCTCTCCGAGCGGACTTCAAACTTTGTTCGGCTGGTAGTCAAGAGCGCACCTTTTGTCTTTCATCGAAGCATGAAGATAGGTCAGCATAGGCTCTGCGAAGATTGTACGGGCATATACCCAGCCCCGTAAATTGTCACACTGCGCACACAGTTCGCACTCTGCCGCAAGCGTGGCCTGTATCTTAGGGCCTAATAATTCCATCCATTGACAGTGCGTTAGCTTCATAGACCCAATACTCCAAATATCTCGCCCTTGGGCGTGTCTTTCAAGTCGCGGGCCAATATGGCCACGCGCAGTTTCTTAAACGCAGTGCCCCATTTACGGGCAAACTCGAATGCCTGCTCCGTAGCGTCAGCATCCAGCGCTACAATCTGTTCGACAGACTGTATCCGAGAAAGTTCCGACAGTCTGTCCATCCCGATCTCGCCCTTATTGGGCGTGCCGAGTAGGGCCATCGCATGCAGGCCGCACTCTGCCAGCTTAATCGCCGACAGCTGATCCTCGACTATCACTAGGGGCTTAGGCGTAGATCCCGGCCCGTGGCCTCTATAGAACGCCTGCAGCGGCGCTCTGTCTGCGCGGTAGGTCAGCGCCTTCCGCTTCCCGCGCCAATCTCCTGTGCCTTCTAATGGGCTACCCGGCCACGGCATTCGTAGCACATGCCCCCTAGCTAGCACGCCCAGCGGCGAGAGTATCGGCAATGCGTAACGGCTGTCATTACCCCGAAAGATGAACCTCTCGGGAGTAATGATGCCGTATTTTTCTTCGAAGAACCGAAAGTCGGCAGGCTCAAGCGGGTCCAGACGGCCAGTGTACGGATTGAGTGTGATTTCATTATTTGGCGGTCTGTAGTGCAGTATATCGTTCAAACTGCGCACTAGTGTCACTTTACCTGCAGTATCGACGTTCGGGCTCATGTGTGTATCCTTACGGGGTGATAAGAACCGGGAAGTCCAGCGGTAGACCGTAACAAGCAATAGCGCCGCAAGGCTGCGACACAATCGTCTCGGCGATATACCCGCCCGCATTCGTAAACTCATTCCCCACTACTGGCGAACTAGGTGGCGTCCGAGAAGGCAGGACAAGCCCCAAGTCCGGGCATGAGGATGATACAGGCAAGTTGTTAGCGTCGACAACGTTGGTGTCCGTTGCACTAACCAGATTGCCAGCAAGATCCCACACCAAGCTCGCACACGAGTAGTACGTGTGAATGTTTGCGCCGCGCCCGCTATGGCCACACGTGAAGTGTGCCGTAGCCTGCCCGTTCACAAAGTTCCCGTCCGAGCTAAAGCCGGTAACAGCCGTCGAATACACACTCACGGTCACATTGTCAGCGTAACACACGGGCGTGTGTACAGGCGTATCCAGCACGATGTTATTCACCGTGGGAAGATCGATCTGCGTCTGCGCCTGTGCGACTCCGCACAGCGCAAGCAGTGTTGCAAGTATCAAAGATTTCATAATTCCCCTTTTCAGGTTACTACAGACATAACAAGACACTTTCCCCTGAGCATCCCATGGTCGTTCTGCTCTCGCGCTGCCCAAGCAGCGCAGGTACTCCGTTGTTCCCCTAATAGGCTTCGAGAGTGATCGCATAGCATCTGGTATCTGACTGCAGCATGCTATCGTCTCGTCTCTCCCACCTGCATTCCCGCCGTGGTTCATTAGCCACCGTTAGAGCGGTATATGCTCAGACCCGGGGTCGCAAGTGTTTAGCGTTGCCCCATATATCTATATCGGTCAAATCAGTACACTTTTTTACGCGATCTCCGTATCGTGTTGTTCCATATCGGCTTTTATGCGCCCTATCCCGCGCTGAATTCTTCGGTAAATTGCACTCATATTCTGCCGATTCCGCCTCGCCAAGTCCTTTATCGTGAGCGGAGCTTGGCCATTCAGGCCGAAGTACAACACCAGCAGATTGCGCTCTCTCGGCGCCAGCCTGTTCAGAGCATCTTCGACCTGTGCCGCGTCCAATAGGCTGCTCTCGGCGCCGTCATCCATAAGCAAATCCTGCAGAGATACGGGTATAGGGGCAATATCGGCGCCTGCGTCCTCGGCGTCGCCCTGCTCCTCGTATCCCGCCTCTGTCTCAAGCTCTATCAAGTCCGCCGAATCGTCTAGGTGTAGATTCGTACCTGTCAGCCCTTTGGCCTGTGCCTTCAGCACGGCATCGAGCATGGCGAATGTCACATAGGGAGCTAGGTAAGTATCCATAGTGCTCCCGGCCTTTGTGTAGCCCGGGATAGCCTTTAGCGCCGCTACCCAGCCCTCTTGCCGGATGTCCTGCGTGTCGGCGGGCTGCAGCCCATACCGCGCGGTCATCCACGCGGCCTTACTGGATATCAGCCTGTCGATCTCACGGACAATAATTGGTCTTAGATTGGTTCTACGCATTGGTATTATCCGATATCCTCTCGTACGGCGATTAGCTCGCGCACTGTGTCTTTGATCCATCCGGCGCCGATCAGATAGGCGTCCATGTAATGCCGCTCAAGCCATCCGGCGTGTACAAGGCAGATTGCCTCGCCTACTACCGTTAGGCCGATCACAAGCCGAATGGTTCCCTTGTGATGATGGCAGAACCAGCGAAAGCGCTTCACAGCTGCACGCCCGAGGCGCGCAGGAAACGCTCTCGCTTAAAGTTCGGATTGGTAGTGGCGAGTGCATCTGCGAGCCGCTCGGTTAGGTACTTATGTGCCTGCTGGCTAATACCGTCGGCAGCCTCTTTGAGCGCCGCGGCAATAAGTTCGAAGTCTTTCCGTGTCATATTACCCTCGTCTTAGTACATGAACTTTTAAGGCGCCTTCGCGTTCTGCTATCACGCAGCGCAAACAGCGCCCTCCCGTCACCCACTCTACAATAGACATTTCAGTATGCCGCCCCGGTCTTTTCTCGAACACAATCGGTATGGGCGTGCCTTCAGCATTGAATGTCGGAAGCATGCGCGTCTCCTTAACCACACAAGTCAGAATATTGCATCTCATGATCCCCGCGTGCTGCGGCCTTGCAGCCGAAGCGGAAGCAAGCATCCATAAACTCTGCTCTGTTATCAGGGTCTTTGCCGTCGTGCCAATAGTGGTACATGACACGCGTGACGATGAAGTGATACAGGAACATGCAATCCTCATCGGTTAGACCGGCGCGCTTACATAGCGCCATATGCAGACCGGCAAGTCGGATCTCTCCGCTAATGTTGAATTCGTATTCGCCTTCGGCGTGCAATCGATCATGCCACGCCTGATAAGCGCCGTCTGCTACTTCCGTAAACGGGCTATCCTTAGCGCGCGGATAGACCGGAATCGGCACCATGTAGCGATTCTCGCCGTATGTCTCTTTCCAGCGTATCAGACTTTCAAGATTGGGAATGCACGTGCCCGAGTCACACACGTACCACGGGCCAGCCTGTGAAATTATGAATGCCTCAAGCCCCGGCGATGCCATACGAGGCTGTAGTTTACACCCGCTCATCGGTCCTTTCTCCCATTTACAGGCTCACTAGAGCCATTGTCCGGGCCATTCCCCGTATCGATGCACTTTACCATACATGCAGGGATATAGGTAGACTGCCGCGGATCTGGCGGGGACGCGAACACTGCGCCGGCAATGATGAACATGCAGCCCCACAGCGCAAGCATCAGCAGCAGCCCGAGCGTCGAGCGCTTAAACCGCTTGTGCAGTGCCATATACGCGCCCCCCGATCTCCGTGTAGTTACTCGCACGCTCTGCCTCGGCCCATGTCAGTTCTTTGAACTTGCCAAGCTCGATTGTGCGGCCCTCGCGAACCATAAGCAAGTAGGCAAGCCGCTGCGCATCGACATACAGGATTGATTCCTGCTGATAGTGCTGCGCGAGCTTCTCGATTTGGTCCGCAGTGTCAGAGCCCTCATACGTGAACACAAGAAATGACGCTTCGCGGTGCCCCTCATAGGCGCCGTCGACGCGCTGCCACTCAATACCGCGATTGGACAGAGCCCCAGCCATTAGGGCCGTGCGATTGCGGTTTGATTCTTCAGACAGCGAAGCAAGCTCCGCGCTGAATATCACAAACGGGGATTCGGTAATCATTTCTTTGAGCCTCCGCGGCCTTTCCGCCGCATGTGTTTCGGACGCCACCCAGTATACGGGGGCAATTGCTGCTTGTCACTCATGAATGTGTGTCCTTTGCAAATACTGTCTCGGCCAGTACGCGCGGGCACCGGCCATCGATACCGACGCACCAATCCGCGCCATTGCTGTCTACGATGTTACAGGCATGGCACACGACGCGCTCAGCGGGCCACGTCGAATCCTCAGCCCTATCAGGCACAGCACGGTAAAACTGCCGCGCCCTAGTAGCTTTCACATAGGTGCGTTCGGCGCCGTCCTGACGCTTCACAGTGATATTCCCAGTGTACAAAACAAGCTCTGTCATGATGGCAGATTCTCCCTAGGAAATGCCGTGGGTGCGGCCTCCTCGAATGGCCGCGACAGCCCGTCCTTATGGACAACGATATTATACACGTGTATCCATTCGAAGCGCTGCGGGCTCGGCGGAAGGATCTGGCATAGACGATAGCGAGCCTGCTTCTCTCCGCGATACTGCGCGGGCACAAGCGGACTAATCGGCGTGCCGTGCTTGGTCGAGTATGTTGGATCGGCTCCGTAATTAGCGCGCATGGTTCTGAGTCTCCAAGTAAAGATTGGCGAGCACAGCCGCACGTCGGGCAGTGTCAAGTATGTTTGCTTCGCCCACCCACGGGTAAGGCTCACGCGATAGCCACACAGACTTGTAATCAATCGAGCGCTGTGCGGGCGTATCGAATCCGACCGCTTTCATGCCCGCGTATGCGGCAGTGTCGGCGCATGCCTCCTCTAGCCCGCGTGACGGGTAGAGATGCCCGGGCAAATGTTGCAGCCTTAGCAGGTGCGCCCCTTCGTGAAACAGCGCATGCCACGCGATTTCATCATCGGCAAAGAATTGGGGACCGATCATGTACAGCATATCGATACTGCCCGCGTACATCGGCGCAAATAGTCCCATTGGGGTTTGTGCACTGGCCGTTAGCCACGTATAGCGCCCGTTGCTTATGCGCGCCATCATCGCTTCGAAGCCTTGTGGAAACTGTACAAATCCGGGGCGCAGTATCTGCCCGTCAGATATACCGGGATACGGGCCGCCTACAACGTTAACAGGCACATTCGGATGTAGGAGAATGTCCTTAACGAATGGCAGCGTATCATCCGCTGTGATTACCTTGCCCATTGTAAACCTCGCGCTCTGTATCGTGTGATTGCCAATGCGGCCGAATGTCTTTTCGGGCCGCGCCTATTCCCGCGTACTACATAGTAGCATCCATCGGGATCGCGAATTAATGTCAGTCTATTCATTTCTGCCTCATGTATAGGTGGCCGTTAGGCGCCTCCAAGTAGTCACCGCGAACGATGTACCGCACGCCATTATACACGACTGTCTCTAGTTGTATAGGCTCGACATCGAGCGGGAACGTTTCATAGCCAATCACCGAATGGGATTCGATTGCTACTACGTACATCGGAACGTGCAGGCGCTTGGATAGCTCTTTGTCCTGAGCCGATAGGCTATGGCCGATTGGGTGTGTATGCCATAGAGCACTGAGGACAGCGCCCTTTGGTATCTGCACCCTATAGTCGATCTCCTCAGCCTTGCCTTGTGTCACGGGCGCGGTATAGCAATACCGGCCATCGAGCGAATAGATAGCGCCTCCGACTTCGAAGTGTGCAGACACCGGCAGCGCCGCATGCGCTGCCGATGCCATAGCATAATGGAGGCTAGCAAAGCATTGTGCCGAGTCCATAGGTCCGGACACGGGCAATGCGGCAATGATTGCTAGTACAGACATCTAGCCGCCTACCGGGTCCGTAAGGACCGCTTGTGACTTACCACGAACCATGATGTTCCCATTGTGCAAGTCATACCATGCACCATCGGCGCGCACGAACCCGTCTAACCATTTCCGTACTTCTACCAGTAGCGGGTCTACTGTCTCAGGCTCTCGCGCGGCCATGTGGAACGCATCCTTGAAATCGTCGTAAACGCGGGCATTGCCTTCATGCTCAGGCTCATAGCTATCGCACGGCGCTAGCCGCTCTAGCACGACAATAGCAAGCTCAGACAGACAGCCCCCGAGCTTGTTCCTTACAAGCGTCATGCTGTCGATACGCGGAACGTACGGGTTATCCTGATGCCCCCAACACCACTCAAGGTATTGGATGTAATTCGGCGAGCGCCAGCAGATTTTGATGACCTTGCTGTCATCTGTCGGATGAGCGAAGACATGCGAATAAGCGCCTTCCCCCAGCTGCGCAGGCAAATCCTTAGCCAGCACGTATTTAATGCCAGTCAGCTGCTTAACGACAGTCTTAAGCAATGCCTTGGCCAGATACCTAGACGATGTGCTCTTGCTTTTAATCGTCAGGTGCGCAGCGGGTAATGTCTTGATTGTGAACATTTGCTAACCCTCCAAGTCTGAGAACGTGGCCGAGCGCAGCGCCAAGCCATTGGGATGGCGGCGCGCCAGCGGACCGCGCATGATCGCGAGTGCCTCAGATTCGCCAAACCACTCGGGCTCCTCGGCGTCAAAGCGGCCATTCAGGAAATACAGCCCGGTCTCGATGTCCTGTATGTGGAAGCGTTCCATTTGTCTCTCTCCGTAGGTGAATGAATATAGCTACCGGCCACCATTATCCTCCTGTCAAGCGTGCTGTGTAGGCTATTTAACAATAATGCTTAGAATATTTTCTTCTAATATTCCCCATTATCTAGAATATATTCGAATATATCTTAATCTGGCATTCATTGGCACAGATATTGCACAGCATATGCCATAATCCTATTGTATATTCTATGATACAATCTGGCATGCTAGTGTATTGGGCCAATGCGGAGACAGTAGACGTGCGGCCGCCGGTGTCTCTCCCATGCTCCAATCCATTGCCCGATCTGATTGTCGCCATGATCGAACAATCGATCCGTATTGCCATAATGCATCATTAATCGAGCATCTAACATATTGCCTAGGCTGCTGTTTTGTTCTGTCTATTGACATAAGGCCGGGGCCTATGGGGGGTACCCCCGGATAGGGATGGATGGTCTGATCCGCGGTGCGCTAGCCCGCGAGAAATGAAAAAAGTGAAAAGAACAGGGACGGATAATGGCCGATATTTGGCCGATAATGGCCGATATATTCCGAATATAATCAGGATATTAGATTTAATCGGCCTGATATTCAGAAATATTCGATAACAGGTCAGATAATACGCGGACTTTCGTCAGAAAGTCCGGGGAGGGAAGAAATGTACCAAATCGACTAGAAATCGTGCGGGCAGAAATGCCGATTATCGTTTATAATCAAAGAACTAGACTAGAGCCTGAAAAAAACATATGAAAATGGGTGATATAGTTATATGGGGTCGTGAAATACTTGAGGCCAGCCCTTGCGGCTGTCCAGCAGAGATTCACCGGCTTGCGCCCATTCGCCGCCCCTGCCAAACTGATGCCTGCACGAGATTCCCAAGAGCTAGCCTTGGTGGCTAGCCCGGACTGGTGTATCGGTACTCGGGACTGGTTAATCGGATGCTCTACTCTGGAATACATGTCGCTACGCCTTTCTGGCTACGCTCTTAAGACACATGGTATCAGGAGGCACCGAAGGGCAGTATTATCTTTAAGAATCTTAAGATATCTTGGGAGAGGCAGTGAATAGAATAGAATTTATTGTCCGAGAATATCCCTCGGATAATCCGAAGGAATACGTCATAGTGGCTAAAGCCACGGCGGATCTAGAGGAAGCTCTAATCGCTGTATTCCCTAGCAAGCACGCGGCTGAAGTGTTCGCCGCGGCAATGAATCACTCGATGGATTTGGCAGATGGGCACCCGAGACAGCCCAGTGCCTACTGACCTTGGTGATGCCAATTATGGCACTACGGAATCCCGAGCTTTACGCTCAGCTATACGCCAAGGCCGTATCCCGGGCAATAGCCCGCAGTTTGACGAAGCAGTATCAAATATTTACGCTCTGGAACGAAAACAGGAATCCCTCTCACATGGCAAAGCAGAGTTTCGCAGAGCGGGCACGTCAGTATCTTGACAGCAAGCCCACGTCTAGCAAATTAGACCGCCAGTCGGCGGAGACAGAAAACCACGGCGACAAGGAAACGGCCGGCGATCCAAACGCAATGGGGCCTGCCATGCGCACGCCCTATGGCGCCGTGTCCCCTCGATTTGACGATGCTGCTCAGGAGCCAGATGGCATGGGGCAGATCGGCGGATCTCGTAATGACGGGTATCCGTACGCTGATGGTGCTGTATTAGGCGCCGTTGATGACGACTCAGGTAGGGGTAGGAAGGGATATCCGCCTTCAGTGGCGAGTTTGTCAGACTACTCGGAAACTGATTCGGACGCTCACGAGTGGAAGGACTATCTCTAATGGCTAGTCCATTCCCGAAAGGCCCGAGTATCGGGCCGGCTCTTGGTGTAGGCGGCTCTATGCGCCGCGCAGAAGGGATGGGGACTTCTAAGCTGTTTGGCTCAGAGATGCGCCCCGGCCCTGCAAAGATTGCAATGCAGAAGGCCCCTAGCGGGCCGACTCCGGGCAAGCCGGCCTTTAGTGCTGGCATGCATCAAGTAATGCCTCACGTTTTTCGTTCTTCGTAAAAGGATCTCTCTCACATGGCTAAGAGCATGGACATGCACGAATTCGGCGCCGACTCAGCGCATATGGGCGGCGAGCCCGGCGGGCATGACAGCCTTCCGGGGCACAAAGTATCTGTA
>Ga0210394_10005808_pt1 | contig 13670 bp, 10 predicted proteins | sample IncBWC12MmetaG_FD_160121 | JGI IMG/M metagenome (GOLD analysis project Ga0210394, IMG submission 160121) | Forest soil microbial communities from Barre Woods Harvard Forest LTER site, Petersham, Massachusetts, United States - Inc-BW-C-12-M | ecosystem: Environmental > Terrestrial > Soil >...
CGCGGACAAAGGTTAACGGATTGGGTGTAATCAATGCTGTGAGCTGAAGATCTTCCTCGACGCGGGAGGGTGTGCGGACGGCGCGAGTCACCGCGGCCCATACCGTTTGCCGTGAATTCGGTGTCCAGAGGAGCCGAGCCGTCGGCTCAAACTCGAAATGAGAATATGTTTCCTGTAGAAACTTGGACCCGATCGTCAGAGAGAACTGATTTCCAATAATGGGGATCTCATCCTGGATAAACCCGCTGTAAAGCTTGTCGGTAAGGTGGCTCGGAGTAAACACAACAGTGGGCACAACCTCAGTAGTATTGCCCGAGCTCAGTCGAACTCCGAGACCCCACAGGAAGTCCTGTCGCCCGGGCAAGGGCAAATGATGGATGAAATCGATGTCAAACGTATCGCGAGACTCGGCAAAGCTTGACTGTTCTCGCTTCGTGCGGTCGTAATAAGTCTGCAGTTGGATGTCAGACCCAGCACCCAAGGTGTGCTTCCAACGACCCAGCAGATTGCCCCCTGAGAGCTCGGCACTCTGCTCCACATTGGTCATATATGGCGGGGAGTAACTTGTGATGCCCACACTTTGCCCGGCATCACCGTTGTACAGGTCACCTTGAAACGTGAAAGTGTCGCGATCGTGCAAATCCATATCCGTACGGAAGCCGGTCTGACCCATGCGCCAGCTATCGAATGAACTACCATTCGGATGAAACTCGGGCCCCTCGTTGAAGGCCTTGCCGTAAATCCGGTAATTAAAGCTCTTGTCGTTCCCGCCCCCGTAGCGGAGATTGACGAAGCCTTGATCGATATTTCCGCCGCCGGTAGATACGAGCATTCCACGTGTATCTTTGGCGCTCTTGGTGATGATATTGATCACAGCGTTGACAGCATTTGCTCCCCAAATCGTGCCGCCCGGGCCGCGGATGACTTCGATCCGCTCGACATCCTCGAGCACGGTGTCCTGGACCTGCCAATAAACCCCGGCGTAGAGTGGTGTGTACACAGTTCGTCCGTCAATAAGCACGAGTACGTCTCGGGAGAGGGCACTCGAGAATCCGCGCACGCCGATGGACCATGTATTCGAGTCGACCCGTGCAACTTCAACACCGGGTGCCAAGCGGAGGGCCTCCGGTATGCTCGTGGCCCCAGAGCGCCGGATGTCCTCTTGCGTGATGACGTAAATCGCTGCTGGAGTTCGGCTAACTTTCACGGGCTCTTTGGACGCGGTTGTGACCTCAATTTGGCCGAGTTCTTCCAGGGTCACCTGGGTGAGACGCCCTGTTGTCTTTTGATCTTGCTCCGTGGAGTCACCCCGGCTCTGAACAGCCATGCCTGTCAGTAGGAGGAGGGAGATCGCAACCCTAACCACTGCGCTCCGGTGAATAGAATTCTCGGCAATGAATGTGAACGCCGCGGGCAGCGTTCGACCGTTAGTGGTCAGCGGCCCGGCAATGGCGAAACGGTGCAACCTCTTGTTCACGGTCTGTACTCCCAGAGACAACTGGCTTGAAGTGTGTTGCCGTTTCGTGTGTGCAGTGAGGCGGGGCTCAGCTACCTTTTTCCATTCCCGGTGTTTCCACCCCACGCCCGATGCTAGCGCACAAAGCGTATTGAACCCCGGGCCAGCAAGGATGTGCTTATCTAATTAGCCATAATCAAGATAGGCACACCTTAAGTCACCAATCCCTAACTCCATCTCCTTCTCGTAATAAATTTATAAGTGCTCAACTGACTAAACCGAACCTTCAGGCAAGCCTCTGCGTACAGGGAGAGAGAACCGTGCCGAACACAAAAGATCAGTCTCCAACGATCCTCGTCGCCGACGACATTGAGGTCAATCGCGAGCTTCTAACGGAAGTTCTAAGTGCCGAGCATTATCGAATCGTGCAGGCTGAGGACGGCGAGCAAGCCATGCAGCTTTTGGAAGAAGGGGAAGTGGATTTGGCACTGTTGGACGTCATGATGCCTGGCCGTTCAGGCTTTGCCGTCTGTCGCGCTTTGAAGGCGAACCCGGACACGCGCTTGATTCCCGTGGTGATGGTTACTAGCCTGACAGCGAGCGAAGATCGGGTGCAGGGCATCGAATCCGGCGCGGATGATTTTCTTAACAAGCCGGTGAACAAGGAAGAATTGCTGGCGCGCGTGCGATCGTTATTGAAGATCAAGCAATTCACGGATGAATTGGAGCATGCCGAGAATGTGCTTTTTGCCTTGGCTCTTAGCATTGAAGCGAAAGACCCTTATACCGAGGGACATTGTGACCGTCTTTCCGAGTCTTCGGAGGCACTGGCGAAACGCCTCAGTCTTAATGGGGAGGAGCGCATTGCATTGCGCCGCGGCGGCGTTATCCACGACATCGGCAAGGTTGCGGTTCCGGATCAGATCCTATTGAAGCCAGGTCCTCTGACACCAGAAGAGCGCAAAGTAATGCAGCAGCACACCATCGTCGGGGCCGGTATCTGCTCGCCGCTGAAGTCGTTTCGATCCGTTCTGCCTATCATCCGTCACCACCACGAGAAAATCGACGGCAGTGGGTATCCAGACGGGTTGAAGGGCGACGAGGTCCCGCTGACGGCTCGAATTCTGCAAACCGTGGATATCTACGACGCGCTTACCACCGATCGTCCTTACCGTAAAGCGATGGCGCCCGATCGCGCTTTTGCTGTCATGCGCGAGGAGGTAAAGAAGGGCTGGTGGGATGGAGCGCTTGTTGACGAGCTAGAAGCCATGGTGCAAACCACGGCACTCCAGAATTAGGCATGCGCACAGCTTACGGACGATGATTCAGTGCTTCGAAAGAAGCGAATCGTGTGCGTGATATGGCCGATGGCTGAGTTAGTTCCTAGGCTGCCTTCCTCACACAGAAGCGGAACTTAGCAGGTAGCCGCAATACGGTTAAAATTCGCCCCCCGGCACCACTCACGCGTGAGGGTGCGGCACTGAAGAAGTCCGCTTTTGCGGAAGGCTTAGATCCACTCTGGACGTTTGGTTCTATCGATCTAACACTCGCCCCGTCGCCGAAACGTTATGGTTTCACAATGCCTTGTCGAATCGCGTAATGCACGAGTTCCACGAGCGATTTAAGGCCTAGTTTGCGATTAACCCTCGATCTGTAAGTCGCTACCGTTTTTTGGCTGATCGTTAGGGCCGAGGCCACCTCTTTGTTTGATTTGCCCTGCGCCAGAAGACTGAGAACCTCAAGTTCACGTGTTGACAAAATGTCCGCCGGGAACTCTATTTTGGAGGGCGACTCGAAGGAAGGTTTTGAGGGCAACTCGCCCCAGACATGCGCGCCCTGCGGCTGGGCCGCTTGGATAAGCGCCAGCAGTTCTTTCCTGCCGTCAATCTTGTCGCCGGCGGTGATCGATTTACGCAAGCGGCGAATTATGCCCTCAAGCCTTCGTTGTTGGGTCACTTCTATAACGAAGATACCAACATGGCTCACTCGGTCGCGTCGATCGCCTATGGGAAAATAATCCTGAATCCAGTACCCGATATCAGTTCTCATGGGCAATTTCGCCGAGAATTCGTGCTGATAGACGGGCTGACCAGTGAGGAATACGCGATCAATCCGGGCCTCTATGATTTTCGCCGTTCGTCCAATCACCTCGGGAGCTGTTTGTCCCAGATGATCTTCGGGCGGCACACCGTTCATTGCGGCGATAGCAGAATTGACGCCGACGTAATGGAAGCCTTGGTCATAAATGGCCAAGCCAATGTTCGAGCCGTTCAAGGTTTTCAGCAACCAATTGGAAAGCTTGAACGAAGGTCGCGCCGCGGACTGATCCGAACGGTTAGTTTCGGTTCGCATGGAAGTCTTGCAATGGCATGAATAATGTCAGGAGTTACGCAAAGCGCCTTGAATGAACGAGCGGTAAATTGAACTTTCCTGCTTCAGCTTCCGCACAAATCATCCCCGGGAATAGTCTAACACCCGTACCGGACTCCCGTTGGCGCTGAATCCTTTGCCGGGGCTTGCCGTACGGGGATTCGCACTAAGGATGCAGAAAAGCTCAGGCGAGTGCCTTTCAGAAAATTCTTTGTAGGAATTATGCCGACTTGACCTGAGTTATTAATCTCTTTAAAAGTTAGCTGCACAATCACACGCATTCCCAGGCAGACCCCTTTTGAAAGTTGTCTCCTCATGGATCAGGCTGCCGCTCGTAGAAAACAAAACTGTTTTTACCTCCCGTGCGCAGTGTTTACGGCGATTGTGACAGCAGCCTTGCTTGCTTCTCTCCGGCTTCTGTGACAACAAAACGCCTTGGATACCAGCATCGCCAGCTTCTGAACCTGACGACCCCGTCAAAGCGCCTGACGGCCGGCCACAAAGTGGAGTTACCTACGAAATGAATACCGAGCGTCGGTATGCGACACGATACAACTTTGGCGCAATCGCCGAAGTAATCGACCTGGACCAATCACGTGACTTGGTCTCACTTACTCGTGATCTCAGTGTGTCTGGTGTTTTCGTTAAGACGACGACACCTTTCACGAGCGGAACGGTCGTGCGTCTGCGGATCACGTATTCTGGCGAACAGTTTGCGGCCATAGGTAAAATCAGCGCGAATGTGACGCCAACGGGGATGGGCATCGTTTTTACGGAGATCGAGCCCAACGATCGAGCAACTCTCGAGAAATGGCTCAGCCAAGGAGAGGGGTAATGAGGCATGAGCCAAGGAAGCCTCACGGTGCACATCCCAAGTACCTAGTTTCCGCCGTTCGCCTATAGAGGGCCGCTGCTGCAAAGATAGACGGGGCGCTTCACGCCGTTCAGTTTTCAAAGGTGAAATGTTGAACGGTTCGCAGGGCGCGCTGGCTTGACCTCACCAATATCAATCCTATAGTCTGGCGCCACCGCGGGGCTTCGATTCGCGCTCGCTTGCGGGCTTGCCCACAGCGAGAAAGGCGACTAATGCGAAAGTTTGGTCTTATTTTTCTGCTCCTGTTGTTTGGCTCTGCGCTCACAACTGGGGCGCAGCAGCCTCCGCAACAACCGCCGGATTTGAGCAAGGTTCAAGTGAAGGTGCAAAAGCTTGCGGACAATGTCTATGTGCTGCAGAGCTCTGGAGCGCAAGCCGGCATGGGCAATATCGGCGTTTTCACCGGCGACGATGGAATCGTGCTCATCGATTCCCAGCTTGTGGAGCTCGGCCCAAAGATTGAAGCGGCGTTGAAGACGGTCTCCGACAAGCCGGTTAAATACGTCCTGAATACGCACTGGCACGGCGACCATACCGGCGGCAACGCTTACTTTGGCAAGACCGCTGTTCTGATTGCGCAGGATAACGTGCCGAAGACGATGCAAAAGGAACCCGATCGCCGGATTACGAATCTGCAGGTCTCGCTTCCAAGCGTGACGTTCAGCAATCAATTGGCATTGCACATCAATGGCGCGGAGATTCGCGCTATGTATTTTGGCCGCGCGCATACCGATGGCGACGTTGTGGTGTTTTTCCCCGGAAACAGCGTGGTACATATGGGGGACGTATTCACAAATTTCGATCCCCCACACTTTCCGGCGATCGATAACGATAACGACGGCTCAGGTGGGCCCGAGGGCGAGGTCGCCGCGATCGAATACGTGCTGGCGCACGCTTCAGACGATGCCAAGATCATTCCGGGGCACGGCGTTGTAGCTTCGAAGGCCGAATTACGGAAGTATCTCGACGTGGTTAAGGCGACAACCGCGGTGGTCCAAGCCGGCATCAATCAGGGCAAGAGCCTGGACCAACTCGAGCAAGAAAAGGTTTTGGCCCAATGGGATTCTTTGGAGTCGCCTCCTATTAAGGAAGACGTATATCTCGAACGGCTTTACAAGAGCTTGACCGCAAAGAAGAGCGGCGGAGCGGGCCAGGGCCAATAAGCCGATCGATTCGCTATAACGGGATTGGAGACGCGAATGACAAAACGCAACGTTCACAATTTCCTGCTGGCGGCTGTTGCGTTGCTCTGCGTCGCCATACCGGCACTCGCGCATCACTCTGTGACTGCTGAGTTCGACCCGGGCAAAGAGTTCACGGTGACGGGCGTGCTCACCAAAGTGCTTTGGGTGAACCCCCATGTTTACTGGTTTCTGGACGTAAAGGACGAAAGCGGAAAAGTGGAAACTTGGTCTTTCGAAGGCAATCCCCCTGGCATGTACCACCGCGCCGGAGTCAGGAAGGATGACTGGAAGGTTGGAGAGGAAATCACCGTGACGGCCGTAGCCGCAAAGGATGGGAGCAAGCACCTCGGCTTCGCCAAAATGTTTAAGTACCAGGATGGCCATTCAATCGTGCTGAAAGTCGGAGGAGAGTAGCGGCCTGAATCGGAGAATCCTTTCCGCTGGCGTCCTCGATTCGGCGAATAACCGATTCGCATCAGGAGGAGATTCAAGGTGAGATCTCACTACATTCTGCAAGCAGCCGCCTTCTCCGCTTTCTTTGGGCTGATTTCACTGCCACTCGAACGCCATGCGGCAGCGCAGAATTCGGCACAAAGCGCCAAGCTTCCCGATATCGTCCAAAGCAACGAAGAACTGCAGAAGCTCTATCTGCAAAGTCCCGTGGCCCAAATGCGCACGCCGCGCACGTCGGACGGGCATCCTGACCTGAGCGGGTTTTGGTACAACGATCTCGCCAATCTGGGTACGAGAGATGCCAACGGTAACGTGAAGTTTGATCTCGGAGGCGCGAGAGACCGCAGTAAGCCGCCGCGCAAATATCCGGAACCGTCGGAGCCCTCCTACAAGCCCGAATATGCCGCCAAGGTCAAAGCCATCGTCGAGGGCCAGTATGGTCCCACGACGACGGACGACCCCAATTTTGACTGCCTGCCTAGCGGGATTCCACGCGCCTCAACGGGCCCGCTGCAAATTGTGCAGACTCCAAAGATGGTCGTGATCCTCTACGAATCCAATTTTGTCGGTGAAAGCTTTCGCGTGATCTATACCGACGGGCGCCCGCATCCCAAAGACCCCGATACTTCGTATCTGGGGCATTCGATAGGCCATTGGGAAGGCGATACTCTCGTCGTGGACGTGACTGCCTTGAATGATGAGACGTGGCTAGGCGGTGGCCAGGGGCACACCGAGCCGGGGTTGGAGCCTGGCGAAGGCAATCACCAGATCACAGAGAAGTTGGCGTTGATCCATAGCGATCAGGAACACGTCGTCGAACGCTATACCCGTCGCGGCAACATGCTTTTCTATGAAGCTACCGTCGAGGACCCAGTCATGTTCACCAAGCCGTGGGTTGTTACTCCTCGCCATCTGGTTCTTGGCAGCCCCGACGAGGAGCTATTCGAAGCCTTTTGCGTGAGCCAGGATAAAGAACACATTGTCAAGCCGACGAACCAGGATTCCTTCACGTGTAACTATTGTAAGAAGCCTTCGAACTAAGCAGATACATTTTAGGGATTGCGATGCTTTCCCTAGTTAAGACAGGTCTACGGCCTAAAAATCAGACGAATCGATCTCACTGCAAGATCCCGCAAGCGGCACGCGATTAGCATAAACGTTGCCCTAATACAGAGAGCAAGCATCCATTGCGCGAATTCGAGATTGTCCGACAAGGATTCGATACCGCGTTGCAATCGCCGAATTGGGCGCGAGGCCGGCGGGAAAGCAGTTGAGTGCCAAACCTGCTTTCGTGAACCTTCAGTTGAATTCAACACGCGCCCAAATCGATGATTGATGCATTGTTTATCTGCGATCGTCGGATTCGTCTTTACCGTGAAGTGGGGTCAGGAAATTATCGAGAACAAAGTCAGCCACCTCGCGGCCCAGGCGCTGGCCAACTGTCAGATCTGTCCGGAAGTGGACTCCGGCGAAAATTCGACTCAACGTGGCTTCCTCGTCCGCAGCCGAGTACCTCGTGAACGAGCGCTCCGCTCCGGGCAGGACCTCCGACGTGACAACGAAGTCGAAGCGATCCCTGCCAAAGAACGAAATCAGAACAGATGCTCCGCTGGCGCTGATAACGGCGTGCGCTCCTGGGTAGGAGGGGTCCGGAGTGGTGTTGCCGACCTCTGGAAGCCAGTTCGGGTCGGCTGCCGTATCGGGATTGTCATCCGTCGCGGCGGCACGTATTGCGGTGACTGGGCGCCAGAAATTGTAAGTGTATTTAGCGTCGTAGAAAGCAATCACGTCATCTGCGAACGACAGATTAAGCAACGCAAATAGCCGCGCGCTCTCGGCAGTCGTCAGGTCATGCGCAAGCGCTGCCGTCTGACTGATTTCGTTCCAATAGTTCTGGATCGCACCGTTCCAAAAGCGCCCGGTGAGGGCTTGGTCCGGCGTGCTGGCGGTCCCATTTACGATTCCGAGTGATTTCACTTCATTGAAGTCGTCGCTGTAGGTGTCACTCGTTAATGCTGGAGGGGGTCCGGGCCGAAACTGGTTCGCGCGCTCCAAGGCGAAAGGGGTGACATGGGACCAGTGAGTGAACTGCGGTTGCTTGGGGAAATTCGGTGGCGTCGACTGATAGTCTCCGGGTGCGTTTCCGAAAACAAAAGGAATGGGCTGAGCATCGGAGCCGTCATTCTTTCGCAGGGCCAGGATTTGAGCGGCAACCGTCTGGCCTACGTTCACGCCCTCCGTTTTGTCCGCGCCGTCGGGAATCGGTGCGAGCGACTGCTGCAGTTGGGCGTCGAGCGTCGATTGGAACTTAGGATAGAGCGCTACGAGGATGTCGTGTGCTGCGGAAGCGGCGGCCGCCTCCTGGGAAGCAGATCGCGGAACACCATGGAGAGAAACCAGATAAGGCTTATGTGTACGATCGATTGCATTGACTGCCTCGTAGATCGCGGCGTGCATCATGGCGAAGCTGCGGGTCGGCTGAATCGTAGCTGGCTGGGCACCCGGGGTCCTCACGATCACCAAAAGATTTCGGTTCCACTGCACAACCGGGTTCAGCGATTCAGTCGAAGTGCCTGAGGTCTCCGGGCCTCCCTCGGCGGGTGAAGCTGCATATATCAGGCTCGTCGCGGCGGAAAGAGAGATACACGCGAGTAGGAATGTAATGAGTACTTTACGCATTGTATGTAGTCCTTTTTTTCAATTTGCGAGAGACGCGTGAAGAGAACGCGCTTCGCGGCCCAAGCGGGCTTGCATTAGTACAGACGCACGGATTCAAAAAATATTCCCGCGCCCAGCCAAGAACTCCGTTCCGCCCGCGTATTCCTCTCATGCCCTAGGGGTTGAATCCCCTCCCATCGTCATTGACACAGCGGTAGCGATGGCGTATACCCAATCAAATCCATCTATAAAGGGAGCAAACGATGGCAGATCACGAGGTCGAGAGGCCCGACGCTTCAACTCCGTATCTCGTTTCACGACGCGAGCTGATCAAAGGCGTCATCGCGGCGGGCGCAGTGTCTTCGGCGAGCTATCTATTTCGCGCGCCGGCCGTTTGGGCGCAGGCGTCCGCTCCCGGCGCGGTGGAGCGATTGGTCACGCTCACGGTAAACGGCCAGCAGCGGCGCGTGGACGTGATGAAGCAAGAGACCCTTCAGGCAACTCTGCGCTACAAGCTGGGGCTGACGGGTACGAAGCTTGGCTGTGACCGCTCCGAATGCGGGGCTTGTACGGTACTGATTGACGATGTGCCGCACTACTCGTGCTCGATTCTGACGCACACCGTGCGGGGCAAAAACATCGTGACGGTTGAAGGCCTGGCCAGCGCGGATGGCAAGCTGCACCCGGTGCAGCAGGGCATTATCGATGAACAGGGCTTTCAGTGCGCGTTTTGCATGTCGGGTTTTATCATGGCTGCGGTGGGCTATTTAAAGACAAATCCGAATCCGACCCGTGCTGAATTCGCCCATGGGATCTCCGGGAACCTGTGCAGATGCCAGGATTACGACAAGATTCTCAATGCCATGATGCGTGGTGCGGAAAATCTGCGGAAGGTGACACATGCCTGATTCCAAGAATGTGCCCGCGACCAAGTACAAACTGATCGGGAAGAACTACACGACGCCCGACCTGTATGCGAAGGTGACGGGGCGTTCGAAGTACGCGGAAGACTATCGCGCCGACGGCATGCTTTTCTGCAAGCTGCTGCTCAGCCCGATGCCGCATGCGCGCGTCCGGAGCATTGATGCGCGCGCGGCGCTGGCGATGCCAGGGGTCAAGGCAATCTTGACGGCGGACGAACTGCCCCCTCCGGCCGACAGTATCAACGATAACGGCACCGTCCTTCTGGCAAATAAGCGCGGAGATCGCGGGCTCACGATGGAGCCGTTGTATCAGGGCGATCCGATTCTGGCTGTGGCGGCCGTCGATGAGGTGACCGCTGCGGATGCGATCGAAAAAATTCGGCTGGATCTCGAGCCGCTGCCGTTCGTGGTCGATCCCCTGGTCAGTCTGCGGCCGGGTGGGCCGAACGCGAGAACGGATGGCAATGTTTGGGTGCGGGGTCCGCAACCGCCTCCGACACCAGGGCGTCCGCCAGCCATCGTTCCGCCGGATGTGGCGGTGGTTAAGTGGACCGAAGCAGACTTCGCGGATTATAAGGAAGGCCGCCTGCCAATGGGCAAGGCGACCGATGAATGGACCGTCGGCGATCTCGACGCTGGATTTAAGAACGCAGCGCTCGTCATGGACGAGACATTCGTTACACCGAATTCGAGCCACCAGTGCCTGGAAACTCGCACTGCCATGGCCTATTGGCAGAATGGCAAAGTCTACGTGCATAGCGGCGCGCAGAGCACCGCCCAAGCCGTGCCGGCAATCGCGCGATGGCTCGGCATCGATCCCGAAAATGTGGTTTTTATCAGTGAATACACCGGCGGTGGCTTTGGCAGCAAGATAACTGGGGCCATTTCCTTGATCATCCCGGCGCTGCTGGCAAAGAAGACCAACATGCCCGTCATGATGCGCATCAGCCGCGAGGAGGAAAACTTCATAGGCAAAGGGCGGCCAGGCTTCCACGGCCGCATGAAGGCTGGCTTCACAAAGGAAGGGCGGATCACGGCGCTCGATATGTTCGTGATTTGCGATAACGGTCCTTACGATCAGGTGGGCGATGCCGCGTCGTCCGGCCGAATTGTTTCGTTGTTGTACCAGCCGCCGGCGATGCGGTGGCGCGCGGTAACGGTGCTCACGAATACACCGCCTCGCAGTGCGCAGAGTTCGCCGGGCGGTATGCAGGGAATCGCCCTGATGGAACCGCTGCTGGCGAAGGCCGCGCGCAAGCTCGGAGTTGATCAAGTCGCGATCCGGCACATCAATGCTCCGGAGGGGAAGGCGAAGTTCGGGCCGCTCGTCGCAGGGAAGCAGCAATATGCCACGAGCGCCTTCCTGAAGGAGGCGCTTGATCGCGGGGCCGAGACGTTCAAGTGGAATGAGAGGAAGGCGCTCCCGAAGCGCAGTGGGACGAAAGCGCGTGGCGTCGGTGTATCGAGCAGTTGCTATGTAGGCGGCTCGATCGGTTTCGACGGTCTTTTCCTTATCAAGCCCGATGGGCGACTCTACATCCAGTCCGGAATCGGGAATTTGGGAACGGAGTCAGTGCACGACGTGCACCGCGTGGTAGCGGAGTTGGTGGGCGTGCCCTGGGAGAAGTGTGAAATCACGTGGGGCAATTCAGCAAAGAACCTGCCGTGGGCTTGTCCATCTGGCGGCAGCCAGACGACTCATGCGATGACGCGCGCCGCACATGCGGTCGCGATGGATGGCATCAAGAAGCTGCAGCTAATTGCGGCCAAGGATCTGGGTGGCAAACCGGAAGACTATGAGGTGGCGAACGAGCGGGTGTTCCGCAAGGGCGGCGGTCCAGGGATGAGCTTGGCTCAAGCGTCCAAGCGGGCGATTCAGCTCGGCGGCATCTACGACGGACACGAGCTGCCGAAGGAAATCAATAAGTTTACGGTCGCGTCGGCCAATGCGTTGGCCGGTCAAGGCTTGATGGCGGTCGCCAAAGACAGCTATCCGCGCGATGGCGTCACGCATTCCTATGTCGCCACGTTTGCGGAAGTCGAAGTCGATCTCGAAACGGGGCAGTATCGCATCGTCGATTTCCTGGCCTACGCTGACGTGGGCACCGTGATTCATCCAAATGCGTTAGGCGGGCAGATTCTCGGACGGTCGATACTGGGCATTGGCCATGCGATCGGCCAGAAGTGGGTTTATGACCAGCACTACGGGCTCCCGGTCGCCAAGCGGTTCCATCACACGAAACCGCCAACGATTCTGGATGTTCCGCAGAAGATGCAATGGGCGGCGGTTGGCATTCCGGATCCGGAAACGCCGATTGGCGCCCGCGGCATTGGCGAACCGCCCGTCGGTGGTGGCTGCGCCGCGATCTTGAACGCCCTTTCAGACGCGCTGGGGGATGAAGTTTTCCGGCGCGCGCCCGTCAACGCGGACACGATTCTCGCATCGCTGGAAGCGGGCCGGCCGATGCAAGAGCCGCTGACGGCGCACATTTGATTTAAGCCTGAGCGCGATGGAATAGGGAACCAACGGACGGAGCGCAGGAGGACGCAAATATGGCTGTGATACGCGATGTGATGCCGGCGTTCGAACTTTTTCAGCCGCCGACGATAGACGACACGATGCGGCTGATAGGTCAGTACCGTGAAGATGCCTGGGTGATGGCGGGTGGCCTGGACACGTTCGATTGGCTCAAAGATCGCATCAAGCGCCCGAAAGTGGTAGTGGACTTGAGTCAGATCAGCGAGCTGAGAGGCATACGTGCGCTGGATGGCGGCGGTTTGGAAATCGGCGCCACGACCACGTTAACCGAAGTGGTGCGACATCCTGTCATCCGCGAAAAGTACAGCATTTTGTCGACGGGAGCGGAAGCGGCGGCCTCGCCGCAGATTCGCAACCAGGGCACGCTCGGCGGAAACGTATCGCAAGATACGCGTTGCTGGTATTACCGTGCGGGCTGGCCTTGCTACCGTGCGGGCGGGAACACGTGCTTTGCCGATACGCCTACAGCTATTAATCGTGAGCACGCCATCCTGGGGGCGGATCGTTGCGTGGCGGTGAACCCGTCGGATTCAGCGCCGGCTTTGATCGCGCTGGACGCCAAATTTGTGATTCGCACGCCGAAAGGCGAGCGCATGGTGAACGCCGAGGACTACTTTATCGGCCCGGGAACGGACATCACACGCATGAACATTTTGCGGCCGGGAGATCTTCTCACGGCCATCCGGCTGCCCGCGGACTGGGCAGGAGCAAAGTTCTACTTCGAGAAAGTGCGCGATCGCAACGTCTGGGATTTCCCGCTGATGAATGTGGCCGCAGCCATGGTGGTCACGGACGGCAAGATTGAGCGCATCCGCCTGGCTGTGAACGCCGCGGCTGCTCGGCCTCTGCGCCTCACGGCGGTGGAAGACGCAGTGCGGGGCAAGGAACCAAACGCCGCTACGGGTGAAATGGCCGGACGGCTGGCCATCGAGGGCGCGCGGCCTTTGCGGTTCAACGGTTACAAAATTCCGCTGATGAGAAATCTGGTGAAGCGCGCCATCGGCGGCGTGGAGAAGGCAGAATGGGCTTAGTACAGTGGGCGACAAGTCCTTGGGGCAGGGAAGTTCCCATCCACATTGCATTTGGTCTTTTGTGGGTGGCAATAATTGCGGGCGTCCTCTTTCTGATCGCTCACGCCCTGTACATCAGCTACTGGGTGAAATCCGCGGAATCGCATTCGGGCGCAACGATGGGTACTGCCCAGATAGCCGGT
>Ga0210394_10005809_pt1 | contig 13667 bp, 10 predicted proteins | sample IncBWC12MmetaG_FD_160121 | JGI IMG/M metagenome (GOLD analysis project Ga0210394, IMG submission 160121) | Forest soil microbial communities from Barre Woods Harvard Forest LTER site, Petersham, Massachusetts, United States - Inc-BW-C-12-M | ecosystem: Environmental > Terrestrial > Soil >...
CCTGACGACCCTGATCTCCTGGTTGATCCCGGCCTTGCCGGCCGAACCCGGTTTGGCCGGGGCATTCTGATCGATCGTGAAGGTGTAGATCTCGGAACTGCCGTAATGGTTGACGAACAGATCGGGTCGGAACGCCTCATTGAGCTTCTTCAGGAGACCATCCGTCATCGATGCGCCGGCGAAGCCGAGCTTTCGCACGCTCGATAGGTCGGTCGATGCAAATTCTGGGGCGTGAACCAGATCATGGTACAGCGTCGGCACCAGATATAGATTGGTGATCTCTTCCGCCTCGATCAGCGCCAGCGCCTTTTTCGTATCGTAGCGCGGCAGACACACAAAGGTACCGCCGACCAGCGACATCGCAATCAGCGAGCGAACGCCCATGGTGTGATAGAGCGGCATCACGCCGAGCGTGTGCTCGCCACGCCGGTAAAGATTTTGCGCGACATGGGCGATGCCGGCGGCGCGCTCGGCGCGATGCCGCCGCGGCACGCCTTTCGGCCGCGACGTGGTGCCCGAGGTATAGAGCATGATCGACCAGTCTTCGGCGCCGACACGCGGCGTCGCATCCACTGCGCGCTCTTCAGCCAATCGTTCGAATTCGAATGCGCCCGCATCCTTGCAGCCGACGGAAATTCGCGGCAACGCCTGTGCGCGGCCCGATTCTTCGACCGCTTGCGCGGAAACATCCTGATAGATCACGGCGCGAGCTTCGCAATTTTCGATGCAGAAATCGAGTTCGTCTTCCTTGGCGCGCCAGTTGATCGGCGTGATCACGATGCCGGCCAGCTGGCAGGCCCAGTGCAGGGTCGCAGCCGCCTCGCAGTTCTGCAAGGCGGTGACGATGTGATCGCCGCGTCTCACTCCGATGCGGTCTAGCGATGCGACCACCGAAGAGATGCGCCGGTACCACTGCGCATAGGTTAGCCGAACGCCGTCATCGACGACGGCGAGCCCGTGCGGATCGCGCGCGACGCTGGCAACAAAGCTTTTTCCAAGATCAAGCATGGGAATTCTCCCTGCTCACATCGCCCGCGATTTCGGCGGCGGCTTCCAGGGCCGCGCGGACGATCGGCGTGTACCCGGTGCAGCGGCACAGATGGCCGGTCAGGAGATCGCGGATTTCCTGCTCGCTTGGCCTGGAATTTTCGCGCAGGAAATTGTCGAGCGACATCAGGATGCCCGCGGTACAAAAGCCGCACTGAAGCGCGTGGTTGCGCTTGAATGCCGCTTGCAGAATACCGAGGCGATCCGCTGCGGGAGCCAGTCCCTCGACCGTCCGCACCGCACAGCCATCGATCTGCACGGCCAAGGTGAGGCAGGCGCGCGCGAGCTTGCCGTCGATCTCGATTGTGCAGGCGCCGCATACACCATGCTCGCAGCCGACATGGGTGCCGGTCGCGCCAACCTGATGGCGCAGAAAATCGGTGAGCAGCATGCGGGGCTCGGCCTCGCCGCCGCAAGGCTTGCCGTTGAGCGTGAACCCAATGGCGTGACGTTGGCCGGCAGGCAGGCGGCTCATGACAGCACCTCTCGCACGAGGTCGGCCCCAATCATGCGCACGAGGTCCCGCCGGTAGCGGGCCGAGGCATGAACGTCGTCTCTCGCATCGAGTTCATAGGCAAACAGATTCAAGGCGTCGTCGAGCGCGCTTGCCTCAAGCCGCGGGAATTCGCGAACCACGGGCATGTCGGCGACGCCGCCGACCGCAAGGCGAACGCCGTTCTTTGTGGCGACCGCGGCGCAGGCGACAATGGCGAAATCCCCGTGACGGCGCGCCACCTCGCGAAAGGCGCAACGATTTAGATCGGCCGGGAACGAGACCGCCTCGATCAATTCGTCATCGGCGCGACTGGTCGCCATCATGCCGGCAAAGAAATCCTTCGCCGGAACGCGCCGGCGCCGTTTGAAATTACGCAGATGCACTTCGCCGCCGAGCGCACAAAGCACCAGCGGCAATTCGGCGCTGGGGTCCGCATGCGCGATCGATCCGCAGACCGTACCCCGGCTACGGGTCTGGGCATGCCCGGTCCAGGGCAGCGCCAGCGCAGCCAGCGGCAGCGCCTCACCAAGTTCGGGCCATGACAGCAGCGCGGCCTGGCGAACGCCGGCCCCGATGGTGACGTTCCCGCCCTCGCGTTCGATTCGTGCGAGTTCGCCAAGACGCATGATGTCGATCAGCGTTTTCGGCTTGGCCAGGCGCATATTGAGCATCGGCATCAGCGACTGTCCGCCGGCAATGATCCGCGCATCGCCGCCCTCGCGGCCAAGCACGTCAAGCACCTCATCGAGGTGGTCGGCGCGGACATAGTCGAACGCGGCGGGCTTCATGCGCGCCCTCCGAACCATCGCCGGAGCCTTGCTAAAACCGAGGGCCCAGCTGCGCCACCGCCGGCCTGCCGCGCCAGCGCGGCAAAGAATTGCCCGATGATGACCCGCGCCGCGCCGTCCAGCAGCCGTCCGCCGATGCTGGCGACCTTGCCGCCGATCGCCGCCTCGTAAACATAATGGATCGCGGTGCCGCCGCCCTCGACGGGCCGAAGCGTGATGCGGCCTTCGCCGTTGCCAAAGCCGAGCGCGCCCTCCGCGTAGCCTGCGAGTGTCACGGCCTTTGGCGGGTCGAGATCGGACAGCCTCACTTCGGCCCGGTAGCGCCCTTTCACCGGGCCGATACCGAGCGTCACGTCCGCACGGAAATGGGTGTCGGAGATTTTTTCAACACCGTGGCAACCGGGGATCACGGCGGCGAGCGTTTTGGGATCGAGCAGCATTTCGAAGACGCGCCGGGCTTGCCCTGCGACGACAGCCTCGCCCTCGCCGCGGAGCTTGCGGTCGCGACCCCGCTTCTCTTTGACCTCGCCGGTCGGGCGCGCCGGCGGCGCGGGTTCGGCACCACGAATCAATTCAGCCAGCTTTGCGGGCACGAGCGGCAGAACAAGATCTTTCGCTCCAATCGCGTCGGCAACCGCATTGGCGATACAAACCGGCGTCGACATGCAGTTGCCTTCGCCGACGCCCTTGGCGCCAAGCGGTGTGAAGGGCGAGGGCGTTTCCAAATGAAGGATGACGGGGCTTGGTACTTCCGCGGTGGTCGGCAGCAAATAATCGGCGAAGGTGCCGGTCAGAAAGCTGCCATCCTCGGCATAGGCATATTCTTCGTAGAGCGCGGCGCCGACGGCTTGCGCAAAGCCGCCGCGAACCTGTCCGTCGACCATGGCGGGATGCAGGATGGTCCCGCAATCGTGCATGGTGACGTAGCGGTCGATCCGCGTTTGCAGGGTGGTGCGGTCGATCTCCACGCCGCAGAAGTCGAAAATGAAACCATGGCAGAGCGAGGAATTGATGTGGTCGTCCTCGTCCGGCGCAGTCAGTTCGGGCGGCGACCAGAACACCGTTTCGCGGATGGTTTGTCCGACGCCGTCGGGCAGCGCGCCCGGCGACCAGTGGCTCAGCGCCGCGACCCGCGAGAACGAAAGCCTGTTGTCGGGGTTGCGCTTCGACCCGACCTGGCCGCCGGCGAACGCGATGTCCTCGGCTTCCGTGTTCAACTGGCTCGCCGCGATGCGCCGCAATCGTTCGGCGATGCGCTCAGCCGCGAGCTTGGCGGTACCGGCAACGGCCGGCGCGAAACGGCTGGCATAATTGCCCGACGCGATCGACCAGGCATCCTTCGCGGTATCGATCTCGGTGTTGACGCGGATGTCGGAAGGTTTCAGACCAAACACATCGGCGACGACCTGCGACAGTACTGTGCGATGGCCCTGCCCCTGCGGCACGGACGCGACATGAACCGTGACGCTCCCGACCGGATCAATCGCAACCGTCGCGGTCGCCTGCGCACCGTTTTTCGGACCCGCCTTGCGACGCTCCGCCGGCGTCAGCACGGTCGTGATGTAGCCCATATTGGACACGCTGGGCTCGACCACGGCTGTATAGCCGATACCGTAAAGGCGGCCCTGCGCGCGTGCCGCATCCCGCCGCGCCTTGAGCGCGGCGAGCGCGCCCTCCTGTACCGCGCGTCGGATTGCCTCCTGGTAATTGCCGGAATCGAGCAAGGCCCCGCTCGCCGTCCGGTAGGGAAACGCATCCGCGGCAACGAGATTGCGCGTGATCACGTCGAGCGGATCGAGGCCGAGTTCGAGTGCAATGCGTTGAACCAGACGCTCCAGCGCGAAATACACCTGCGGACCGCCGAAGCCGCGATTTAATCCGCTCGGCGTCTTGTTGGTAACGACGACGCGGTTGCGGACTTTCAGGTGGCGGATGTCGTAGGCGCCGGTGAGGTTGCCGTGCATGCGATAGAGCGTGGCGGGTTCGGGCGCCCGCAAATGCGCGCCGCAGTCTTCGACCTGATCCCAGTCGAGTGCGAGGATACGGCCGTCCTCGGTGACGGCGGCGGCCAGCGAGACCGCGCGGTTGGTTGCGGAAACTGACGCCGTCAAATGCTCGAGCCGGTCCTCGATCCATTTCACCGGGCGGCCGGCCGCGCGCGCCGCTGCCGCGATCAGAACGATGTAGGGGAAGACGCCCTGTTTGACGCCAAAACTGCCACCGGAATCCGGTGGCGTGCGTAACCGCAGCCGATTGCCCGGCACCTTCAAGGCGCGGGACAGCACCGCGTGAATGCTGAACGGTCCCTGGAAATTGGCCAGCACATCGTAGGCGTCTTCGCCCGGATTGTAGTCGGCGACCACGCCATAGGTCTCGATCGGCGTGCAGGAATTGCGGGGGTAGCTGACGTCGATGCTGATGCGACGCGCCGCCGATGCGAAGGCTTGTTCGGGATCGCCGTAACGGAACGAGCGGTCGCTGGCGACGTTGCCGGCAAACCCGTTATGAAGAACCGGCGCTTCAGGGTGCAGCGCTGCAAGCGGATCGACCACGGCAGGCCGCGGCGCATAGCGCACATCGATGAGATCGGCGGCGTCTTCGGCACAGTAACGATCGGTCGCCACGACAATCGCGACGGGTTCCCCGACATAGCGCACGCGGCCCACCGCCATCGGCCAGCATTCGACCGGCGCCTTGACACCCACCACGAGGCTCGATGTCAGCGCCTTGATATCCTCGCCATGGAGAACCGCGACGACGCCCCGCGCCTGCATGGCCTGCGACACGTCGATCGACACAAAGTCAGCATGAGCGTGCGGCGAGCGCAGGAATGCCGCGTGCAACGTGCCCGGGTCGACGCCGATATCGTCGATGAAGCGGCCGCGTCCGGTCAGAAGCGCGGAATCTTCGACACGTGGGATCGACCGTCCGACCCAAAGCGGGCCGGACTCAGGATGGCTGTCTGCCATCGCCGTCAACCCGCGACGATCCGCGCAAGAGCGGCCTTCGGATCAGCCTGCAACACCTTGCCGAGATCGACCTTCTCGACGCCCTTGACGTGAATGCGTTTGAATTCCATCGCATCGGCCGACAGCGGCTTGGTGGCGTCGATGCCCATCTTGGCGCTGATGCCGTTGTCGGACGACGGATCGAGCTTCGAGCCCTGCGCGCCCGAAACGATGACGAGGTCGCGGTCGGCCTGGAAACGGGTCGCAACCGCCCATTCGATTTCGGTTTCGTCGTCGATATTCACGTCCATGTCGACCACGACGACCTGCTTGATGTCGTAATGGCCGCCGAACGCGCCCATGATGATGTTCTTCGGCTCGCCCTGGCTCTTCTTGTCGACCTTGACGGCGAGGTGGTAGCGGCAGGTGCCGCCCCGGGTGAGACGTACGTCGCGCACCGATGGAAAGCTTCGCTGCAGATGGTCGAGAAGCGTCGCTTCACGCGGGATGCCGCCGAGCAGGAGGTGCTCGACGCCACCACCGACGATGGTGTGAAAAATCGGTCTCTTGCGATGGGTGATCGCATCGACCTGGATCACCTCGCGGTCGGCGCGCGGCCCATAATATTGCGGAAATTCTCCGAACGGCCCCTCGGGCTCGCGGACCTTCGGCAGGATGCGGCCTTCGATGACGATTTCCGCATGCGCGGGCACGCGCACGTTGTTGGTGCGGCACTTGACCATTTCGATGGGCCTGCCGAGCAGCGCGCCAGCGATTGCCATCTCGTCGCTGTCGAGCGCTGCGATGGCTTGTGAAGCGAGAATACAGGCCGGATGAACGCCGATCACCAGCGCAATTTCGAGCGCCGCGCCGGCCTCCTCGGCCATCCTGAAGTAATGCAGGGTATGCCGGGGCAACAGCAACACGCCGATACGGTCGGGCCCGCTCACCTGGCAGCGGTGGATCGAGACGTTCTGGACTCCCGTCTTCGGATTGCGCGCAATCAGCAGCGCTGCGGTGATGTAGGGGCCGCTGTCATGCTCATTGTGTTTGGGGATCGGCAATTGCTTGAGCAGATCGACTTTCTCATGAAAGACTTCCTGCACCGGCCCCGTTGCAACCTCGATCCATGGCAGCGGGTGGCGCACGGCGTTCTGGAAATTCGAAAGCAGCTTGGCAGATTGGACCTGAAGCGCATCGGCGATCCAGCTGCGGTCGACGAACAGATTGGCCACCACCGGGATCGCGTGATGATCGGGCTCGGGAAACAGCACCGCGCGTTCGTTTTCAAGTTTCTTGGCGACCGCGGCCAGTTCATCGATCAGCGAGATGCCCTTGTGCGCGACCGCCAGACGGCCGGCGGCGACAAGGTGGTTCAGCCAGTCGCGCAAATCGGGATGCGCCGCCTCGCCAGCCGTGTCCGTGTTGGAGCGCCTTGCTTCCATCGCTTGCTTCCTCGCCTCACCCGGCTCTGATCTTATTCTGCTCTGATCTTGGCCGCGCGAATGATTTTCGTCCATTTCTCCATCTCGACCTTCAGCCGCGCGGAGAATTGCTCAGGACTATTGCCTACCGGTTCAAGGCCGATCGCCGCCAGGCGTTCCCTCGTATCCGGCTCGTCGATGATTTTAACGATCCCCTGATGAAGCCGCGCGATGACCTCTTTCGGCGTGCCGGCTGGAACCAGAACGCCGACCCAGGCATCGCCGTCGAGTTCCGGATAGCCGGCTTCGGCGATGGTGGGAAGATCGGGAAACGCCTGCGATCGATGCTGGCTCATCACCGCCAGCGCCCGCAGCTTGCCGTCCTGGATGAATGGCATCGCCGCCGAGAGCGCCGCAAAGCCGATCGGCGGGTTGCCGGAGATCACCGAGGTGACGGCGGTGCCGCTGCCGCCATAGGGAACGTGGACGAGATCGACGTTGGTGGCGACGCGGAACTGTTCGCCGAGAAGGTGCGACGGCGTTCCAAATCCGGGAGAGGCAAAGCTGTACTTGTTGGGGTTCGCTTTGATCAGCGCCACGAGTTCGGCGACGGTGTGCGCCGGCAGCGACGGATGGACGAACATCGCCGACTGGAAGATAGCGACCTGCGTCACCGTCTCAAAATCCTTCAGCGCGTCGTAGGGGACCTTTTCGTACAAGGTCGGATTGATGACGTAGCTGTTAACCGTAATCAGGATGGTGTAGCCGTCCGGCGTCGTCCGCGCGGCCTGGCCGGTGCCGATATTGCCGCCGGCCCCCGCAATATCCTCGACATAGAACTGCTGGCCGAGGCTATCGGAGAGCTTTTGCGCGATCAGGCGCGCGCAGACATCGGTAGGGCCGCCGGGGGAATAAGGCACGATGACTCGCACCGTCCGGGCCGGGTAGGATTGCGCTCTGGCCAATCCAGAGAGACCCGGCAGCGCCGCAAACCCGGCGGCGAGACGCAGAAAACGACGACGTGGAAGCCTCATGGCCTCAAGCTACATCAGGGCAGCCATCTTCGAAAGAGGCCACGGTCTTCCATTAACTTAACGCCGCCTGGACTCTGTGCTATTGCGGCCTGAGCTGTCTTTTTAGCCTGATCCGAACCGGTCCTGATTTTCGATGAACTCGCATCCAAGGCGTTTGATCGTTGGCATTACCGGCGCTTCCGGCGCGATCTATGGCGTCCGGCTGCTGCGGCTGCTGCAGGCGAGTGATATCGAAACCCATCTCGTGATGAGCCGGTCGGCGAAGATCACCTTGACCCAGGAATTGGACGTCGGCGTTGCCGAGGTTTCGGCGCTGGCCGGCGTCGTTCATCAGGTCGACAATATCGGCGCGTCGATTGCGAGCGGATCGTTCAAGACGATGGGCATGGTGATTGCGCCCTGCTCGATGCGAAGCCTTGCCGAGATCGCTTCAGGCGTGACTGCTTCGCTGGTGACCCGCGCCGCCGATGTCGTGCTCAAGGAACGAAGGCGTCTGGTCTTGCTCGTTCGCGAAGCGCCGCTCCACCTCGGCCACTTGCGCGCCATGACCACGGCGACCGAGATCGGCGCAATCGTCTACCCGCCCGTGCCGGCATTTTATGCGCGGCCCACAAGCCTGGAGCAGATGGTCGACCATACGCTCGGGCGGGTGCTCGACCTCTTCGATATCGAGAACACCGCCGTCAGCCGCTGGAGCGGATTGAATTCGATCAAGACTACCGACTGATGCGACAACCCCAGCCCGAGTTAGAGGCAGAAAGTTGGGCTTTCGCCGTTGCCCTCTACGCGAGGCCCGGCGTTGCGGAAGCCTGCCTCGGCTTGCAGAACGAGGCCGGCGTCGATGTCATGCTCTTGCTTGTGGCAACCTTCGCCGCCGTCAAACATCGCCTTGTGTTGACGCCGGATGAAATCAGGGCAATGGACGAGGCCTGCCGCCTTTGGCGCGAACAGATCGTGTGGCGGCTGCGAACCATCCGCATCGCGTTGAAGACCGGACCGCGGCCGGCGCCAAATAGCGCGACCGAGCAATTCCGTTCGCAGGTCAAGGCGCTCGAACTGGCGGCCGAGAAACTTGAAAATCAGCTACTCGTTGAATGTCTGCCGCTCCGGCCACCGCAAAACGAGATCGTAACAACAGAGCAGCTCCGCGCCGTTCTGGAGGGCGTTGTCGCGCACTTTGCCGAAAGGCGAAGCGAAGCGCCGAAAGGCGGCCTTGCCTCGTCGATCGACACGATCGTCGAAGCTGCGATAAAGGATGCATCCTGATCGCTGTCATCTGATGGAAAGCTATTGCGCTTTGGCCCGTCGAAATGCGAAATCCTTCCCCGAATGGGTGGGTTGCGAGGAATTCGGCTTGATATTGTGACGCCTCTCAGCAAACTGCCTGCGCAATCCAAGGCTCCCGCGCTGATGCCCGCGCCGGGTTCGTTTTGAACGGGATAACGAAATGTCAGAGACGATGAGGGCGCTCGTTCTGCGCCAGCATGGCGGATTGGAAAACCTGGAGCTGGTGACCAACCACCCGAAGCCTGCGGCCAAGCCAGGGGCCGTCGTGATCCGCGTGCGCGCCTCGTCGTTCAACTACCACGACGTGTTCACGGTGAAAGGCATGCCCGGCATCAAGGTGCCGCTGCCGGTGGTGATCGGCCTCGATATGGCGGGCGAGATCGTCGAAATCGGCGAAGGTGTGTCGGGGTGGAAGATCGGCAGCCGCGTGCTGGTCAATCCGCTCAACAAGAAAAAGGGCCTGATGGGCGAAATGCTCGACGGCGGCATGGCCGAATATTGCCTCGTCGAGGCCGATCAGCTCATTGCCATGCCGAACGGCGTCACTTTCGAGGAGGCGGCATCGCTGCCGGTTGCGTATGGCACCGCGCACCGCATGCTGATCACCCACAACACGATCAAGAAGGGCGATCGTGTCCTGATTCTGGGCGCCAGCGGCGGGGTCGGCACCGGTTGCGTCATCCTGTGCAAGCTGCTCGGCGCCGAAGTCATTGCCTGCGCGAGCAGCGCGGAGAAGATGGACAAGCTCAAGGCGATGGGCGCCGACGAGACGATCAATTACAAGGAAGTCGATTTCTCGAGATGGGCGGTCGAGAAATACGGCAAGCCGCAACGCCGCACCCATGAAGGCGGCGTCGATGTCGTGATCAATTTCACCGGCGGCGACACCTGGGTGCCGTCATTGCGCTGCCTCAAGCGCGGCGGCAGCCTTCTGGTGTGCGGCGCGACCGCCGGACATGACCCGAAGGAAGACCTGCGCTACATCTGGAGTTTTGAGTTGAAGGTGATCGGCTCCAACAGCTTCTATGAGGACAACCTCACCGATCTGATGAAGATGATCGTGGAGAAGAAGATCAAGCCTGTGATCGACGAGGTGCTGCCCCTTGAAAAAGCCGCCGAAGGTTTGCGCCTGATCAGGGATCGCGAAGTCATTGGCAAGGTCGTGGTCGTGCCTTGAGGGCTTGCGCTCGGCAAGCGAGACAAAAAGGTTTTGTGTGATGAGTGAAATTCCAAGCGTCGAAGACGTCCAGAAACTGCTGTCGCGCGGACCGTACCATCAATGGCTCGGCCTGAAGGTGGTCTCGGTTGGCGAAGGCACGATCGAATTGACCGCGACCTGGCGCGAGGAGTGGGTCGTCAATCCCGATCGTGGCTACACCCATGGCGGCATTCTCGCGGCACTGGTGGATCTCACGGCCGATTGGGCCATGGTCTCCAAAACCGGCCGCGGCGTTCCGACCATCGACCTGCGCGTCGACTATCACCGCGCCGCGATGCCCGGCGTGCTGACGGCCCGCGGCGAGATCGTGAACTTCGGAAAGCAGTTCTCGGTGGCCGAAGCCAAAGTCTTCGACAAGGAAGGCCGCCTGCTGGCGAGCGGCCGCGGCACCTATCTGACCGCGCCGCCGGCGTGACAAGGACTTCAAGGTGTCCGGTAGTGCGACCTTTTTCAATTTGGGGGCCCTGACGTCAAAGGACGGCGATTTCGACAAGGTCGCGATCATCGATCTCGGCATCGGGCAAGAGCGCCGTTTCAGCTACCGCGATTTCGAAGGGCAGGCCAATGCGGTTGCGCGGGCACTCGCAGGCCGCGGCCTTGTGCGCGGCGACCGGGTTGCCATTCTCTCAGCCAATCGCTTCGAGTATCTCACGACTGTCCACGGCATCATGCGCGCCGGCCTCATTGCCGTGCCGGTCAACTTCAAATTCCCGCCGGCAACGATCGACTACATCGTCCACGACTCCGGCGCCAAACTCGTGTTTTGCGACGCGCCTCGTATGGAAAGCGCGCCGAAAGATGTGCCGCGCGTCAGCTTTGACAGCGGTAGTGACGACAGCGACTTCGCAGGCCTGCTCAAACCTGGCCCGTTTACGCCGATCATACCCACCGATCGCGAACCGGCGATGTTTCTCTACACGTCGGGCTCGACCGGACGCCCCAAAGGCGTGGTGCTCTCGCATCAGAGCCATATCTGGGTGGTCGAGCAGCGCATGGCCGCGCAGGACATGACCCGCCATCGCTTTCTGGTCGCCGCGCCTCTTTATCATATGAATGCGCTCGCCATCAGCCAGCTGGCGCACGCGGCCCACGCAACCGTGATCTTGCTGCCGCAATTCACGGCGCAACTCTACCTAAAGGCCATCGAGGATTATCGTTGCAGCTGGCTCACCGCTGTTCCGCCGATGATCGCCATGATGCTGCATGACAAAGGGCGATTCGCGGCGACCAATCTTTCGAGCGTCGAATACTTGCGAATGGGATCGGCGCCGGTCAGCCAAAGCCTGATGAAATCGATCCACCATGCACTTCCCAAGGCGGCCGTGACCAATGCCTACGGCACGACCGAAGGCGGTCCGGTCGTGTTCGGGCCGCACCCGAAAGGCTTGGCCCAGCCGGAAATGTCGGTCGGCTATCCGCAGGCGAAAGTGCAGGTGCGACTGATCGGGGAAGACGGCGCGCCTTCCGATCCCGGCGTGCTGGAGATGAAGAGCCCGGCGATCATGAACGGCTATCACAATCGCCCGGACGTGCCCTCGCCTATCACGGCCGACGGCTTCTATGTCACCGGCGACGTGTTTCGCCGCGATGAAAACGGCTTCCACTTCTTCATCGGCCGGACCGACGATATGTTCGTCAGCGGCGGTGAAAATATCTTTCCCGGCGAAGTCGAAAAGATGCTCGAAAGCCATCCGGACGTGATCCAGGCCTGCGTCGTTCCGGTCGACGATGACATAAAGGGCACCAAGCCGGTGGCGTTCGTGGTCAAACGCGAGGGAAGCGATCTGGATGAGGCAAAGCTGAAAGCCTTTGCGCTTGCGAATGCGCCGGCCTACCAGCATCCGCGCTCGATCTGGTTTGTCGACAGCCTTCCTTTGGCCTCGACCAACAAGCTCGACCGCAAGACAATGCACGAAATGGCGACTGAGCGGCTGCAATTGCGAACGGCATCGACGGCGGTTTCCGCGTCGGGCCGTGACACCGGGCTACGGAGTTAGAGCCGATGGATGAGACGTTTCGCGGATTCCTCGATCGCCTGCGTCAGGTAGGCGAACTGATCGACTTCCACCAGCCGATCGATATTCGCCATATCGCAACCCTGGTCGACCAATCCGACAAGGCGATCTTCTTCCACAAGGTCATCGGCTACGACATTCCGGTCGTCTCCGGCATCATCCGCTCGCGCGAGCGCGCCATGATGGCGATGGGCGCCAGCGAATATCTCGAGATCGAGGAGCGGCTGAAGAACGGCATCAATAAGCCGATTCCGCCGCAGCGCATCGCGACGTCGCCCGCGCGCGAGGTTGTGATGAAGGGCGAGGACGTCGATCTCTATAAATTGCCGATCCCGATGTCCTCGATCTATGACGGCGGCCCGATGATCACGGCGGGCGTGGTCATCGCAAAAGATCCCGAGTTCGGGATCAACACCGGTATCTACCGCTTCATGGTCAAGGAAAAGAACCTGACTGGCATCGATATCGTGACGCCGAACAACATGCGGTTGTTCGTGCAACGTGCCTATGAGGCCAAGCGCCCGCTGCCGATCTCGATCAGCATCGGAACGCATCCGATCGAACTGCTCGGCGCCGGCTTCAAGGCACCGCTCGGCACCGACGAGATGGCGATTGCCGGCGGCATCCGGGGCCAGCCGGTGAAACTCGCCGCCGGCGATACCGTCGATGTTCCCTATGTCGCGGATGCCGAGATCGTTCTGGAAGGCGAAGTCTTGCCGACCGGCTGGACCCATCCGGAAGGGCGCTTCGGCGAATTCACCTGGCTGATGGGCGGGCTGCATTGGAACCCGATCGTTCGCATCACGTCGGTGTCGATGCGCCGCGACGCCGTCTATTACGCGCTGCATATGCCCTGGGAAAACACCTGGCTGATGGCGCCGACGCGCTATGCCGCGATCCGGCAGGCGTTGCGCACCGCGGGCGTCGTCGTCAAGGACATCAACATGACGATGGGCGGCGTGACATTCTGGCATGCGGTGATTTCGATCAAGAAGCAGGCCGGCGACGGCAAGAACGCGTTGCTTGCCGCGCTCTCGGTCATGGATATCAAGCACGTCGTCGTGGTCGATGACGACATCGACGTATTCAACCCGGTCGAGGTGGAGTGGGCGATCGCAACCCGTGTGCAAGGCGACCGAGATATCCTGATCGTCAGCAACGCCCGCGGCAAGCCGCTCGACCCCTCGCTGGCGCCGACGCCGCACGGCATCGTTCCGACCACCGCCAAGGTGGGTATCGATGCCACGATCTCGGAAGGCATCCCGAAAGAGCGCTACGAGCGCATCACCTACGCTTACGCCGACACGGCGAAGATTTCAGATTATCTCGGCGGCAAGGCCGATCACGAGGCCGGGAAGGCCTCATCTGAGACCATCAGCCAACTCGCCGAAGAGATTGCCGCCGTGCTT
>Ga0210394_10005812_pt1 | contig 13661 bp, 14 predicted proteins | sample IncBWC12MmetaG_FD_160121 | JGI IMG/M metagenome (GOLD analysis project Ga0210394, IMG submission 160121) | Forest soil microbial communities from Barre Woods Harvard Forest LTER site, Petersham, Massachusetts, United States - Inc-BW-C-12-M | ecosystem: Environmental > Terrestrial > Soil >...
TGTGCATAGAACTCAGTATTGGACCACGGGCCGAAAATCAGACTTAGTTTTGGGCTGGGCAGCACCTTGATCGCAGCCCCGGAATTGGCCGCAGTAACCAAGCTGGTGACGTCAAAGTATTCCAGGTCGCCACGAAGGCCAGCTACTGAGCGGAACTTTCCCGCCCACTGGATTTTATTCCCCACGTAAAAGCCCGGTTGCGCGTCAGTAAGGCGATCCGCTTGCGTGGTCGCAGGCAGAGTGGTGCCGGTCGAGGAATCCCTTTTGTCCAAGCGCAGGCAATTTTCAGTCTGGTAAAGGCCGTTGTGGATCCACTCGTTGCGGACCTGCAGGCCGAACGAGTTTTCCACTTTGCGGCCAAACCATTGGCTGAAAATCGTATGGTGTGCGTCCAGCCCAGCCACCCCGCGCCTGTCCTTCTGCTCGAACTGATCGCCAAGATTGGGGTCCGTCAGGAAGTAGGTAAAATCAGAAAATAAATTCAGATCATAATAAAATCCGTAGGCAACGACTTTCGTTGCGGAATTTGTGCTTTGGCGATGCCACTCAGACTGCAAGCTGTAGCGCTGTGAGTGGCCCCCGTCAGTCGGGTTCAATGAACCAAACAAACCAACAAGAGGCACGGCGTTCTCGGCGATTTGATCGCTAGAGCGCCATGTTCCGTGGTACCCGCGTGCCGTGATGCTAAAACCGTCGGCGTTTCCTCCCTGACTGTAGGTGAGAAGGCCGTTGAATTTGTAGTAATTATCCGGATGCGTCCATGGGCCGTCATCGTGATAGATTTCTCCGCCGTACAGCAAGTTGCCTAGTCCAAGCTTTTGCGATACGCCGAAAACGGACCGCCAATAGCCATACATGCCGCCTTCTAGCTGGAAGAAGTTTTGGGGTAGCGTCTTGAAAAATTCAACACGGGCCGATCCAGCCGATCCATAGTTGCCGACATCAGCATAGTAAGGACCTTTCTCGTAATTCACCCGCCTCACAAACTCCGGGATGACAATGTTCATGTCCGAGTACCCCTCACCGTGTGCGTGCGATGGCAGGTTAAGCGGCATACCGTCGATGAAAATAGCGAAATCTGTTCCGTGGTCGAGATTGAAGCCGCGAAGAAAATATTGGTTTGCCTTGCCGCCACCAGCGTGTTGAGTGATGATGACACCGGGAACCGTCTCCAAAACTTCTCCGGAACGAAGAATCGGACGACTCTGGATTTCCATTGTTCCCACCGTACCCTGGGTGCCCGAATCGGCAATTCCTATAAGGTCATCCTCCCGGCCCTGGACGTTTATCGTGGTGCTCACAGAGCCCACTGCGAGAGAGATGCGCAACGGGGTCGGCGCTCCGTTGATCCCAATAGTGAAGGGGATTTCATTCGTTTCAAAACCGGGATTCGTTACGATGAGTCGATAATTACCTGCCGGGAGTCCAGAAATAATGAAGGAGCCACTCCTGTCCGACTGTGTCGCGCTTTGCACAGTACCATCCGCGCTTCGAACCTGCATGGTAACTCCGGCAATCACCGCGCCAGACGTGTCAACGACAGTTCCAAATAGCTGCGGCGGATCCGCCTTATCACCCGCGGCGACCTGCATCTTTTTCTGCCCGGCCAAGTTCGTGCTGCCCGTTTGCGCTGAAGCTGACGTTGCATCGAACAAAGTTGTAGCCAAAATGCAAAATGATACGAGCAGTAATACGAATCTCGCATTCGTACTACTGGCTTCCACAATAGAGTCCTTTCCGGAGTCGACTAGAGGCATCAATGTTTGTGAGCTTGGGGCTTTCCGTTCGCGGGATGATGTCCGGACTCGGGCTGTGCAAAGGTCATCACGAGACGGCCGTGCTGCACGCCCTTCAGTCCGATCAGGCGCCCTGCGAACTCCTCGATCTGCCCGGATTTCCCGTGGACAATGAGAACTTCTAGACATGAGTCATGGTCGAGATGCGCGTGACTAGCCGAGACCACTAGCTCGTGATTCGCGTGCTGGATTTCGGTCAACTTGTCCGTTACCCCATGGACGTGATGGTCGTAAATGAGTGTGACCGTACCGACCACCGTTGCATTGGGATTTGACGTCCGCTCTGCGACCAGCCGATCTCGGATCAGATCTCGGAAGGCCTCGGATCGGTTGGTATAGCCCAGCCGCGAGATGAAATCATCGAAACGTTCGAGGAGATCGGAATCGAGTGCAACTCCAATTCTGCTGAGGACACCCATGGTCACTCCTTGAAGAGAATTGCCTCTCCTTGGAAAACCGGAGAATAGCACGATCACGCGATTCGTGGCACGGCTCTTTATTAGTAACGCAAATCCCCGAGACGGCCTTATGACGGTTGTCACAAATGGGTATCCCGGGATGGGTTCGACTCGGCCGGACATCGCTGCGTTAATTGGATCGCCAGTGGAATTCCGTTCAAGTCCCGGCACATCACGTCGCTGATCCTCAGTTTCGGTGTGCCAAGAGGCTCTTGGAGATAAATGCTACCGGCGCATTTCCTCTGTATTCGATCTTCTAGCGGTCAAAGCACAAACGATCCCCAAGGATCAACAGGGGATGGCCGATCAGCGATAAGTCATTCAATCGAAAGCAGTTATTTTCTATCGATTTCAATAGGCTTCAATAAATCGGTTGACCTGTTTTGGGGGAGCAGAGGTTGACAAACCATGGGGCACTTGGAGAACCAGCTGGCTAATTGCCCTGAATTCGCCAACAGTATCCACATCTCATAGTCGGCGCCCGGCCGAGCGGGCCCGGACGACTCGGCGCTGTACCGCCAGTGCGCTTGCGAAGTGGTCAATTGAGATCTGGTGGGCCCACCAGGACTTGAACCTGGAGCCAACGAATTATGAGTTCGCTGCTCTAACCAATTGAGCTATGGGCCCTTAGCTGATGCCAACAACACTTCGCGAAATCTAGCGTAAAGGACCGTAGTCAACCGTAATTGAGCGTAATTTACGGATTATGAGTCCCCTGCTCTGACCGTTGAGCTACAGGCCCTTCAGCAACTTACGGCTGCCGTCCCTTCGAGTGTAGCGGATACTGTAGCGGGTATCAGTCGTTTTGGCTCGATTACGGCGAAGCCCAGAGAGAGTCGATCGTCTGATGGACAACCAAAACTGTCTTAACGGCAACCTGGGTAAGCTAGAGAGCACGCTTCACAACCTGACAGGGCTGAAGGAGAGTGTTGAGAGCCTTCATACCCAGGTGGGATGGAACGCCGACTATATCAAGGACCCGCGGGACAAACTTGAGCAAGCCGGACACGATCTCCAGACCGCCGAAACAAAGATTGAAACCCTAGAAAACAGGCTTGCGACAGTGGAAGATGAGATCCAACAGCTAAAGTTCGACTCCCGAATACCGCCTCATCCGGCGATTAAGAAGCCAGACGCTAGCAAGCCCAAGGCCCCGGTTAACAAGCCGGACGCCGCAGTAAAAGAGGGTCCACACTGAAGCCGGATGAGGGGCGCTTTTAGCGGAAAATCTATAGAGCGGGTTATAACGCAAGGGAGGGGCCGGGTGCTTGTGGGGCCTACCCGGTCGATGGGTCCTACTTTTTTGGCCTGTAGCGGATACTGTAGCGACTCTCGGTATAAATGGGCTTAGATAGGCTTAGATGCGGATTCTGTAAGAGACTGCAAAACTAAGGGCATACAAGCTCATTGAATCTGAGCGAATATGCCCCGTCTAAGGTTATGAGTCCCCTGCTCTAACCGTTGAGCTACAGGCCCCTGTTTGCCTTACATCAACTGCGCGACTGCCGCACCAAAGTAACACCTTCGCTTCAGCGATTCTCATGATTGTAAACGCCGCAACATCCCCACGAATGACGACCTGATTCCCTCAAGCAAACACTCAAATCCCACCCGAAAAAGGCGCAAGCACCGAAACACCCCCGCCCGGCAGGGTGCGCTTGTCTTTCCACAAATTGTGATCAGGCACATTCACCCAAACTGGCTTCATCGGGACGTTCCCCGTACGACGTTCGATGAGGGTACCGACCATGAGCCAGATGAATGTTGTAATGCCTCTCCTGATTGTTCTCGTCCTCGCAGTCGCGCTTGCTGACGTTCGCCGCGTCGCCAGGCTCCGCTTAACCTACGGATTGGTCTGGGCCGGCGCCATTGCCATCGCCCTGGGCTGCGGATTCATCATCGGCTGATCGGCGCTCCAACCTGCGCCTCCTCCGCCCCTTCGCAACCTGCACTTGCGTTCATTTCAGCCTCAGTAATTCAGTCCGTAAAGCCATGTCCAATTGCTTCTTCTCAACTGAACCCGGCGTCCACCGGATAGCATCGACGCGCTCGCAATCTCTGAACCTCACACGAACCGCGGATGACCCTCACCCACCTGTCGGATAATTCGCCCTGTTTTGCCGCCTTGATCGGCTGCGGGTATTCCGAGAATGCCGATCTGGTCGGCGCGATCAATGTACTAAGGGCAGGCCATGCCCGGTTAGTAAAAGTGCCCTTTTGTGGCAAATCCAGTGCAAAAAGGAGGACTCCAATGGGCGCATTATGCGTTGGTGCCGCGCGCCTCGCCCAGAATCAGCTTCAGCGTCATCTCCTTGCGTCCGCGCAGAATCGTCACGCTGATTGTGTCCCCGGCCTGGTGATTGTCCATGATCGCGGAAATGTCCTGCGGATCGGTAACCTGCTGGCCATCGATGGCAACAATCAGGTCGCCGCCGATCATGATCGGCGTGTTGCCCAGGTAAGCCTGCTGGTTGCCGCCACGCAGCCCGGCGCGATCCGCGGCTCCGCCGGGGATCACCTTCTGGATCAGAACGCCGTAGCCAGCCGCAAGCCCCATTTGCTCGGCAAGCTCCGGCCCGATCGGGTACGACACAATGCCCAGCGACGGTCGCTTGATATGTCCGAAGCGGGTCAGGTCAGCCAGCACCGCCTTGGCGGTGTTGATGGGAATCGCAAACCCGATCCCGGAGCTCTGCTCCGCTCCGTTGGAGGCGATCATGGTGTTGATCCCGATCACCTCTCCACGGGAGTTCAGCAGCGGGCCGCCGGAGTTGCCGGGGTTGATGGCGGCGTCGGTCTGGATCGCGTCCTCGATGGGCGCGCCCTCTGCTCCTCGAATGGAGCGGATGGAGCTGATAATGCCCCTCGTCATGGTTCCGGCAAGGCCGAACGGGTTGCCGATGGCATAGACCTTCTGCCCCACTGACAGGTCGTTGGAGTCGGCCAGCGTCACGGGCTGCAGGTTCGGCGCGTCGATCTGCAGCAAGGCCAGGTCGTGGACGCGGTCGGTGCCAATCACCTTGGCCGAGTATTTGTGCTTGTTCGAGAGCTGGACCTCGATGCCGCGGTTGGCGTTCTCAACCACGTGGTAGTTGGTCAAAACGTGGCCTGACTTGTCGAGGACGAACCCCGAACCCTGGCCCTGCTGCGGCACCGATCCGAGGAAGAAGTTGAACACCAGCGCGTTGGAAGTAATGTTGACCACCGAAGGCAGCACGCGCTTGTAGACGGCGATGTTGTTCTGCTCCTCGGCGTCGTAGGTGGGTGCGGCGTGGGCTTCGGTCAGGTCGAGGGCGGACGACGCGGCGTGCCCGCTGATAAGGGAAAGATGCTTCAGATCCCCGGGCAGGTGGGCAGTTACATACCAGAATCCACCCACGAGCAAAACCACCATCAGAAGTCTACGCATCTTCATAACTCTTCGTCCCGAAAGCCTTTCTCGATCGTTGCGTTTGGCTGCCAGAAAGTCCGGCAGCGGGGCAAACGCGTCAAACTCTATTCTAATGAACCGGAGATGGTGGGATTGTTGCTCCAGGCCATATTGCTCTCAGACTGGAGGCGCTCCCAGACGGAGGCAACCTGTTGGCGCAGCTCGGCGAGGCCGGCGGTGTTCTCAATGACGAAGTCGGCGCGTGCAGTCTTTTCGGCGTCGGGCATCTGCCTGGCGAGGCGGACGCGGGCGTCGGCTCGGGCTGCGTCACGGCACGCGGGGTCGGGACAGGTGCGGGCTACGTAGCGCTCGACTTTGAGCTCGTCGGGGGCGGTGAGAAGCAAGATGCGGTCGAAACGGTTGCGCCAGTCCGCCAATACGCCCCCTTGCTCGCCGCGGTTGCGGGCGTCGCGCTCCACTTCGAAGATCAGCGCCGACTCGACCACAGCAACGGCGGACGGATCGCGGGCAAAGACGCTGTCCATCCACTTCTGCTGGGCGGGTATGACGGCGGGGTGGACGATGGCGTTGAGGTCTTGCAGCCGGCCCTCGTTAAAGGCGATCGCGGCCAGCCGGGCGCGGTTCAGGGTTCCGTCTGGGTTGACGACCTCGGGGCCGAAGGTGCGGACGATCTGGTCATAAACGGTGTGTCCGGTCTCCATGAGGTTGCGGCCCAGCGCGTCGGCCTCAATGACCTGGGCGCCAAGCTCGCGCAGGATTGCGGCAACCGTCGACTTTCCGCTGCCCAGACCGCCAGTGAGTCCCACGCGTAGCATGATGAGTACCCTATCAGCTTAACAACCGCGTCTTGCGTAAAACGGGACGATCGGCAAGAAAGGGGTTATGCATGCAAATGGCTTGCCTGAGCCCACACATCACGGTAGAGGCGGGCAAGATGGGTGGCAAACCCTGCATCCCGGGTTTGCGTTTCACCGTCCACGATCTCGTCGCGTATCTCGCTTCGGGAATGACTGAGGACGAGATTCTGCGTGACTTCCCCTATCTCGAGAAGGAAGACTTCCAAGCGGTTTACGAGTGCTTTGCCAGCTCCCGGAGAGATCGCGTTCTTGAAGCTTCTCGTTGACGAGAATCTTCCGCCGCGGCTCGTGTCAATCGAGGATCTTTCCCCGGCCACATTGGCGGCTCAGAGTATTGATTTGGAATTTTCCGGGGTATTTTTTCAACCCTATTGCAATTCGATCGATAGTGAGTGTATAGTCACTCACGTGGCAAAATCGTTGTCCACATACGACCAGAGACGCGAAACGGTGATCAACAGTGCGATTGCTGTTTTTGCCAAAGCTGGTTACCTGGGCACGCCTATCGCTGCCGTTGCAAAACACGCAAAGATCTCACCGGCATATGTTTTCAAACTGTTCCCAAGGAAAGAGGAGCTCTTTGTCGCGGCTCTCGAGCATGCCTTTGAACAGATTCATTCGGCGCTCGACAACAGCTTTAACGCGAGCGCAGACCAAACGCCGGATGACATTTTGTTTGCAATGGGGGGCGCCTACGCAGCGCTCATAGCGAACCGCAGCCTGCTGATGATTCAAGTTCATGCCCTGTCGGTTGCCGATGTACCGGAGATTGGCGCGGCCTTCCGCAAGGGGCTTCGAAAAGTTGCCGAATTCGTGAAAGTTAGTTCCGGCGCATCCGATGAAGCTGTGCAACGTTTTTTTGCCTACGGCCAGTTGTGCCATCTGATTGCGACCACATACCTTGACGGCAACTCGGCGGCCTGGGCTCGCATGCTTACCAAGGGCATTCGCCACTACTAGGTCCATTTGTGTGCTCGACTAGTGAGTGCGCGTTCACTCACCATAACATTAACTGACATAAGGAGAGAAAACATGATGACGACGAATGAGCTACCAAGCACCGCTTCCACCCAAACCACAGATGTTCTGCTTCCAGGACTCGTGGAGCCCTCGGGGTTACAAATCAGACACCGCACGCTTCCCGCACCTGCCGCTGGCCAAGCGCTCGTCCAGGTCGAGGCTAGCGGAGTGTCGTTCGCCGAGCAGGGGATGCGCAGAGGCCGGTATCCCGGCCAGCCGGCGTTTTCTTTCGTTCCCGGATACGACCTGGTCGGTACCGTCCGCTCGGTTGGGCCCGGCGTCCCCGAGGAATGGATTGGAACGCGCGTGTGCGCTGTAACCAAGATAGGGGGCTGGGCTACTCATGTTCTGATTGCGACGGACACCCTGGTTCCGGTTCCACCAGGGCTCGATCCCGCACTTGTCGAAACGGTACTGGTCAATGGGGTCACGGCATGGCAAATGCTCTACCGCAATGCCCGCGTCAAGGCAGGCCAAACCATCCTGGTTCATGGGGCCACGGGGGCGTGGGCACGGTTCTCTGTCAGATCGCTCTGCACAGCGGAATCCGGGTCATCGGTACCGCCGCGCCTCGACACCACGACGCACTGAAGGCTATCGGGGTTGAACCGGTTGATTACAACGCACCTGACCTTGCGATGCGCATCCGCGCTCTTGCCCCTGAAGGTGTTCACGCAGCCTTTGACAACTTGGGACTTGACAGCGCGCGCATATCTTTTAACCTGCTGGCCCGCGGCGGATCGCTGATTGCTTACGGCAAGGCAGCGATTCTGAACGGCTCAGAGTCCATGGTCGGTGTGCTCATGGTGTTTCTGGCTCAAGTGGCGTTGTGGAACCTGATGCCGAATTCGCGCTCCGCCACGTTTTACAACTTCTGGAGCGGGAGCCGCAACACGCCGAAGGCATTCCGCACCCGCCTGCGGGAAGACCTGATTGCGCTGCTTGGCCTGCTGGCCAAGGGACGCATCAACCCGCCCATCGCCGCGCTCTTTCCGTTGACCGAAGCTAGTGCTGCTATGGTTCTGGCGGAATCCCGCACGGTACAAGGCAAGGTGGTTCTCGTTCCCTGAGCACGCACGGAGGCAGGCAAGGCTGCGGCGAAAAGCTCGCTGTCTTTTAGCTCTTCGAGGGCGGTCCGACGTGCTTCAAAACCGCTGTTGCCCGCGGAAATCAACTCCTCATAGCGGTCTTCGAGATGCTGGCTCAATTCATCCACGATGCTTGCCCGGTGGGGTGGGTCGATCCGCAGGTTCTCCAGCGGCCTGCTTATCTCAGGTTTCCAATCAGGCATTTGACTCTCCCATGACCCGGCTCATCGCCGCGACGAAGTCCTGCCAGCCCTGACGCTGCCGCGCCAAAACTCGGCGTCCTTCGGGTTTGAGGCTGTAATAGCGCCTGCGCCGCTGATTCGGCTTTTCGACCCAGCGTCCCTGCACCAGGCCGCGCTCTTCGAGGCGGTACAGGAGGGGATAGAGCGTGGTGACGTGGAAACGCAGCGCTCCACCCGATCGCGCTTCGATCAGCTTGCAAATCTCGTACCCGTGGCGCGCCTGCTGTTCCAGCAGCGACAGGATGAGCAGTTCGGCGCCGCCCTTCTTCCATTCACGATTGGGATTATCAGCGGGTTCCATATATGCGTGTCACATATATACGCGAATCCAATATATGAGGTCAAGAAGCCGGGGCTGCGCCCAAACGGGCACAACCGGTGTGGCCGATGGCGCTTCCCTGGAATGTGACGACGCGCCGCGGGTTGAACATCCGCCGTCGATCTCAGGGCGTCTCTCTTAGCTATAGCTAGCCGTTTTCAACGCGCGCTTTTATATCCAAGTACGCTGTCTCGATGAGCCTGAGGAGCGATGCAGCGTCTGTGGCTGTTCCCGGTCTCAGCTTCACATGGCGCATGAACTTGCCGGTGCCTTGCAACAGGCGGTCCGGATCCGGCAGCGATGCGCCGTGATAGAACCCCACGTTTACGTGCGCAGTGAATACGTTGACGTAGCCGAAGGGGGCATCGCCCAGACATGCAACCGGACAGCCGTCATGCAGGAGCTCCCGGGCTTCGTCCCCGCATTTTCGCAACACCTGAAACCACTCATGCGCGATGGCTCCCAATTCACCTTCATGCTTCTTCATCCACGTATCGATGGCGGGATCGTGTTCGACAGCGCCGTTGAATCGCAGCAAGTCCGTTTTCATCGAGCTTCTCTCAAGGCCAAGGCCCTTCAAATAGTAAGGCACCGTGAGGATGTCAGCATGGGCGTGATGGAGGCCGAGGGCCAGGACCGTGGTCTCCCACCCTCAGCAAAATCCGCGGAGGATGGAGCACCCGGCACTCGGCTGGTGGCCAGGAACGTTCGTAACTACGTAGATTCATCCTAACGAGAATGGGATAGGCTTTAGGAAGCATTTATCGAGCCTGCAGGGTTCCTATCATTTTCGCTTCCTGGATGATTACCAATGGTTGGCGGTTCATCCCATGTGCGCTGAAACGTCGGAGCAGTTGTCTTAGGAGAGGAAACGTTCGTGGCCCCCATACTTCTCTGGCTGATCATGTTTCTCTGCCTGGTGATCTCGGTTGTCAAATATCTGATGGGGCTGATCCTCAGGATTTCGTTTTCCAGCGCCAAAATCCGCAAGGATTACACCTGGCAGCCTAAGGTGAGCGTTCTGATGCCCTGCTTCAACGAGGGCAAGACCGTATATCAGACCATCGAAAGCATCAGCCTAAGCAATTACCCGGTGGACAGCTTTGAAGTGATCGCCCAGGACGATTGCTCGGTTGACGATAGCTATGAATGGATGCTGAAAGCGCAGCGCGACTTTACCAATATTCCTATTCGCGTCGGCCGCAACGATTTCAACTGCGGCAAGGCGCGCACGGTCTGCAACGCCCTCGAGCATTCCAAAGCGGAAATCATCATCTCCATCGACTCGGACTGCATCTTTCATCCCGACGCCATCCGCGAACTGACGGCCTGCTTTGCCGAGCCGGGCATCGGTTCGGTAGGTGGCCGCGTGGGTGTCAGCAACCCCAACGACAACGTCATCACCGCCATTCAAACTATCATTTACTACTCCGCTTTCGAGCTCTACAAGATTCCGGAGAACTGGACGCGCAGTGTCTGTTGCATCAGCGGATGTCTGTTCGCCATTCGCCGCGAATTGCTGCTTGAGATCGAGCCCTTCATCCGCGCCCGCCACTGGTTTGGCATCCCGGTCAACCAGGGCGAAGACCGTTTTCTGACCCACCAAACGCTGCTGCGCGGCTATGGCACCTACATCAACATCGACGCACTCTGCTGGACCACGGTTCCCAACAAGCTCTCAGTGCTGTTCAAACAGCAGCTCCGCTGGCGGAGGAGCATCGTGCGCGATTTTTTCTACACGCTCCGCACCTTACCGCAACACGTTTTCAAGTTGCATCCAAACACCGTGCTAACGCTGGTTCTTACGCCGCTCGGAGCTATCGTCGCGCTGCTCGTGGTGGTCACCATGCTCACCACCGATCCCATGGCCTGGGCTGGTCCAACTCCGCTGGTGGTGTATCTCGGCATCGCCGCGGTGCTCAGCTGGGCCATCAAGAAATACAGCGCCCGCGAGACTCTTCGGCATCCGCTAACCTTTGGCGCCTACATCGCATGGTCGGTGGCCAGCTCGCTCTTCATCACGCCCCTCGCGCTCTGCACCATGGACTCCGCCGATTGGGGCACACGCACCAAAGAACAACCGGAGGACTCTTGTGGTCATGCCAGAAGTTGATCCGTTGCCCGCTGTCCAAAAGCCAAAGCTCCGTCAGCCACTGCAGTCCTACGCATACAAATCTGTGCTGACCACCTATCGCATATTTGCCATCGTCGCACTCTATGCGGTGTTGCTGGGCGTTCTAAGCTATGCCTTCGTAATGGGCTTTTACGCCCTCAACAAGAGCTGGGCCGCGCCGGTCATCCTCTCCGCATCGGATGAAAAGAGCCTCGACTTCATGCAGAAGCTGGTGTTGAGCCGCCAAACCATCGAAGACCTTAAGGTCGATATTCTTCGTCAGCAAACCACCCTTGCGGAGATGGCCAGGCACCGTGCCTCGCTGCTAGCGCTCGATCCCGAGTTGCAGGCAGCCATCGTGCGCGAACGCGAGCACGACGGCCTGACCGGCCCGCAGCTGGCCGAGCTCGACAAGCAAAAGCAGGCGGACAATCGCAAGACGCTGGAGATTCTCACGCAGATTCGCCAACTTGAACTTGAGATCAAGAGCGATCTTGCCAATGGCCTCATCACCAAAGGAGACGCAGCCACGCAACTGGCGGCGCTGAACCAGGCCGAAGACGCCTACACTGACAGCCGCATCGCCGACATACTGCTCACCGACAACGTTCTCGACAAAACCACTGTGGGAACCAGGTCTCTGGATGCGATCGAAAAGCAGGCCGAGCTGCGCTCCAACATCGCTCAGCTCGATGTCACTCTGAGCGTGGCGGAAAAGCAGTTACAGGAAGACAATCGTCAGGTAGAACGCTTGCACGACGCCATCACCATCGCCAAGCAGAGTCCTTATTATCTGAACGCCAGCGGCGACAAGCGGCTCTATTTTGCCTTTGTTCCCTATGACAATCAGGCCAGCGTAACCATCGGGGCGCCCATCTACGACTGTTACCTCAACATGGCTCTGTGCCGCAAGGTGGGGAGCGTGAAGCAGATCTTTCTCGGCGAGCAGGTCATCAGCCATCCCATTTTCAAGACCCAGGTGCGGGGCCTCACCATCCTGATGGACTTGTCTCACCCCGAGTCTGCAAAATCACAGACAGTTTTCATTGGCCGCAAGCCACTGTTGCTCTAGCCAAGCATCGCGCAGTACTAGATTTTCAGGGAGCGTATTCATGTTTTGCGGAATCTCGCATCCATCTCGTTTTGCAGTGCTGTTGCTTTCCATCTCAACGCTCGCGGCGGCACAAAACGTGGATGCCGATCAGAAGGCCTATTGCGTCTTTCTCGATGAACAGGCCAAGGCGCAGAGTGATTATCTTCGCTCGCCTAACGCCCTCGGTGGGTTTACACAGCCTGACACTGGACTGCCCATCCAGCTGGTTGCCGGCGCTCAGCTCAGTCTCTCCAATCTGAAGAAGGCCGGCATCACTCTTGATGCCGCTCGCAAGAACTGCGAACTCTACAAAGCCTCGACCAACGTACAGCTGACCCTCCAATATGCATTGCCTTCTGTTGAGAAGGATGCACTCACCCATCGCCTCCTCCTCATCGACGAGGCTTCTAGGTCGCTGGACGTGCTAGTCGGCAAGACGACGCAGATGGTTGAGGCTCAGGACATGACTCGCCCCATGCTTGTCTCCCTGCTCTCGACTCGGATCAAGCTCGATTCGGATCGTGCTGACACTCAATCGAAGATTGCCGCGCTCTATGTCCCGCGGCTTTCTGATCAGCCGCTCAAGCTGCAGGTAGCCGCCAAGCAATCGAGCGACTACGCCGAACAGAGCTCATTGGCTCGTCTCACCCGCCAAAACAACTGGGACGTTGCCCTCACGGTGGGTGCGCATCAGCAGCTAAATCCTGTAGCCAATGCCCTTGAACCGTACGGCGAGGTCAGCGTCACTTACAATCTCGGCAGTCACGCTATCGACAGGCACCTCGATCGCGCAGTTGACGCCTACGTTGGTTGGAAAAAGGTGCAGGAGAACGATGTTAAACGGGGCATGGAGGTGCTACGCGATCAGGTCCTGCAAACTATCGCTGTGCAAAAGAATCGCATAGACTCTCTCCGGCAGGAGACCGAGGAGATCGGGAAGAATCTCAAACTGGTGAGCGACGCCAATACCAGCGCCGCCCTGGACTTTTGCAATCAGCTGACTTCGACTCAGCTCCTGCTCGGAATCGAAACCGGCGATGCCACTTATCGGTGTGATCGCCTCCAAGGGTTTCTCAACAGGAATTTCTGACGCTCTGACATGGAGCAGCAAACCCATCGAGCGATAAACGGACTTACCGGATTGCCGACGCCGATGTTGCGCAGCGAAGAGCGCCACTGTTGGAGGATATAACTGCCTCAGTCGCTTTTTAAGCGGGTGTACTTGTTGATCCAGTTCACTTCCCAGGTTTTTCCGCCGTCGCTGGAGAAGGCCTGTTCGGATTC
>Ga0210394_10005813_pt1 | contig 13660 bp, 9 predicted proteins | sample IncBWC12MmetaG_FD_160121 | JGI IMG/M metagenome (GOLD analysis project Ga0210394, IMG submission 160121) | Forest soil microbial communities from Barre Woods Harvard Forest LTER site, Petersham, Massachusetts, United States - Inc-BW-C-12-M | ecosystem: Environmental > Terrestrial > Soil >...
TCATCAACCGTCTGCGGTCCTTCTACAAAAAAGGCGTGCCCCCTAAGCGTGAGATAGTCGACATTAGGGCGATTATTCTTGAAATGGCCGCTCTGTTCAGAATCGAGGCGAATCGCCACTCTGTAACGATTCATTCCGCAGTCGACGCAGATACGCCTAAAATCCTGGTTGACCGCGTGCAGGTTCAACAGGTTTTCATGAACCTGATGCTAAACGCGATCGAGGCAATGCAGGATACCGGAGGCGAATTGACGATTACGGCGCGACCGAATTCCGAACGTCAGGTAATCGTCTCGATCAGCGACACCGGCGTTGGATTGCCAAAGGAAAGTGCTGAACAGATCTTCGATGCGTTCTATACGACGAAACCTGAGGGAACGGGTATGGGTCTGGCTATTACCCGCTCGATTGTGGAAGCTCACGGAGGGCGGGTGTGGGCCACTGCCAATGAGGGGGCAGGCGCCACCTTCCATTTCACGTTCCCTATCGAAGCCGAGGCGCAGGCATGAAATCCGCGGCTGTTCCCACTGTCTTCATCATTGACGATGACCGCGGCATGCGCCAGTCGATGCAGGATCTCGTCGAGTCAGTTGGCCTGCGCGCCGAGTCCTTTGCGACTGGCGAGGAGTTTCTAGGGCGGAAACGCACCAATGATCCGAGTTGTTTAGTTCTGGACGTAAGGCTGCCTCAGATGAGTGGACTCGATTTCCAGCGCCGGTTAGCCGAGACCGGCGTGCAAATCCCTATCATCTTTGTCACGGCGCATGGAGACGTTCCCATGTCCGTCAGGGCATTGAAGTCGGGCGCTGTTGAATTTCTGACGAAACCTTTTAGAGACCAGGATCTGCTGGACGCAATTCAGCAAGCCCTGCAGCGCGACCGAGCTGACCGAGAACGACAGGCCGAGATCGACGACTTGCAAGAGCGCTACCGCTCACTGACCGCGCGAGAGCGGGAGGTCATGACTCTGGTGGTCACGGGAATGCTCAATAAGCAGATTGCGTCCGAAATCGGAGCCAGCGAGGCGACAGTAAAAATTCACCGCGGCCACGTGATGCAGAAGATGCAGGCCGGATCGGTAGTTGATTTGCTCCGCATGGCCGACAAGCTCAAACTATCCTCTTCCTAAATCGACCCGCCTGCCTTGTAGCCGGTCCGGTTATTCCCGTGGCTTTCCGTTTCTAGTTGACTACGACCTAAGTCGTAGTTCGCGCGACTAAGGTCCGATTGCGCTCGCTTCGGGATAGCGCCATCCTCCACCCATGGGCAGCGAGCAAAGCTCACGATTCATAGCCATCGTCGATGACGATACGTCGGTTCAAACTGCCCTGCAAGATCTGATCGAATCGGAAGGGCTAACCCCGCTCTGCTTCGGCTCCGCCGAGCAATTCCTGGATTCCGGCGCGCAACGCAAGGCTGCATGCTTGATCGCGGACATTTGCATGCCAGGCATCTCCGGCCTTGAACTGCAAGCCAAGCTGAAGGCGGATCGATGCCGCATACCGATCATCTTCATCACAGCGCATGGCGACGCCAAAATGCGGATCCAAGCCATGCGTGACGGGGCAGTGGAGTTTTTGACGAAACCCTTCGACAACGCAGTCTTACTGGAAACTGTTCATGCCGCCGTCGAGGATCATACGAAGGCGCCTGAGCTCAGGGACTCAAATCGATGACACCGGCTGATCAAGATCGGCGGACTCGCCGATTCGAGCAGATCATCGGGGACAGTGCGGCTCTAAGAATCGTTCTGGGACAAGTGGAGCGTGTCGCAGCGGCCGATTCTACAGTGCTCATCCAGGGAGAGACAGGGACTGGGAAGGAACTGATCGCTCACGCGATCCACAATGCCAGTCCCCGCAGCGGCCACCCGCTGATCAAGCTGAACTGTGCTGCCATTCCGTTTGACTTGCTCGAAAGTGAGCTCTTCGGCCATGAGCGAGGCGCTTTTACTGGAGCCATCGCGAAAAAAATTGGCCGCTTTGAATTGGCCGACAAAGGGACTCTCTTTCTTGACGAAGTTGGCGACATACCGCTTCCCTTGCAACCCAAGCTGTTGCGTGTTCTGCAGGAACAGGAATTCGAACGTCTCGGAAGTGGACAGACCCATCGCGTCGATGTGCGGATCGTCGCGGCGACTCACAGGGACCTCGAACGAATGGTAAAACGTAATCAATTTCGCAGCGATCTTTTCTATCGCCTGAACGTATTTCCGATCACGCTGCCGCCCCTGCGTGAGCGAATCGAAGACATTGCTCCTTTGGTGGAACATTACATTGAAGCCTTTTCGCATCGAATGGGGAAGCACATAGACGCTATTCCCGACGAATTCATGAACGCTTTCAAGTCCCATTCCTGGCCTGGAAACATTCGGGAACTCGAAAACGCGATCGAACGTGCCGTAATACTATCGAATGAAGGCTCGCTTCCGAATCCTCTGCGCCCAACCCGCTCCGCCTCAGTTGTTGTGTTTCCTCCGAGGACGACTCTGAGAGAGTCCGAGCGCACTTTGATCTTGGAGGCATTGGAAGTCACGGGTTGGGTAGTCGGGGGACCATGTGGCGCGGCCACAAGATTGGGAATGAAGCGCACCACCCTAGTCGCCCGGATGAGAAAACACGGGATCATTCGACCGCCAGATGAGAGCACTCCAGATCAAATCGCTTATAACGATTCTTCGGTTGGCGAGCCCAATTAATTGTTCCTAGAACAAACCTGAATGGGCCATGCGCAGCACGCGCTGCTCGTGCTGTCACAAGTTGCTGCGCGAACTGATTCACGGCCTTCTTTCATATTTCTCCTGTGTGAAAAGCACTAGGTGTATCAGGCCCATAACTACTCCTGTTCCTCTTTACCGCATTGAGATACGCATCATCGCGCGGACAAGTGTCAGCGCATCGCCACTGTTTTTCTATGGTCGCGCCTTAAGTTGGAATGCGCATCGCCAACAGAGATTCGCTGGGATTTGCAGCGGTCATTCGGATGGCAGGTGAATTGCAACACATTAGTGCGAATCAGCTTTAGGAAGGGTTGACGTGGCAAAGAAAAGTGCACCGGAGTCACTAACGTTGCAGCGCGGTCGTCTGCCTATCATGGATACGCTACCTTATCGTTATCGTTGTTCACCGGTTATTCACGGCAATCCCTTCAGGGTTTTGGCTCGGCACGTTCTGACTCTCGTGCCGGTAACGATGCTTTTGGCTGCGGGCTGCGGGAAACCGAACGCGGTGTCCGCGATGCAGAGTCCCGACGTGGAAGTCGCCAGTGTAGTTCAGAAAGACGTCCCGATCTTCAACGAATGGGTGGCAACGCTCGACGGCTACGTAAACGCGCAGATTCAGGCCCAGGTGCCGGGGTACATCATCCAGCAAACCTACAAGGAAGGTTCGTTTGTGCGCAAGGGCCAGCTTCTTTTTCAAATTGATCCGCGTCCGTTCCAGGCACTGCTCGATCAGGCGAATGCCCAGCTCGCGGAGGCTCAGGCACAACTCGGCAAGACCGAAATGGATGTCGACAGAGATACTCCACTGGCTAAAGAGCGCGCCATTGCGCAGAGCCAGTTGGACAACGATGTGCAAGCTAACAAGGCGGCGAAAGCGGCGGTCAAAGCCGCAGAAGCTCAAGTGGAACAGGCCCAACTGAACCTCGATTTCACGAAGGTAAAGTCGCCGGTTGACGGAATCGCGGGAATCGCTCAGGTGCAGATCGGCAATCTCGTCAATCCTACGACGGTTCTGACATCGGTTTCGCAGATTAACCCGATCAAGGCGTATTTCTCGATCAGCGAGCAGGAATACCTCCATTACGGCGAGAGAATTAATGCGGAGACGCAAAAGGAAGCTCCTGCCAACGGACCGCCATTTGACCTGATTCTGGCCGACGGGTCGGTCTATCCGTATCGAGGTACGGGTCTTCTGACCAACCGCCAAGTGGACATAGCTACCGGCACGATTCAGGTTGTTTGCTCGTTTCCCAATCCCCAAAACCTACTCCGTCCTGGCCAGTTTGGAAGATTGCGGGCCGCGCCTGACATCAGACGCGACGCATTACTCGTGCCACAGAAAGCCGTGAGCGAGCTGCAAGGAACTTATCAACTCGCAGTGGTCGGCACAGAGAGCAAGGTGAGCATTCGGGCCGTGAAGCTCGGTGACCGTGTGGGACCAATGTGGATCGTCGAAAGCGGCGTCAAGCCCGGCGAGCTGGTGATCGTAGAGGGATTGCAGAAAGTTCAAAACGGTTCAACAGTGAAAATTAAACAGGCTGCCGTGGCGAAAGGCAATTGACCCAATGTCTAAGTTCTTCATCAACCGCCCGATTGTGGCCGTGGTTATCTCGATCCTAACCGTGATCATTGGAGCGGTCACGATTGCCGCGCTTCCCGTGGCCCAGTTTCCGAATATCGTTCCACCCGAGGTCGCCGTGCTCGCTACCTATGTGGGCGCGGACGCACAGACCATCGAGCAGTCCGTCGCGACTCCGATCGAGCAGCAAATGAGCGGCGCCGACAACATGAATTACATGTATTCGCTGAACTCGACAGCTGACGGGCTGATGCATCTGATTGTGGACTACGACGTGAAGACCGACCCCAATACCGATCTGATGCTCACGCAAATGCGAGAGACGCAGGGGGCGTCTCAACTGCCGACCGACGTGACGAATTACGGCGTCACTGTGCAGAAGACGGTGACCGCTCCACTGATGCTGATCACACTCTATTCACCCAAGGGCACCTACGACGCCCGTTTCTTGGCCAACTACGCGTATATCAATTTAGCCGATCAAATCAACCGTTCGTACGGCATTGGTAGTGTCCAGGTTTTCGGCGCCGGCCAATACGCAATGCGGCTGTGGGTAAAACCGGACCAGCTCGCGAAATTGGCGATCACGGTTCCCGAGATTGTGTCGGCCATCCAAGCACAAAACAGTGTCAACCCGGCAGGACAGGTTGGCAGCGAGCCGGTCCCGAAGGGGCAGCAATTCACCTATTCCGTGCGGGCGCAGGGCCGCATGACATCTCCTGAAGAGTTCGAAAACATCGTTGTCCGTGAATCGCCGAGCGGTGCCGTGGTTCGGGTCAAGGATGTCGCGCGCGTCGAGCTTGGCGCGCAGACGTACAGCGTAGTGAGCCGATTGGATAGGAAAGACGCGGCAATCGTAGCGGTGTACCAAGTGCCCGGTTCAAACGCAGTAGAAGCAGCAAACGACCTGAAGAAACTCATGGCAGAGTTGAAGGCTCGCCTGCCTCAGGACGTGGATTATGTCGTCTCGTTAGACACAACACAGGCCGTCAGTGAAGGCATGAAGGAGATTGTCCTCACGCTGATCATTGCCATTGCTCTGGTGCTCGTTGTCGTTTTTGTATTTCTCCAAGGTTGGCGTGCGACTCTGATTCCTCTGGTTGCAGTGCCAGTGTCCCTCGTGGGCACGTTCATTTTCTTTCCACTTTTTGGATTTTCGATCAATACGCTTTCGTTATTCGGACTAGTCCTCGCCATCGGTCTCGTGGTGGACGACGCCATAGTCGTCGTCGAAGCTGTGGAGCGGCATATCGAGGAAGGTCTCGCGCCAAAAGCGGCTGCCTTCAAAGCGATGGAAGAGATTTCCGGTCCTGTTGTCGGGATAGCTCTCGTCCTCGCGGCCGTCTTTGTTCCGACTGCATTCATTCCAGGAATTACCGGGCGCCTGTACCAGCAATTTGCCGTTACGATCGCCGTTTCAGTACTCCTATCGGCCTTTAACGCGCTAACGCTGAGCCCAGCGCTGGCCGCATTGTTGCTGCGTCCGAAGACCTCTGCCGGTGGGCCGCTTAGAGTGTTTTTCGCGTGGTTCAATCGCGTCTTCGCTAACGCCACTGAGTGGTATGTCCGGCTATGTGGATTTCTAGTCCGCAAAGCCGCATTTGCATTGATCTTGCTGGTGGCCTTCGCGGTCGGGGCCGGTTGGTTTGGTAGCAAAGTGCCCTCAAGCTTTCTTCCAGACGAAGATCAGGGTTATGTGCTCATCAATCTGCAGCTTCCAACGGCAGCATCGCTTCAGCGCACCGACGAGGTGGCTGCGAAAATCGAAAGCGCTTTAGCCAACACGCCGGGCGTTGAGCACACGACCAGTATCGTCGGATTCAGCTTGCTCAGCCTTGTACGAACCACCTATAACGCATTCTTTTTCGTGACATTAAAACCATGGGACGAGCGCAAATCAAGGTCAGAGCAGGTTCAGGCCATCAAGGAGCGTATCAATGAGGAGCTGTCGTCGCTCCCCGAAGGCGTGGCCTTTTCGTTCTCTCCACCGGCCATACCCGGAATTGGGAATTCCGGGGGATTCACTTTCGTACTCGAAGATCGCGCCGGCAGGGATCCGGAGTTTCTTTCCTCGAATCTCAACGCCTTTCTCACGGAAGCTCGCAAGCGCCCGGAACTGATCGGTCTCAGCACGACGTCCCTAGCCAGTGTGCCGCAGCTGTACGCGAATGTGGACCGCGAGAAGGTCATAAAGCAGGGCGTATCCGTGAAGGCCGTATACCAAACGCTGCAGGCGTTCATGGGAGGCCTGTTCGTCGACTACTTCAACCGTTTTGGCCGGCAATGGCAAGTGTATATCGAGGCGGACGGCGACTATCGAACCAGAGCGGAAAATGTAGGCCAGTTTTACGTTCGAAATGACAAAGGCGGAATGGTGCCTCTCGGGGCCGTCACGCGGTTCGAATCGCGCTCCGGCCCGGAATTCACAATGCGCTTCAACGAGTATCGAGCCGCCCAAATCAACGGCGCCGCGGCTCCCGGCTACAGTGCGGGGCAGGCCATGGCTGCTCTGGAAGACGTTTTCCAAAAAACGATGCCACGTGAAATGGGCTTCGACTATCTCGGAATGTCGTTTCAGGAAAAGAAAGCGCAGGAGGGTGTTCCGGCAGGGGCCATTTTCGGCTTTTCGCTTCTGTTTGTTTTTCTAATCCTTGCCGCTTTATATGAAAGCTGGTCACTTCCTTTTAGCGTCCTTCTAAGTACTCCCGTTGCAGTCTTTGGGGCTTTCTTCGTTCTGTGGTTGCGCCGCACCATTCTCGCGGCTTTTTTGCCCGGCTATATGGTGCAGATCGAAAGCGACGTATATTCGCAAATCGGCCTGGTGATGTTGATCGGCTTGGCGGCCAAGAACGCGATCTTGATCGTGGAGTTTGCGAAAGAGCGATACGAGCAAGGCAAGCCCCTTCGTGAGGCCGCACTGGAAGGAGCGCGCCTGCGACTTCGCCCAATCCTGATGACTTCGTTTGCCTTCATTTTGGGCGCGGTCCCGCTGTGGACGGCTTCCGGCGCCGGCGCCGTGGCCCGCCAGATCATGGGTACGGCCGTCATTGGAGGCATGCTGGCTGCGAGCGTTATCGGAATTTTCTTCATTCCTACCATCTTCTGTTTGGTCGAGAAGTGGTCCGGTGCGGACAGGGAGCGCCAACTGCTCGCTGCTCCCGAAAGCTCACCAGCAGGGGGCGATTAGCATGAATCATCGCCTCGTCTTGCTGAGCATCTCCCTGCTGGCTTCTGGTTGCACCGTGGGTCCGAACTACAAGAGGCCTATCGTCGCGGTGCCGGGTTCGTATCGGGGAATGATCCCCGAGCAGACCACACAAACGCAGATCGGCTCTCTTGGCGACCAAAAGTGGTGGGAGATCTTCCAGGATGAGCAGCTGCGCGCATTCATTCGCACTGCGCTTCAACAGAATTACGATTTGCGTATAGCTGCATCGCGTGTGATTGAGGCACAGGCGCAGGTTGGGATCACACGCGCTGACCAGTTTCCAAGCCTGAGCGGCGGAGCCGGAATTGCGGACCTCCGCAGCGCGCAATCGAAATTCCTTCCAGCATTTGAGACGAGTACCGGACAGGTGAATCTGTCCGCCGCCTGGGAACTTGATTTCTGGGGTAAGTTCCGCCGTGCGACGGAAGCGGCCCGAGCCGATCTCCTGGCGAGCGAATGGGCCCGCGAGGAAGTGGTCTCGACCCTCGTGGCCAACGTTTCTGCGGCGTACTTCCAGCTGCGAGCGCTCGACCTGGAGCTCGAGATTTCTAAACGGACGCTCGATTCACGGCAGGAGTCTTTGCGGCTGACGCGAGTTCTGGCAAACGGCGGCGCGACTTCTCTGCTGGACGTTCGCCAGGCCGAACAGCTGGTTTTTACCGCAAGCGCGGAGGTTCCTGCCCTCGAACAGCAAATAGAACAACACGAAAACCTTCTCAGCATTTTGCTCGGTCAGAATCCCGGCGAAATTGCGCGAGGCCAGGCGCTCACCGAGCAACGACAACCTCCTGAAGTGCCGCCAGGTCTTCCGTCATCCCTGCTGGAGCGCCGGCCGGATATTCGCGAAGCGGAAGCGCAGTTGATTGCGGCAAACGCCGAGATCGGCGTAGCGCGTGCAGCGTATTTTCCGCAAATCTCGCTCAGCGGAAGCGGCGGATTCCAGAGCTCTGCGCTCACCAACTTGTTCAGCGGACCGGCGGGTGCGTGGAGCTTCGGCGCTTCGTTGGCTCAGCCGATCTTTACGGGGGGAAGGCTCCGCTCGCAAGTGCGTCTGACGGAGGCCCAACAGCAAACGGCCGCGCTGTTTTACCGACAATCGATTCAGGAAGCCTTTCGAGGCGTCTCTGACGCATTGGTGGCATACCGTAAGACGCGCGAATTTCGAGTGCAACAGGAATCTCTGTTTCAGTCAGCCCAGGACGCGGCGCGCCTTTCCCACATGCGCTACACGGGAGGCGCGACTGGCTACCTGGAGGTCTTGACCAACGAAACGAATGCCTTTTCGGCTGAACTTGGCCTCGCGCAGGCACGCCTGAACGAATTGCTGGCGCTGGTTCAGTTGTATGAAGCACTGGGGGGAGGCTGGCAGCAATAGAGTTCGAACCACGTGTGCCGGACACGCCCGATTCATGACGCGGCCTAATTCGCGGACCGCGCACGGGAAGCGCATTGTGGATCGGAGTTAAACGGACTTCCGTCGTGAGTGTCTTTAAGAGCTGGAGAAGAGACGTGGAGATATGGTCGAAGACATCCTGATTGTCGTCTTAGCAAGTCTGGTTTTTCTCTGTTTTACCCCGTTTGACGTCTCAAGCGCGCAGAACGTCCAAGTGTCGAGAACACGGCCTAAGGGAGAGAAAAATGGCAAGCCGTAAATTAGAAGTAGTGACGGCCCTGGCATCCACTTCACGTCTCCATTGCGAAGCTGAATCGAGGTAATCATGCCGCAGCCTAGGGTCATCATCGTGGGCGGGGGCTTCGCGGGATTGGCCGCCGCCAAAACACTCAGGAGCGCACCAGCGAAAATAATCCTGATCGACCGGTCGAATCACCATCTATTTCAGCCTTTGCTTTATCAAGTGGCAACCTCAGTGCTAATGCCGGGTCAGATTGGCACTCCTATCCGCGGAATTCTTCGAAAACAGAAGAATACGACGGTGGTGTTAGGCGAGGTCACGGGCGTGGACAAGGCCCACAAGTGCGTGTTCGTGAGCAACGCTGACCGCCAGAATGTTCCGGTCTCGTACAACTATTTGATTCTTGCAACAGGCGTGAGTCACAGCTACTTCGGCCACAACGAGTTTGCGCAATATGCGCCAGGATTGAAAACCCTCGCCGATGCTGTGGCCGTTCGAAACAAGTTCCTCCAAACATTGGAGCAAGCCGAGGCGGAAGAAGATCCGAGGAGGCACCGCGATCTGATGACGTTCATTCTCGTCGGTGCAGGTCCCACAGGGACAGAGATGGCCGGCGCTTTGGCAGTGCTTGTTCGGGGCATGCTCAAATCGGAGTTTCGCCGCATCGATCCGGCATCCGCCCGTATTGTGCTCGTGGATATGGCGCCACGGGTTCTTCCATCCTTCTCGGAGGACCTTTCGAAGGCAGCTAACGAACGTCTCAAACGATTGGGTGTGGAGGTGCGCCTGGGACAGAGCGTCGATCAAATCGATGCCGACGGAATCGTGGTTGGCGGCGAGCGCATTGCAAGCAAGACAGTGATCTGGACCGCGGGTGTGGCGCCATCGCCGGCCGGACAATGGCTACAGACGCAGACGGACCGAGCCGGGCGAGTGCGCGTCGAGAGTGACCTCTCTGTGCCAGGGCATTCGGAGATTTTTGTAGTAGGCGACACGGCTTCCTTTGATCAAGGCGGCAAACCGCTGCCCGGAGTAGCGCAAGTGGCGATTCAGCAAGCTCGCTATGTGGGAAAGCTGATTCACAACCGCATTACTGGTGGTTCGTTGCCTGAACCGTTTCGTTATTCTGATAAAGGCAGCATGGCAGTGGTGGGCAAGGGGTTTGCCGTCCTACAAAGTGGAAAGGTCCACAGGAGTGGGCTTGGTGCCTGGCTCGTGTGGGCGGCCGTGCACCTGCAATTCTTGGCGACATCAAGCCTCCGCCTGAGCGTTTTTCTTCAATGGATTTGGACCGGGGTGACTGGCCAAAGGGGTTCGCTGCTTATCGTAAATCATCACGGGCCTAAGCCGGACAGGGGAGTAACGGAACCAGCAGCCAACGCGGCAGCTCCGCACAAGCAGGACTTGCCGGAACTTCTTCCGAAGTCGTCCGGTTCCAGGGCGATGTCAGGATCTGGACAGTTGTAATCACATAACGCTGACCTGTCAGGATCAGGCAAACGGAGCGACATGAAAGACACCGGACACAAGACGAATTGGGGAAGGCTCGCGGGGCCAGTAATCGGGATATTGTTGCTACTGGTACAGGTGTTCTTCGCCGTTTCCTTGTGCTCGGCAGAAACTAGGCCGGGGATTCCCAACATTTTCAAACCCGAGTCAACTCCAGCTGACTCGATTTACAGTCTGTCGTTACTGGTGTTGGCCATTGCGGGTTTCATCTTTGTGTTTGTCGCGGGTTTGCTGGTCTATTCCATTTCAAAGTTTCGGAGGTGTGCGAACGATAATTCCGAACCGCCGCAGGTATACGGGAGCAGCCAAATCGAACTTGCCTGGACTGTAATCCCCGTGCTCATCGTGCTGGTGTTGTTCGTGGCGACCGCTCGCGTCATCCATGCCATCCAGGACGCGCCCAAGCCCGCCGGAGCGGTGGATGTGACCGTCATTGGCCATCAGTTCTGGTGGGAGCTGCGATACCCCGGGTTTGGAATTGTCACCGCAAATGAACTGCACGTTCCCGTCAGCGATCCCGCGCATCCTACTCCAACATTTTTGAAATTGCTTTCCGCGGACACGGACCATAGCTTTTGGGTTCCGCGTCTTGCCGGAAAGACCGATTTGATTCCGAATCGCGTGAACAACATGTGGATCGATCCTCACGACGTTGGAGTCTATGTCGGTCAGTGTGCCCAATTCTGCGGAATTCAGCACGCGAAGATGCTCCTTCGAGTCTACGTCGATTCGCGAGATCAGTTCGAACAATGGGTCCGAAATGAGCAAAAGTCGGCGGTAGCCGACACGGCCGCGGAGGACGGGCGCCGGATTTTTGAAACGACCGCTTGCATTAACTGCCATGCGCTTACAGGAACCGTGGCGGACGGCCGGTTTGGCCCGGATCTGACTCATTTGATGAGCCGGGACACGATTGCGTCGGGAGCCGCGCCAAATACTCCAGAAAACCTGAAAGCATGGATCCGCGATCCCGACTCCGTGAAACCAGGCTCGTTGATGCCGGGAATGAAATTGAACGAGCACGATTTGGACATGTTGACCGCGTATCTTCAGACGCTTCGATGAAAGAGGCAGATCCATGGCATCGGAGACAATCGCACTCAACACAGTCGCTGCAGGATCACGAGGCATCAGCGATCGGCTTCACGATTGGGCCATCACTGTCGACCATAAGCGGCTGGGAATCCTCTATATTCTTTACGCACTCCTGTTTTTGGTCATCGGCGGTGTCGAAGCGACGATCATGAGGGTCCAGCTGATCACCGCGCACAATCATTTTGTTTCTCCCGAAGTCTTCAATCGCATGTTCACCATGCACGGAACCACAATGATTTTTTTTGTAGCCATGCCGCTCATGTTTGGTTTTGGGAACTATTTGATTCCCTTGATGATTGGCGCCCGGGACATGGCCTTCCCGCGACTAAATGCGTTCAGCTTCTGGCTCACCGCTTTCGGGGGCTTTCTTCTCTACTTCAGTTTCATCGGGGGAAACGGTCTTTATGGGGCTGGAAATGCGCCGGACGTGGGATGGTTTGCCTATGCGCCGCTTACCGCGCGCGCCTTCTCAGTGGGGCACAGCACTGACTTCTGGACCCTGGCGCTACTTGTGTCCGGATTCGGCAGCATTGGGACTGCGGTTAATTTCATCGCGACCATTCTGTGCATGCGGTGCCCCGGGATGACACTCGGGAAAATGCCCTTGTTCACCTGGATGAATCTCGTCATGGCGGCATTGGTCATCTTGGCCATATCACCCCTCACGGCCGCTCAGATGATGCTCTCGATAGACCGTTACCTTGGCGGGCACTTCTTCGATACTCAGACCGGAGGCTCTGCGACCCTTTGGATGCACTTTTTCTGGATCTTCGGGCATCCGGAAGTCTACGTTCTGGTAATCCCGGCCTTCGCGTTTGCATCGGAGATCATTCCGGTATTTTCGCGCAAACCGATCTTCGGATACCCCGTCATGGTGGCCGCAACAATCTGCATTGCGTTTATCGGTATGAGTGTATGGGCCCACCATATGTTCACGATCGGTATGACTTCCTACAGCAACAGCTTTTTCGTTCTTACGACGATGGCTATCGCAGTCCCCACCGGCATAAAGATCTTCAACTGGCTCGGCACGATGTGGGGCGGAAAGATCGAGTTCAAGACGGCGATGCTGTTCTGCATCGGGTTCCTGTTCCAGTTCCTGGTTGCGGGGCTCACAGGTGTGATGATGTCCGTCGCACCACTCGACTGGCAACTCGGCAATTCCTATTTCGTTGTCGCCCACTTTCATTATGTGATCGTGGGAGGGATCTTGTTCTGCCTTTTCGGCGCGTTTTACTACTGGTTCCCCAAAATGATTGGAACGAAGCTGAACGAAACGCTGGGCAAACTTCACTTCTGGCTCTTCGCGATCGGTTTTCACCTGACGTTTGACTCAATGCACGTTCCGGGGTTGCTTGGCATGCCGCGGCGTATCTACACGTACGAACCCGGGCGTGGTTGGGAGATATGGAATCTGATCGAGACGATTGGGGTATTCATTCAGGGCATCGCCACACTGGTATTTATAGTGAACCTCATTCTTTCCTACTCTAATGGACCGATAGCCGGTAGTGATCCGTGGGACGCGTGGACTCTCGAATGGTCGGTGAGTTCACCGCCGCCCCCGCATAACTTCACTTCCATTCCGACAGTCGCCAGCCGCAGACCATTGTGGGATTTGAAGCACCCAGAAGACCCGGACAGCCGTTATGAGTAGAGAGATCAATCGATGAATGCAATTGCGAGCCCCCTGCCGGAAACACCGGCGGCTTGGAAGCTTCCCTATCGTGGGAAGGTCGGAATGGCCTGCCTAATTGCAGCCGAGTCGGCTATTTTTACCATTTTCGTCGTCGCCTATCTCTTCTATGCAGGGAAGAGCCTGACAGGACCAACACCCCGCGAAGTGCTTGAGACACCCATCTTCTACACGATTTGCCTGCTTTCGAGCAGCTTGACGATCCACTTCGCATCGA
>Ga0210394_10005815_pt1 | contig 13657 bp, 14 predicted proteins | sample IncBWC12MmetaG_FD_160121 | JGI IMG/M metagenome (GOLD analysis project Ga0210394, IMG submission 160121) | Forest soil microbial communities from Barre Woods Harvard Forest LTER site, Petersham, Massachusetts, United States - Inc-BW-C-12-M | ecosystem: Environmental > Terrestrial > Soil >...
CTCCGGATGCGATTTCAACGTCTCGGCATAGCGGCCGTCGGCGTCTTCGACCTCGCGGCGGCGCTTGCGATATTCCGAGCGGAACAGGTTGCGCAGAATAGTGAACAGCCATGCCGGCATGTTGGTGCCGGGCTCGAAGGAATCGATGTGCGAGAGCGCGCGTAACAGCGTCTCCTGCACCAGATCGTCGGCGCGGTCGATATTGCCGCACAACGAGATGGCGAACGCGCGCAGGCTCGGCACGGTGGATAGCACTTGGTCGCGTATCGCAGGGTCAAGCTTCATTGCGACGAGCCTCTGGCTTTCAGTCTTGATCGCTCAAGCGGCGGACCAGATCGGTGATATGCTGCGGCACGCCCTGATTGACGACATCGTCGTACATGGCCCGCAACTGCTGGCCGATCTTGGCCTGGACCTCACGGCCCAGCCTTGCCTCGGGTTTCGGGGGATTCACCGGCGCGCCCATGGTATCTCGGGTTTCTGGCTTGTCCGAAGCTGGCTTGTCCGATTCAGGCTCTACCGCTTCGAGATTGGTCCTACGGTGTTTCATTTCGCCATTTTTCCCCCGTTCGCCCATGTCAAACCCGCCCTTGGTACGCACAAGCCCCACCGAGCGAGACCAACGCCCGGTTTTGCCCATTGTTCCGGGGTTGGGGAACTTTTTTCGGAACTTTTTTCGCCCGACCACGTTTTTGTCGGTTAGCCTCGGGAAACCCTGAAGGGGAGGGCGTTGTGCCTAATTCACAAGCAGTACTCCAGCATCTACCGTTTTTGCGCCGTTATGCCCGCGCCCTGACTGGCAGCCAGGCCTCCGGTGACGCCTATGTGGCGGCGACCCTGGAATCGCTGATCGCCAGCCCGGAAATGCTGGCGGAAAGCGCCAATTCGCGGGTTGGGCTCTACCGGCTCTTCACCAAGATCTGGGGCTCCTTGGCGGTGAACGGCAAGCCCGAGGCGGGCGAGGGCGTTCTGCCGCCCGAGCAGCACATTACCCAGATCACGCCGCGGCCTCGGCAGGCCTTCCTGCTGGTAGCGCTCGAGGGCTTTTCCGAGGAGGACGCCGCCCAAATCCTCGGCTGCGACCTTACGACACTGCGCAACCTGGTCGAGGAATCCGGCCGCGAGCTCGCGGCGGAAATCGCCACCGATGTTTTGATCATCGAGGACGAGACCTTCATCGCCATGGATATCGAGGCGCTGGTGGAAAGCCTCGGCCATAACGTCATCGGCATCGCCCGCACCCATAATGAGGCCGTAGCGCTCGCCAAGAAGAAGCGGCCGGGCCTCATCCTGGCCGACATCCAACTGGCCGACGGCAGTTCGGGCCTCGATGCCGTCAACGAGCTGCTCAGCACGTTCGAAGTGCCGGTGATCTTCATCACCGCCTATCCGGAGCGTTTCCTCACCGGGCAACGGCCGGAGCCGGCGTTCCTGATTGCAAAACCGTTCCAGCTTGCTGTGGTCTCGGCGGTGGTGAGCCAGGCCCTATTCTTTGGCCGCAAAGCCCGCCATCGCGAGCGGCAACCGGTCGAGCGCCAGCCCACGGCGTAACAGCGTCCACAAGTCGATCTGTTCTGCGCATGGCCGGGCTTGTCCCGGCCATGTGCGTTTGGGTGATGCATGAGGGGCTGGGCCGGTTCTGAAAAAGTCAGGGCGCAGCCGATCGGCATATCGGCTGCGCCCAACATGACCGGCCAAGCACGGGGGGAGGGGGGAAAGGATGGCCGGCCGCTTAGTCAAAGCGCGACGGCAGTCTTTAGTTCCGTTTTGGCCGGCGTTTGATCGCTGCGTACCGGTAACAGGCCAGCAAAATATTTGCTGATTTGGATCACGACTCGGTGAATTCCAGGAAACCTCGGAACGGCTCACCCAGACAAATGTTGCAGCAGCGTTGAATGGGCTCGGGGGCCATTCGCATGTCCGGGATTTGGTTCCGGCGCGCTGGAGGCGGTCCGATGGTCAGGCAGTTATATCTTCGTATAGTGAGCGCGCTCGGTCTTGTTGCGCTTGCCGCGCTGTTCGTGGGTATCGACCCGTTTCTGAGCGCCGGCGCCAGTCTGAGCAGCCAGACACCCGCCGTTTCGGTCAATCGCACCCTCAAGGGCGACCGGCTGCCGATAGCCAATTCGGCCATCCTCGACGTTCCTGACGGCCAGGCGCGGTTTGCCCGCCAGCCGAGCGCCGAGACCCGCGCGCAAACGCCGTTCGCCTGCGACCCGGCCTTCAGCCTTATTCGCTCGCCCAATTCGGCCCCCACGGCCAACGTCTATCGCCGCTGCATGGCCTAAGCGCCTGGAGCGCCAATCGCTTCAAATTTAAGGCGATTCCTATCGTTTTGGTGGGGCGGGATCTTTACGGGGAACCGCTATCTGTCCTGAAACAACTTCGGGGCAGGCCTTTTCAGATCATGTTCAAGCCGACCCTTCCCCGCAGCGCCGGGGCAGCCCCCTTTTCGCGCCCGCCCGCAGAGAACCATTCCGGGCCGGGAGGCGACTAATGAAGGACACCAGCGAAAGGGGACGCTGCAGCACTCCATCGGCATTCGATCAGCTACGCGGAGCGCAGCGGAACCTTCCAACGATGTCACGGCTTAACGAACTGAAAATCGGCACTTCAGCAGGGTGGAGAGTTATCATGGCAGCGAGCGCTCGATTCCGACAGCTCCGTAGTATCGTTCTTTTCGCGGGTCTCATGACGATTCCCGCCGCTCCGGCTTTTGCGCAAACATTGTCGTATCAGCCGGCCGATCGCGGTTTGGCTTTCCCGCAATACGCCCCGCAGGCACAGCAGCCGAGCGACGCGACCCAAGGCACCGACCAAATGCCGGCGGCGTTCCGCCGTCAGGTGGTGTCGTATCAGGGCAACGAGGCGGCCGGCACCGTCATCGTCGACACCGCGCACACCTACCTTTATCTGATCCTCGGCGGTGGCAAGGCGATGCGCTACGGCATCGGCGTCGGCCGCGAAGGCTTCACCTGGTCGGGCACGCAGACGATCACGCGCAAGGCCGAATGGCCGGATTGGATCCCGCCGGCAGCGATGATCGCCCGCCAGCCGTATCTGCCGCGCTGGGTCGGCGGCGGCCCCGGTAATCCGCTCGGCGCCCGCGCCATGTATCTCGGCAACACCGACTTCCGCATTCACGGCACCAACGATCCGACGACCATCGGCAAGCACGTTTCGAGCGGTTGCATCCGCTTGGCGAACGACGACGTGATCGATCTTTATAGCCGCATCAATGTCGGCACCAAGGTCATCGTGCTGCCGAACGACGATCGCAACGCCGCGGTCGAAAGTGGCCGCCGCGCATCGCTCGGCGCACCGATGACGGCGCAGATCCAGGTCAGGCCGGCGGACGAGCGGCCGTTGCCGCCGGTGCCCGCGACCGCTCCGATGCGCGTGAGCATCCTGGGCGTCAACTTCTCCGGCGCCAACTGACGATATCGATATTGACGTAACGGCCGGCCTTCGGGCCGGCCGAATTTTTGGAACTCCATTGCCTCGGCCGAAGCGCGACAACGAGCTTCGGCCTATTTTATTTGTCGTAACGAATGACGATATTGAGGAGAGGAAACGTGAAAGCGTGAAAGTATGGACGCGTCGGACCGCAACGAGATCGACAGTACCGAGCGCCTCAATCTCGAGAACGAGTTGCGCAGCCGCGCCAAGCAGCAGGAAGCGCTGGCGCAGCTCGGCGAGCGCGCTTTGGTCGAGCCCGATCTGGATCGGCTGCTCAACGACGCGGTCAGCACCGTCGCACTCACGCTGTCGGTCGATTTCGTCAAGATCCTCGAACTGTTGCCCGGCGGCACCGAACTGTTGTTGCGCGCCGGCTTCGGCTGGACGACTAACCTTGTCGGCGCGGTCCTGACCTCGACGGACGCCGGCGGCTATGCGCACTACACGTTGAATTCCGCCGCGCCAGTCGTCACCGCCGATTATGCGGCCGAGACCAGGTTCGCGATTGCGCCGTATCTCAAGAATCACCACTGCTCAAGCGGCGTCACCGTAACCATCGCCGGCCGCGACGGCCGCGCCTACGGCATCCTCGGCGTCTGCACCGGCAAGGCGCGCCATTTCGGCGCGCAGGACACCTCGTTCCTTGCTGCCGTCGCCAATATCCTGGCCGGCGCCATTCAACGCCGCCAGCTCGAGCAGCGCCACGAATTGATGATCCGCGACATGCGCCACCGCTCGGGAAACCTGTTTTCCCAGCTGTTGGCGCTGTTCTCGCAGACCGCCAAGAACGCCAAAAGCATCGCCGATCTCGCCAGCAAATATCAGGCGCGCGTGCTCGCCATGGCCAATGCCCACCGCCTGATCACCGAGGGCGGCTGGACTTCGATCCCGATCATGGAGCTGCTCTACGTCGTCTTGGGGCCCTATCTCGATCGGGTCTCGTTCAGCGGTCCGAACATCGATCTCGAGCCCGACCCGATCTTCAATCTCAGCGCGGCGCTGCATGAGCTCGCCGCCAACGCCATCAAGCACGGCAGCTTGTCGCGGCCCAAGGGGCAGCTCGATCTGAGCTGGTCGGTGAGCCGCACCGAACGCGGCATGACGTTGATCCTCGACTGGGTCGAGAAGAACGGGCCGCCGGCGCGGCGGCCGCGGCGTCTCGGTTTTGGCTCGCGGCTGGTCGGCATGGTCATCGAGCGGCAGTTGAACGGCGAAGTGCACCGCTCGTTCACGCGCAACGGCTTGTCGGTGCACATGGTGGTGCCGCTGACCCACGAGCGCTGGCCGAGCCAGGGAGCGCCGGCAGGCGAGCAGACGGGAGGCGTTGATTCACCGTCTAAGGGTGCACGTCTTCCGTGAACCAATCGGTGGGCAGATCGTGTCCGGCGCCGCTTTCCTTGGCCTTGCGGTAGAGCAGCGCGCCGACGGCGGCGAATTGATAGCCGAGCCCGAGATTGTTGATGAAGCAGGTGACTTCACGATCGGTGCGGCGGCCCGCTGCGCGGCCGGCGATCAGCTCCGGCAGGGTCGGCAGCTTGTCGAAGTCGATGTCTTCGGCGACCTCCCAGCCGCGGCCGTCGGCCTTCTCGGGCACGACCAGATCCTTGGTCAAAACATGGATCGGGCGCGTGTCATGGGTATGGATGACGACGCGCTCCGCGCGTTTGACGGCGTTGGTTTCGATTTCCGGTCGCTTGATCGAGCTCAAGTGCATTCCCGGCTCGATCCAGTGCGCGAAGAAGATCGGATCGAGCGTATTGGTGGCGCACATGACTATGTCGGCGCCTTTGATCGCGTCTTCCGGCGTTTCGACCGGAACAATCGTGGCGCCGAGCGCTTCGCTCATCTGACGCGAGAATGCGACGCAATTCTCACGGTTAGGGCTGAAGCAGCGGACGCTGCCGATATCGCGCACCGCGCAGGCCGCCATCAGCTGCGCACCGGCTTGCCAGCCGGAGCCGAGAATGCCGACCGATTTCCCGTCCTTGCGCGCCAAATATTTGACGCCGAGGCCGTTGGCGGCGCCGACCCTCATGCGCTGCATGACGCCGTCGGGAAAGATCGCCAGCGGCTCGCCGTTCTCGGTCGAGAACAAGAGCACCAGCCCGACATAGCGGTTACCCGGCGCCGCCGGTATTTTTTCGCGGCGGACATTGTTGCCGCGCTTCGGCCAGGTGACGATGTCGGAATTGATGCGCACCGCGCCGACGCCGAGTTTGGGGACGACGCCGTCCATGGATTTGAGACTGTACAGCGCGTCGTCGCGGCCGGTCGGGGTGATGCAGTCGGAACGCGTGCGCGAGATGCCGCGGCCCTCGGCGAGCTCCAGGTAGGCCTCTTCGAGCACATCGATGCATTCCGGCATGGTGACCAGCTTGTCGACGTCGTCGTTGGACAGGATCAGGGTCATGGTGCGTTCTCAATTCTCACCCTGCGCCGCGGTACGGCGCGGCAGGCGAAGCATGCGGCGCTTGCGGCGTGAAATTCAGCCAACCCGAGCCTTTGCGCGTTCGGGCGTCGCAACCGTTTCGCGCATCAAGCTCAGCATCGTCGCCCAGGCCGCATCGGCGGTGGCGATCTCGTCGGCGTTGCGGCCTTTGCTGCGCGCGGGATTTTGGAAGCCATGGCCGGCTTTCGGGTAGCGGTGGAACGCGTAAGGGATGTCGTGGCGTTTGAGTTCGGCCTCGAAGCGGTCGACGTCCGCCGGCGACGGGTTGGTATCCAGATCGCCGAAAAATCCGTACACCGGGCAGCTGCTGTTGCCGATCAACTCGAACGGCGTCGGCCTGCCTTCGCCCCAGTGGCTCATCATGCCGCCGCCGTAATAGGCGACGGCGGCGGTGAATACCGGCTTGGTGCTGGCGCCGAGAAACGACAGCCGGCCGCCCATGCAGTGTCCGGCGATGAAAAACCGGCTGCGATCGAGATCCGGCCGGGACAGCGCGTAATCCGCCGCTGCGGCGATTTCAGCGATGACTTCGTTGTCCTTGAGGAATTTCTTGCAATCGTGCAGCGGCACGTCCTTGGGGCGGTGATGATAGAAGTTCGGCACCACCGTCAGATAGCCGGCCTTGGGGAATTCCTTGAAGTAGTGGGCGGTGCAGGCGTCGAGCCCGCCGCGGTGGAACATCAGCAGCACGGCTGGGTGCGGTCCGGGGCCAGGCGGCGCCGCGACGTGCACGTCCATCGATCGTCCCGCGACTTCAAGGTAGATCGTTTCCTCTCGGGCATCGGCATTTTTCATCGATTCAGTTCCGCGCTTTGGATCAGGGCGTTCGCCTTCTCGACGATCGCCGGCGAGTAGGCGATCGATTTTTCGATGATGGCCTGAAGTTCGTCGCCGGGCAATGGCGCGAGGCTGACCCGCATGCGCTCGGCGTCGGCCAGGAAGTCGGCATCCTTCATTGTCGCGGCGAACGCTGAGCGCAGCTCCGCCACGCGCTCCGCCGGCAGACCCGGCGGCGCCGTCAGGGAACGGCCGACCTTTTCCGACTGCAAGAACAGTTCGAGGATCTGGCGCTGCTCGTCGTCGCGCGCCAAGTCCACGACGCGCGGCACGTCCGGCAGATCGGGCGCGCTGTCGAGTCCGGTTTGCAAGAGCACGTTGACTTTCCGCTCGCGCAGCAAATCGGCGTGCATGACGCGAAACACCGTCCACGGCATGCTGACCGCGTCAGCCTCGCCGCGCTCCATCGCCAACAGGCCGTCGGCCGAGCTCTTGTAGCCGGTGATCAGCTTGAACTTAACGCCGAGGAGCTGCTTCAAGATTGTCCAGCGCAGCTGCGACGAGCTGCCGCTCGACGAGACGACCAGTTCCTTGCTGTAGGCGTCGGCGATCTTTTGCACGGCGGCGGTATGCCAGGCGATCAGTGCGGCGTTGTTGCTGATGATGCGGCCGATCCAGTTCATCTTGGTGACATCGGCTTTGAGTCCAGGCACCTTGAATAGCTGCGTTTCATAGACCGACTGATCGAGCATGCCGATGACCGTGCCGTCATGCGGGGCGAGGTTATAGAGCTGATTGGCGGCGAGAATGCCGCCGGCACCCGGCATGTTCTGCACAACGACGGTGGGGTTGCCCGGCAAATAGCGGCCGATATGGCGCCCGACCAGGCGGCTCAGCACGTCGTAGCTGTCGCCGACGCCCGATGCGACGATGATTTCCAGCGACTTGCCCTGATAGAATCCGTCCGCCAGCGCCGCGCAGCAAAATGCTAACAGCGCGGCGCCGACGGTCAACGCCGCCGCGCCGAGACCCTTGATGCAACGGATCGGCATCGCATCGCGCGTGCGGCGGCGCTATTCCGCCGCCTGCTGGCCTTCCTCTTCGGCGATGGCGCGCGCCTCGACGGCGTCGATCTCGGCCTGATCCAGTTTGACCAGGATGTTGTGCATGTGCTGAACCTTGCTTGGGTCGTCGTCGGGACCAAGCAACGGGTAGGCGTCGCCACCGCGGTCGCGCAGCGGCGGCGAATGCGATTCGAAAACCACCGCGGTCTCGTTGCCGCGGTTCCATGCCCAGTGCACCTTGTTGCGCGGGATGCGCATGACGTCGCCGGCCTTGCAGCGGTAGCCGCGGCCGTCGACGAAGAAATAGATTTCGCCGGAGACGATGTAGTTCATCTGCTCGCAATCGTGCATGTGCGGACTGGTGTGATAGCCCGACGCGCGTTCGGCGAACATAAGGCTGGTGTCGGTGCCGTGGACCTTCTGCGCGCGCAGTACCGACTTGCCGACTGCCGCCATCGCGACGCGTTCGGTCATTTTGACGTTGCGCCTGTTGACCCTATAGTTGGGCTTGTCCGACATTGCCGTTTCCTCCAATCGTCTATGCGTTCGTATCGGTCAGGAACACTACCGCGACAGTTCCGTGGCCGCAATCCGCGCGCCCGCCGATGGATAACAGCGCATAGACGCATCATAATGGCGGCAGCCCGCGAACCGTAGCCGGAGAACGCCGATGCACGACGAACCATTCCGCCTGTTTCCCTACCAGGCGATCGTCGACCGGCCGCGCGTTAAGTGGCCGAACGATGCGCGCGTCGCGGTCTGGGTGATCCCCAATATCGAGCATTTCCATATCGAGATCGGCAATGCGGCGCCCGACATCCGCACTCACTCACGCCGCGATTACGGCAACCGGGTCGGCGTCTGGCGCATCATGGAGGTGCTCGCCAAGCACAATGTGCGCGGCACCGTTGCGCTCAACGCCGAAGTCGGCCGCTTTTATCCGCGTATCATGGAAGAGGCGGTGAAGCTCAAATGGGAATTGATGGGCCATGGACTGACCAATTCGGTGATGCTCACCGGCTTGAGCGCCGAGAAGGAAGCCGCCGTCATCGCCGAGGCGCGCGAGGTGATCGAGCAATGGGGCCAGAAGATGCGCGGCTGGCTCGGGCCGGGCCTGGGCGAGACCTGGCACACGCTCGACCTCTTACGCCAGCACGGTGTCGATTATGTCTGCGACTGGGTCAACGACGATCTGCCCTACCGCATGAACAACGGGCTTTATTCGATCCCCTATTCGATCGAGCTCAACGACATGCCGCTGTTCAACATGCCGAGCATCAGCATCGACGATTTCTACCGGCGCATCTGCGAGACCTTCGATGTGCTGTACGAGGAAGGCGAGCGCAACGGCCGGGTGATGGCGATCGCGCTGCATCCGTTTTTGATCGGCGTGCCGCATCGCATCCGGACCCTCGACCGGGCGCTGCAATACATCGCCGGCCACGGCAAGGTGTGGTTTGCGACGGGCTCGGAGATTATTGATGCGTATCGGGGGCAGGAGAAGGTATAAGAGCGCGGCAATGCCGTCGCACCAATGGCAAGTTGCTCGGCCTAGAAAGCGGCCTTGATCGCTTGGTCAGCGTTTCTGTTCGCGTTGGTGATCTTGTCAAGGACGGCGCGAAGCGCCGCCGCCTCCGGCGGTCTTCGATCCTTGACAAGATCACCAACGCGAACAATTGGCAGCCAAGCGATCAAGGCCGCCATTCGATCAGTGTGAAGCCGACTGATCCGGTGTCGGTGCCGTCCCCTTCCCTCCCTCGCGTAAATGGGTAGAGTGCCGGCCCCTAACGCCGGGCAGGGAGAATGAGCCGCCATGAGTCAAGACGTCATCAGCTTTCAATCGGCGGGCCTGCGCCTGCATGGCGTGCTCAGCGTGCCCGAGGGCGTGCGGCCGGGTGAGCGGCGCGCGGCGTTCCTGGTGCTGCACGGTTTTGGCTCCAACAGCGAAAGCCCGACCTGCATCACGCCGGCGCGGGTGCTGAACGAATTTGGGTTCGTCACGCTCCGCTTCGATATGCGCGGCTGCGGCAAGAGCGAGGGCGAGTTCGGCAGGGTCATCTGCCTCGAACAGGTCGAGGACACCGGCAACGCGCTCGATTTTTTGGCCAAGCATCCGGCCGTCGATCCGGATTGCATCGGCGTGATCGGCTCGAGCTTTGGCGGTGCGGTCGGCGTCTATGCGGGCGGCACCAATCCGCGCATTGCTGCCGTGGTCTCGAACGGCGGTTGGGGCCACGGCGAGCGCAAATTTCGCGGCCAGCATCCGACGCCGGAGGGTTGGGCGAAGTTCACCAAGATGCTTGAGGAAGGACGCGAACATCGCGCCCGCACCGGCAAATCGCTGATGGTGCCGCGCTACGACATCGTGCCGATCCCCGATCACGTGAGGGAAAATCTCGACAAGCAGAAGGTCGCCATGCTGGCGCCGAAGTCGGTCGAAATGTTCCCGGCCGAGACCGCGCAGAGCATGTTCGATTTCCGCGCCGAGGAGGTGGTCGGCAACATCGCGCCGCGGCCGCTCTTGCTCATCCATGCCGCCAAAGATTCGGTGACGCCGACCGAACAGTCGGTGGAAATGTTCAAGCGCGCCGGCCAGCCGAGCGAGCTGCACCTGTTCAGCGGCCTCGATCACTTCCTGTTCGCGGAGAAGTCGACGCGGGTATGGACCATGATGCGCGGCTGGCTCGACAATTATTTCCCGGCGGTGAAGCAATAACGAGCTTCGTTTCCCGGGCGCAGCGCAGCATGAAGCGAAGCGGAATGATGCGCTGCAGACCCGGGATCGTTACGAACGCGGCGACTGGAACGATCCCGGATCAGCGATGCACCGCTTCGCGCTGCATCGCATCCGGGAAACGTACAATGGGAGAGATAGGTTGAGTCGCAACAGCATTCTGGTCGGCCACGACGAGCTCGGCCGCTTCATTCGCGAAGTGCTCATCGCCAACGGCGCGCGCGCCAAGGACGCCGCCATCGTCGCCGAGGGTTTGGTCTGGGCCAATCTGCGCGGCGGCGACGGCCACGGCGTGTCGCGGCTGCCGCGCTATCTCAACATCATCGCCCACGGCGAGATCGACACCAAGGCCGAGCCGACGCTGTCGCATGACCGCGCCGCGACCTTCGTGCTCGATTGCCACCACGGATTTGGGCCGGTGGCGGTGATGCAGGCCGCGGCGCTCGCGGTCGAGCGGGCCAAAAAGGCCGGCGTCTGCTTCGGCCTGGTGCGCGAGACGACGCATACCGGCGCCATCGGCCGCTATGCGCAATGGATCGCCCAGCAGGGCTGCGCTGCGATCCTCATGGGCGCCGGGCCGACCCTGATGGCCTATCACGGCACGCGGGTCGCGAGCCTCTCGACCAGCCCGATCGCGATTGCAGTGCCAAGCGGCAACGGCCCGATCCTCCTCGACATGGCGTCGAGCGCCATCGCCAACGGCAAGATCTTGCAGGCGCGCAATACCGGCGAGGCGCTGCCCAAAGATACCGTGCTCACCGCCGACGGCGAGCCGACCATCGATCCGAAGCAGGCGGAAATCCTGCTGCCGCTCGGCGGTCCGAAAGGCTCAGGCCTCGGCCTGATGTTCGAAATGCTGACAAGCATTCTCGCCTCAGCGCCGATCCAGGCCCGCGCGCTGGGCCCGGAAAAGCGCGACCGTCACACCGGCAACACCGCGATGCTCGCCATCGACATCGAAACCTTCCGGCCGCTTGCGGGCTTTACCCACGATGCCGACGCATTGACGGCGATTCTCAAAGCGCTGCCGCGGCAAACGGGTTTCGACGAAATCACTTTGCCCGGCGAACGCTCGCAACGCACCGAAACGCGACGCCGCAAGACCGGCATTCCGATTCCGGCAAAGCTTTGGGAAGAGCTCGAAGGGATCGGCAAAAAATATTCGATCAAGCTGCTGGCGACCTTACCCGCTTCGTAGGGTGGGTAGAGCGAAGCGAAACCCACCATGGGCGCGTCGAGCAAGTGATGGGTTTCGCTGCGCTCTACCCATCCTACAATTCACAGCTCGCCGTGAATCACCGGCACAAAGACGTAGCCGCTGCCGGATTTGGTGGCGTGGCCGAGCGCCGGGAACGGCAGGTGGCCGCCGGAGAACAAGAGCTTGTCGGTCGCCACCATGTCGAGCACCCGCTTGCGGTTGGCGAGCGCCGCCGGCGGATCGGTGTCGAACGCCACCGAGCGTTCCGGATCGGCAAATTGCAGCGCCAAGCAATGCACGATATCGCCGAAGATGAGGAAGTCGCCGCCCGGCGGCGACACCCGCACCATGCTGTGGCCGACGGTGTGGCCGTAGCAGGCGGCCGCGCGGACGCCCGGCGCGAATTCGGCGCCGTCCTTGTAGAGGCTGAGCTTGCCGGCGGCGGCATAGGGTTTGATCGCGTTGACGGCGAGATCGAAGAAGCCGCGGAATTCTTCCGGCGCCTTGCCGCGAATATCGGCCGAAGTCCAGAACGCGTGGTCGTTCTCGTTGACATAGAGCGTCGCGTTCGGAAACAGCATCTTGTGGTCGGCGGTGATGACGCCGGGGATGTGGTCGGGATGCGGATGGGTGATGACGACGGCGTCGATCGCGGCGGGACTGACGCCGGCCGCGGCGAGATTCTGTGGCAGCCGGCCGATGCTCGGCGCGAAATGGGTGCCGCCGCCGGCGTCGACCAGGATGAGCTTTTGGCCGGTATTGATCAGCCAGGTGTTGAGCGGCGTGGTGAACCCGATCTTGGGCAGATGGGCGTCGCGCAAAAGCTTCTCGGCGCCCGCTTCGTCGCCGGTGAAGATGGTTGCGTCCAGCGTCAGGGTGCCGTCGCTGACCACCGTCACCTCATAATCTCCGACTTTTTGGCGGTAGAATCCCGGCGCCTGCTTGCCGGAAATTGGCGCTGCCATGTGATGCTCCCTTGAGATTAACGAATGCGTCGCTCGCTGCGCGACCGAGAATAGCAAAAGGTTTTACGCCTCCGCCAGCCGCAGCCCGATATAGCGGTCCAGCGTGGCGTGGTCTTCGAGCAGTTGCGACGATGGCCCCGCGTGGACGATGCGGCCGCGCTCCAGCACCAGCGCCGATTGCGTCAAGGATAGCGCGATGTCGGTGTGCTGCTCGACCAGGATGAAGGCGTTGGAGCCTTCGCTGGTCATGCGGCCGATTGCGGCGGCGAGCTCTTCGACGACGATCGGGGCCAAGCCTTCGAGCGGCTCGTCGAGCAGGAGCAGCGCCGGATTGGTCATCAGCGCGCGCGCGATCGCCAGCATCTGCTGCTCGCCGCCGGACAGCTGATTGCCGAAATTGCGGCGGCGCTCGGCAATGCGCGGGAAGAGGTCATACACGGCAGGCAGGTCCCAGCGGCCGTCGCGCGCCGCCACGGTGAGGTTTTCTTCCACCGTCAGCGTCGCAAAAATCTCGCGCTCCTGCGCCACCCAGCCGATGCCGGCTTGCGCGCGGCGATGCGGCGGGCGCTGTGTGATGTCCTCGCCGCGCCACAACACGCGGCCGCGGCCGACCTGGGTGTAGCCCATGATGGTGAGGAGCAGCGTCGATTTGCCGACGCCGTTCCTGCCGAGCACGGCGAGCCCGCCGCGCTCCGGCAGTTCGAACGAGATGCCATCGAGCACGATCGCCGAGCCGTAGCCGGCGCGGATGTCGTTGAGCGCAAGGAGCGGCGCGCTCATGACGCCGCCTCGTGGCGCGCCTTGCCGAGATAGACCGCGCGCACCCGCGGATCGGCGGCGATTTCGGCCGGCGTGCCTTCGACCAGCACGCGGCCGCCGACCATGACGATGACGCGCGAGGCGAAGCGGAAAACGAGATCCATGTCGTGCTCGATAAACAAAACCGTAATGTCGCGCGACAGACCGGCGATGGCGGCCAAGAGTTCGCGGCTTTCCTCGCGCGGCACGCCG
>Ga0210394_10005816_pt1 | contig 13656 bp, 12 predicted proteins | sample IncBWC12MmetaG_FD_160121 | JGI IMG/M metagenome (GOLD analysis project Ga0210394, IMG submission 160121) | Forest soil microbial communities from Barre Woods Harvard Forest LTER site, Petersham, Massachusetts, United States - Inc-BW-C-12-M | ecosystem: Environmental > Terrestrial > Soil >...
TAGTATTGATGATCAGATCGGTGCTCTCGAAGACCGCGCTGGATTGTGATTACGAAACGACATTCGTCCGCGTCGACGATCGGCGGATGTACAGCATCACGCAGGCGAAACGCATCCAGGAGATCGCCGACTACGGTACCGCCAAACAACATACGCTTCCCGAAGGCGAGGGCGCAGGACTCATCTGGCGCCTCTACAGCGTCAGCCGTTTTGAGGAACGTGAGGATGGGCTATACATTGAGACGGAGGCAATGGCGCTGAGCCGCGACATTCCGTCCGCGCTGCGGGTGGTGGTTGAGCCGATTGTCCGCCGGGTATCCCGTGAAGCGCTTGAGACCGCCCTGCGGCAGACGGCAAATGCCGCGCATGCCGCTGGCGCCGCGGCCACCGCTGCTCCGTTCCAATTTGCTCTTCTCCCCGCGCGGACAGTACGGTGATGGCCGGCACGATCGACTTCCTGGTCAAATACGGCTACATCGTCGTATTCGTCGGCGTGTTCGCCGAGCAGATCGGCCTGCCATTGCCTTCCGCACCGGTATTAATGGCTGCCGGCGCACTGGGGGGCTTCGGCCGGCTGAATGTCTTCGAGGCGCTGACGCTGGCGGTCGCGGCCTCGGTTATGAGCGACCTGCTTTGGTTTTTTCTGGGCCGGCGCCGGGGGGTGGCGATCCTGAAATTCGTTTGCAAGGTTTCGCTGGAGCCTGAGACCTGCCTATCGAAGACCTATTCAGCTTATACCCGCTACGGCTCCCTCTCCCTTCTGTTTGCCAAGTTTGTACCCGGTGTCGGCGTGCTCGGTCCGCCGATGGCCGGCCTGCAGCGGCTGGCTCCATGGAAATTTGTGGTCTTTGATACGGCGGGCGCACTGATCTGGTCCGGCGCTTATGTCGGGGCTGGCTGGGCCTTCCGCACTCAATTGGAAGAGCTCGTGGACGTTCTCGCCAAGCTCGGCACGTACTTCGGCGTCTTGCTGGCGATGAGCTTGGCGCTCTACATCGCCGCGAAGTATGTCCGCCGGCGGCACCTCTTTCGCGAGCTGCGAATCGCTCGCATCACGCCGGTTGAGCTCAAGCATCTTATAGATGAAGGGAGAGCGCCTACCATTGTCGATCTTCGCATCGAGATCGAAAAGCAGAACGGCCGGATACCGGGCGCGGTCGAGCTTGCATACTTGGACGCATTGCCCGAACACCTCAAGGTGGGCGAGTTCGTCCTTTACTGTTCGTGCCCCAACGAAGTCGCCAGCGTGCAGGCCGCCCTCAAATTGATGCGCCGGGGCGTTCGCCGCGTGCGGCCCCTCGAAGGCGGATACGCAGGCTGGCTTGAGCTGGGATTTCCAATCGCGATTTTGGATCCCGCCGATCCGGTCGGGTAAAATAAGCGACCGCTCCCTGTGGTCGCGGCTCTGAAACGTTTCCGGGCCGCGGCCAACGGGAGCGGTTGGACAGGTTATTCCGAGACAGGCCCTAACAGGCGGTGTCTAAAGTCGCGATCACAGCCGATCGCAGGCGAAAACGCCTGCTCCACAATGGCAGGTCAATGGTTTACAAACCTTGTGGAGCAGGCCTTCGGCCTGCATCGACTCTAGACACGGGCTGCTAAGGCCCGATGCCGGTCCCTCCTCCCGTTACCTCTCGCTCATCCGAGGCTTGCTGAAGGACTCCGTGCTGCTTATGATTACTTGAGGACAGACAACTTCTGTATCGACGCTTTAACTGAGAATGGATTGTGGGTAATATCGCCAGAACTCCTTCCAACGAAGGCTCTATACTCGCCGGTTCGTGCGAGCAACCCGCCGCAGCGAACGGCCCTTGGATTCTGGCCGCAACTATCCTGGGATCGAGCATGGCGTTCATCGACGGCACGGTCGTTAATGTAGCCCTGCCGGCGCTGCAATCCTCCCTCGGCGCGACGATTGCCCAGGTTCAGTGGGTCGTGGAATCTTACGCGCTTTTTCTGGCGGCGCTGCTTCTCATCGGCGGCTCTTTGGGAGACGTATATGGCCGTCGCAAAATCTTCGTCGCCGGGGTAATCCTCTTCTCGGTCGCCTCGACCTGGTGCGGGCTGGCGCCCAACATCCGGCAACTGATCATAGCCAGGGGCCTCCAAGGAATAGGCGGGACGTTGCTTGTTCCTGGCAGCTTGGCTTTGATCAGTGCTAATTTCCCCCGAGAGGAGCGTGGCCGCGCTATCGGGACGTGGTCCGGCTTCACCTCAATTACCGCGGCTATAGGTCCCGTGTTGGGCGGATTGTTCACCCAGTACGGATCGTGGAGGTGGGTGTTTTTTATCAACGTTCCGCTAGGCCTGGCGGTCGCGTCGCTGACCTTGTGGAGAGTCCCGGAAAGCAGAGCTGGTAACCAGAGCCAGCAGTTCGATTGGGCGGGCGGCCTGCTGGCAGCTCTCGGCTTCGGCGGGATTGTTTTTGCCCTTGTCGAATCGGTGCCGGTCGCGGGCATAATAGGCGTTATAGCCCTGATAACGCTGCTGTATTGGGAAGCACGCTCATCGTCGCCGATGGTCCCGCTCCGCTTGTTCCGTTCTCGCAATTTCAGCGGCGCCAACCTGCTCACTCTTTTCCTTTACGCCTCATTAAGCGGGGTTCTTTTCTTTTTCCCGCTCGATTTAATACAGGTGCAAGGCTACTCGCCGACGGCAGCGGGAGCCGCCCTGTTGCCTTTCATTTTGCTGATGTTCTTGCTGTCGCGCTGGTCTGGGGGACTTCTCGATCGATACGGCGCCAGAGCCCCGCTGGTGATTGGTCCCCTGATCGCAGCAGCCGGGCTGGCGCTGTTTACGAGGCCGGGCATCGGCGGTCCCTACTGGACCACCTTCTTCCCCGCGGTAATGGTGCTGGGTCTCGGGATGGCGATCAGCGTCGCACCACTGACGACCACCGTGATGAACGCAGTCGAGCAAAGCTACGCCGGGACGGCTTCGGGGATCAACAACGCGGTTTCGCGCATCGCTGCCCTGTTAGCAGTCGCAGTTTTCGGAGCGCTGATGACGGGTGTCTTCCAGAAAGTTCTGGATCGGGAACTGGATGTTCTTGCGGTGGCGCCGGCGGTTCGGGCGCAAGTTTGGGCTCAGCGATCTAAGTTAGCCGCCGCCGAAACAGGAGATGCGCGCGGCCGTGAGGCGATCGGGGAAGCGTTTGTCGCTGGCTATCGAGCCTTATTGTGGGTGGCAGTGGCGCTGGCGCTTACCAGTTCCCTTGCTGCGGCGGCGCTGATATCCACCGAGAAGCGATCGGAGGATAAATCGCCGCAACCAAGCCGGGCCGACGGATCCTCATAGGCAGGCGAGCGCCAAACCTACGAATCCTCCTGATTTGCTAGAAGCTTCAATAGCGATTCTTTGCCCCAATCGCCATCGTAACGGATGCCATTCAGAAACAAGCCCGGGGTGCCATGCACTCCGTTCTGAACCCCTGCTAGGAAATCGGTCCGGACTCTCTCCTTGTACGTTTCGTTCTTCAACTCATCGCGGAACCGTTCGACATCCAACGCGAGCTCTTCCGCATAGCGAATCAAGTCCTTGGTCCGAAGAGCCTGCTGCCGCTCGAAAAGCATTGTGTGCATTTCCCAGAATTTGCCCTCTGCTCCCGCTGCCTCCGCCGCTTCGGCAGCCTGCTGTGCGAAGTGATGAATGCCGGAAAGAGGATAGTGCCGGTACACGATCCTCAATCGGGAGGCAATATCCCGTTGCAGATCACGAAGGATCACGTACAGGCGCCCGCAATCCGGGCACTCATAATCCCCATACTCGACAAGCGTGTAGGGCGCATCCTCTCGACCGTGTACGTGGTCCATGGGACGAATCGGAAGCAAGAGCCGGGAAAGGTCGGTGGAATCCATAGAGGGCGTTGAAGGTGGCACACAAGGTACAGATGTACGAAGTACCGCCTAAGTTTCACGTCGTGCACCAATGCCATCTTTTGTAGCGGTTCGTGACACAATTGCGGGAGCCGATTTTCACATCGAGACCCTGCGCCAATACGGGTCGCATCCCCATAAGCGCTAAGATAAGAAACAGTTTTGGCCGAAATTGTTCGGATACGCATGCCGATGCGCGCGAAGTCCCGGTAGCAAAGATTCATCCGCACTTCCGCTCCAGCGTGTCGAAACTCCAGTTGCGCAGGTGCTTCAACAACGGCAGACGCAGCACCATCTCCGCGGGCGTCCGCGAGCGGCCCTTGGTCGCGCTGCGCTGGTGCCGCTCCCCTTGAGCCTCAAACGCCGTTCGATTAGTTCGTCGTCCTCCAGCAACCGGTCGGCGTGCGAGTTTGCCAGCGGGCGGCTCTAAGGTGATATCATTCTTGAGCCACCCCCTGCCATGAGTCCGGGAACCTCTCAAGCGAGCTACCCGCTCGAGGTGCTGTACACGCAAGCGGCCGAGGCCGCACGCACCGGCGCGCGCACGTTCTTCTTCTCGACCAAATTCCTTCCTCCCGATCTGGCGCGGGCCGCACACGCGGTCTACTGGTATTGCGAGTATACGCGGAGTCTGGCGCGCCAGGCCGAGACCGCCGAACAGGGGCACGCGAACTTAGATCGATGGGCCAGCATGGTCTCGGCGGGGCTGCGCGGCCACCTGGCGCGCCATCCGGTCCTGGATGTTTTCCTGGATACGGTGGATCGATGCCGCATCCCCGGCGATTATGCCCTGGAGCTGATCGAAGGCTACCGCATGGAGCTGACGCATTCGCGCTGCGAGAGCTTCTCGCAGCTTCTGGGACAGTGCCGGCGCACCGGCGGAATGGTCAGCATGATGATGGCGCACGTGGTGGGGTTTCGCGATCCCGCGCTCGACTACATGGCGGACCTGGGCGTGGCCGAGGATCTTACCTCCAATCTGCGCGACCTGGGCGAGCGGCTGTCGCGCGGATATGTCTCGATTCCGCTCGAGGAAATGCGGGCGTTCCACTACAGCGAAGCCGATCTGGAGAGCCGCGTCCGCAACTCGGCGTTTGAGAGCCTGATGCGGTATCAGACCGACCGCATCCATAGCTACTACCAGAAAGCCGAGCCGGGGCTGGCGCTGCTTGATGCGCGAGGGAGATTTGCGGTGCGGGTGGCGTTCGATCTGTACCGCCAGATGCTGCGGCGAATCGAGGCCTCCGGGTTCGATGTTTTTCGAGGGCGTCCGGCGGTGCCTGCGGTTTCGCGGTATTGGATTACGGCCCGCTCGATGGCGGGTCCGATTACAAGGCGGCTGTGGAAAGGCAGGAGTGCTTGAGTCTGTGGGCCGCCGCCGGACTCTCCGTCGTTCTGAGTATCTTGTTGGGGCTGTCGCGGCGAAGGTATAGGGCGCTTCCGCGCATTGCGCCGTTGGGGCGCGGCCCCGGCTCGCCCCCGCCGGACTGCATGGTGGTGATTCCGGCGCGCAACGAAGAGGCGTCCATCGCGCGTGCCGTCCGCAGCCTTCCTCACGATACGGTGATCGTGGTGGACGATCATTCCGGGGACCGCACGGCGGAGCTTGCGCGCGAGGCGGGCGCGGGCGTCCTTCCGGCTCCCGATCTTCCGCGCAAGGGCATTGGCAAGTCAAACGCGTGCGCGGCGGGGGCGCGGGCGCTCACCTCGCGCTGGGTGCTGTTCACCGACGCCGATACCTGGTTCGAGCCGGAGTTCCTCGACGCGGTTGCCGGCTGGGCCGAGGCGAACGGCCGGTCGCTGCTCTCCATCTATCTCGATCCGGAATACCGCGGGATTGCCGAGCACGCGCTGATCCCGTACGCGCGAGCCTTGGCGTTCTGCGGGTTCGGCTGCGTGAACGTCCCGCACGCGCTGTTCACGGGCCAATGCCTGCTGGCGCGGCTCGATTCCTATAACTTTATCGGCGGTCATGGCGCGGTGATTGAGCACCTGACGGAGGACATCAAGTTGTCGATGCTGGCGGAACGGCACCGGCTGAAGCTGGCTGCGGCTCGCGCGCCCGGCTTGGGGCACGCGCGCCTGTACGAAGGCTATGCGGGCGTCCGCAACGGAATTGAGCGCCAGGCGTTCCGGTTCATGATGGTGAATCCGGCGATCGGGATCGTCATCCTTGGCTCCGCTCTGCTGGCTGCGCTGTGGCTGCCCACGCTAGCATGGCTGGCCTGGGAGAAACAATGGATCGGAGCGGCGGCTCTGGCGCTGGTCCCCACGCTGCTGCTGTGGCCGTGGTACCGGCACTGGAGCGCGTTGCTCGCGCCCGTCGCGGTGTATTGGATTTTGCCGGCGCTGGGACGGGGCCTGCTTTCGGCGTTGTTGGGCAGGCCGGTCCGATGGAAGGGACGCACAGTGCGAGCGGTGTCCTAGTTGCTTTCCGGCGCAAAATTAATTTTCTAACCGCTCCCTCTGGTCACGGCTCTGTAAGTGGCTGAAAATTGCGAGCGCCGATTCTGAGCCGCGACCACAGGGAGCGGTTTTAGGAAGTCCCGCGGATCTGGAAAGACGGACTTTTGCCTCGGGCTGCTAGGCGGCGTATCATAAGCGAAAGAACGCCATGGCCGAAGCGATTCAGGAAATCCTCGCGGATATTGCGATTCTGGACGACGACCTCGACTTCCGGAATTACCTGGAGGACTTTCTCAAGGACGAGGCGCTGTATACGGTCCGCGCGTTCGCGCGTCCGCAGGACCTGTTTGAAGGATGCGAAGAGCGGCTGGCGGACATCGTGCTTCTGGACATGAAGATGGGCGACGTCACCGGCGACCGCGTGCTGGAGCAATTGCTGGCGCGCTGGCCGGGGCTATGCGTGATCGTCATCACCGGCTATCCATCGCTCGAAGACATGCGCGTCACCTTCAAACTGAAGGTGTTCGATTACCTGGCCAAGCCGTTTTCGCTGGCGCAGTTGCGGCAGGTGTTGAAGAACGCCGTGGGCGCGTTCGGTTTGGGCCGCACCGCGCAGGACCGCCTGCGGGAGCGCCTGGGCCACAGCATCAAGATGCTGAGGGTGGCGCGGGACTGGTCGCTGAAGGATCTCGCCACGCAGACACGGCTGAGCGTCTCGCAGATCAGCGCCATCGAACGCGGCGCCAACCTTCCCAGCATCGAAAGCTTTTTGGCGATCTCCAAGGCGTTCGATAAGAAGCCCTCGGAGATTTTGGCGTCGATTGATTTCTAAGCCGGGTACTTCAGAAACCGCTCCCTCCGGTCACGGCTCGGAACGTGCCACTCGTGAATGCCCGAAAGTGGCAGGTCACAGACCTGCCATAGCTGCTCTGATGCGGTCGCTTCCCGTTCAATCCGGCTCGCTGCGATTTATTTCTTGACGTGGTCGCCGACCTTTACGCCGGGTTGCCCGCTATAAGTCCCCTCAGAGGAACTCGCGTCGACCTGCGTAATCGTAACGATGCCCAGATCCGACTCCGTGCGGCGCAGAACCTTCCCGGTTGCCGGATCCTTGATCTCCCGGCCGAGGCTCCCGACCTTCAGCGCGTCGCCCACTTTGAGGCCGGTGTTGGCGCCGACGTTCAAAATCAGGTGCGCGCCATCGACGTCGGCGACCAGGCCATCCACCACGATCACCCGCGCCGGAAGGCTAGCGGCTTTGTCGTCCAGCCCGAGGGCGCATTCGGTGACCGCGGCGTTGGTAGCTTCGCCGATGATGGTCGCGCCGAAATTCGAGCTCCCCATGCTCGCGCCGCCGACGCCGCCTCCGCCGCTTCCCGCGCCCCCGCCCAACAGGGAAGTGCCGCTACGCTTGGATTCGCCCTTACCCTGGACCGAGGCCAGAATCTCGCCCGTCTCCACGTTCACCAGCCGCGCCGTGATCTGCACCACCGCTTTGGCTTCCTTGGTGCCTACTCCGCCGATGCCGAACTTTCCCGCGGCCGCCCCAATGCCGCCGATGCTCTTGCTTTTGTCGTCGCGGCCGAATTCGGTGATGCTGCCAACGATGATCGCGTCCACGCCCAATAGCTTGCCGATCCGGGCTGCACTGGAGGGATCGGCGCGATCGCTGTTCGAAAAATTCTGCTCCGCGATCAGCTTGTCGAGCACTTTTCGCTCAATCAGGGAATACTTGCCGTCGTTAACCAGACGGTCCACAAGCATGTCGGCGATGCCTTTGCCGACGTCCTGATTGGAGCCGAAGATCTGAATCACGGACGCCGAGACGGTTCCGTACTCGAAGTTCATCACGGCAACTCGCTTCTTGTCCTGCGCAAAGGCGATGGACGCGAGCAGCGCGGAAAACAGAATCAGCTTGCGCATAACCTTACATTCCTCCAATGGGGTTAAAGCCGGGTCTTGGCCATTATACACCCGATCACCTTCCGAGGAACTCGCGCGCAACGGAGTGCGGCGCGAACCAGTTCCAGATCCCCTCGCGGTGCTCGCCGCACCCTTTGCGCTTTCTTTGGCGGCCGGATAAAGGGGATCGGCAGCGCGGTCCGACGGCCCGTTCTGGGTCGATGGCCTCGGCCCACCTCCAGTAGCCCGTGGTGAAAGCCGTTCAGGCCAGACAACGGCAGGTCGGAGACCTGCCCCACCACTACCGATCAAGGTTTTGCGGCCCTGTGGGGCAGGTCTCCGACCTGCCAGCCACTTCTGCCACGGGCTGCTAGCCCAGAAACCGGCGGCGATCCGGCCGCGACAGGCTCCTTTGTGCCGATCGGATTTCTCGGAGAGCTGCGCGGTAAGATGCCAGAAGGCAAGACGCGCCTGAAGGAGAAATTCGATGCGGCTGTGCCGGTTTGGAGATGCCCGCCTGGGATTGGTCGAGGGAGCCAACGTCCGCGACGTCACGGCCGCGCTCGATGTCCTGCCGTCCTATCGTTATCCACTGCCGGCCGAGGACCCGCTGATCGCCCATCTCGACCAGGTGAGGGAGCGGGTGCTGGCGATCGCACCCGCATCGCCCGCGCTGCCTTTGGCGGGCGTGAAGCTGCTGAGCCCGGTGGCGAATCCGGGCAAGATCGTCGCCGCGCCGGTCAATTATCAGAAGCATCACACGGAGGCGAAGGAAGACGCTCAGCTCCATCACGGCAACCCGGCGCACACGCTGACCATCCATCAAGCGGGCTTGTTCCTGAAGGCGACCAGCTCGCTGGCCGGCGCCGGAGAAGGAATCGCGCTGCGGAAACCGGAGCGGCGCACCGATCATGAAGTCGAGCTGGCGTTCGTTATCGGCAAGCGGGCCAGCGGCATCTCACGGCATGAGGCTTTGAGCTATGTCGCGGGCTACGCCATCGGCCTGGACATCACCATCCGCGGCCCGGAGGACCGCAGCTTCCGAAAGTCGCCCGACAGCTATACTGTTCTGGGGCCTTGGATGGTTACGGCCGATGAAATTCCCGATCCCGGCGGGCTGGACCTGACCATCGCGGTCAACGGCGAGACGCGCCAGGCATCCAACACGCGGCACCTGATTCTCAGCGTCGCGGAGCTGATCGAACTGGCGTCCTCTTTCTACACGTTATATCCCGGCGATGTTTTCCTCACGGGAACTCCCGAAGGTGTGAGCCCGATCGCGCCCGGCGATCGGGTAGTGGCCACGATCGAAAAAATAGGCACGATGGAAGTGCAAGTCAGGGAAGCGGAGGTCAGGGGTGGCTGAGGTATCGCTGCGACGGCGAATCTTCTATGAGCGATTGGGTGCCAAGGGCGCGACGCCGCTATGGGAAGTGCTGGGCAATCTGATCACGGCCGAGCCGCGAACGTCCTGCCTGCCGGCAGTGTGGCGTTATGAGGAATTGCGCCCTCTGCTGCTCGAAGCCGGCGAATTGATCACCGCCCAGGAAGCCGAGCGCAGGGTGCTGGTGCTCGAAAATCCCGGCTTCCATGGGGCTTCGCGAATCACCCACAGCCTTTATGCCGGTTTGCAATTGGTGATGCCCGGGGAAGTGACCTCGGTGCACCGGCACAGCGCGACCGCGATTCGCTTCATCATCGAAGGCGAGGGCGGCTACACGACCGTAAACGGCGAGCGTGCCTGGATGCGGCCCGGCGATTTCATCCTCACGCCGTCGTGGACCTCGCATGAGCACGGAAATCCTGGGGACTCGCCGGTGGTGTGGCTGGACGGGCTGGACGTGCCCATCGTGAATCTGTTCGACACCAGCTTTGCGGAGCATGTTCCTGCCGCTGAACCCGAGCCTCCGCCGCGGGAATTCGCGTATCCCTACTTGTCGAATCTCCAAGCCCTGGAGCGGCTGCGCCGGGCGGCTCCCATCGATCCCCGCCATGGAACCAAGATGTTTTACGATATGTCTCGCGGCTATCCCATGCTCACCACGTCCGCGTTCCTGCAACTTCTGCCGGCGGGCTTCCGGGGCGAGCCTTGGCGATCGACCGATGCCACGGTGTACTGCGCGGTGGAAGGCAGTGGGCGCAGCCACGTCGGGGATCAGGGCGTCGGCAAGCAAACCCTGGAGTGGCGGGAACACGACGTGTTCGTGATCCCCTCCTGGAAGTGGGCCTCGCATGAGGCCGATCGGGAGGCCGTGCTGTTCGGCTTCTCCGATCGCGCGGCGCAACAGGCGCTGGGGTTGTGGCGCGAGGATGTTTCGCCAAGCCCCCGCCCTCCGCGGGCTATTTGAAGATATCGCGATTCTGTGTATGATGAAAAACAGAATGGAAGACAATCGCAATGCCCCGGCGACGCTGGGCCATCTGGACGATCTCGAAGCGCGTCTCAATGAGCGCTACGATATCTTACGCTCCGAAATGCAGCATCTCCATCATGACGTGGTTGAGCGGCTGGGAGATACCGAAACCCGGCTCCTCAAAGCGTTCTATAACTTCGGCCAGAGCAACAATAAGCGAATTACGGAAGTCGAAGGCAACGAGGCCGCTCTTCGCAGCCGCCTGGCGACCATTGAAGATCGTCTCCTGGAAGTAGAGAGACGCCTGGATCTGCCGCCTGCGGCCTGACGAATCCTGGGGTTTCCGCACGGCTCCCTATCCGCGCACGTTTCCAGCTTCTATAATGATGCCTGTACTGGAACGCGAAGGAACCGAGGAGATATCCGTGCACATATCGCGATCAATTCAATTCTCAATGGCCTCAGTCGCCGCCGGGCTGCTGATTGGGACTCTGGGGCTGGCGGCCTTTCAATCCGCAGACCAGGCTGCTGCCCCGGCGCCCCCCGCTACCAAGGCGCCTTCGCCCACGCAGCTTGCATCCGAGGCGGACCGCCAGGCCATGATGGACCTGCTTCACATCGACAAATTGCGGCAGGGAGCCAACGGCAGCAATAAGCAAGCGCCGAACTACGCCAACTACGATGAGTCGAAGGCGAATCCATATCCCAACCCGCCGGATCCTTTGGTGCTGAAGAACGGCAAGAAGGTCACTAAGGCGTCGCAGTGGTGGAATCAGCGGCGTCCGGAGATCGTCGAGGATTTCGACCGGGAAATTTACGGCCGCGTACCCAAGAATCTGCCGAAAGTGACGTGGACGGTGGCAAACACGGCCAACGGTACGAATGGCGACGTGGCCATCGTAACCAAACAACTGGTGGGGCATGTCGACAACTCCGCCTACCCGCAGGTAACCGTCGATATTCAGGCGACGCTGACGACTCCGGCGAACGCGCCCGGTCCGGTGCCGGTGATGATTCTGTTCGGGCCAGGTGCGCCGATTGGCGGCGCGCGCGGACCTGCGCCGGCAGCGGCCGGAGCGGTGCCCGCGGCAGCCAAAGGCGGCGGAGCCGCCCGCGGACCGCAGGGACCAAGCGCGAAGCAACAGCTTCTCGCCAAAGGATGGGGCTACGCCGATCTCTCCACGGGCAGCGTGCAAGCGGATAACGGCGCGGGTCTGAGCCAGGGCATCATCGGATTGGTCAACAAGGGCCAGCCGCGCAGGGCTGACGATTGGGGCGTGCTGCGGGCGTGGGCCTGGGGCGCGAGCAAGGTGCTGGATTATCTGGAGACCGACAAGAACGTGAACGCGAAAGAAGTCGGCCTGGAGGGCCACTCGCGCTGGGGCAAGGCGACCATTGTCGCGATGGCTTACGACCAGCGCTTCGCGATCGCCTATGTCAGCTCCTCGGGTGAAGGCGGAGCCAAGATGCATCGCCGCGCGTGGGGCGAACTGGTGGAAAATGTCGCGGCGACCAGCGAGTATCACTGGATGGCCGGCAATTTCCTGAAGTACGCCGGTCCGCTGAACTGGAACGATCTGCCGGTGGATTCGCATGAGCTGGTGGCGATGTGCGCTCCTCGCCCGGTGTTCCTCAGCGCCGGCGCGACCGAGGGCGACGGATGGGTTGACGCCAAGGGCACGTTCCTGGCTGGGGCGGGCGCCGGTCCGGTGTACAAGCTGCTCGGCAAACGCGATATGGGGACCACCGAGTTCCCGCCCATCGAGACCGCGCTGATCGACGGCGATGTGGCCTTCCGCCAACACAGCGGCGGTCACACCGATGCTCCGAACTGGCCGACGTTCCTGACCTTCGCGAGCCGCTATATCAAGGCTCCGGCGGTGGTGGCCGCTCGGTAGTCGCTCGCAAGCCGGGGGCTGCGCCACAAGCATGGAAAGAGTCAGCTGAATTGGAGGGGTTTTCTTTCGGGCGAAGGATCCGGCCTCTCTTCGCCAGTGATACCGCGATCATCCGGGGGTTGCCCCAGGGGTTGCCCCTTCCCCGAAACGACAACATACTTCGGCGATGCGGGCAAAGTATGGATGATTAATTTTCGGGTCTCCGACCTTGATGCCAGGATGGCGCAACTGCGCGTCGCTGGCGTCTCCGTTGAACTTGACCGGAGCATTACCCGAACGGCCGCTTCGCACGTTTGTACGACCCGGAATATTCGGGTTCAAGGCGGTGGAGAATCGCGCCTCGATTCACTCTGCCGGCACCCCGGCCTTGAGAAGGTTCGTGCTAAACTTTCACGCAAAGCAAGGGAGTAGTTTCGCCACCTAGAAAGAATGTCGCTTGGCAATTCTAGTGGAAGGAGTGACTCGATGGACGTAGCCAGTAAACGCAATTCAATCGGAGGTGGAGCCCTGGGCGTTCCCCTCCGTTTTCGTATCTGGATGTTGCCTCTCAGTCTTTTTCCGCTCGCGCATCTATCCGCCCTTGTGTTCATCGCGGTCGCGCACCTTCCGGTTTGGGAACGAATCGCCGGTGTTTTGGGCACTCTCCTGGTATTGCCGCCGCTGCTGGCGCGATTGGCGCATGCCCTGGCGCCGCCGTCCGGCGGACGGATCGCAGTTGAAAGCGGCGGTTTTCTGGCTTGGTGGGCCACAACTCAATTTCAACTCCTCTTTAATCGTATTCCGATGATCGAAGAGATACTGCGCATTTTTCCGGGCCTCTATTCGTTTTGGCTTAGGCTGTGGGGTTCGCGCATTGGAGCGTTGACGTTTTGGGCGCCTGGAGTGAGTGTCATCGACCGCGAATATCTCGATCTTGGCGATAACGTTGTCTTCGGCGCCGGAGTACGATTAAACGGCCATGTTATTCTGCGCAACCAGCTAGGCCGCGTGGAGCTCGCGGTGGCGCCCATTAAGATCGGATCGGGCGCCCTGGTTGGCGGATACTGCTTACTAACGGCGGGAACCGAGATCGCGCCAGGCGAGTTTACACGGGCGCATCTGCTCTCGCCTCCCTTTACGGTCTGGCGCGACGGAAAAAGGTTCCGAAGCGACAACGCGGATTCGCCGGACGAGCGAGACGCAAACATTTGAGTTCCGCCCGCCGGCAACGTCTCGTCGAAG
>Ga0210394_10005817_pt1 | contig 13655 bp, 13 predicted proteins | sample IncBWC12MmetaG_FD_160121 | JGI IMG/M metagenome (GOLD analysis project Ga0210394, IMG submission 160121) | Forest soil microbial communities from Barre Woods Harvard Forest LTER site, Petersham, Massachusetts, United States - Inc-BW-C-12-M | ecosystem: Environmental > Terrestrial > Soil >...
GGGGTTGCGCGGTCTCGAAGTTGCGCGGTCGCGGAGTTGCTTGGACTCCGTGTCTCGGGGCGACCGGTGTTAGATACGCGCGAATAGCGGCGGCCCGCGGTCGCCTTTTGCCGGCGAAGCCGGTTTAGGATCCGTAGCCCCCGGCTTCAGCCGGGGGAAATGCGGGTCCCGATTTTTCGAGCCCGCTTTCAGCGGGCGACAGAAATAGAAATCCGGCCGTTCCGATGCGCCCTCTGTCGTCCGCTCAAGCGGGCTGGCAACCTCGGGATGCTCGTTTCCCCCGGCTGAAGCCGGGGCCACGGATCTTAAGCCGGCTTCGCCGGCCATGCGCGTTGGGTCGAACCTCGAGAAGTCAGGTACGTGGTTTTGGGCGCGCAACTCGCACCTTGTGATCGCGTTCGAAGTTCTTGCCTACTGAGCAACCCTGCAATTCTGCGACCTCGAGACCCCGCGACCGCGCGACCCCGAAACCGCGTTCACGGCGGGCACTTCTCCGCCATCCACTGCTGAAACAGCGCGATGAGTGACGGGTCCAGCGGGGGCATGGGCGGGGCGGGCATCGTCGTGCCGGTGGTGCCGGTCAGGCGGCCGTAGATCATGTCGGCATTGGCCTTGACCGTCTCATAGTCGGCAAGGTTGAAACGCCACATCATGTTGGCCTGAAACGGGGCGAACATCGGAGCGATGTCGGTCTGAAACGATGTCGGCATGGCGGAATCCTCCTCTTCGTCCTTCGTCAAATTCAGGCGCGATGGTCCATCCACATCATTGCGGCGATGGCGATCAGATACAGGCCGCTGAGCACCTGGGCATAGTCAGGAATCCAGCGGCGGAGGCGCGTTCCGCTCGCCATGCCGATCAGGCACATGCAGGCGCTGACGCTGCCGACGACGGCGGCGGCGAGCGGCAGCGGATAGCCGAACGTGCCGAGGCTCACACCGATGAGCAGGTTATCGAAGGAGAGCGAGAGCGGCAGCCCGACGACCGTCCATCGGTTGTTGACCAGCTTCTCCAGGTCGTCGCTGCCTTTCAGCGCCAGGAGCAGGATGACCACGCCACAGGAGACGATGATCAACGGTGAGGCACGATCGATCCCGGCGCCGAAGCGCGCGTGCAGCAGGCGCACGAGGAGCAACCCGGCCAGCGGGGTGGATATCTCGCAGGCGCAGAATGCCAGCGCGAACAGCACGCGCCGCGCCCGGGTGATCGGCGTCAAGCTGATGGCCGCGGCCACCTGCAGGTTGTCGAGCCCGGCCAGTACGCCGAGAAACATGAGGCGAAGCATGCGATCAGGCCAGCGCGTAAATGTTCAGCACGCCGCCGTTTCCTCCCTGCACCAGCGCCCCCGCCACAACATAGTTGCCGGCGATGGCGGGACCCATACAGTAGCCGTACCCGCCGCTCATCCCTCCGGTCTGGGCGCCGAAGTTCTCCACGTCGCTCCAGAGCAGCTTGCCATCGCTGGCGCGGAACGCGTACAGCGCCACGCGTGTGGTGGACATGAAGACGACGTCGTTCACCACTGCCGGAACGCTGATCCCGCTCTCCCCCGCCATCTTGTACAGCGGGTTGTTGGGATCGGCCGCGGCGACATACTTCCTCGGGTCGCCGTTATCCAACGGCCAGGCGTCGGCCAGCGTCGTCCAGTCCAGCGCGCGGAGGAACGGCGTGCTGTCGGAATCGATGCCGGCGCAGATGAAGTGATAGTTGTTGCCGCCGATGCCGATGAACAGCCGCTGCAGCGAAGAGCAGGTCGCGGCAGTGCTGTACGTGCCGTGGAAATTCTCCCCCTGCGTCTGGTTCGACTGGTCGTTGGTCAGCACCGGATTGGGCTGGCTCGGATCGTCGACGCCATGCGGGTCGACCGTGGGGATCTGGCTCCCGTCGTTCATGTACGGGAGCATCTGCCGGGTCTGAATGATGGCGAACGTCTTCGCATCGAACGTCATGTAGCAACCGTTCTTGCAGCCGATGCCCACCACCTTGCGGCCGTTCATCTCCCACAGCGTCGGAGCGCCGCCGATGTCGACGTCGATGTCGCTGGGCCGGTAACTCGTCGGACCGGGGATCTGGATGCATGCCTTGAAGGCGCCGGTGCTGGCCGCGAGCACGAGCACGCTGTTCGTATAACCGGCCGTGGGGAGCTCGCCATCCGGCTGCGGATTGCCGGTGGCGCAGTAGATCTGATCGAGATCGGGATCGCAGGCGATGCCCGACCACACCGAGGCGCCTTTGGCGACGGGCTGTTCATCGAACGTCGTGAACCCGGAGGGCAGCGCGCCGCGGATGGTCTCGGCGGGCAACTGATTCGGCTGGTTGTTCTGACCCTCGACGTATTGGCAGGTGCAGTAGATCCAGATCACCTTTCCGGTGCCGGCGTCGATGCAATAGACGAAGCCATAGAGGTCGGGGTTCTCCCCTTCGCCCATGCCAACGTAGAGCCGGTCTCCGATGACGACCGGCGACGACCATCCCGACGCTTTCGGCTGCGGCGAGGAGTCGAAATCGTTCGTGACTGGCTGGTTCTGGAGCAGGTCGGCGTAGCGGAGGTCGGTGATCCACTTCATGACGAGCGTCTGCTGATCGAGGCAATAGAGCTTTCCGTCGAAGGCGCTGAAGTAGACATTGCCGTTCGCCACCGCCGGCGTACATCCCATGCCGCAGAACCCGTGCGTGTCGCGGTCGGCGGCATTGATGCTCCAGTTGTAGGTGGCCACGGTCTGGCCGGTAGCCAGGCTGACCTTGATGAACTGCCCGCCATTCTGCGCGGCGGCGGCCAGGCTGTTGGCCAGACCGCAGTAGACGAAGCCGTCGACCACGGCGGGCGTGGAGAGGATCGAGCCGTTCACGTTGATCGACTGCGTCAGCTTCAGGCCGGAGACCGTCCCACTGTTGATCGGGCTGGCCGTCACCTCGCCAGTGTGGGCCGGGTCGCCGTGAAACATCCACCAGTTGCTGCTGCTCGGATTGCTGGACATGGCATCGCTCCTCACTTCGCCGGAATCGCGGAAGGCTTCATCTTCGCCGAGGGAGGTGGCGGAGCATCCTGGTGCGGCCTTCGGGCCAGACCCCAACTGAAGTCGCGCAGACCGGTGCCGGCGTTGAAATGGCACGACATACAGCTATTGCCGAACGCTCCCGCGGCGAGCTGCGACGATTGGAAGTACGTCTCCAGCGTCACATTCACCGCCCCATTCACGGGGAACGCGCCCCCGGCATCCTGCGGATAGACGCCGCGGTTCGCCGGCGCCTTGAACCGCGTCGGGTTCGATGGCCACTGCGTGATCACGAGCTGGTAATACTGCCAGACGGAGCTCTTCGGGAGCGCCGCGTGGAAGGCGTTGTTGACGTCGACGGTCGACGCTCCCGGCGGTGTCGTCGGGATCGGATTCAGGCGGTTCACCTGCACCGGCGTCGCCGTCGGCGGCAACTGTCCGGGCGATGTGTACGTCGGGCGGTTGGCGAACCCCTGTGTGCCGGTGGGTGGATTGTCCGTCTCGTTATTGAACGACGACGGGGTGTTATCGACCTTCGGCGGCACGTTGTCGACCTGCTCGAACGTCGACCAGACCCACTCCGGAAACTCCTTCGTCTTCTGAGCGATGTGGAAGCCCACCAGCCCCATCAGCACCTGCTGGCAGGGCGGCTGGCTCTGCGGGTTATAGACCCAGGCATTCACGGTGTAGTAGCGCTTGATGAGCGTCGTCTCCATGCCCGACAGATTCCGCCAGGCGGCCTTGAGCATGATCGAGTCGTCGGGATTCTGCGGATTCGGTGGCAGCGCCACCACGGTTCCCGGCGGCAGGTTCTTCATCAGATACAGCCAGGTGGCCGGCGTGTTGTTGTCGCCGCGGATCCAGTTGTACTGCGGTCTGTTGTAGCGGACCTCGAAATAGACGTAGTTGCTCTGCTGGTCGACCAGCGGGAACGAGAAGGCCTGGTTGACATCGCTCAAATCGGTGTCGCCCTTCGTCACCATGACAAGCTGCTTGTCCGCCGGCTTCGCGTTGGGGCAGAGGTTGGGAACATACGGCGCGTCATAGCTCTCCCATAGCGTCGGCCGTTTGTCGTATTGATCGAACAGCTCCCAGTTCGCCTTGTACGTCCCCCACGTCACCGGCGTGCTGTTCGTCATCGAGGTGAATACCGGCGGGTTGTTCGGCTGATTGGGATTGCCGCGCCCGACGCCCGCCGGCCAGTTCAGGGCGATGAAGCTCTCCCAGGAGAACCAGTCGAAGTAGGGGCGGACCTGCTCCGGCGTCGCCGTCGGTGGAGCGGTCGCAGGGATCGGCACCACGTTCGGGATGTTGCCGCTGACGACGACCGGCGGAATCGACGGAAACGTCCCCGTGGCTACCGTGGTCGATGTCGTTGACGTTGAAGACGACGTTGAAGACGCAGTCCCGGTCGTCGCCGTCGACGGCAGTGTGGCCTCCCCTGTCCCCTTACAACCGAGCAGCAACCCCATCAACGCGACGGAGGAGAGTATGCGAAGAGACATTGGCGTGTGGTTTCCTTTCGTTGGTTGCTGGGTTGCTTGGTTACTGAGTTGCTGGGTTACAGGGTTGCTTGGTCGAGGGGTCGCGCACTCTCAGCGGCTACGGAATCCACAAATCAGGACCTGCAACACAGCGAGACCCCGTAACCGCGAGACCTCGTAACCCCGCAACCCAGTAACCCAGCAACTCAGTAACCCAGCAACCTCAAACATCAAAACCCCACCCCAACCCCAACCCTAAACGTCCTGCCGGGAGCGGGGAACTGAAACGGGTTTGGCTGACCTTTGAAATCGACCAGAATGTATCCAAGCTCGTTGTAGTGAGCGTCGAAGGCGTTGAGGAGGTCGGCCTGCAGGCGCAGCCTGCCGATGTCGTGGGTAACGCGCAGGTCGACGCGCGAGACGTCGGGCGTCACGAACATCCCGGCATCGTCGAGCGAAAGGCCGTGTCTCCACCGGTAGGCAACGTCCGCGCTCGTCGTGGCTGAGATGCGCCCGTGCAGCAGCAGTTGCGCGACGTTCTCGGGGATGTTCTTGAGCTGATCGTCGGGCGCCGCCGTATCGGCCACGCGCGTCCACGCGTAGGTGAAGCGCGGCGAGATCCTGGCATCGGTGGCGATGGCCGCGCTGGCCTCGATGCCGCGGTGCAGCGTGCTGCCGATGTTGCGATAAGAGAAGGTCTGTGGATCGAAGTCGATCTCGTCGGTGACGGTCATCCGGTACGCGACGAGCGACCAGTCGCTCGTCGCGCTCGCGCGCGACAGACCGCCTTCGACGTTGCGGGCGCGCTGCGGGAGCAGGGCGGGATTCGAGATGGTGAACGTCCCTCCCCTGCCGTCAGGATAAGGACGGGGGTCGAAGAGCTGGTCGAGCGTCGGCGCTTTGAAGGCGCGCGATACCTGGGCGAACAGCGAGACAGGAGAGGCCCCGCCAAGGTCGCCGAGGCGGACGTTGAGACCGGCGCGAGGCGACCATGCCGAGGCGCTGTGGAGACGCGAGGCGCCTCCGGGAGTCACGCCGCTGAAATCGTCGCGGATGTCGTCGCGGCGGAGTCCGGCGCTGAGCCGGCAACGCGCACAGATGTTCCACCCGCCGGTCACAAACAGCCCGACGCGATTGCGGCTCCCATCCTCGGCGGCGGCGACACCGAGCGTCTGACCTGACGAACCTACCGACGAATAGCGGCCCGAGAGCGTCGCACGCTCGAGGTCGGCGCCGGCGCGCAACGTCCCGCCTGCGACATCGCGGGACGCCTCGAACGTGGCCCCGCCCGCGCGGGTCGTGAGATCGCGCAACGCGCTCGTGCCGAATCCCGGCGCCAGCAGCAGCGTGCGCAGGTTCTGTCCGCTGCGGTCGATGCCATAGACGGTCGCGTGCAACGGTATCGCTCCGAAGGACTCATAGGTCGCGGAGACGCGGCTGCGGTCGGTCTGATCGCGATCGAAGCGGAAAAGCGATTCCGACTGCTGGCGGTCGGCGTCGATCTCGGCGAGCGACAGCGGTCCCGGATCGCGTCGGTCTTTCCGGTAGCTGGAGGCGTCCAAGCGCCAGCGGGACTGATCGCCGAAGCGGATCAGCGAGAGCTGGGCATTGCCGTCGCTCGTGTCCGAATGGTCGCGGAACCCGCCGGTGTCCGCGCTGCCGCCGCGGAGGTCGATACGCGTCTTTCCGATGTCGGCGATGTAGCTGGCTTCGGCCTCGCGCGTGGAGAAGCTGCCGCCGTTCGCATAGAGCTCGCCCCGGGAATCGTCGCTCGGGGATTGCCGTGTGGAGACCTGCACGACGCCGCCGAGCGCGGTATCGCCGTAGAGCGACGAGCCGGGACCGTGCAGCACCTCGATGCGATCGATGTCGGCGACTCGGAAGCTGCGCCAGTCGACGTTTCCCGACTCCGCGTCGCCGACCGGAACGCCGTCGATGATCAGCTTCATGTACTCGACCTCGCCGCCGCCGAAGAAGCCGCGCGAGGTGACCATGGGGATGCCGCTGGCGCCGCTGTCGAACATCATCGTTACCCCGGGCACGAACGCCATGACCTCGGCGAGCGACTCGGCCGGCAGCCGTTCGATGTCCTTGCGCGTCAGCACCGTTACCGCCGCCGAGGCCTGATCGCGCGGCTGCTCCTCGCGCGCCGCCGTGACGACAACCTCCTGCTTGATCACCGTTTTCGGTGTCGCGGGGGGAGGATCATCAACGGTCGCCGCCAGGGCGGCCAGCAGTAGAAGTCCGATCATCGTTTTTGAAAGGGATGGTGAAGCGGAATCCCTACCTCAATTCTAAGACGCTTGGAGGGGGATCGGCGTGAGGTCTCGGTTGCTGGGGCGCTGGGTTACGGGATCAAATGACGGCACAGGCAGCGACTAGGGGCCGACGCCAGCCACTACACATCCGCCGGCAGAATGCGGAAGCTACGACGTCCTGAGTGCCGGAGGGCACGGAAATGGCGGTGGTCAAGTGTCAGGACGTCCCCGCACTCGTAGCGGGCCGCCAGAATGGCGATCGAGGCGTCCGCCAGACCGATCTCGAGATCGCGGTATTTCGCAATGATCTCCCTGGCCTGCTCCACGTCGCCGTGCTCGAAGGGCGCCAGCTCGTAAACTCCACGCGCCACTTCATCCAGAAAGGGGAGTTCTGCGTCGAGGCCACCGAACTTCTGGAGCAGATAGTCCGTTTCCGCGAGAACAAACGGAGAAAGGATGCGAGGTGGCTCCGCCTCGAGCAATGCAAAGGCACACGCCTCGTGATGTCGCTGGTCCGCGACGAGAGCAGCGAGCAGGCCGCTCGTATCGACCAGGATCACTCGCCGAAGCCGTCCAGCAGGTCTCCGGCGCGCTCGGCCACCGACGGATCACCAAAGCTCACGCCCGGCAAAGGGATCCGAGGATCCGGCGCTCTCTGAACAGCCACCGCAACGGCGATGGCGTCGCGCATGACATCGGCTTCCGAACGACCCGCCGCCCGCGCCACAATTTCAATCCGCTCTTTCAGCTCATCGGGGAGGTAGAGTGTCGTCTTTTTCATACCATACATGATACCATACGTGAGTTCTCGACAATGATTCTGTCCCGCAGCGACGGAAGATAACCAGCTACCTGGTACCGGCCGACTAAGCGACTCAGCAACCCGTCTCTGCGCATCCCCGCGACCCCGCAACTCCGCAACACATCACTTCTTCGGCGGAATCGGCTTCCCGTAACTCTGCTCGTACGCGACCCGCATGGCCTCGACGTGCGGGATCAGGTCCGTATGGGCTGGATCCTTCGCCAGCTCCTCGGCGGCGTAATAGACCTCCAGCGCCTTCGCCAGAGCCAGCGCCTTCTTTTCTTCGATGGCCTCCGAGAGCTCGTTTGCCAGCGACTCCAGACCGTCGGCCACGGCCAGGTAGTTGAACTCCTCCAGCTCGTCGGGGTTCATCCCCGCGGCGTCGAGTCCCCCCATCACTCCTTCGTCCTGCGTCGGCGGAGGGGCATCGTGTTTGAGAAACGGAATCGACTTCCGCATCTCCGAGAGCTTGCGGAGAATCCCCTCCGCGTCGATCGGCTTGAGTTTCGGTTCTGGTTTCATCGGTCCTCCGATACGTGTGGCTAACAGTCAGGCCCTAGGATAAATGACCGGACGTATCGAAGCACGCCCTATCGTGTTACAGCACTCCACAGCCAGTAGAAAATCTTGACACTCTCCCGATCCCGAGGGAGCCTCGGGGTGTACGGAGGTAAAGGCAGATGTCAGATGATCATGATCCGATCGCGGAGATCGAACGGCTTGACCGGTTCTTTGACGGCGAGGAGGACGGGGAACGTCCGATCGACGTCCTGCGCAACAACGGAGTCTCGATTCCGGATGAGCGCGATCTCGATGACGGCTCACTGCACGAGAGACTCTGGGAGATCATCAATGCCATGGCGGCGGTCGGAATGTTCGTCGAATCCACGAACCACCTGAGCGATCGCGAGCTGTATCGCTATCTCGTCACCGACGCGCTCCTTGAGGAGACGATTCTCCCCACGCCCGGATCGGGCGGCGGATGGCACATCAGCCCGATCGGCGGCGGCAGTGTCGAAGACAACGAGATCTACCGCCGCTATCACGCCGACGACGAGACGCGCGATCGATGGCATCGCGATTTCGGCGAGACCCTTCCGGCGAAGGAGAAGCCGCCTTTCGACCGCGATCGCCTGCTGCCGGTGCAGGACTTTTCTGGCGACGAAGAGATTCAGTAATGGGGCTGACCCACGAATGCGTCACCGGCCAGCGGCGAGTGGCGGATGCAGGCAATGCGCACGGCAGTTGTCCGAAAACATCGGACAACTGAATCTTGAACGGTACGGAAAAACGACCAGCCATGCGCTCGGAGGTCGGTCATGAAGCCTGACGACGGTCCCCCGAACCGCGTCGCACTCTTCAGAAACGCGAAATCCGCCAGACGATGCACCAGGATGAATGGTGGTTTGTAATCACGGACGTCATCGCCGCCCCGACGGATTCCGGACTACTGGAAGAAGATGCGGAAAACGGGATCCGGAATTTGGGAAGAGCCCTCCAAGGGGGAGGCCAATTTGTCCCTCCCCTTGCGTTGGAGTTTGCGACGGCCGGGGGACCTCAGAAAATCCTCTCACGCGAAGACGCGAAGATCGCGAAAGCTACCCTTCGCCCTTCGCCCTTCGCGCCTTCCCTCTTCGGCTCTTCGCGCCTTCGCGTGAGCATTCTGAGAGCGAGACTCTCAGATCGTGTTTTCAAGAATCCAGGAGCCTGCACGGCAGAGAAGATCAGACGAAGATGGCGGCCGAGCCCTTAGGCAACCAACCAGGCCGCCGGTCGTGCCGGCCTGCGCTATCCTTCATCCCGCATGGCCCCCGCATTTACCGCGGTACCGCTTGGGGTCAAGGTCGAAGTCGAAAGTGCCGAAAGACCAATTGCGCAGAAGTCCCAAGCATCGGCACTTTTCGACTTTCGACCTGACCCCAAGCACCGACCTCCTGCCGAGGTCCGTTAAGGTGACCGCCTGACCACGCCCTTGCCTTCGCGATGGAAGCGCGATTGGAGCGGCCACGCATCATGAGGGCATCAACCTTGATACTCGGGTGTCGACCTCGACACGTATGCGAATTCAGTGGCGACGAGCGGGTCCTTCCATATCTGCTCGCAAAGCCGCTGCGTGTCGTCAGCGATCGTGAGCAGAGGGCGGACCGCTTCGAAGTAGCGGTACTTGAAGTAGTAGTACGTCTGCGCGATGTGCCGGCGGTAGTGTTCGATCGCCAACTGCAACGGCTCGTAGCGGTCCGGATCATCCCAACCAGCCGGCTTGTTCTGCCCTCCCGGATGCACGTAGTTGATGTCGATGTTATAGATGTCGTCGCGGAACGAGAGCGAATAGCGGTCTTCATAAGAGACCGTTCCGACGTCGCCGCCGCCGCCGTGGACCGCCTCCTGCCAATGTCTCTTGTTGACGTGAATGGACTTGCAGATCCGATCCTTGACCAGCAGCTCGAACATGTCGCGTGCATCGTTGTAGCGAAGGCTGGCGTACGAGCGGAGATTCGCCACGTGCGCCATGTACGGCGGCTCGTCTGAAGTCGACGCGGCTTGAGGCGGCGCCTGCGGCGGCGCCGCTTTCACCGTGAACGGCGTGATCTCGATCGTGAATACCTCCGGTTCGCCGCGCAGCGTTCCACCGGCGTTCACGGCTCCCCCACCGGCCGGTGCGCTGACGTAGTTCGCTCCGTTCGCCACGCGCAGAACGACCTTGTCGTTGGTGTTGATCACCTGGCCTGTCTGCCCGCCGTCAGAGCGCTCGATGACGTACGTTTCGTCTTTCCCGATCTGACTGGCGGGCGTTTTCACGCTCAACGCGCCGCCTCCGCCGTTGACGGCGGTGATGTTCGTGCCGCCCGGCGTACGAAGAACTACGGTGTCGCCGTGCTTGAGAGTCTTCGAGCCGTTGCGATTCAGCAGGCGAACCGCCACGCGCAACGGATTGTCGGTCGCCATCGTGAACGCGCCGCGGTCCGACGTCGACGTCATGTATTGACCGCGAATCCTGAGCCGGACGTCGGGCAGCACGAGGTTGGGCTGATACGCGTGAATCAACGCCGTCTCCTGAAGCGCGTTCATGTACTCGGCGACGCAGATCGCGTAGACCGGCAGTCCCTTGCGAATCATGGCGACGTTCTGGTCGGTCTCCGAAATCTTCGTTCCCACCTTTTGCAGCGAAAGGAAATTGAGCACGTTCGAAAAGTTGTCGGCGGTCGACAGCGCCGTCTGTTTCGCCGTCGTGAGCTCGGAGCCGCCGTAAATGCCTGCGCGGCGCAGGTTGATGTAAGTGATCAGATACTTCTCATGCGCGCTGCGCAGCGCGCCCGTGGCCTGGAACGTGGCGTTTTCGGCGATCAGACTTTTCACATCGCGCAGGATGTCTTCGCGGAACTGGCTCAGGACGTCATGCATCGAAACCTTGCCCGCCGGCCACAGGCGATCGAAGACCGCGGTGAAGATCGCGGCGCCACCAGGGACTCCCGACAGGGTTCCGGCAATCATGCCCACGGCGCCGATGACTGTGCGCCCATAGTCCTCGGCCGGATCGCGATACTTGTCCATCGTCAGATCGGGTGTGTCAGGCCATGACGAAGGAGGCGCGGGAACAACGCGAAAGAGCATTCCCGGTGCTTGCGAATTGATCCGACATGCGACCTGCTGCCCTTCCACGACACCACGATTGGAGAGCGGCACGACCTCGCCGGTGTGGTTCGAAGCTTGTAAGACCAGGCTGAACATGCCGTCGCCGCGATCGTCGAGCGAGAACTCCTCCGCGATGTACGCGGACTTCTGCACGAGTGGCACGACGTCACCGACGACGTCGCGTGCTCCCGTCACGGGGCGGCCTAGATTTTTCGTACGGAGCTGAAATGCGCGGACCCGCGGCGCGCCGAGCGTGAACGTCTCCCAGGCATCGACGTGCGCTGCCGCCGCGCTCACGTGATTGTCGGCCGCGCCGCGGTCATGCGTGAGGTGGCGTCCGTTCCCCGCCAGCAACGCGAATCGATCGCCGACTCGAATCTCGCCCGTGCCGCCGATTTTCTTGATCCTGAAAATCTCGTTCGCACTGCCCGGCGTCCATGCCTTCGTCGTCAGCTCGTTCAAGTTGGTCCAGCCGACGTACTTGCGCCAAGCCGTTCGCATGGCCACGCGATCTTCGTGTACGAACGTGTGCGCGCCGCTCATGTTGATCATCTCGATCTCGTATGGGGCCGGTGCGGTGGCCACGACATGCTCGTAGCCCTCATGACCGCCGACGGTGCCAAAGATCCTGCCGTCCGAGACGATGCGTCCCGTTCCGGCCGGATAGAGACGGAACTGCGCCGACGACGATTTCGGATCGCTTCCGATCTTCAGCGGAACCTCGGTCGCCTCTTCGCTCTCCACCGCGAGATAGAGGCGCTTGCTGTCGTCACCCGCGCGCGTAACGACCTCGATGTTGTAGAAGTGCTCGTCAACGGCCGCGTCGTCGAGCGACGACGCGATGACGGATTGCGCACTGTCGATGTGGGTCACATTCCATCGCGTGATCGCTTCGTTACCGTAGAAATAAACGAGAGTGACGCCGGATTCGGGCGTCGGATGCGCGAGCATCTTCGCGTATTCGGACCCCCGAGGACTGAAGGTCACCGTCCCATCGGACTTGTGATCGATCCTCCACTGGAGCTCTTCCGTGTTCGGATTTCCGGCCGCGAGACTCACTACGCCGTTCGCGTGATGCAACATCCGGTAGTGCTGGTGGTCGTACAGGTTGCCGAAACCGTCACCGATCCAGCGGAAGGTCCACAGCGCGTGACGTGGAGGTTTCTTCAGGTCGACGCGGGTTGTGCGCACGCTCGCGTTCAAGACGTCGTTCGAGCTGAGCGCAACCACATTCTGCTGACCCGGAATGGAAAGCACGAGCATCTGAGCCATGGCGAAGCCTCCTCAAGCACAGCATGGCGTTTTGTTACGCGGAACGGACTTGCAGAGAATACACGACGTACCACGGAGATACGCACTCATTCGAACTGCCGGCCTCACCAGACAATGAAAAACACGAAGGCCGCGAGATGTGAAACTCACAGACGTAACCTTCTCACCACCAAATGGAAACAACACTGTCTGTGCTGCCACATGCGCGGGCGTGATCGGAACGCCCGCGCGTCGGTTGACAGGTCAACTGCGTGAGCTACGCGGCCTTCTTGTCCTCCTGCGATTTCGCCGCGCCCGCGAAGGCGGCCAGCGGCCGCTCCGCGGGACGGATCGCTCCGGCCTCGGCACCTTCGTCAGGATTGGGGTGAGTGTCGAGGGGCATGACCGCGGGCCACGCGGTCATGCCTGGTTTCTTACGCGATGGGCCCTCCGCTTACGACCGGTTTGGGAACGGCCGGAACCGGCGCCGGAGCGGACGTGCCCGGAGCCGGTACCGGATTGGGCGTGCCGGGCGCCTGCTTCTTCCTGACGCCGCCGCGTCTTCCCAGGTCGCGCTTGAGGTTGCCGACATGCGAAGCCACCGTCGTGCTCAAGGGATTGAGCGCGACGCGCTTGGCAATGGCGTAGACCTCCAGCGCTCCATTTCCGGCGTTTGCCTTCCGGGAGTTGATGCTGAAGGTGAGGTTCCTTGCCGCCGCGGCGAGCCGGTCCGCCATCGGGCGGAAGGCGTCGATGAACTGCAGCGCGTCGCGGGCCTCGGTGGCGTCGAAGGTCCCCCCTTGCAACTCGGGGTTCTCCTGGACCGCGGCCACGGCCGTGGCAATGAACTGCAGCGGCACGTTCTGGTGCCTGTTGACGAATGCCGTCGTGTCGGGGTGAGCCTCCACGAAGGTGGGGATGAGCGCCAGCATGTCGTCGAGAGCCTTGGCCAGGTTCTCGGCAATCTGCTGGTAATGCGTGATGGTTGGGGTCTGTACCGGTGCCGGATCGGCCGGAACCTGCGGCACATCTCCCGTGACTTGCTCGGACATGGTGTCCTCCTGTTGATGAAGACCAAGCGGCGCGCCACACGCGCGTCGCACGGTCGGGTTACCTGGACGGCCCTGATCAGGAGCCTCCGGGCAGGCAGCACGCGGCCACGTGCCGATCGGGTGTGAGGGGGAGCGATCAGCCTGGCAGTCGAGCGTTCCCACAAAGGGGCCGCGCGGGC
>Ga0210394_10005818_pt1 | contig 13655 bp, 10 predicted proteins | sample IncBWC12MmetaG_FD_160121 | JGI IMG/M metagenome (GOLD analysis project Ga0210394, IMG submission 160121) | Forest soil microbial communities from Barre Woods Harvard Forest LTER site, Petersham, Massachusetts, United States - Inc-BW-C-12-M | ecosystem: Environmental > Terrestrial > Soil >...
TTCCATCAGCGCCGGATCGCGCGCGAGCGCCGCTATTACGCGGCCGATGAATTCGGGGCTCTCGCTATTCGAGAGATCAAACACTCCCGCTTCGGCCGCGCGCATCACAGCTTCCGTTCGCACCAATCCCGGATACAGCGAGACGACGGCAACGTCGTGAGAGCGGAGTTCGTGCGCCATGTCGGCCGTCATTTTGTCCGTGGCGGCTTTTGCGACGCCGTAGATCACGTTTCCGATGTACTTGCGAGCCGCCCAGAGGCTGATGTTCACGATAAGCCCGCGCCGCTGCGGAATCATCATTCGCGCGGCATGCGATGAGGCGGTGAACGCGGCGCGCACTCCCGCATCCATCATGCTCGTCCAGCGGTGAGCGGGCTGCTCCCAGAACCGGAGCGGCCAAGTAAAGCGGCCGTCCTCGACCATGCGCTCGTAGCCGCCCCATGCGTTGTTGACGAGCACGTCGAGGCCATCGGCTTCAGTAGACACTCGCGCGAAGGCTGCGGCCGTTTCGTCATCGCGCAAATGGTCGCAGCGAATGCGGACGACCGCTGACGGAAGGTCAGCCGCGTCGATCGTGCGACCCGTCGCGAAAACGTTGAAACCAGCGCTGGCCAGTGCGATCGCGACGCCGCGACCCACACCGCGGCTCCCTCCCGTAACGAGGGCAGATGGCGACTTCATCGAACACCTCTCATCAAGCACACCTCAACTCACGTCTCAGCGGCGGCTTCGCCGTCAGCACGAGAGTGAATTGCTGTGTAGTTAGCGGGCAGTGCGACCTTTGGAAGCGGCAGCGGCCATGGCGGCGGGCTTTGCGCCGTCTGCTCCATGCTTGGCTGCCTCGGGGGCGTGCTTCGCGGCGTCTTCGGGAAGCACCGGGGCAAGTCCCAGATGTTTGCGAAGCTCGCCCTCGATTTTGTCGCGGATGTCCGTGTGTTCTTTGAGGAAGACGCGGGCATTGTCGCGGCCCTGTCCGAGGCGTTCGCCCTTGTAGGAAATCCAGGTGCCGGACTTCTCGAGCAAATTCTTAGCTACGCCGACATCGATGAGATCGCCTTCGCGGGACACGCCTTCGCCGTAGATGATGTCGAACTCAGCCTCGCGGAAGGGCGCGGCGACTTTGTTCTTCACCACTTTGGCGCGGGTGCGCGAGCCGACGACGCGATCGCCTTCCTTGATGGATTGAATGCGGCGAATGTCGATGCGGATCGAGGAGTAGAACTTCAGCGCGCGTCCGCCGGTGGTGGTTTCGGGATTGCCGAACATCACGCCGATTTTCTCGCGGATCTGGTTGATGAAAACGAGACATGTTTTTGATTTGGAGACGATGGCGGTGAGCTTTCGCAGCGCTTGCGACATCAGCCGCGCCTGCAAGCCCATTTGCGGATCGCCCATATCGCCTTCCAGCTCGGCTTTGGGAACGAGCGCGGCGACGGAATCGACAACGACGATGTCGACGGCGTTCGAACGAATCAGTTCCTGCGCGATTTCGAGGGCTTGTTCGCCGTTGTCGGGTTGCGAGACGAGAAGGTTGTCGACGTCCACGCCCAGCTTTCGCGCGTAGACGGGATCGAGCGCGTGCTCGGCGTCGATGAAGGCGGCCTGCCCGCCGAGCTTCTGCGCTTCGGCGATCACGTGCAGCGTCAGCGTGGTCTTCCCACCGGACTCCGGGCCGTAGACTTCGATGACGCGGCCGCGCGGGAATCCGCCGACGCCGAGAGCAGCGTCGATGGAGATCGAGCCGGTGGGGATGACATTCACAGGGACCAATACGTCGCGGCTTCCCAGGCGCATGATCGAGCCCTTGCCATAGGCTTTTTCGATGGTCGAAATCGCCAGATCCAGATTTTTCGTTTTTTCGTCCGTCATGTTGCCACCTCGAGAGGGCGTTCGGTTTTCCAAACTCTTACTTTCTTGCCTTTCGGTGCCTTTTTCATATCCCGGGGGAAGCAGGCGGCACAGTGTACCACCGGGCGACATTCCCCTGAATCCGTATCTCTACGGCCATATTAACACTAGGCGAACAAAAAGCAAAAGGTATTTGGGAGGGTGCGCACTTCCACTAAAGCGTTGAGTGGGGAGGAGCCTCAGGTCTCTGTCCAGCCTTTGGGGGAAGATCGAGGTCTTCGACGCAATTCTGATGAAGGTAAGCCCTAGACGATTTTTCGATGGGTTCTAGTTTTCATCCAGGGTTCGTAGCGGCGGAGGTGAAAAAGCGGCGATCGGCCTCGGAGATCGCGCAATAGATCCAGTTCCAGGGCGCGTTCACTTGCGGCCGCGAACTTCGCGCCGGTTTTGGCAGATTTGCGCTCCAACTCAATTCCAACGTCGGCGGCTTGCACCCGCGGCCGATCGCCCAGAAAATCTCCGAAGGCCACGGCGTTTTTGATTGCGTAATCGGAAGCGTGGTTGCGATTGAATTCCTTGATGCGCTCGCCGAGCGAACCGAGCGCCCGTTGAACGGCCTCGCGGGAGAAGCGCGGGGTCGCCGAAGCAGAGACGTTTTCACCGGCCATCGTCGTCAGCCATTCCGAATCTTTGGCGGTAGCACGGACGTAGCCCTGCATGGACAGGTAAGGAATAACTTCACCGGCGGCTGCGTTAGAAATAAGCAGCGTCGCAGCCAAGTCCCGCGTGGTCCACGTAACCATGCCCCTGGTTTCCTTTAGAAAGCTGAAAACCGCAGCCAAGGGAACTTTGGGCGCTTCGTGCTTGGCAGGGCGAACTCGATTGCGACGGACCGGAATTGCGGTTCGCGCCGTGGCTGCATGTGATTTAGACCCCATGATTCACACGTTCTCCTAAGCAACCGTACCGCGAGGGGTGTGCCCGAGCCATACACAGTCCTTGGTAGGGGCGATTGGGAAGGAAGCAAATTTGCACCTGAATAAGGCTTTAGGGTAACAGGGCAAGCGCTACCTAGGACGGATTCGGGCCTGTAGGGTACCTGGTTGCGCAGTGGCTGGAGCCGATGATCCCCTCTTCATCCAGTCTTGCGAGACTTCTTCTCCATTTCGCCGGTTTTAGGCACCGTTCGGAGAAGCGATCTCTTCTGTGCGGTTTTGTCGGAACTTAAGCTCTTCTTCAAGGCTTCCATTAAATCGACAACGGGCGCGTGTTGAACGTGCGGCACTATGGTCAGTTTTCTTCCGTGCGCCTTCGCTTCGATCAGCTTTTGCACCTCCTGCTGATAAGAATCCGCATATTGCGCCGGGTTGAATGGAGCGGCCAGGCTTTCGATCAGTTGCATGGCCAGCTTGGATTCCTGCTCTTTGACCTCGGTTTTCTTGGGAATCGCGGAGTCGGCGACGGCGCGAATCTCGTTGTTGTAAAACATGGTATGCAGGGTTAAGCCGTTGTCGCGCGCCCGGATAATCACGATGTTTTCGCGGCCATGCATGGTGACTTTGGCGATGCCTGCGTAACCGGTCTTGCGCATGGCGTCCAAGAGCAATTGATAGGCCCGCGTTCCCGCTTCGCCAGGCGCCGCATAGTAGGAGCTGTCGAAGTAAACGGGATCGACCTCGGCCAATTTGACAAATTCCAAAATCTCCATTGCCCGCGCCGACTCAGGCTCGATCTCTTCGAGTTCTTCCTTAGTAAAGAGCAGGTATTGATCCTTTTCGTACTCGTAGCCCTTCTCGACCTCGGAGCGTTCGACGAAGCGATCGCACGTGGGGCAAAAGAGCGGCTGCTTCAGGCGGGTGTGACACACCGAATGCAATTGATTGAAGCTGACGCGTTCGGAGCGGGCCGCGGGAGTAAGTTCGATGGGGATCGAGACCATTCCGAATGTGAGAAATCCCTTCCAAGCAGCGGCCATTGCGAACCTCCGGTAGAGCGTCGGCTATTCTCACCCGTCAGCCGGCGTTAGGCAATGCCCTTGACGCGGTATTACGTTCTTCTAATAATCTAACAAAAAGCGAAAGGATATGCTCGCGAAAACCGCGCCCAAGGCGCGCCGCGAGGGCTACTGAAGAGGGCGGCGCCAAATTTGTTTCGATTGGACGATGCGCGTGCAGGCGATCCAGCGGCCGTCGGGCGAGACGCGAGGGTGTAATAGATTGCCGGAATCGTGAGTCAACTGGCGGGGCGCGCCGCCGCTCGAACGAGGAACGGCGAACAATTGCAGTCGATCGCCGGCCAGGCCGGAGTAAATGATGCTCTTGCCGTCATGCGACCAGTCAAGGCCCCCATACGTGGTACCGGTGAAGTCGAGAATCTTCTCCGCGCGTGAACCGTCGGCGTGCGCTACCCAAAGCGCGCGATTCGGTTTTCCGGCACTTGGGCCTCCACGGTCGTCTTCGATACCAATCTCCTGACCGTCCGGCGACCAGGCGCCATACTGCGCGCTGTGGATTTCGTCTGACACAGGCAGCACTTCCGCGTGGAACGCCTTGCCCGTTTCGGGCTCGATGGAGAGAAGCCAGAGCTTGTCGATGCCGGGCTGGCTACCTCGTTGCCAGGAGGTGAAAAGCAGTTTCAGGCCGTCAGGCGACCAGTAGGCCGGGCCCGTCTCCCAGCCGAAATCGGTGAGACGCATTTCGGGCGCGTGGACATCGTCAGCGAGGCGGAGGTAAATATCGTCCGTGCTCGCGAGGCTGGAATATTCGGGGACAGCTGTTTTCGAGCGGTGTGAATGGAAGGCGATCCAGTGCCCGTCGGGCGACCACGCCGGAGGAAAGTCCTCGTGATAGCCGGAGACAATTACAAACGGGCCGGAGGTTCGATGAGCGTCTTCGTCGACGCCTACGACAGCGTCGTCGAGGTCGAGTGCCCAATCGGCGAGGCGCCAGCCGCCGAAGGTATAGCCGATCTGCTTTCCGTCAGGGTGCCACATGGGAACCTGGCCGCCAGCGATGATTTCCTTGGCTTCGCCGCCGTCCGCGGGAACCGCGACGATGGAGCTGTGGAGAACGGTTCGCACCCAGTAAAGATTGCCGCCGGCGACGGCGGGGCTGTTGTTGTCTTCACCATGCGACTCGACAAGCAGGCGGCGCGCGCGAGTGGCTAGATCGATGTCGTAAATCTTGAGCCAGCGATCGGCGTCGGGTTTGTGGCGCGCCTCATTATTCGGCGGTTCGGCGCTGACCAGCGCGACATACACATGCTTGCCATCGGCGGAAACGGCGATGCTGCCATGCACGGGACTCGCATCGAGATGGCTTGCGACAGTGGTGGATTTGCTCGTTCGCACATTGATGCGCACGAGAGAGGTTTCGCCGTTTTCCTGGAACAGTGTTTCGTAGAAATCCTCGTCATCCGGCGAAAAGGCCATGGCGGTGATGCTTCCGGTGACGCCGTAGCCGCGGAACTCTCCGTTGCGCGCGCCGATGAGCAATGAAGTGGGCGCACTCGCACGGTAATAGGCGATCTCTTTTCCCGACGGCGAGCACACGGGGATGGCGTCCTCGGGCAACGACGAAAGCTGGAGATTGTCACCCTTTTTGAGGAAGATGCCGGATTCCGTTCCGCGCTGTCCGAGGCGCGCAATGCTGTCCGGTCCGCAGAAGCCGGCGGCTAGAATACGGTCGAGATCGGCTTGCAAAGTTGCGCGGTCTTCGCGCCCCGTGGCGAGCAAGTAGAGGGTCAGTTCCCTTCCAAATCGGTTGAAGATGGCGCTGGCGCCGTCACCGGAGATGAAAACGTCAGTCAGCGGACCTTCGTACCAATTATTCGAGGGACGCTCAAACACCAGAACATCGGCGGACGCGCGACTCTGCGCCAAAACGAGCGGCAACGAAAGTGCGGCTGCGAACAGAAGACCGACACAGGCGAGAACTATCGGGCGCGTGGCGCGGTGAGGCATCAGAACCTCCGTCGAGGGAGCCGGGGTTCGACTTCAATGGAATTTTACTCTGAATTTCAGGAGTATTTGTAAAAGCCGCGGCCGGATTTTCGTCCCAGCCAACCTGCCGCCACGTACTTCCGCAGCAACGGGCAGGCGCGATATTTCGGATCCCCGAGGCCTTTGTAGAGAACTTCGAGAACATCGACGCACACATCGAGGCCGATAAAATCGGCGAGCTCCAGCGGACCCATCGGATGGTTCATGCCCATTTTCATTACGGCGTCGACGGCCTCGGGCGTGGCGACGCCTTCCATGACGCAAAACACGGCTTCGTTGATGAGCGGCATTAGGACGCGATTCGAGACAAAACCTGGGGCGTCGTTGACGGCTACCGGTTTCTTTTCGAGCTTCTCGCAGAGCGACATAGTGGTGGCGAAAGCGTCGTCGGTGGTGGCAAGGCCGCGAATTACTTCGACGAGCTGCATCATGGGAACCGGATTCATAAAGTGCATGCCGATGAAACGCTCGGGACGCGTGGTTTGCCCGGCGAGCTGCGTGATGGAAATTGAGGAGGTGTTGCTGGCCAGGATTACTCCCGGGCGCAGAACCGCGTCGGCTTCTTTCAGCACGCGCAGCTTCAAATCGAGTTGCTCGGGGACGGCTTCGACGGCGAAATCGGCGGCGGCTAGTTTTGCTGAGTCCGTGGTGGCGTCGATGCGCGCGAAGACGGTGGGTTTATCAGCTTCGGCGAGTTTGCCTTTCTTTACTTCGCGATCGAGGTTCTTGGCGATGGTTTCGAGCCCGCGGTCGAGGAAGCGCTTCTCGACGTCGCGCAAGATGACGCGATATCCTGCGCGCGCGAAAACGTGTGCGATTCCGTTGCCCATGGTGCCCGCGCCGAGCACCGCGACCGTTTTGATTGCATCCGCCGACATGAAACCTCCTGAATGATTGCCAAAATAGAATAGCCAAAGGGAACACAGGAAGCCGAGGAACGTCAAGCGTCACAGTCTAGTGGCGTCGCTGGAATGCGGGATGGATTTGTGCGCTGAGATCCTTCGGCCATCCTCGTCGGATGCCCTCAGGATGACAACTTGACTTGTTGGACGGAGGAGCGGATCACGCGCTGGGATGGAACAGGCGGATGAGCTCGGAGATGCGCGCGAGGTGGTAGTCGTCATGCTCGGATTGGAAGTAGAGCATGTCGACGACGCGCATGGGCTTGTTAAGGCGGGGATGCAGGGCGACGCGCGCGAAATATTCGGAGTCTTTGCGTTCGAGGCGCCGGACCAAACCGAGGCGCGCGTTGCGAAAGTCGAAGAGAATGGTTTGAATGGGCTGGTCGTTGTGGCGCGCTTCGTGCGTTTTGCGGTTTGTCATATCGGCGGCGCGAAGAGTGCCGGCGTCGGCATCGTAGTCATCGACGCGGGCCGAGAAGAGTTCTTCGAGATCGAGCAGGTGACCGATGTTTTCCTGGATGGACCAGCGGTGGCCGTCGCGGCGCGTCAAGATGCTTTCTGAAAGCGTGTTGGCGCGGTCTTCGACGCGAGCCGGAGTTCCGCGGACCCGCTCGAGCATTTCGGGGTAGATCTCCGCGGGAAAATCGAACTCGAATTTTCTGTTGGACCATGGGACTTGGGGCATTCATGCCTCCGCGATTCGCAAGCTGAGATGCATAAAGCCACGGCAAGGATTCAACGAGTGACGCGCGACGGCTATTCTGGGGGCGTGGCCTCGACAATTTCGCGCACGATCTCTCGGGCGCGCTTTTCCGCCGAAGGAAGAACGCAGACGCTCTTTTTCCCGTTTGCTTCGCCGACGATGCAGGCGATTCCATTTTCGCGGAAGCACAGTTTCAAATTCTCCGCCATTTGCTCGTTTTCGCCCGACCAAACCTCCGCGGTTGCACTTTGGAGATCGTTTTCCTCGGCGGCGCCCTCAGCGACATCGATTGAACTTTGAGCGGTTTGTCCCGCGGCATCAAGGGGACTGTCGGGCTCTGACTCCCAGATTTCGGGATTAGATTTCCAAACTTCCTTTCCGAACGCGAGCGGCGATCTCTCGTCGATTGATGCTACAAGTTCAAGAGCGGCGGCTAGGTCAGACTTCCGCACCAGGATCTCGTAGCGCGGCCTGGCGATCGCTAGTCCCCAGACGAGCTGATCATGGTCATTGATCGGAAAATTGCGAATCCCGGCGCCTTCCAAAGCCGCGGCCGCCGCGCTGAACCCGCTTGGGTCGCTGCCTCGCCAAGCTAAGGCCAAATCTTGACTAGCGGAATCCCGGACAGGTTCGAGCTTTGAAACGAGTTTTGCTCCGCAATCCGAACACTCGGTGAACCCCGACCGATACTCCGTTTTGCAATTGGGGCAAAACATATGGCGGCGCTCGCTTTGCTAGCGTTAGGTGGCGCGTCGATGATAGCGGAAACGCAGGAGACAAGGGAAGCTTAGCCCTTGTCTGGACTTGTGCGAGTCAGCGCTGAAGACGGAGATGCTAAAGCGAGCCAGGCGACGAGGGATGCGAATTTCTCGTCTTGTGTCCAGGGAGCGCCGAGCGGACGACCGAGGTCGGCGATGCGGCGCGTGAGAACGTCGGGCTTGAGTCGCAGAATGCGCGAGGATTCGCTGAGGAGTTCGCGCTCCTTCGCCGTTGCGTTGGCTAGGCCGCATCGGTGGCTTGCGTGAAGAAGGGCGCGGCGGAAGAGCTCGCCGTCTGCGGTGTGAATTATGGCGTGCGATGCGAGGATCTGAGGCAGGCTGGGCAGCGGTCTGCCGGAAGCGGTGACTACGCCGCAGCGCGTGAGCTGGTAGCCTTGCGCTTGCAGACTTTCTTGGAGTTCGTGGATCGCGTGATACGCAAGGCGTTTCGCCTGCGTCTCAACGCCCGCGATGGAGGCGCGGGCCTCGTCGAGAGGCATTTTCTCCGCGGTGTGGTACGGCTGGCGTAATTTGTAGGTGAAAGGGTCGACGAGGTGGAGGCGCTGGCGCGCGAGGACTTGCGGCACGCCCTTTGTCACTGACAGCGCGACGAGAGCGGTCCAACCGGAGTGAGCGCGGAAGCCGAGGGCCGCGGATTTCAAGGAGCCTCCCGGTCGGCCGGTGGCCACGTCGCACGTTGCAAGAACGCAGGGTAACGATTCTCGGCGTTCCTGCAAAACGCCGATCGGAAATTGTCGGCGTTCGTTAAAACGTCAGCGTTTTTCTAGAAGCGCTCGACGGCCAGCGCGACGGCGTTGCCGCCGCCTAGGCAGAGCGCGGCGATGCCGCGCTTCAGGTTGCGGCGCTGCAATTCGTAGAGGAGCGTGACGAGGATGCGCGCGCCGGAGGCGCCAATTGGGTGACCGAGCGCTACTGCGCCGCCATTGACGTTTACCTTCTCCGGGTTGAGCTTCAGCATGCGCGTCACGGCAATCGCGGCGACTGCGAAGGCTTCGTTCAGTTCGACGAGGTCGACGTCCTTGTCGCGATCCCAGCCGGTTTTCTTCAGCAGCTTTTCGACGGCTTCTACGGGCGCCATCATTACCCATTTCGGCTCGACGCCGCTTACGGCTTGCGCGACGATGCGCGCCATCGGTGCTTTGCCCATTCGCTGCGCGTTGCGCTCGCTGGTGACGACGAGGGCCGCGGCACCGTCATTGGTGCCGGGAGCGTTACCAGCGGTGACGGTGCCGTCTTTTTTGAACGCGGGCTTGAGCTTGGCGAGCGCTTCGAGTGTGGTGTCTTCGCGGGGCGATTCGTCTTTCTTCACGATGATGGGATCACCCTTTTTCTGCGGAATCTCGATGGGGAGAATTTGTTCGCCGAAGAAGCAGGACTTGATCGCGTGCACGGCTTTTTTGTGGCTGTCGACCGCGAATTGATCCTGCTCCTGGCGCGAGATGTTGTATTTTTCTGCGACTAGCTCGCCGGTCATGCCCATGTGGAAATTTTCGTAGGCGTCCCAGAGGCCGTCGGTGATCATCGAATCGAGAATTTCCTGATTGCCGAGGCGGAAACCGGTGCGCGCGCCTTTGATGAGGTACGGGCAATTCGACATCGACTCCATGCCGCCGGCAACGACAATTTCCTGGTCGCCGAGTTGAACACCCTGCGCCGCGAGAGCGACGGCTTTGAGGCCGGAGCCGCAAACTTTGTTGATGGTCATCGCGGCGACGCGGGGATCGAGGCCTCCGCGCAGCGCCGCCTGGCGCGCGGGATTTTGTCCGAGGCCGGCTTGGACGACGTTGCCCATAATGGCTTCGTCGACTTGTTTCGGCTCGATACCAGCGCGGCGGACGGCTTCGGCGATGACCTTCGCGCCAAGTTCGGTCGCTTGAAGAGAGGCTAGGCCGCCCATGAATTTTCCGATTGGGGTGCGTACGGCGCTGAGAATTACGGGCTGTTCCATAGACGGCGTCTCCTGACGATTGCTCGTTGGCTTAGAAATAAAGTATAGGCGCGGTGCGGCACAGGGTCAATTTCGCGAGAGGCCGCTTATTGGATCTGAAATGCGCATTGCACCGTCGCACTAACGGTGATTTTCTCAGGCCGGGGCAATGGCGGAGGCGGAGCTGCAACAGCTTTCGATTTGCCGGCCTGACCAGCATATTCGAGTTGCGCAATTTGATTCTCCGAAATCACGTCAAATCGCGCCACTCCCATTAGCTGCTTCACGTCGAGGCTTGCAAAGCGCAGCGCTCCTACTTTCTGGCCCTTCTGTTCCAGCGCAGCGTTTGCCCGTCCGATAGCTCTTTTCATAGCTTCCGCTACCGCGTGCTGCTTTGCCGCTTCTTCGTCAGCGAGCGAGTACGTCAGCGAGCGGAAGTCGGTAATTTCGTCCGTCGCCGATTGCTCCATGATCGCGCCGAGCTTTGAGAAGTCGCGAACTTTGAACGCAATCTGTCCCTGCACGAGAAACGATTTCGCGCGCTTCTTGCGGTCGCCCCCATAGTAAGGGGTAACCGTCAGCGCGCCGCTGGAGATATCTTCCTTTTTCAGGCCATTTTTCTCGGCCAGGGCGACTATGTTTTGCGTCGACTGCGAGGCTTTGTCGTACGCCGCCTTCAGCTCCTTATCTTGCGACGAGATGTCAAACGTCAGCGTCGCCAAGTCGGGGTCCGCCTCAAATGTCCCATCGGCCTGCACGACTAGAGTATCCGCGATGAATTTCACTTCTGGATTTTGAGCCTTGGTTGCCAGCGAGAACAGGAGAACGCAGGAAATACCGAGAACGATCCGCTTCATGTTCGCCTCCAGAGGGGACTGGCGTTGTGATGCCCGTAGCGAGGAACTCGTTGCGTTTCCGTAACAGGAACTCGTCGAATTGGTCTTCCAATGCATATTAGCTGGGCGAAAGAAAAGCGTAAGCGAGCGGCGCGGATTTCCGCTATGATGAAGTTCTGCCAATGACGACGACTGGAACCTCAATGAAGGGCGTGTTTCCGCTAAATGCGGAGCAGCGCGCGGCTGTGGAGCACGGCGAAGGGCCGCTGCTGGTGGTCGCTGGCGCCGGGACGGGCAAGACGCGCGTGATTACCGAGCGGATTCGGCATCTGCTCGAAGCGGACCCGGCGCTTGCGGGCGAAAATATTCTGGGGCTTACGTTTACCGACAAAGCTGCCGGGGAGATGAAGCATCGCGTGGTGAAGGCGATCGGCGAACGGGCGGAAGGCGTGTGGCTGAGCACGTTCCACAAATTCTGCCTCGAGAAAATTCTTCAGGCGGCGAATCCCGAACTGCAAGTGCTTGAGGACGTCGACCACAAGATTTTGCTGCGGCGGCAAATTGGAGAGCTGGACCTCAAACATTTTTGGCGGCTGCAGAACCCCGGCGAATTCATTTCGGACTTCGTGGCGTTTTTTTCGCGCTGCCAGGACGAGCTCGTGACGCCGGATGACTACCAGCGTTTCGTCGACGGGCAGCGGCGCGACTATGAATCACGCCCGCCAGTCGGCGAGGCAAGCAAGGTTTTTCTCGAAGCGGATGCGCGCGAAATCGAGGAAGAAAACGTGGCGCGGCAAGAGGAGCTGGCGCGCGCGTACCGGGTGAGCGAGCGATTGCTGCGCGAGCGCAAGTTGCTGACGTTCGGCGCGCTGCTCCTACAGGGAGTGCAAGCGCTGCGCGCGGACGCGGAGCTGCTGGAGCGAATGCGCGAGCAGTATCGCTACATTCTGGTGGACGAATTCCAGGACACGAACATCGCGCAGCTTGAATTGCTGTGGCTGCTGGCGGGGACGCGGCGGAATATCGTGGCGGTGGGCGATGACGACCAGGCCATTTACCGGTTTCGCGGCGCGTCATTCGGGAGCTTCACGATTTTTCTGAAGCGGTTTTGCGGAGTGACGGATGCGCGGCTAAGCGCCGGCGTTAAGAAGTTTCTGGTGCCACTGTCGCAAAATTACCGTTCGACGCAAAAGATTCTGCGCGTGGCGGGCGAAGTGATTTCGCACAACGAGAAATCGCCACTTCTACCGCCGAAACATCTGACCACCCAGAATTCCGCCGGAGAAAAGATTCGCGTGGCGGAATTTAGCAGGCCGGAGGAAGAAGCGGAATGGGTTGCGTCGGAGATCGAGCGCCTTCATGCGGCGGGAAGCGCGTGGCGCAATTTTGCAGTGCTGTACCGGAAACACACGCACCGGGAACGACTTCTGGCGGCATTGCAGCGGCGGCAAATTCCCTTCGTGATCAAGAGATTCTCGATTCTTTCGAGCACGATTGTTCGCGACCTGCTGGCGTATCTGCGCATGATTGCGGTGCCGGCGGACAACGTTGCGACGGCCCGCGTCCTTGCAGCGCCCTACTGGGGCCTGGAACCGCGCGATCTGGTGCGGCTCGCCGAGCGCGCGCAGAAAAATCACCGGCGTCCAATCTCGGATGAACTCGAAACGGCGCAGAGCGAGCTACCGTTCGCATCCCCGAGCCATCGGTTAGCGGAACTGGTCGCGTTGCTGGCGCGTCTTCGCCTGAGCGCGCGAAAGAGAACGGCGAGCGATTTGCTGGACGAAGTGATCGCAGAGCTTGAGCTTGCGCCGCTCCCTTCCGACGCGGACCGGCATTATCTCGACCGCTTCGTGAAGTTCGTGAAAGACTGGGAGAAGAAGAGCGACGGCAAGAACCTGCGCCACTTCGTCGAGTATCTTTACTATTTCAATGAAGCGGACGGAGACGTGTGCCTCGAAGAGGAACCAACCGACGACGCGGTGCAGTTGATGACCGTGCACACAGCGAAGGGCCTCGAATTCCCGCACGTATTCATCCTCCAGCTCAATAAGGGCGACTTCCCTACCCGGCCGCGGCCTGCTGTGTTCGAATTTCCGCCGGAGATGATGAAAGAAGAAAAGCCGGCGGGGGATTTTCAGGTGCAGGAAGAGCGGCGGCTGTTCTACGTGGCACTCACGCGCGCGCGGCAACACCTGACGCTAACCACGATAGAAAATAAATATAAGAAGCATTCGCCGTTCCTCGATGACTTTCTGATGAACGCAAATATCCAGAAGCTGGATGCGACGCAGATTTCGCCCGTCGTAACACTGCCGCCGGACGAAGAGACCGCCGGGCCCACGCCCGATCCAGCGGAACCTTTGACCTTATTCAGCGCGATCGAAAAGGAAACGCGCGCGTATTCACGCATCGCGCTTTGGGCAAAGGCTTATCACCCTCCGCAGGCGGAGCCGCTGCAATTGAGCGCGTCGGCGATCGAGGCGTACGCGAGCTGCCCGATGAAATACTTATTCCAGAATGTCTGGAGCATCCGCGGAGGGCCGCACGCCACGATGACGTTCGGAAGCGTGATGCATACGACGATCAAGGAGTTCGTGGGTGAAACGCGGAAGCGACGGAAGATTTCGTTCGAAGACGTAGCGATGATTTACGACCGGCAG
>Ga0210394_10005819_pt1 | contig 13651 bp, 14 predicted proteins | sample IncBWC12MmetaG_FD_160121 | JGI IMG/M metagenome (GOLD analysis project Ga0210394, IMG submission 160121) | Forest soil microbial communities from Barre Woods Harvard Forest LTER site, Petersham, Massachusetts, United States - Inc-BW-C-12-M | ecosystem: Environmental > Terrestrial > Soil >...
AACGGGGTACGTTTTCAGCAACGAGCTTGAGGATGTTGCGTCGCATTTGGCTTTTCTGGGTCGTGGACTCTTCGCCGTGTTTTTAGCTGGGGTGTTCCTGTACGTCGGATGGAAATACTTCAACCGGCGGCGATTCCTTCGCAAGTTGCGCATCGGGAGGATCAGCCCGGAAGAACTCCATCAAAGGATGAACGCGGGGGAAGACGTCGTGGTCGTCGACCTTCGCCACACCCTAGAGTTCGATGCGGAGCCGGAGACGATCCCGGGAGCTGTGCACATGGACGCCGAGGAATTGGAAGAAGCCTTCGAAGTGATTCCGCGCGACCGCGAGATCGTACTGTTCTGCAGTTGCCCCAACGAAGCTACTGCGGCACAGATGGCCCTGCGACTGCGAAATCTCGGTATCACACGCATCCGACCCTTGGCCGAAGGTCTGGCTGGCTGGCGTGCGCGGGGTTTTCCGACGCTGGCCCTGGAAGTAAGAGACAACAGCTCCAACATTCCCGGCCCGCTACGCAGCCGCTAGAGCCCGGAATTTGGATTCTCTGCTCATTCCCTAGTAGATTCCTATTCCGATTCGTTGTAAGAACGCAAGCATTCCCGCCAAACGCAGAAGGACCCGGAGCGCTTTTCACAGGCAGTTATCGCCGCGTGGGTACTAGAAAACGTAGGTCATTCCCCCGCCGGGAAGCACCGGGGCTGGCGGCCGAGGCCGTTCTTCATTATTTTCACCAGAGCATAAAACCAGATTCTCGCAAGTCTTAGAACTTAGGGCTTGGCGTCCGCTAACGGGAGCCAGACTCGGAAGCGCGTGTCACCGGGCTCGGAGATAACCTGAATAGTTCCCTGGTGTTTCTTCACAATTCGTTGGACGGTGTCCAAGCCGAGACCCGTCCCTTCCCCAACTCCCTTGGTCGTGAAAAAAGGCTCAAAGATGTGGGGCTGCACCTCGCTGGAAATTCCCGGACCGTTATCGCCAATCTCAACTACGGCGCAAGCGTCATCACGGTAGGTTCGAACGCGAAGCTCGCCTTTTCCGTGCATCGCGTCAATCGCGTTATCAATAATGTTCGTCCAGACCTGGTTGAGCTCGCTTCCAAACGAATTCACGAGAAGGGGAATGCGCGAGTAGTCGCGTTGCACCGCAACTCCTTGCTTCAGCTTGTAATTCAGGATCGTAAGAGTGGTTTCCAGACTCTTTACGATGTCCACGTTTTGCACCGGCGCCTGGTCCATGTGGGTGTATTCCTTGATTGCGCCGACCAAATCCGATATGCGCGAGGTGCTACTTTCGATTTCGTTTAACAGACCGGCGACCTCTGCCGAAGCGGCGATCCTGACCAGAGCAGCTCTGGCGGTGTCCCCGTCGAGGTTCGCGAACAACGATTCGAGCACTTCGGGCTTGATGTTGCGTCGCGCAAGGTCGGCCGCCAGTTGCCACAAGTCGTTCTGTCCATGACTGCGCAGCAGAGAATCAATCTGGTCTTCCAGGTCGCTCATGGTGAGCGCATCGGGGGGAACGACATCCTGTTGCGTAAAGGAGGCTTCCAGTTTTTCGATTTCCGATTTCTGGGCGGGCGTTAGATCGCGCCTGCCGAGCTCGAGGCTTGCGCTTTTGATTCTCTTCAGAATATCGCGCAACTGGCTGGTCGCGCGTTTCGCAGCGGAAGCCGGATTATTGAGTTCGTGCGCAAGTCCCGCCGAAAGTTTCCCCAGCGAAGCCAGCCGATCGCGCTGCTGTTCGAAACGAGTGGCTTCACGGATCCGGTCGGACATGAAACCTACCAGGCGTGTGGTCAACTCCGGCATCTTCCGCACAAGATCGGGGAACAAGGAGGCGGCGAATTTCAGAACTCGGCCGTCAGTGACCGCTCGACCGGTTACGGTGAACTGCTTCATCCTGGAGAAGGGCAGCACCCCGGTCACGTCGCCCGGCTTTGCCGAAGCTACGACGGTGTCGCCGCCGAATTCGCCGCGCCACTGAAATTGCCCTTCGAGAATCACAAACATCCAGTCCGCCGGATCGCCCTGGCGCACGTATATGTCTCCGGCAGCCAGATGTATTTCCTGCGAATTGCCTAGGAACCAGGCAATCTGGTCATCGGGCAGATCGGCGAACGCCGGGAAGCGAAGTAACTCCGATTTCTCGACCATTTACACCTTGCTTAAATACTGATGTATGAATTGCACCGCCACCGATCCTTCCCCAACACCGGAAGCCACTCGTTTTATAGAACCATGACGCACATCGCCCACGGCAAAGATGCCGGGAACATTGGTCTCGAGCAAGAACGGGTCTCGGTCGAGGGTCCATCCCTTTGGGCGTTGCCCGTCACGGATAAGGTCAGGACCAGTCAAGAGGAAACCGCGCTCGTCCCGCTCTACGATATTCGCCAGCCAATCCGTCCGCGGTAGTGCCCCAATGAAGACAAACATCGCACTCGCAGGCACGCGCTCAATTTTGTGGGTATCGGAACAAAGCACCGAAATCTCTTCCAGATGGGTTTCGCCGTGCGCCTCAGCCACGCTGGCATGCGTCCACAGCCGAATGTTAGGCGTCTCTTGAATTTGGTCGATCAAGTATCGTGACATGGTGCTGGAGAGCGATTCGCCGCGAACAAGAATAACGACGCGCTCTGCGTATCTAGCGAAGTTCATTGCCGCCTGACCCGCCGAGTTTGCGCCGCCCACCACATAGACGATTTCACCCTTATATGACAGAGCCTCTGTGGAGCCACCTCCATAGTAAATTCCCGCACCCTGCAACTTGTCTATCCCCGGGGCTTCCAGGCGCCGCCACTGCACTCCAGTGGCGATCATCAGCGCGTGGCACGAAATTTCGTCCCCATCGGCCAGCTTGATGATTCGGTAAGACGCTTCCGTTCGGATGCCGACAGCCTCCTGCGGCGCCAGGATTTCCACTCCGAAACGCTGGGCTTGCACCACGGCACGCCGGGCCAGGTCGCCGCCACTGAGCCCGGCCGGAAACCCAAGATAGTTCTCGATGCGAGAGCTCATACCAGCCTGACCGCCGGGCGCTTCCCGCTCAATCATCACCGTATGCAGACCTTCGGAGGCTCCATAAACCGCAGCGGCTAACCCGGCTGGCCCTCCGCCCACAATCGCCAAATCATAGAAGCTGGTTTGTGCGCGCGTCCGCAGCCCGACTTTTTGCGCCACGTCTGCCGGTACGCTTTCAAGAAGCTTTGTTCCATCGGGGAAGAGCACCACGGGGAGATTGGTTGCCTCCTGCCCCAGAGCTTCGAGGAGGCGCTTAGTTTCCGGATCATTGGCGGAAAGCTCCACGTCAATCCACTGATAAGGGACGTGGTTGCGCGCCAGGAAGTCCCGCAACTCATACGATCGGGGCGACCAGCGCGTGCCCAGAACACGGATCCCCTGAAATGTCGGACGGAAGGAAGCTTGCCAGTCATCGAGCAAATCATCCAATTGCGGATACAGATGCTCCGCGGGGGGATCCCAAGGTTTCAAGAAAAAATAGTTGATGCTGGCATCATTGATGGCGCTGATCGCGGCGTTCGTGTCCGCGTACGCTGTGAGCAAAGCCCGCTTCGCACCGGGGAAGATCCCCATGGCTTCTTGCAGGAATTCCACTCCGTTCATGCGCGGCATGCGCTGGTCGGCAAGCAGCAAAGCAACGCTGTCGTTACGCACTTTCAACTGCTTCAGGAGATTGAGCGCGCCCTCCGGGGAATCGCTTCCTATAACCCGATATTCAGCGCCATATTGGGAACGAAGGTCGCGCTCTATCGCCCTCAAGACATCGGAATCGTCATCCACACTCAGCAATATTGGTTTGCCCATCGTTGATCTCGTTTCGGGCTCTCGCAAAAAACAGACTACAAGATTATAGCTTCGCAGAAGCGTCTTAGCGTTGCTAACCTCCGGGCTGCGGCGTGGACCACATAGCCGCTGTCGCGAAATGACGGGTGATCCGCTGGCCGTGGATCTGTGAATCAAGCGGCGCTGCCGGGGCGCGTCCGAATTCGTCACGTTACGGAGGCGTGCCTAAAAGTAGCTTCCGGGTGCCTCGATCGGGCGTATCTCACAAATCCCAAACGCAATGCCCGCTCCTGAAGAACGATAGGCGCCCGTCCTCGCTTACCTTCAGGACATTTCCAAACTGCGAGGCTGCGATTGCCGCCGCCGTGCGACTGCCCTCGACAACTTCATTGGGCGCGAGAACCACTGGACTGTGCCGGAGAATCGCACCGAACGCCAGCAGATTCCGGTTACGATCGAGCACGATGCTCCCATCGATGCGTGCAATCGTTTCGAGGACGGGCTGCGAAAGCTCCGTCACGCGTTGGCTGCGCAAAAGATAGTGAAGCTGATTCTTCGATCCGGCCTTCGCAGACTCGTGTTTCTGATGAAGCAGATCACGGTCGCTGAGTAATTCCCGCGCGTTCCGCCGATCATCGAGGATAACGAACAATCCCCCGCGCCGTCCTTCCGCGAGATTGAGGGCGACCGAAAACAGCCGGTGCGCGAGCTCCTTGTTCCCCAGTGCCTCCTCCCAGACTCGATACTTCTCGACGGCGTCAGTCAAATGCCAGCGCCCGTCAAGGAAGCTGAAGACCTGCGCGCCGTCCGCGAAAATCTTGATCTCGCCGTTCGGGGTCAGAACGAGACAGACGTGGCCTCCGCACAACGTCGCGCGGCTATGCGCCTCGTAACGCCGCGCACTTGGCACCGGAAGGTCGAATTCGGCGAACGGTTGCGCCCACTCCGCGACATCCACCAGCTCAACCATCAGACCCGACCGATCCACCAATGCCACTGTGCGCAATCCATCGCAGATTCGGTGAAAGCTTCGAATCGACGTCAACTCGCTCGAATAGGGTAAGGCTCCCGCTGGCTGCGAAGGTAGCGCGTGACAAGCATCCGGCTGAAATCCAAACAGTAGTGCTCCCGTCGAGATTCTGCGGTCTTCGTACGTGCTCAGCGCACTGATTCGCAGCACCTCGATCGCCTCGGAAACACGGTCTGTGACTTTGGCCAGTGTCGCCGCACCGGCAAAAACATATGGATCGAGAAATCTCGAAACGTAGTGGTCTTCCGGCAAGCCGCTGAAGGTGTCTGAGCTCAGCGCCACGGCCTCGCCGTTGAGCAGTAACTGATATCTCGTCGAGAGTACCTTCCCGATACTCTCCAACAGTTTCCGCTCATGCTCGGTGAAGTCTTTGCCATGATTGATAAGGGAATACTTCGTGCCGAGCCACTCCAGATCCGCCCCGCCGTCCCGCAAGTGCGAAACCAATTCAGGCTTTCCTTCCTCGGAGCGTCCTACCATTGTGACTTCGCACAAGGGCAGGAAATATCGGATACCTCGCGCCAGCAGCTCCTCGTAGTAACGATCTATGAAGAGTCGATGCGGTTCAGTTGAGGAAGAGAAACTCGCCACACTATTCTCCGTGCGATTCAAGCAGCATCATATCATTCACAAAACACCAAGCCCAACGCCCCCCTCCTCCAAAGCTCCAGAGATAATTTGTTTATGCCTGCATCCGGCGCGATGCAGGACGCGAAAGGCGGCATGTGGGCAGTCCCAGGCGAGCAAGTACGGGTTGTCGCCAACTCTTCCATAGCGGGCCATTTCCGGGTACTCCGTAATCCGTCCCGAGTCGATGCCAAGCGTGGAGAACACTCTACAAGCCGACTTATCAGGACCTATGTAGTCACCGCGCGCAATCAAATCGCGGTGCGCCCACCGTCGACGGCGAGTTTTGCGCCGTAAACGAAACTAGAACGATCCGTCGCTAGAAAGACAATGGCCTCGGCAATCTCGTCCGCGGTAGCCGGACGCCCCGCTGGCGCCTCGGCGGCTAGTTGCTCCAGGCCCTCTCCCATTGCGTCGGTGCCCTCCGTGCGCGTAGGTCCAGGGCTCACTGCATTGACGCGGACACCGCTGTGGCCATATTCAGCCGCCCACGATTTGGTCAGTAGATTGATCGCTGCCTTGCTCGAACCATAGAGACTCATGCCGGACACTCCGTAATCGGCAACCATCGTAGATACATTGACAATTGCCCCTTTGCCTCTCCTCGCCATCAGGGGAGCCAGTTCCGCGACAAGGAAGTACGGCGCCTTCACATTGAGCGAATACACCCTGTCAAACTCTTCCTCCGTCGTTTTATTCGTCGGCCCGAACGGGAAGACTCCCGCATTGTTGATGAGAATATCGACGCGGCCGTTTCCGAGTTCGATTGCTCTTTTCGCCACTTCGCGCGTGCTCGAAGCGTCTCGAAGGTCGGATGAAATAAAATCCGCTTTACCTCCTGCCGCGCAGATTTCGGCAACCGTCTTCTCGCCGCGCTCCACACTGCGGCCTACGACCAAGACATGGATGCCAAGCAGGGCCATTTTATTAGCTGTCGCCCGGCCAATACCGCTCGTTCCTCCGGTGATGAGTGCTGTCGGCTCATTTGTAATCATTGGCAACTCTCTTTCCTGAGTGTTCCTTGAACTATCGGCGCAGATGTCACTACATCCCACTGCAGGGCTGGATTCATTTGTTCACCCTTGACCAGCCATTCGCATCGACTGGTTTTGCGTCGAAGGTTCGGACGAGAACAGCGCGCCAATCCCCTCCGCGAGTCTCGGGTGAGTCAGGACGGCATCGCGCAGCGCCGTATAGGGCAGCGCCGCCGCAATGATGGCGACCTGAACTGAAGACATTGTTTCGCCTCCCTCGACAGCGAAGGCCGCAAAGCCCAACATGCGATCGCTATCCGTCGCCACCAGCGCCTTTAGAAATCCTCGCGTTTCAGAAAGCGTACGGGCGCGAAGAAACCTGCACCAAGTGCCGGTGAATAGCGAGGGGATGATCGCTAACTCACTGAATTAAATGGTGGGCCTGGACCGAGTCGAACGGTCGACCTCACCCTTATCAGGGGTGCGCTCTAACCAACTGAGCTACAGGCCCATCAATAACTTACAGAGGGTTAACTATTGCGGTGTCGATTCTGGTGCCGGTTGCCGCTTCCTGAAGTGCAGCGCTTCTGAAAAGCAAACAAAACTCGGTATCAGCGACCGCAAACTCTCACGGATTATATCCGGCCAGCCGTTCGACAGCAATGAGCTTATGCTCCGGTGCTAAATGCGCGTAACGCATCGTCATTTGTATACTCTTGTGACCCATTAGTTCTGCCACAGTGCGAATGTCCACATCCGCCATAACCAGCCGACTGGCGAAGCTATGGCGCAGGTCATGCCAAGTGAAATTCCGAAGCCCTGCCTTGTCGACCGCATGTTCAAACCAGTGTCGGGGACCGAGTAAGCGCTCGCCGGAGCGTCCCACAAATATTGCGCCTTCTACCGCGATCGGAATTGGCCCGTCCCCAATCCGTACTTTTCTCAGTCGTTCAAATGCGGCGCGCGCTGGAGCGTTTAATGGTATGTGCCTGCTTTGACCGTTCTTACTGTTCGGGATATGAAGGTCTTTGCGTCCGATATCGACACAACTCCAATCAATTCGCTGATACTGTTCGCTTCTGCGCATGCCTGTATGAAGCGCGATTTCCAATTCCTCGATGTGTTCGGGGTATTCGTGGGCAACGACTGCTCGCAGTCGTTCCTCTTCGGTCTTTAGCGGTTTCAGATAATCAACTTCTGTTTCGGACGGTTCAAACTGATCGAGGAATCGGATGCGGCCACCTGAAACCTTACGGCGATTGAGTAATTTGGCCGGATTCGTTTGAATCTTTCCATTCTCAAGACCAAGGCGATAGATGCCGAAAAGCGCTGTCCGCATTCGATTCCAGCTTTCGGCTTTCCAATTTTGCTTCTCGAAAAACGATCGAAAGACAGCAATTTGAATCGACTCGGCTCCATCTGAACCAAACTGAGCCTTCAGTGTTTTGATACGGTACGTTTCATTGATATGACGGTTATTGTGTTTGGCATGCCGAAGTGCATCGTCGCAAAGTTCGCTGAACGGGACAATACGACGGCGGAGTCGTTCCGGCAGCTTTTTGCCTTGTAAGGCTTCCGTCTTCCGCTTCCGATATAGGTCAATAGCCATACTCTTGGTGCCCGCCTTCTCGCGACGGTAACGGCCTTCCGCATCGACGTAGCGAATCCACCAATCATCTGACCCTGCCACTTTCTCATAGACGCCACGCTGTCTCATCGTTGTTCGCTCCTCGCTCCAGAATTCTGTTTCGATTCTGCAGTTTCCATGAATAGCGCCATGCCGTTCCACCATGCCTCTGAACTCGCCTTGTAAGCGGGCCGCGAACGATCCAGACCACAGCGCCAGCATTGACAAGACTCCGTTCCCTTGGCGAAGCTACCGTCTAGTAGTTTCACCCCTCTCCACAGTGGGCCGCCTTCGGTATGTTTCATATTGCGCAGCCTCTCGATTCCGGTCATTGGGCTGACGTTGGCTAGAACTCCTGCCATCCCACGCGCCAAGTACTCCAAACGAGACTCATCAACAGCCGCAGAATCCGATTTCGGGAATCGGTTGTCTTTCTTCATCCGAAGAAACTCTCTTGCATTCGCCAGAATATGGTTCGGAAAAACAATCAATCCCTGAATGCGAACGTCACGCAAGCTCGCCCACTGATCACAAATATTCTTGAGGACTGGAAGGGTCTGGGCATGCCAAAGTGCATTCCAAAGCTGTCTGCGTTCCGCCTTTAGGGGAATTGTGGAGGGGTTAAGATATTTCTCCAGCTCCGCGATCTCATTTTGTTTCTGTCCCTGCGCCCAGCTATGTTGAACCGAGTAATCCGATTCATTTGTGACGTCGAGCGCTTGCCCCTTCTCGCCGGAGATTTTCTCGATAGTCAGCTCATTGATTCTGAGGTAGTCGTCTTCGTTCATTTCACGTAGTTTTTCAATCCAGGACCGGATTTGCTTGCGCGAGATATGCAGTGGCGGTGCATACACGGCTTGGGTGCCAGGCAGGGCAGTGCCATCACGCAGTACGTGAAAGGCTTTGTACCATTCGAACTCCCACATATTCAGGAGTCCCAGGTCCACCGGTTTTGGTCCGCGTTTTCCCATAACTCATGCCATATCATTCCAAGTAGTGCTTACGGGCAGAAGTCTATATGAGATACTGCGCTAGGGTCAATAGGAGCGCAAAGAAATGCAACACGACAAATTGGCGGTCAACAGATTCGAGGCGGCTCGGCTGCTCTCCATTTCGCTGCGTACATTGGACTCTCTGCTCGCTCGGGGAGAACTGCGCGGACGGCGTGTGGGTCGGCGAATCGTTTTCCCGATTGAAGAACTGCAGCGATTCCTTCGGAAAGACCATCCCTTGAAGGAAGCGACCCAAGCCGTAGTTCAACCGGACAAGGCGGAATGAAAACCAACAAGCATCAAACGCTGCAGCTAGTGAAAAAAGAGCGAGCCGTACACTCCCGCGATCTGGTTGAAAACTTTGACTACTCCCCTGGGACCGCGAGGTCTTACCTCTCCTATTTAGGCAGGCAAGGCCTTCTGGAACGGATGGGAGCCGGTTATCGCCTTTCAGATAAAGGACGGGACCGTTTGCGTTATTTTGAAGTTTTCGGGTGCCAAGACATCGACTGTCCGCTATGCCAAGGTAAGATTGGCTATCTAACATGCCCCCATTGCAAGCATCAAATGTCCAGAGACAAAGCGAAAATACTCAAAAAGAGGGACTTTCTCGTTGTGGTCCGGCATCCAGGGGTTTACTGCGACAACTGCTTCAAACTAATCTTCAGCGAAACCCAAGCAGAACTGTTGGGAATCAAGGCAGAGAAATAATATGGAAAGCACTGGATGGGAAATAAGACCAGTCGGTTTGATCTTGCTAGTAGTTGTCGCTGCCTTTGTCATTTATCTCGTTCTTCAACAACCAGGAACTCCCTCCAATAAGAAACCCGAATAACCCCAGCTTCTAATTGTTCCAATACTGATCTGGGTGTTTTGTATATTTCAGTTTTCGATGGTTTTTGCTTTCTATTGTTTCGATGGAGCCGGATTTTCAAGGGAATCTAAGAAACAAGCTAGCTTACTCGCGTTACTCACTCTTACTCGGCTTTGCTCCGGCCTAAAGTCGAAACTAGTTTACGCGGCCTATTGGTGTTGCCAGGGCCAGTTTCCGGAAAGCCGACTTATCAGGACTTGGCACCGGTGGGCGTCCAAGCGGAGTGCCCCTATGACGATTTCGTGGTGGAATCGTCGGCAACGCGAGCGGTACGCGTCGCGTTCAGAGCCTCAACTTCGGCTTTCATCTTTGCGACGGCGTTGACCTTGAGCTGCTCTAGACTGCGTTTCGTGTTGGGATATTGCTCCGGCCCGTAGGCTTCTTCTAGTCGAGTAAAGTGGCGCTCAAGTAGTTTGGATAGTGCCGACAACGAAACGGGGGTCCAAACGAGGCGGCGTGAATCCAGGGTCCACCGCCGCCAGAGCATCACGGACCGTTGCCCAATCACCCTTACCCGCAATGAGAGAAACTGACGCGCCGTATTCGCCCCGGTCTTTCGAGATTCGAAGCCGCAGGTTGGGAGTCGCGAGGGTCAAAACTTTCCCCAGCGGTATTTCCGCTCATTGGGCACAAACTGTGCTTGGAAATTATCGAACAAGAAGGAGAAATCCCGCCTGATTTCTCTCCTTAACTTGCGTTCGGCTTGGTGCGTCAGTAGCGGTTCCAGCCACCATCGAAACCCAATGTAATACACGCCCGCTAAGGGGAATAAAATGAGCGCCGAGAGAAAGACAAGGACGCTATCCCGAAGCATGGAAAGGCGCGTCTTAGCTGGGGTCAAAGCGTTCCTCCGTCCGTCACGGGGCCTGTATCTGGAATTCTATATCTAAATCTCAAGCGTCCCAACTCCTGAGAAACGGGATTTCCGGAATGTGGGAATCCCCAACCGGATTCGCGCATGCGGCTCACAAATGACCTACCATAGACATCTCCATGGGGGACGATTTGTCGATTCAATCGGTCATCTTCGATATGGACGGGCTGATGCTCGATACCGAGCCCATCTACCGGATTGCCTGGGGACGGTCTGTGGCCGGGTGCGGCTATGTATTTTCGGAGGAAATTCGCAGACGGCTGATTGGGCTTACGGCTACAGACGCCGAACAGGTGTTGTTGCGGGAATATGGCCAGGGATTCTGTATCGAGACGTTCCGTGCTTTCCGCCGCCAATATGAACCGGAGGCATTCGATAGTCATGGCGTCAACAAGAAGCCTGGGCTGGACGCGCTACTTAGTCTTCTGCTTTCTCGACGAATGACTATCGCAGTGGCAACGTCTGCCTCTCGGGAGCGAGCCCTGCCTCTATTGAAACGAGCCGAGCTGGCAGATAAATTTCATACGATTGTGACGGGCGATGAAGTCAGCGCGGGGAAACCGTCACCGGATTTGTTCCTACTCGCCGCAGAGCGAATAGACACTGAACCTGCTCACTGCCTCGTGCTTGAAGATTCGGAACATGGGGTCGTCGCGGCTTGTCATGCAGGAATGCAGCTGTACGTCGTTCCGGACCTCCTGCAGCCGTCCGCTCGCGCCATTTCGATGTCAAACGGAGTATTTACGTCGCTTTTGGATGTAGCCCGCCATCTCGACCAATTCTTAGCGGTGTAACTCCCGAAAAACGGGATTTCCGGAAACTGGGATTTACCGGAAAAAGCCAGTTTCCGGAAAGCCGACTTATCAGGACTTGGCCCATTCCATGAAGGCACACGCGAAGACCTCGGCGTCGAGTTGCTTTCCCACGGCAGCAATGGGTGTCTACAATTCTCAATCCTGGTCGTTGGCCGCGCTTCAATTCTTTCTTCCTTCGTCCTGTTCTTTGACGATTTTCGCAATGCCGAGTAGTTTCGAGCTGATTTTTAGGCCGGCGCGGTCGGCCGCGAGTTCGTTAACTTCAAAATGAACATTGTTTTCTTCGACCGTCAAGTTGATGACACCACCCCGCGCAGCGAACCCTTCGGTTTCGCCAACCGTCAGAGTGCTTGAACCGTTCAAATCCCGCACAATCCTGTCCTGGTCCTTCTCGGTGACAGGGACAAACACGATGTGGCACCCGCTCAGGGGATCGGTTCGCTTCAGCGTCCTGACCTCGACCGAACGTCCCCCCGAAGTCCGGGCTCGCAATTCCTGCTCAAGATCGCGACTGAATGGATCGTGTCCAGCGATGCATATAATCATGGGCGCGCCTGCATGCCCGTACGAGGCGGCAGGCCACTCGACAAGCTTCGTGAAGTTGTAAAGAAAAGCGAGCTTGAGCGGGTACGCCGCGCCTTCCTCACTCTGCGGCATGGCCCTCGGAGAAGCATTCGAGAAGAGACAGAAGGAGACCAGCAAGAACGAGATTCGCCGGATTCGGCACGAATCAAACCTAGTTGCGAGGCGCCTGGCCCAACTGCGCTGCCAGTCGTTACGATGCGGAAAGTGAATCGCTATCATTGGAATCTGTATCCGACTTTCACTCGAAAGCCTCGGCCATCCTGAACGATAACGTCCTCAACCAAGCCGTTGCCGGCAGGGTCGGAATATTTGTAGTTAAACGCGTTATACAGACTTGCCGACACATCCCACCCTCCTACAATATTGCGGCTGAACAGGGTGAAGTTGGGGACGGCGTACGCGCCCGCAGATTGTCCCATAAGCGTTATTCTCCGGCTGACGTACTGAAGGTCCATGCTCGCGTAGAGTTTTCGTGGAATGAGCGGCACACTAAGGCTCGCCTGGGCCAGATGTTTGGGAGAGTTCGTGGGCGTCGCTCCCGTGACAGGGTCCGTTGCCTCCTGAAAGCTGTAGCTGATCGCGGTCTCCAGACCTCCCGGCAGTTTTCGGCCCAATTCAAAATCTACACCTCTAAGATTCAATGACCCGGCATTCCCGAAAACAGCGTTGCCGGTTGCGGAGTCAACCTGCTCGCCAATCAAGCTGTGGATGGGGTAATAAAACCCCGAGGCTCTCAGCCAGAAGTGATTGGCAGAGTATTGCTCCCACACCAGTTCGGTGCTCTTGAGGGTCTCGGGACGCAGAGATGGATCGGCTTCGTTTCCAGGCGCATCGTAGAAGAGCTCAAATAAGTTGGGAGGGCGAAAGGACTGGCCGTAAAGCAACTTGAAGGTCGTTTTCTCCCAGGGATTATAGATCAAGGCGGCGCGCGGGTTCGTCGTGCCGCCAAAAATCGAATAGTGATCGTAGCGAAGGCCCAGATTCAGGATCACATTTTTGCGAAGATGAATCTCATCCTGAGCGTAAACCGACTCGATATTTGAGGTCCTGCTGTCCGCAAAATATTGCACAAAAGGTTGAACATCGTAATTTCCCTGGTCCTGCTGGAAGTCGTCCTGGTATTCGGCGCCGGCGCTCAATCGCTCCTTCCAAAAGAGCTGTTTAGAGAAGGTTACCTCTTCGCCCCACCACTCGCCGTGAGCGAAGTTTTTGTTCAACACTCGCGAAGGTCCGCCGGTGGCTGAGTAATCGTAAATGTAATTGCCGTCGTTATTGAAGAGATCGAAATAGGTCCGATTGGTAATGCTCCATCCGCGGCCAAGCGTCCGATCGTATTCCAAATCGAGGAAATCGGTTTGGTCGGTTGTGCGTGTCCCCGTGACGTTGAAAACCGTTCCGAAAGAAGGTCGGAATCCCCTTGTCCCGGGATGCAAGCACTCCGTGCAATTT
>Ga0210394_10005820_pt1 | contig 13650 bp, 13 predicted proteins | sample IncBWC12MmetaG_FD_160121 | JGI IMG/M metagenome (GOLD analysis project Ga0210394, IMG submission 160121) | Forest soil microbial communities from Barre Woods Harvard Forest LTER site, Petersham, Massachusetts, United States - Inc-BW-C-12-M | ecosystem: Environmental > Terrestrial > Soil >...
CACTGCATGTGAAGCGCATCGGGCCCGAATACAAGCCGGTGGCGGCAGACTGGATTTGGAATGTTCTGCTGCCGTTGACCTGCTACCTGGCGCTGCTCTCTGCAGGGGTACTCGCGCCCTCGCACGTGGCGCTGGCGCTCTACATCACCGCCGGCGTGTCGCTGTTGCTGCTGTTCCTCGGTATTCACAACGCCTGGGATATCGCCGTCTGGTTCACGGCGGAACGGCCGGGCGTACGCAACCAGTCGTCGCCGCCGCCGGTTCCGACCGAGCCGCCGGCTAAATAGTTCGCGCTTCCAGGTCGTAGGTCCCGGCGGCCGTGATCTCGACCTCCACGAACTCGCCCACTTTAAGCTTGCCGCCGCCGCGCACGCGCACGATGCCGTCGATCTCGGGCGCTTCGCCGGCGCTGCGCGCGATCGCGGCGCCGCGCTCGATCGCGTCGATCAGTACGCGGCAACGGCGGCCGACACGCGCACCGAGGCGCGCGGCGCTGATGGCCCCGGCTCGCTCCATGAAGCGCTGGTAGCGTTCTTCCTTGACCGGCTCGGGTACCGGTTCGGCGATTGCATTGGCCGCCGCGCCCTCGACCGGCGAATACTTGAAGCAGCCGACCCGATCGAGCTGGGCGGCCTCGAGCCAGTTCAGCAGTTGTTCGAATTCGGTCTCGGTCTCGCCCGGAAATCCGACGATGAAAGTGCTGCGCAGCGTGAGCTCGGGCCGCTGCACGCGCCAGCGCTCGATCCGCCGCAGCGTGTCCTCGGCGTGCGCCGGGCGACGCATGCGTTTGAGCACCGTGGGACTGCCGTGCTGGAAAGGAACATCGAGGTAGGGCAGCACGCCGCGCTCGTTCATGAGCGGGATCAACGCATCGACGTGCGGATAGGGATAGACGTAATGCAGCCGCGCCCACACCTCGAGATCGGCGAGCGCGCGCGCGAGCTCGACGATGCGGGAGGCGAAGCGTTCATTGCGCCATAGGACTTCGCGATAGCGGATATCGCTGCCGTAGGCGCTGGTGTCCTGCGAGATCACCAGCAGCTCGCGCACGCCGCCGGCCACCAGCGCCTCGGCCTCGCGCATGACGTGATCGAGCGGTCGACTCACCAGATCGCCACGCAGCGCCGGGATGATGCAGAAGCTGCAGCGGTTGTTGCAGCCCTCGGAAATCTTGAGATAGGCATAGTGCCGCGGCGTCAGGCGAATACCCTGCGGCGGCACCAGATCGATGAACGGGGCGTGCGGTGCCGGCAGGTGCTGATCCACGGCCGCAATCACCCGCTCGTAGGCTTGCGGTCCGGTGACGCCGAGAACCTTCGGATGACGCTCCAGAATGCGCTGCGGGTTCGCGCCCAGGCATCCGGTGACGAGCACGCGGCCATGCTGTTCGAGGGCCTCGCCGATCGCCTGCAGCGATTCATCGATGGCGCTCTCGATGAAGCCGCACGTATTGACGACGACCAAGTCGGCGTTCTCGTAGCTCGGTGCGATGTCATATCCGCGCGCGCGCAGCTCGGTGATCATGCGCTCGGAATCGACCAGCGCCTTGGCGCACCCCAGGCTAACGAAGCCGACCGCGGGTGCGCGGGCGGTATCACCGGGGGTGCCGCGGGTGCGGCTGGCTGTGGATCTGACTATCGACATGGGTGGTTGCGGTGCACGAGAACCTGTCGGCGACCGCCATCCGGCCAGTACAATGGGGGTTTCGGATTCTACAGCAAGCTTCCCGGATCGACGCATGGCCTTTGATCGAGACTACTACCAGCGCTTCTACTTCAATCCGCGTACCGCCGTAACCTCGCGCGCCGAGATGCGGGCGCGGGCGCGCCTGATCGCTGCTTCCGTGGAATATGTCGGATTGCCGGTGACCAGCATTCTCGACGCCGGCTGCGGGGTCGGGCTGCTGCGCGCCCCGCTCAAGCGCGCCCTGCGCAAGGCCAGCTACACCGGACTCGAATTCAGCGAATATCTGTGCCGGCGCTACGGCTGGCGGCAGGGTTCGATTGCGACCTTTCGCACCCGGGAGCGCTTCGAGCTCGTGATCTGCTACGACGTGCTGCAGTACCTGGCGGCGCCCGAAGCCCGGCGCGCGATTGCCAACCTGGCGCGTGTCTGCCGCGGAGCGCTGTATTTCGGCGCCCTGACCACCGAGGATTGGCGCGAGAACTGCGACCGTACCCGCACCGACCGCATCCCGGACCTGCGGCCGGGCGCGTGGTATCGGCGCGAACTGGCGCGTGCCTTCCGGCCGATCGGCTGCGGCATGTGGCTCAAGCGCGATCTCAATCTCACGATGTGGAATCTGGACGCCGCAGCATGATGGCTTTGGCTGCTGGTGAATTGATCGACTTCGAGGGCGCGGTCGAGTGTCGGCGCGAAGCCGGCGCCGTCAATCTGGTGCTGGCAGGACGCGAGCGGCGCGCGGGCAGCGTCGAGGCGCTGTTCGCCGGCGCCTCCTCGGAGGGCCTCGACGGCTTGCCGAGGACCCTGCACGAGGCGCGCTTGTGCGAATTCGCGGCCGCACCTGGCAGCGTATCGCGTCGCTTTCAATTGATCGCCAGGGAACTGCAAATGGATCTGACTGCTCGCAGCCTGCAACTGCATCGTGAGGCCGCGCGCGAATTCTTCAGCGCCGTGCCGCCACCGCAGGTGCCGCTCGGGCGGCGGATCGGCTGGACGCTGCTGTTGCTGGCATTGAGGATTCCGGGCGTCGCGAGACTGCTGCTCCGCTTGAGGGCACGCTCATGAGTGCGCGCGTTCCGGTAACGGTGCTGACGGGCTTTCTCGGCGCGGGCAAGACCACGCTGGTCAATCGCATACTGTCGGAGCAGCATGGCAAACGCATTGCCGTCATCGAGAATGAATTCGGCGAGATCGGGGTCGATCACGAGCTCGTGATCGGCGCGGACGAGGAGATCTTCGAGACCAGCAACGGCTGCATTTGCTGCACCGTGCGTGGCGATCTGATCCGGATCCTGACGCAGCTGCGCAAGCGGCGGGATCGCTTCGATGCCGTCCTGATCGAAACCACGGGCCTGGCCGATCCGGGCCCGGTGGCGCAGACATTCTTCATCGACGACGAGCTCAAGGAATACTACGCGCTCGATGCGATCGTCACGCTCGTCGATGCGCGCCACCTCGAGCAGGAGCTCGAACGCAGTCCGGTGGCGCGCGACCAGATCGCTTTCGCCGACATCGTACTGCTGAACAAGATCGACCTCGTCGACAGCTCAGCGCTGGCGCGCATCGAGCAGCGCGTGCAGGGCATCAACGGCACCGCCAAGGTGCTGCGCACGCGCAACGCCAACGTGCCGCTCGACCGTGTGCTCGATGTCGGCGCCTTCGATCTCGAGCGCGTGCTGTCGCGCGACGAGGACTTCCTTCAACCCGCGCGGCCTTTCGAGTGGGCGGGGCTGTATGCGCTGGGCGCCGGAGCGCACGAGCTGCGCCTCGGCGCGCTGCACGAACACGGGCATGCTCAGAGCGAAGCGCATGCGGGCAATGGTCACGCCCACGCGCACGCTCAGGTGCTCGAGCAGGTCGATATGCTGCTGCTTCCCGCCGGCTCCGACGACAACGGCGCAATCGAGGCCCACGTGGAAGCCGCGATCAAGCTATTCGACAGCGGCGCGACCTCGCTCGACTTGCACGCGACACTGCCGCTGCGAACTCTCGCGCGTCTGAGCGTCAACGGCGGCGCGCACTATCACGTGGTTCTCGGGCAGGCGGGACACGGCGTGCTGTTCTGCGAGCACGCGCCCGAGGAGTTCGGGCTGCAGCTCTCGGGCGCGCGGCTCATCGATGAGCGTCGTTACGGCTCGCACCACCATGATCCCGAGATCGCCTCGATCGGTCTCGAGGATTCGCGCCCCCTGGATCCGGACAAACTCAACGCATGGCTGTCCTATCTGCTGCAGAGCCGGGGGCAGGACATCCTGCGCATGAAGGGCGTACTGAACCTTCTTGGCGAGGCCCGGCGCTATGTCTTTCACGGCGTGCACATGGTCTACGACGGACAACTCGAGCGCCCCTGGCCGAACGAATCGGCGCGCCGCAGCCGCCTGGTGTTCATCGGCCGACACCTCGATCGCGCCGAGCTGGAGGCCGGTCTCGAATCCTGTATCGCATGAGTGCCGCGCTCGGACAGCTGCGGCCGCGCGGCCGCATCGAGCTGAGCGACTATCCGGTCGATGCGGCCTGGTCGCCCGACGGCAAGTCACTGCTGGTTGCGTGTGGCGCCGGCGCGCTGAACCTGGTGCGAATCGACCACGAACTCAGCAATCATCCGATCGGTGAGCACGCCGGCGGTGCGCTCGCAGTGGCGTGGCAGAAGGCGGGTAACGCGATCGCGTCCTCGGGGCAGGATGGCGTCGTATGTTTGTGGGACGCGCGTACGCTCGACTCGCGCACGATTCATTCCGGCAAGGAGTGGAGTGAGCACCTGGCCTTTGCCGATAATGGCCGGCTGCTCGCGGTGGCCACAGGTCGCACGCTGCGGCTGTTCGATGCCGGCGGCGCGCCGCGCGCAACCCTGGAATCGCATCCCGGCGTGATCGCGGCGCTGGCCTGGCGCCCCAAATCGTTGGAGCTCGCCGCCGCCGGCAACGGCGGCATGCGTCTGCACCGCATCGAGCCGCAGCCCGAGGCACGCGACTATCCGTGGCGCGGTGCCTGCCTGACGGCGCGCTGGAATCCCGACGGCCGTCTGTTGGCGGCGGGCATGCAGGATGGCAGCGTGCACCTCTGGTACGTCGCCAGCGGTACCGAATCGCAGATGCAGGGTTACGGCAGCAAAGTCATCGCCACGGAATGGAGCGCCAACGGCCGCTATCTTGCGACCACGGCGGGCAGCTCGGTGATTGTCTGGGATTTCGGCGGCAAGGGGCCCGAGGGCTCGCGACCGATCGAGCTGCGCTCGCATTCCGAGCGCGTGACCGCTTTGGCCAGCCGCCCCACCGGCACCTGGCTGGTGTCGGCCGCACTCGACCGGCGCTTGTTGCTGTGGCGCATGGGGGCCAGCGATACCCCGCAGGATGCGCATCTATTGGCCGATGAATGCACGCTGCTGCGTTACTCCCGCAGCGGTGACCGGCTCGCGGTCGGCGATGCGCGCGGCGGGCTATCGATCTTCGACTGCTGAGAGCTCGAATTCCATGCCGGGCTGGAGCGCGGGCAGCACGCGCGAACCGGCAAATACATCGGCGTAGCTTGCGAGCTGCAGCCTCAGCGAATGCGACCAGGTGAATCTGGTGAGCGCACGCTGCCGGGCAGCGGCGCCGAGCGCGGCGCGGTCCCGCGTGTACAGCCGGCGAACGGCTTCGGCCATGCTGGCGGCGCTATCGGGTTCCGCCAGCTCGCCCACCTGCGCATCGACCAGTTCCGGAACTGCACCGGCGCGCACGCCGATGACCGGCCGGCCGCAGGCCATGGCTTCGACGATGACCAGGCCAAATGTCTCACTGGTCCCTGCGTGCACCAGTGCGTCGGCCGAGGCGAGCCATTGCGCGAGCTCGAGGCTGTCGCGGCGATAGGGCAGCACGGTGACGTCATCGCTCGGGCGGGCACTGCGTCCGCCACCGACCAGCAGCAGATGATAGGGTTTGCCGAGCAGCGCCATCGCGCCGTGCAACACCTCGAGATTCTTCTCTTCGGAGAAGCGCCCCGCGTACACCAGCAACCGCGCATCCTCGGGCAGCTCGAGGTAGCGGCGCAGGTCGAGCGTACGGCGCGCCGGCGAGAAGATCTCCGTGTCGACGCCGAGCGGCTGCAGCGCGGTGCGCGACACGCCAAGCCGCTTCAAGTAGCTGCACATGGCGCGGCTCGGCGCCAGCACCAGATCGAAGCGATCGTAAACCGAACGCAGGTAGCGCGTGACGGGGTACTCGATGCCATGCCCGAAGCGCCGCCCCAGCAGTTGCACGAGATTGGAATGAAAAAAGGCGATCAGCGGGATGTTGCGCCGGCGCGCAACCGTCGAGGCGCAGAACGCCGGGTGAAAGGCATCGCCAACTTCGATCAGATCGGGCTCGAGCGCGTCGAGCATCGAGCGCCAGGCGGACTTGGAGAGCGGCAGCCGATAGTTGAATGTTCCCGGCAGCTTCATCCCCGGGATCGTGCTGATGCCGTCGGGCACCAGCTGGCGCCGCTCACCGGGTACGAGGATCGAATGCCGGTGCGCGGTATGCGTTCGGAGCCACTGGTGCTTGGCAGTCAGGTAGCGCTTGACGCCGCCGCTCGTGGGCGAAAAAAACAGCGTCGTGTCCACTAGATGCATGCGGATTCCCCGAAGCGATGCCGCATTGCATCGTCATGTCATTTTGCTGTCAAGCAGGAATGCCTGACCGCTGCTCCTCGCTCGCGAGCGCCGGCAGATGCACACGGAAGCGCGTGTAGCGCGCGCTCTTGGTCGCCGCCTGAATCCGGCCGCCGAGCCGTTGTATGTGGTCGCGCACGATTCGCATGCCGTGGCCGCGGCGCGCGGAATCTCGGGCGGTGGTGACGCCGGGCTGAAAGATAAGACTGGCAATCTTGGGCGGATCGAGCTCCTCGGCGGCCTCCGCAGCGAGTAGGCCCTTTCTGACGGCGATTTCAGTAATGCCCTTGGCATCGAGGCCGCCACCGTCATCCTGCACATTGAGCTCGAATCCGTCCTGCGCGCGATCGATGAACTCCACCACCAGCGTTCCCTGTTCGGGCTTCAACAGTGCCGCGCGCCGCTCCGGCGATTCGATACCGTGTTCGATGGCATTGCGCACCAGCTGCCCGATCAAATCGAACAGCGTGCCGACCCAGATTTCGGGAATGTCCTCGAGCCCCAGCGTCACGAGCGTGACATGCTTGCCGTGCTCGGCCGCGAGCCGCTCGCTGAGCTGCTGCAACGCTATCGCAAGCTTGGGCTGCGGGCGACGATGACTGCTCTCGAGTTCGGCCCCGACGCCGGCCTCCTCGGTCAACGGCACATGGACCGAGGCGCAATCGGCCGCGATGGTGATGTGAGTGCACAGATCGCCGAGTACCACCATCGCGGGCAGCAGGTCGTTGCCGCTGATATCGGGTCGCAGCTCGATCGTCTGCAGCGCGCTCTGCGCCTGCGCGAGCCGGCTGCTGACCGTCGGCAGGTGCAGCCCGTGCAATGCATCCGTCAGTGCGTCAAGCTCGGCCAGCAGCTGCTCGATCTTGCCGCGGAAGGAAGTCTGATCGCGCGTCGGCGCACGCAGCATGCCGCGCAGTTGCTCGACGCACGCGAGCGCCTGCGTCAGGCCGGTCCCGAGCGAGGGCAGCTCCGACAGCAACAGCGAGCGATACAGATCGCGCTGATCGCGCAGCGTTTCGATCTCCACCTGGTGTGCAGGCGACAGGGCGTAGATTGAAGTGTCGTTCATTGCAGAGTTACCACTGCATCCGATTGTGCGTTCGACGGCGTTAGCAACGCGATGGCGCCGATGAGCGCCGCACGTACCTCGGCCGCACTGGCGAACCGTTCGGTGCGATCGCGCGCCATCATGCGGTCGAGCAGCGGCTCGAGACCGGCGCACGACGGCGGCAACGCCGGTCGCCGCCCATTGACGTGCTGCTGCATGACATCGACCGCCGTGGTACCGAGGTAGGGCCGCGCGCCGGTCAGCATCTCGAACAGAATCACGCCGGTGCTGTAGATGTCGCTGCGAGCGTCCAGCGGCATTCCCTGCGCCTGTTCCGGGCTCATGTAGTAGGGCGAGCCTCGCAGCACGCCGACCATCGTATTGAGATGCGCGTTGTCGAGATGCTTAGCGAGTCCGAAGTCGATCAACACCACCGAGCCGTCCTCGCGCAGCATGACGTTTGGCGGCTTGAGATCGCGGTGCACGAGTCCGGCACCGTGCACGACCTCGAGCGCGGCGCAGATGCGCTGCGCGTACTCGAGGCTCTCGCCGATCGTCATCGGCTGCTGCAGGCGCATCTTCAGATCGCCGCAGGGGAAGTATTCCATCGCGATGAACTCGCGGCCGTCGTGGAATCCGTAGTCGTAGATGTCGACCACGGCGGGATTCTGCAGCGCGCTGATGGCGGCGTATTCGCGCGCGAATTCCTGGCATTCGTTGTTCGACTCGAGCGCGGGCTTGCTGATCTTGAGAGCGACGTTGCGTCCCAGCGTGACGCTGTAGGCCAGATAAACCGCCGCGCGCGTCGATTCGCCGAGCTTGTGCAGCAGCGAGTACTGCGGCAGATCAAGAAAGGCCGGATCGAGGCTGAGTCGCGTCGGCGTGACTGTTCGGGGCGGAGCCGGTTTGCCTCGCCGCGGCGCGCGCAGCCCCAGGCGCAGCGAGTTCGCCATGCGTTGCGCATTGAGGAGGCTCCGCGGCAGATAGTCCAAGGCGCCGATGCGCATCGCTTCGGCCGCGCACAGTTCATTGCCGCCGGCCGCGAGCACGATTGCCGGCGGACAGTGACGAGTTGCCTGCACCGCCCGCAGTGCATCGAGTCCGTCACCGGGATCGGCGAGCGCATCGCCGCAGTTGGCGCTGAGGACGAGGAGATCGAACTCCTGCAGGTTCATTGCAGTCAGTCCGGCCTGGAATTGTGCCGGTGGTGTATCCGTCACCGTGGCATCGGGCCAGAGAATGTCGAGGTGATGGCGCAGCCAGTCACGCAACTCGCGCTCCTCGATCACGAGCAGAATGCGCGGGTTCATTGCTTGAACCGCACGCGGATGCGAGCGCGCTGGGCTACCGGCACGCCGTCGCGCAGCACCGGACGATAGCGATTGCGCAGGATTGCCGACCGCGCGGCGCGGTCGAAAACATTGGCCGGCTCGGACGTCGTCACGGTCACGTCCGTGACTCGGCCCTCGGTCGTCACGGTGAATTCCAGATCGACCCAGCCGACGATACCGCGCGCGTTGGCCTCTTCCGGATACGTCGGCGGTACGAACAACACCCGCGTCAGGCTGCCCTCGTTGATGACCGTGGGAGTGACGGCGGCCGGATCGGCTGCAGTCGCTGCAGCGCCGGATGAGGATGCAGCAGGTACTGTCGGGGCCGGGGTCGCCAACGTCGTCGTTGCGACCGACGCAGCCGCTCCAGTGGCTGCGGAAGGGACGGCGGTTGCAGCGCCGGCCTCGCTGCGGCTCTGCTGCGCGCTTTGCAACTGCTGCAGCTGCGCCGTGAGTTGGCTCAGCATCGTGCTGCCGACGTGGAAGCTGCTGCAGGCGGTCAGCCAGCGCTGCGCCTCGACGGCATCGCCGGCCGCGATTGCATGGCGAAACTGGGCGATCAGCGCCTCGCCGAATGCCAGCTTGGTGGCGCGGACCTCCGTGTCTTCCGGAGCCAGCGCGATCGCCGAATCCAGGTAGGCTCGCGCGCTGTCGTCCGTCGGCTCGATCAATGCTCCGCTGGTCAGGCGCTTGCGCGCCAGCTGCACATAGACCGCGAGTTGATCGGCCCGCGCGCCCTGCGCGCTGCGTTGGGCCTGCTCGAGCGCAGCAGCGTCGCGGACTGCGGCTTCGCGCGCAGCAGTGTCGCGCACGATCTGAGCATCGGTAGCCGACAGTTCCTGAGGCTGGGCCGCGCCCAGGGGTGCCTGATTCGGTTGCGTGACCTGTTCGGCGAGCGGCGGTTTCTCGCTCGATGCCGGCGCTGGCGCTGGCGCTGATGCGTGTTGCCAGATCATCCAGGCGATGGCGACCGCGGCGAGAACGGCGCCGGAAATGCCGGCAATGGCTTGTGCCCTACGCCCACCCGTGGGGCGCTGGGGCCCCGCTGGTCGGACCGGGAATACGATCGCCCGCGGCGCAGGACCAGCGACCGGCGCGGCCAGCTGCCGCATCGCTGCATCGATGAACAGCCGCAGCCGCTGGCTTGATGCGGGCTTGTGCACGAAGCGGAAAATCGTGCCGTCGGCGATCTGGGCGCCGAACTGCGCCTGCAGCTGTGCCGGGCCGGTCAGCAGCAGCAGGAGCTGTGGAAACTGCTCGCGCAACGTCGCCAGGAAGTTCTTGAGAGGGGTGGCTACGTTCGCGGCATCGATCAGCGCGATTCCGGCCCCATTGGCCACCAGTTGATCGATGAAGCGATCGGTCGAAGGCGAGCTCGACACCGACGAGCTCTCGGTCGCCGCGCCGGTCAGGGCCTCGAGCAGCAGTGGGTCATCGGATAGCGCCACGATCGCGCAGGACGGCACGCCCGGCACCGGCGCCGGCGCCGGTGTCGGCAAGGAGGCGCTCTCCGGGGCCGTGGCGGCACCGGATTCAACCGAATCTGGAACGCGCGAATGCATGCTGAAACTCTATGCTGTCTGCCCGAGGGGACACTGCACTGATTTCTCAGTGCGAGAAAAACTGTGACTCCCGTCGACCCACGCTCGCGGATAATGTGACGTCGCTCACCAGTTGCGGGGTGCCTCATGCTGCGCTTGCGCGCCGCGGATGAATCGGACTTAGCCGACATATTCGAGCTCATCGGCGAGCTCGCGGACTATGAGCGTCTGCGCGAGCAGATGGTCGGCAGCGTCGAGGACTTGCGGCGCCACCTGTTCGCCCAGCCACGTTATGCGCACGTGATCATGGCCGACTGGGACGGCAGGCTCGCGGGCTTCGCGCTGTACTTCTTCAATTACTCGACCTTCCTGTGCCGACCCAGCCTCTACCTCGAGGATCTGTTCGTACGCCCTGAGTTTCGGGGGCGCGGTGTCGGTCTCAATCTGCTCCAGGAGCTGGAGCGGCGCGCGCGCGAGCTCGGCTGTGGTCGGTTTGAATGGTCGGTGCTCGACTGGAATCAGAGCGCGATCGACTTCTATCTCGAATTTGGTGCGCGGCCGCGCGCCGGCTGGACGCTTTACCGCAAGCAGCTTTCCACCTGAGCGCAGCTCGATGCCGCGAATCACTTATGTAGAGCCCGATGGCCATGCCGTTACGCTGAAACTCGAGCCCGGACAGACTCTGATGCGTGCAGCGATGGACGCCGGACTGCAGGGCATCGAGGCGCAGTGCGGCGGCAATTGCAACTGCGCCACCTGCCACTGCTACGTAGCGCCTCAATGGCTGGACAAACTGAAGCCCCCTTCAGATGATGAGCAGCTCATGCTCACGAACGTCGCCGCCGAGCGCCGGCCGAACAGCCGCTTATCGTGTCAGTTGGTCGCCGAGGACGCGCTCGACGGTCTGATCGTGCGGTTTCCGGATCGTCAGAGTTGAGCAACGGCCATTAACCAGCACCAAGGGACCGCGATGGATTCACAGGTGCCGATCGTCATCGTTGGAGCCGGTCAGGCCGGCATGCAGATTGCGGAATCGCTGCGGCAGGAGGGCTTCGGCGGCACGCTGACGCTGTGCGGCGAGGAGCCGCATCCGCCTTATCAGCGCCCACCGCTGTCGAAAAAATGGCTTGTCGACGGTGGCACCACCGCCTCGCTGGCGCTGCGTGGGCCGGCCGTCATGGAGCGGCTCAGGATCGCGCTGAAACTTGACTCGCGGGTGCGCGCGATCGATCGCAACCGGCGCGAGGTCGAGCTGGCCGACGGGTCGCGACTGCCGTACGACCGGCTGGCGCTTGCCACCGGCTCGCTGCCGCGCACGCTGCCGATTCCGGGCGCCTCGCTGCCGGGCGTGCTGGCGCTGCGCGGCATTGCCGATTCACTCGCGATCGGCGCAGCCATTCGGCGTAGCACCGCCGAGGGACGCAGGGTCGTGGTCGTGGGGGGCGGCTTCATCGGCCTGGAAGTGGCGGCGGCGGCGCGCAAGCTGGGCGCCGAAGTCACCGTGCTCGAAGGACTGCCGCGGCTGATGTCGCGCGTGACTGCGCCGGTGGTGTCGGAGTCCTTCGCGCGCCTGCATGGCTCGCATGGGGTGCAGTTGATATTTGGTGCCCAGGTGGCCGAGATCGTGGGGTACGAAGGAAGCGTCGCGGCGGTGCGCACCAAGGATGGCCAGGAATATCCGGCCGGCTGCGTCGTGGTCGGCATCGGCGTCGATCCCGACGACCTGCTGGCGCGCTCGGCCGGCCTTTTGTGCGAGCGCGGCATCGTAGTCGACGATTGCGCGCGTACCTCGGATCCGATGATCGCGGCGGCCGGCGATTGCACTGCCCGGCGCCTCGCCGATGGCGAGCTGGTGCGGCTCGAATCGGTGCAGAACGCCATCGAGCAGGGTAAGTCCGCCGCGGCCGCGCTCATGGGACGGTCGCGACCGTTCGTCGCCGCCCCCTGGTTCTGGTCGGACCAGTTCGAGGTCAAGCTGCAGATGGTGGGCTTGAGCCGCGGCTACGATCAGGTGGTGACGCGCGGCGATCTCGACAAGCCGGCCTATTCAGCCTTTTATTTTCGTGCCGGCCGGCTGCTCGCCGTGGATTCGCTCAACCGCATCTCGGATCACATGCAGGCCAAGAAGCTGCTCGACAACGGCCTCTCGCCGACGCCAGAGCAGGCTGCCGATCCGCAGTTCGAGCTGCCGAGCCTGCTCAAGGTGCGCGAAGCTACTGCGGGTGGAGCATGAATTCGGTGCCGCGATAGCTGAGCTCGACACCGTCCCGATCGATGGCGAGCACGCGCGGGCCTTCCGGTAACACGTCGCCTTCGCGCACGCGGTGCATGTTGATGAGCGCGTAGCGATCCGCGGCACGCGCGGCGTACACGTGCAGATCGAGCCGCAGGTCGGGCAGGTCGCCGCCGAATTCCGACAGGCTCGGCGGTTCGTTGCGAGCCCCGGCATCAGCGGCTCGCCGCTGGTTCGAGGCGCCGGCGGCCGGCACAGCAGGCTCAAAATCGGCCGGATTGTCGGCAATCGTATCGCCACCGATACCGCCGCGCGTCGCAGTCTCGGCCGCGCCGAGCGCTGAGGTGGGTGAGACCGTGCTGCCGGCAACCGGCGCCGCCGCGGCATTCGCTGCAGGCGTGGTCGCTGCGGCAGCAGGCGTGCTCGATGCAGCAGCGGGCGTGCTCGATGCAGCAGCGGGCGCCGGTGCCATCGCGGCCGCCGGCGCAACGGCGTTGGCCGACGGCCGGCGCAGCGCGAACACCAGCAGCAGCACGATGTTGATGCCGAGTAGCCCGCCGATGATGAGTGTCCAGAGCGGAAAGCGGCGGCGCGGCGCCGTGACGCGCACTTCCAGCAGCGTTGGCCCGGTCTGGCGCTGCCGCTCGGCTTCCGCCTTCTTGAGCGCATCGAGAATGAACGACATCAGCTGCCCCGGGTCGCCGTGGGCGCCGTATGCTGCTCGAGCAGCGGTGTATCCGGCGTTGCAAGCGCCGCATCGAGTGCCACCTGGGTCTCGATGCCGGCAATGCCATCGACCGTCAGCCGGCTGGCGCGCTGAAATTGCTCCACCGCCTGCGTCAGGTCGCCGTCGTAGGCATCGCTGCCCGCGAGGCTGCCGTCGGGTCCGCGCCAGCGGCCAAGCTGCTCGCGCAGGTGACGTACCAGTGCGCCGCGCATCCCGGCGCTCAGATCCCGCACGTCTCGGGTTCCAGGACGCCACAGCAGCACGAAGTCGCCGAACCAGTAGCGCGCCAGCTCCGCGATGCCGACCGAGGCGGACTGTGCGCCGATCTGCAACTGCGCCGCATCCTCGTGTAATCCACGTAATACCACCTGGTAGGGCATACCGCTGTCATCGCTGAGCATCAGGATGGCGGGTCGATTGAGCAGGCGCAACTGCGCAAAAGAACCGCGTTGCACCA
>Ga0210394_10005821_pt1 | contig 13648 bp, 16 predicted proteins | sample IncBWC12MmetaG_FD_160121 | JGI IMG/M metagenome (GOLD analysis project Ga0210394, IMG submission 160121) | Forest soil microbial communities from Barre Woods Harvard Forest LTER site, Petersham, Massachusetts, United States - Inc-BW-C-12-M | ecosystem: Environmental > Terrestrial > Soil >...
CCGGAGGGGTACACCCCGACCCAACTCGGTGAAAAACTCGATGTGGCCTCACCGACACTGTCGTTTCACCTCAAGGAATTACAACGAGCGGGGCTCGTCGATGTGCGTCGTGATGGTAGGTTTCTTTATTACCGCCCGAACTTCGCTCACATGAATCGCTTGATTGGATTTCTCACCGACAGTTGTTGTGCTCTCGCTGACCAGGGCTGCCGTCCGGAGTGTGCGCCCGAGGAGGCCGAGGTTTCACTCACCACGAGGAAACGCGCATGAAACGCTTTCATATCCATGTTTCCGTTGACGATCTCGCAAAGAACATCCGCTTCTATTCCACACTGTTCGGGACTCAGCCTTCGAGGGTCGAGCCCGATTACGCCAAGTGGATGCTTGATGATCCACGCATCAATTTTGCCATCTCTACGCGCCGCCAACCCGTCGGTGTCAATCACATCGGCATTCAGGTCGATTCTGCCGACGAGCTACTCGGTATGCGGGCGCAATTGTCGGCAGCCGACGGCGGGTTGATCCAGGAAGAGAACCAAGCCTGCTGCTACGCCCGCTCGGACAAGTACTGGGTCACCGATCCGACTGGAATCGCCTGGGAGACCTTCCACACCCTTGGCAGCATCCCCGTCTATGGGGAAGACACCCCGGTGTTCGATCACGGGACTTCCACCATTCCTGCGGGGCCTGGCTGCTGCGCGTAGCAATGTCATCGCCGCAGCCTACAATCCGACGCGCCCAGAGCGTCGACCTTGCAGTCGTGCGCGCGCTTCTTAAAATCTCCGGGCTCCCAACGACTGACCTTGCGAGCGCCCTCGATCTGCAACTCTGGGTACTTGAGAACAACAAATCAGTCTTCGGAGTCATCGGTATGGAGCGCTTCGGTGCGTGTGCCCTGCTGCGCTCGCTGGCAGTTGGCGCTGGTTATCAGCGGCGCGGCTTTGGGCACATGCTCGTTGCGCGGCTCGAACGCGAAGCTCAAACCGAGGGCGTTCTGCAGCTAGTGCTCTTGACTGAAACGGCTGAAAGGTTCTTCCATTCCATCGGGTACGAGGTAATTGATCGGCGCTTTGCTCCTGAGAAGATCCAACACAGCGCGGAGTTCCGGTCGTTGTGTCCGGCGTCCGCGGTTTGCATGACGAAATTCATGGCGTCCTCACACGCGGGGGTGTCGCATGGCTGATCGCGTGTACAACGTCCTTTTCCTGTGTACCGGGAACTCCGCACGCAGCATTCTCGCTGAAGCGATCTTAAACCGCCGAGGCAAAGGCCGGTTCAAGGCCTTCAGCGCGGGGAGCCACCCGAAGGGGGCGGTTCATCCTCTCGCGTTGGCGCTGTTGGAACGCAAAGGTCTGTCAACCGAGGGCCTTCGAAGCAAGGCCTGGGATGAGTTCGCCAAACCAGGCGCACCCGAGCTCAATTTTGTATTCACAGTCTGCGACACCGCCGCAGGTGAAGTGTGTCCGATATGGCCAGGGCAACCGATGACCGCGCATTGGGGACAGCCGGACCCTGCAGCGGTCGAGGGCACCGATCTTGATAAGACAAATGCGTTCCGAGAGGCCTTCCGGATGCTTGAGCGCCGAATAGAAATGTTCACCTCGCTGCCAATCGCGAGTCTTGATCAACTATCGCTCGGCGATAAAGTTCGTGAGATCGGCAGGTCGCAATGACCGCTTGCCGACAACCGCTACGCCGCCGATTGGCCGCAGAGGCTCTCGGGTCGCTACTGCTGGCGGCGACCGTCGTCGGTTCGGGAATCATGGCGGAACGCCTGAGCGGCGGTAACTCAGGCATTGCGCTCCTGGCGAACACGGCTGCGACCGTAGCCGTGCTCGCGACCCTGATCGCGCTGTTGGGACCTGTGAGTGGCGCTCACTTCAATCCTGCTGTGTCCCTCATCGAAGCCCTGCGGGGTCGCCTGGAGTTGCGAGACGCGATGATGTACGCGGTCATTCAAATCGCCGGCTGCTGCGCCGGGGCGTTGCTTGCACATATCATGTTTGAATTGCCCCTCTGGCAGCATTCAGTCCATATCCGGACCGGGCCTGCTCAATGGCTTGCGGAAGGCGTGGCGACGTTCGGTCTGCTACTCGTTGTGATCGGCCACCGCCGTTCCGAAGACGCAGCGTGGATGGTAGCTGCTTGGATCGGAGCGGCATATTGGTTTACTGCATCAACCTCATTCGCCAATCCAGCCATCACCATCGCCCGCTCGTTGACGAACACATTCGCTGGCATTCGTCCCGTCGACATGCCGGCATTCATCGGGGCGCAGTTCGTCGGTGCGCTTTCCGCCCTCGCTGCAGCTCGCGCGCTATTCCAAGTTGAGCAAGTGGAAGATTCAAAGACCTGAATCCGCGACGCCCGATCGCCGCCGGTCGCGAGCGTCTCGTTGGGGCCACTTAGGTCCTGGACCTCAGCAGAATGGGTGCCTAATGCAGCCAGTGGACCACTGCTAAGCAGGCGTCGGTAACCCTTTAGTCCAATCCGGCTTTGCCCGGATTCTCGTTACAATCCGAAGGGATAATTGGGCATGACCGATAGGTGTTGCATGAACATACGCATGGCCTCGAATGCCGCACGAGTTGCGGCGGTCCTGGTTACTCTCGCTGCAGCGGCCGGGTGCGCCTCGACCTCCGTGAGCAACCAGCAGCAGGTGGCGGTCGGACCGCTACCGCGTCCGGGTCAGATCTGGGTCTACCCCTTCGCCGCGACGCCCGTCGACGTTCGTCCCGAGTCGGCGCTGGTGAGCGACCCGGAGGTCGTTGCAGGTCAGCAGTCGCCGGAGCAGATCGCCGAGGGGCGTAAGCTGGGCGCGCAGATTGCCACCCAGGTCGTGCAGGAGATCATCGGCATGGGCATGCCCGCCGCGGTCGGCTCGGCAGCCTCCCGGCCGCAACTCAACGATCTGGTCTTCGAAGGCTCGCTCTTGTCCGTGCAGCAAGGGAGTGCCGCCGAGCGCGTGAGCATCGGTTTCTCGGCCGGACAGTCTGAGCTAAAAGTCGCGGTCGAAGCCTATCAGATGACGACCATGGGTCTGCGCAAGCTCGGCTCTGGCGATGTGACATCGACCGGCAATAAGACGCCGGGGATGGCGGTGGGCATCGCATCCTGGGCAATCACTAAAAACCCAGCGGGCTTCATCCTGACGACGGGCATGAAGTCGTACGGCGAGCTGAGCGGTAGCAACACGATCGAGGGCCGCGCCCAGCAAATTTCCAAGAAGATCGGCGCGCAACTGAACACGCGCTTCCAAGAGCAGGGCTGGATCAGCGGCGGTTCTTGAAGAGCGCTTCAACACGGCCTTAGTGCGCTCCGAGATCATTTTCCGCTCTGCTCTGCGAGCGCGGCCCAAATGTGCAGCGTGAAGTCGTCGCGAGGGCAATCGCCCGTTTGGGTGTCGCAAATCTACCAATAATTCTCGCGTTCTACCGCCAAGCCCGGAGCGATATGGGGCCAAGGTCTACTGGAAACGCGAGCGCCGATCCGAGATCGTGTGTTCGAGTGTCAGTATACATGCGAACGCTACATCCAGCCCGCTCATGTGGCATACGGCCAGGCGAGCAGCGGCAGGCATGTCGGGAGCCCGCATCGGCAATTGGCGCAAGATCTAGAGTGCGACGCACCAAAGAAGCCGGTATCGAATCGACGGCCACCGGTCTTAGCTATGGCGACGGTCTTCACTAGTTACTTTCTGTTCGCGGAATGATTTCCGCCGCCCGATCGAGGCGTTGGGCCGTCGCTCTTCTGCCGGCGATTGCCGTCTTGTGTACACCGCTCGGCGCGATCGCTGCGGAACCCAAGCGGGTGCTGCTGTTGCATTCGTTCGGGCGGGAATTTGCACCGTACGACGTGATTGTTGCCACCCTTCGCTCGGAACTGGCGAAGGGGTCGAGCGAACCCGTAGCCATTTATGACGCATCGATGGACGCAGGGCAAGCGTCCGGGTCGGATGTCCAGCAACCGCTCGTGGAACTTCTTCTACACCGTTTCGCGGGTTCGCCACCGGATGTGGTGGTCACGATTGGCCCGCCTGCCGCTGTCTTCTATCCGCAGAATCGGGACAAGATGTTCCCCGCGACGCCGCTGGTCATTGCCGGTTTGGACGAGCGATTCGTGCTCAAGCCCGCGCTGCGCGCTGGAGACGCTGCAGTCGCCTCCCACCAGAGCCGGCCCGGAGTGATCGACAACATTTTGCGGGTACTGCCCAACACGCAAAAGATTGTCGTGGTTCTTGGAGACACGCCGCTGGAGCGCTTTTGGTTTGGCGAGGTTAGCAGGGAGTTCGCGCGATTCGCGAACAGGGTGAGCATCGAGTGGCTCAACAAACTCTCTTTGAAGCAGATGCGCCTACGGGTTGCCTCTCTTCCACCCCATTCCGCGGTGCTGTACTCAATCCTGCTTGCCGATGCTGCAGGTGTACCGTACGAACGGGGGGCGGCGCTCGCAAGCCTGGTTGAGGTATCGACGGCTCCGATCTTCAGTCTCTACGAGAGTGACCTTCAACACGGTATCGTCGGCAGCAGCGGCCCACACCATTCGCAACAACGCGAGGGGGCGCTGACTGCAGCCGCGGCGCTGCGCGCTTTGAGGGGCGAAAACCCCACCGACCCCACGATTCAGATCGTTGACTACGAAGCCTCGGTATATGACTGGCGCGAGCTTAAGCGCTGGGGCATCGACCTGGCGCGCCTACCTGCGGGGAGTGAAATTCGCTTCCAGCCGCGGCCGCTGTGGGAAGAACATCGCATCTTGATCATTACGGCCCTAGCCATCTTTCTGTTGCAGACTGCGTTATTGATCGGACTGGTGTGGCAGCGCATACGCCGCCGCCGCGCCGAGGAAGAGGCACTGAGCTTGAGCGGACGCCTGATCACCGCGCACGAAGACGAGCGACGCTGGCTTGCGCGCGAGCTGCATGACGATATTACGCAGCGACTCGTCGGAGCGGCCATCGAAGCTGCAAAACTTCCCGGAGGCGACCTGTCTTCCTCAGACATCGACGCGCGTCATACCATCGGCGAGACGCTGATGCAGCTCAGCGGGGACATACACGATCTCTCGTACCGACTGCACCCGTCGGTGCTCCACGATCTGGGGCTGGTCGAGGCTCTCAAAGCCGAGTGCGAGCGGATTGCGCGGTCCGAGTCCGTGCGCGTTGACGTGGAGGCGGTCAAGCTCCCGCCGAGTCTGCCCCGCGAGGTGGCGCTTTGTGTCTATCGTATCGCGCAAGAGGCTTTACGCAATATTGGTCGTCATGCCAAAGCAAGTATCGTGCAACTTTCGCTCGCGTTGAAGGATGGTGGTGTGCTGCTTGCAGTCAGCGACAACGGCAGCGGATTTGAGCCCGGCCTGCAAACTCGTCCGAGCCTCGGGCACGCTAGCATGCGGGAGCGGATTCGTTTATTGGGGGGTAAGCTCGAAATCCGAAGCACTCTCGGCGGGGGCACAACCGTCGTTGCGTGGGTGCCAATTTCTGAGGCAGCTTCGTGAGCCGCGTGCGTGTCTTGCTTGCGGATGATCACAGGATCCTTGTGGAGGGGCTGAAAAGCCTGCTCGTTCCCGAATTCGACCTCATCGGCGTGGTGGAGGACGGCCGCGCGATGGTCGAGGCTGCCAAAACGCTCAAGCCTGATGTGATCGTCGCCGACATCACGATGCCCCAGCTCAATGGCATCGAGGCGCTCGAGGAGGTAAAGAAATTCAATCCCCAGGTGCGTGTCATATTTCTCACGATGCACCGCGACGTTGTCTATGCGCGGCGCGCCCTCGAGGCGGGTGCGCTCGGCTTCGTGCCCAAGCATTCGGCGCTCAACGAACTGGTGTTCGCGGTGCGCGCCGCGGCACAGGGGCGCACATTCATCAGCCCGACTCTTGCCGGCGAAATCAAGCAAAGCCGTTCGGAAACAGCGGACCCGGTCGCGTCGTTGACCTTGCGGCAGCGCGAAATTCTCCTCTTGCTTGTCGATGGGCTCACGACAAGGGAAATCGGGTCGAAGCTCTACATTTCACCTCGGACTGTCGAGGACCATAAATATCGGATGCTGGAGTCCCTCGGGGTCAAGAGTAGTGCCGAGCTGATTCACTTTGCGATCAAGCACGGCATCGTCGGTCCGTGACCTGAGCGGTCGCCCCAAAGATTTCGCGCGGAACCGAAAATTTACGGGTTTGCGGCTGTCAGCGCTGCGAGTAAGGTCTATCAATAGTGTTTCGCGCCCCACCAGACGAGCCGATAAGGCGTATTCGGATGTGCTTTTCATGCTTGTGGTTACGTCAGCCTGCGTACTCATTGCGGATCGGCAGAACGGCCTGTACGGGCTAATGCGTGGCCTGCTCGCAACAGCCTTCGACCAGGTATTTCTCGTGAGCGACAAGTCATCGCTGATCGAAGGTGCTGGACGGCTTCAGCCTACCGTGATCCTCATAGATCTGTCATACGCTGCCGGTGACCTGTCGGGCTTGACACACGAGCTGCGTGATCATGCGCCGGCAGCGAAGCTTTTGCTGCTTGGCACGCACGATGAACCGACGGTCGTGGCGGCGGCCATTGCCGCTGGCGCTGATGGACTGGTCATCAAGCGCGCGATTGGTCGCGACTTGATGCCGGCGATCGATGCGCTTCTTACCGGGCAGCGCTACTTCGATTCAACTGCAGCTTAATAGTCTTTTTCTCGAAGAGGAGACCACGCAATGTATTTCACAGACGACTCACTTCTTCCCGAAAATCAGGACCCGTTAATGATCACGGCAGCGCCATACGGGCCGTTCTTCATGCCAGAGGATTACCCCGGACAGGTCCCGGTAACTTGGAATGAACAGGTTCAGATAGCGAAGGATTGCTACAACGCCGGGGCGAGCATCCTGCACATTCACGTTCGCGATCCCAAGACCGGTCACATTTCCAAAAACTTCGCGGAATACAACGATCAGATCGGGCGCTTGCGCGAAGCCGTGCCCAAGATGGTCCTGCAAATTGGTGGCTCGATCTCATTGTCGCCCCCACCGGGGGCCACCTCCGCAAAATGGAGTGGCTACGATACGCGCCACATGCTCACCGAAATCGATCCCAAGCCGGATCAAATTACGATGACGTGCTGCTCCACATCAGCCGACCTAACTTGTGTCGTGGACCCAGCAGACCTTGAGGGAACGCATATGGCGGATCCGAAGGTTAGGTGGGCGTACGCGAACATGGTGACCGACGCGACGCCTGAGTTTTACATCGAACACTTGAAGCGCCTGAAAGAGCACCGAATCCAGCCCTATTTCGCGCTCACTTCGGTCCATCAACTCGAGCAGGTGGAGCGCCTGATCCGTTTTGGGATTTATAAGGGCCCACTGAACGGTTTCTTCAGCATGGCGGGCGGGGGAGCGGTAGGGGTAAATCCCTTTGACTGGATGGAGCTCATCCGTCGCACGCCGCATGGCTCAAAGTGGACCTACCAGACGGTGTTCAGGTTCAGCTGGCCTCTCGCTGGGTTCGCGATAGCGCTCGGGCAACACACCCGAGCGGGCATCGAGGACAATCTCTGGGACGCACAGAAGGGCAAACATCTGACTTCAGTGCAGATGGTCGAAAAGCACGTCCGCATGGCGCAGGAGGTTGGTCGTAAGATTGCGTCGGGTGAGGATGCGCGCCGGCTCCTTAAGATCGGGGTCTGGTACGAGACCGTCGAAGAAACTCTGTTCAACCTCGGTCTGCCGCCGAATCGCGCGAAGGGCCAAACAGGTTCTGTCCTCTATCCGACCGACGGAAAGCTTCCCGCGCAAAAGCCGCTGGGTTCGGACGGACATCCGCTAGCCGGTGACATGGCCAGGGCCGCGGCGCGCGCGTGAGCGCGTGAGCGGCAGGTGCGACTCGGGAGGCTGAGCTAGATAAGAGGGACGCGACATGGCGGATTTTGTCGAGGTGGCGAGTCTGGAACAGATCGCGCCGGGCGGGAGTCTGTTTGTCTACGTTGGAGAGACAGGCGTTGCACTCTTCAACATCGACGGAACAATCTACGCGATTAATGACACCTGTCTGCACGCGGGTTCATCGCTCGCGCAGGGAAGGCTCAACGGCAAGATCGTTACCTGTCGCGCGCACGGGTGGAAGTATGACGTAACGACGGGTTCCTTAACTCTCAATCCCGAAAGCAGCGTCGCGTCATACGCAGTCAAAATCATCGATGGCAGGATAATGGTGGACACTGTAAGCAAGTGTAAGGCGCCAATTTAAGTTAGTCCGTAATCCGCAATCAAACACAGAACTTTCATGGTATGAGGAAACGCTTGTGACTACTGAGGACAATGCATCTTTAGCCACGGCCACGAGTCAGACCTCCGAACGAGGGCCATGGGAGGATCGCGCGTTGGCACAATTGCGAGCATGGGATCCGGTCTGGACGGACATATGCGAGCGCATGGCGCTGAATCCTTGGAGGCACGAGGTGCTGCCGCGCAAGACCGTGGAACTGATCGGCTTGGCCGTAAACGCCGCCTGCACGAACCTCAATCCTGAGGGAACTCGACGGCATATCCGCGCAGCGCTCGATGCCGGCGCAAATCGAGATGAGATTCTCATGGTCCTGAAGATGGCCTCGCTGCTGTCCATCCACTCATGCAGCTTGGGCGCCCCGATTCTTCTGGAAGAAGCCAAAGCGGCCGGTGTGGCGCCGGAGGAACATCGACAGCCGGCGACGCCGATTGTCGACCGATTGCGCGCCGGGGGGCAGTGGAACGAGGCATGGACACCCTTTTACAACCTAGACCCCGCATGGACGGAACAATTCATGGCGGCGGGAATTCCCGTGTATGCAGGCGGCGTATTCTCCCCGAAACTCGCGGAGCTCTTGAGCATCGCGTTCGACGTTTCGTACACCCACATGTACGCGCCGGGTACACGCCGGCACATCAAGGCAGCTCTACAGGCCGGCGCCACGGTGGAGGAGATCATGGAGGTGCTGAAGCTCTGCGTCATCCAGGGCGTGCAGGCCTGCAGTCTAGGCGTGCCAATCCTGGCTCAGGAAATCATGGCACGCTCCGGCGGCAGTGGCACACCGGAACGGTAGGAATGGACGGAGGAAGCTATGCAGTGGACATATGTCGCTTACTTCTTCGGCGGCGTGTTTCTCGTGAACGCCGTTCCGCACTTTACGAACGGCGTGTCCGGACGTCGGTTCCCGACGCCATTCGCAGTTCCGCTCGGCAAGGGACAGTCTTCGCCGACGGTCAACGTGCTGTGGGGCACGTTCAATCTGGTAGTCGGGTCTCTGCTCGTGGGCCGCGTGGGAGAATTCCACATGAATCGGACCTCCGAAATACTCGCGGTTGGCGTGGGCGGCCTATTGATGGCGGTCATGCTGGCCCGATTATTTGAACGTATCTGCGGCCGCCAACTAGGTGGCGAGGCGGCCGATCGCGGCCGAAGCGCACATGACGCACATGAGTAGACTTGCAGCCGAGGACGCCGGGCGTGCAGATGTTTTTTGTATTGGCGCGTACGCGCTCAGTGAACGAAGCACAGACAGGAATGCGCTGGGCGAATTGATGAGGTAGCTGGTGGCAAGCACGGCCAGACTCAGCAGCATGTACGCTCGCTCGCACGCGCGTGGCCGGCGCACTGCGGCGTTCTTAGTGGCGAGCCTGGCATGGGCCTCGGCTCATGCCGAATTGAGGCCGGAGGAGTTGGCGAAGATCGCGCAAATTCCCGTGGGTAACCTTGTCAGTGTGCCATTCCAGGAGAATGCCTACTTCAATGTTGGACCTTTGGTGCGGTGCACAACACGACACTAGGATTCATCTGACAATTGAATCCGCTTGCGCGAGATTACCCACAACGCGGCTCAGGTCTAGTCTTAAGTTCGGGTGACTGAACCTCATCGCGGTATTCGTTTTATGTGGAAGAAGCAAAAAACGGGGGCAGCGTCGCGCACAGGGTTTCACCGAGGTCGGTGGCACGCTGTCTCCATTGTGACGACTCAGGCCAGTTGTCACACAGCCCGAGCGCTTCGGGGCATCCGCTTTCTCTCTGATGAAGCACCGCATCTCCCGCTGACTCAATGCAGCGCCGGCGCGTCTTGTCCCTGTGCGTACAAACATCACGCGGATCGGCGCGGGCAGCCGCGTCGGGCTGAAGAACTCACGGGATTGCGACGACCCCCTCCCGGAGCGCAGGAACGGCGACAACAGCGTAGCCGGCGCAGCGCGGACTTATAGATCTCTGTGGTGCAGATCATCCAGCGGAGGGTGACCGCCTCGAACATGATCTATCTTAAGGACCGATGGATAACATCGAATAATGCGGGCTTCAAAGATGTATCGCCGGAGCGCAGTCTATTCTGCATTGAGAAACAAGCCCTTGGAGAACTGCCATGTCAAACACCAAAAAGCTCATCGCCGTCGTCGGCGCAAGCGGTCATCAGGGCGGCGCGGTCGTGCGCGCGCTGCAGGCGAGCGGTCAATTCAAGGTACGCGCATTGACACGCAACCCGGCCAAGCATCCGCAGTTGGCTGACGAAGTGGTGCTGGCGGATCTGGATCGTCCGAAAACACTGAAAGCCGCGTTTGCAGGAGCACACGGGGTTTTTCTGGTAACCAATTGGCAGGAGCCGGGCACGGACGAGCGCAAGCAGGCACTCGCGGCCGTTGACGCGGCGAAGGACGCCGGCGTTCAGCACTTCATCTGGTCGACGCTGCCGAACGTGGAGTCGATCAGCCAGGGCAAGCTCGATGTCCCGCATTTCACGGACAAAGCAAAGATCGACCGCATCGTGGGCGAGGCTGGATTCGCGCACCACACATTCGTGATCGCGCCGTTCTTCTATCAAAATCTGCTCGGCGTAATGGCTCCGCAGAAGCAAGCGGATGCGGCCGCGGGTTGGGCGCTGCCGCTCGATCCGGAGAAGCGCGTCATTCACATGGGCGACATCACCGAACTCGGCCCGATCGCGGTCGGTGCATTCGCGCAGCCGGAACTCGCGGGGCACGGCGAACATTTGCCGTTGGTCGGCGACTTCCTGAGCTTCAACGAGGTCATCGCCACGCTGAATCGGCTGGGACACAAATTCTCTTTCAAGCAAGTCCCGAAAGACCTTTTTGCCGGCTGGTTCCCGGGCGCCAAGGAAGTCGCGGAGATGCTCGCCTACTTCGAGGCCCACACCTACCTCGGTGCCGATTCGCGCGATGCAATTGCGCTGGCCAACAGAGTCGCCGGCCAACAGCCGACGAAGTTTGCCGCGTGGGCCCGTGCGAACTTCGCGATCCCGGCAGCAGCCTGAAGACACGACTCTCCGGAGGAGAACCGCATTCGCGCCTGGCTTCGATAATGACAGGCATGGTTATCGCATCATCAAGTCGACAGCGGGATTCTACATATCGAATTCTGGAGCTGCGCCGCCCGCCCTGGGGTAGATTCTACGATTTGATATAGCACCGGGCTGGTAGGAAGCAGAGGAAATTGCATGACCCGGCGTTGACCGGGTCACGCACCGGAATTCATGGCAGCACTAACAATTACCCGCTCCGCCAACCGAGGGCCAGATGCTATTGAGGCGCCCGTGCAGCCGGCCTCTGATAGAGCTCGACGATATATCCGTCGGGATCCTTCACAAAATTGGTGCCATCAACGATTGGTCGAGCAGTAGTGTAACCCGCGGCGACGGCGCGCTCGGCCATCTTGCGGCCGCTCGGCACGACGATAGTAATCGTGCCGAAGTCCGTTGCGCCCGGTTTAACTTCTCCTTTGCGAATAACGATCAACGTGTCAGCGCGGATATCGCCCGTCATCCCCAATAGATACTCAACCGGTTCGCCTTGCGCGGGTACTTTTGCGCCGATCTTCAGGCCGAGCACTTCTGTGTAGAATTTTTTTGAACGCTCGAGGTCGCTCACCTTGATTCCGAGTCCCGAGACTCGAATGGGTCGTACATCGTCGGCCAGCGGCGGCAGCGCCTGCGACAGTGCGAGCGATGCAAAAAGGCTGGTGCCGACAATCCCGGCAAGAATCCCGCGATGATTCAAGAACGCTACTCCCAGGTAATTATTGTTTGGCAGTTTCGACACTATTACTAACAGACGCCGGCGGCAGAATTACTGCATTCGGTCCCGCCTGAACCTGCGCATTCCGATCGGGAACGATGCCATCGACGACCAGAGCAAAGAGGCCGGATACGCGCTCGGGTTCCTGCGGCGCGATCGCCTTGTAGGATTCGACCGAACTTGCTACCTGGGTCGCGTCCGGCGTCAAGGCGTAAGCAGGAATCGCGCTCACGCGCAGAGCGTAGGAGATGTGCGTCTTTTCTCCCTTTGGTCCATTTGGGCTGTAGTCGGCATTGCGCTTCAGGGCGTAGTAAACCGCGGGCAACTGCACCCATGTCAGCGCTTCGATTACAGGTCCACGTGCGTTCACCCACCCCCTATAGATCGGTTCCCATGGGCGATAGCCGCCAACATAGCCCTTCAAAGCACCATCGGGTTGTATTGTCAGATCAATGCGCGCACGCAGCAGTTCCAGGTCCCGGTCGTACCCCGGGTTGCGCAGCATGATATCGGCGGGACGAGTTGAAATGATTCTGCCGTTAACGGAGCGAGCGGGAACAATGCCCTCGTACTTCGCGTGCGGTTTGATGCGGAAGGAGTAATCGCGGGCAATGTTGCCGTTGCCGTCCTTCACCATCTTATCGTCGCTCAGGTAAAAGCCGACTTTGACGTTACTGTCGTTCATCGGATCGGTGCCCTTACCGGATACCACGATGACCATGGTCCATGAGCCGTTGCGCATCGAGTCGTTGAATGTCAGAGCGCCGCTTGAAAGCCGCGGCGGTCCGCGATAGGTCTTCCAGCACCCGAGAGCCTTGTAGAAGTTGTTATCGATGCCTTTCTCGCCGGTCGGACTTGTAAAGCCGGTCTTCACGTCGCCATCCAGATTTAGACCTTCGGCAATCGTACCGGATACACCGACGAGGCCGGGATCAGGCGTCGAGGTTGGATTCGTGTAGACGTTTGCACGATCTTTGCCGCGAAACGCCATTTGATTCTGGCCGTGAATCGGACTGCGCGTCGGGTTCGCGGGATTGCGCAACCACAGCGCCTCTTCGCGCGTGTATCCGGCATCCATGAGCACCTTGATCCAGTCGATTTCCGGATTCGTCCCTTTTGGACAATCGGTTCCTGGCTCGATGACGCCGCTGTTCGCGCCGTAGTACATCGCCGGTTCGTTCCACTCGACCACGTAGGTCTTGGTCCAAGCCGCCTGAGCGGGAGCAGCGAAAGCGGTGGCCACCATCAGGGCGGACATGAGCGCCGTGAAATGACGCCCCGTCCTCATGCCATCACTTCCGTGATTGGCCGCGAAGTTTTCATGGTGCCCGTCCCAAACTCGCCCACCGGCGCGCCCATCAGTTGCATCGCCGTGAGCGAGACGCGCGTAACCGAGTCGCCCGCAGTGTGTATATGCTGACCTGCCTTGTGCTTGCCGCCGGCTCCGCCCGCGAGGAACATCGGAATGTTTTCGATGGAATGAATTTTCGCGTAGCCCGTGTCGCTGAATCCCATGACCAGCATGTGATCGAGCAGCGTGCCGTCGCCTTCTTTGATCGAGTTCATTTCGACGAGAAAATCGCCAAAGGCTTGCATGACCAGGCCCGCAATTTTGCTGGTCTCG
>Ga0210394_10005823_pt1 | contig 13647 bp, 8 predicted proteins | sample IncBWC12MmetaG_FD_160121 | JGI IMG/M metagenome (GOLD analysis project Ga0210394, IMG submission 160121) | Forest soil microbial communities from Barre Woods Harvard Forest LTER site, Petersham, Massachusetts, United States - Inc-BW-C-12-M | ecosystem: Environmental > Terrestrial > Soil >...
ATCTGACGGCCATCGTTGCGCCGAACGACGCCGTGGCGGCCAAAGTCTATCCCGCGGTCTACTGGTACTCGATGATGCACCTGCCGACGGCCGCCGAACTGGCCGGCATTCCCGGAGGAATGAATCGCTATCTGGCCATCGTGAAGAACGAAGGCTGTGTCGGCTGCCATCAACTGGGCGATCAATATACGCGCACCATCCCTGACCTGCTCAAGGGCATGTCCCCGCAGGACGCATGGGCGCGCCGAGTTCAATCCGGCCAGGCCGGCTCGTTGATGATCGGTCAAGCGGCCCTTCAATTACGTGGGTTGCCGATCAAATATCTCTCCGACTGGACGACGCGCATCGCCAAGGGCGAACTGCCGAGGCAAAAACCCCCGCGCCCCACGGGCGTCGAGCGCAATGTGGTGGCCACGATTTGGGATTGGTCGAACCCCAAAGCCTACATGCACGATCTGGCCGGCACCGACTGGCGCAATCCGACCATCAATGCTTACGGTCCACTGTATGGCGCTCCCGAGCTGAGCACCGACGAGTTTCCCGTCCTCGATCCGGTCAAGAACACCGCGACCACATTCCACGCGCCCGTCCGCGATGCCGATACGCCTGTGGGCGCCGGGCCGAATCTGCAGCCTTCGCTGATCTGGGGAAACGAGGCCATCTGGACGAGCAAGACCGTCGCGCACAATCCGATCATGGACCAGAAGGGCCGCGTCTGGTACACGGCCGTCGTTCGCAACCCCGACAACGATCCTGCCTTCTGTAAGGTCGGCTCGGATCATCCCTCCGCAAAGCTGTTTCCGATGACCAGCTCCGGCCGCCAGCTCGCTGTCTATGACCCGAAGACCAAGAAATATACGTTCGTCGATACCTGCTATTCCACCCACCACCTGCGCTTTGCCGAAGACGCGAACAACACGCTGTGGACCAGCAACGATCGCGCCGACTTGCTCGGCGAAACTATCGGCTGGTTCAATACCAAGCTCTTCGACGAAACCGGCGATGCCGCCAAGGCCCAGAACTGGACCGCACTGATCCTAGACACCAACGGCAACGGTAAGCGCGACGACTACGTCGAGCCAAATCAGCCGGTCGATCCCACCAAGGACAAGCGCATCATCGCCGACTTTTACTCCATCATGCCCAATCCCGCCGACGGGTCCATTTGGGGAGCCTGGCGCCTGAATCCCGAGCATCCCGAGCGGGTCGGCGCGCTGCTTCGGCTCAACCTCGGGCCGAATCCTCCGGCCACGACTCTCACCGAAATCTACAATATTCCGCTGCCCGGTTTCGGCATCCGCGGCTCGGATATCACTCGTGAAGGCGTCGTCTGGGCCGGTCTAGCCAGCGGCCATCTCTCTTCCTTTGATCGCAGGAAGTGCAAAGGCCCGCTGAATGGCCCCAAGGCCACCGGCGACCAGTGTCCCGAAGGCTGGAGCTTCTATCCCATCCCCGGCCCCGGTTTCCCGGAGATGCCTAATCTGTCCGCGGAATCGAGCTACTACACGTTCGTCGACCAGCAGAATACGCTGGGACTCGGCGCCAACGTTCCCATCATCACCGGCAACGAATATGACGGTTTGCATGCCTTTGTGAACAATCGGTTCATCACCATGCGCATCCCCTATCCTCTGGGCTTTTTCATGAAGGGATTCGAGGGCCGGATTGACGATCCCCGCGCCGGTTGGAAGGGCCGCGGACTCTGGGTCACCAGCGGCGATCGCACTCCCGCGCACCAGGAGGGCGGCAAAGGAAGTAAACCCCTGGTCGTCCATTTCCAGATACGGCCCAATCCACTGGCGAAATAGTTCACAGGGTAGTTGGCGCGACATCGCACGCCGAAACAATAATCAGCACGTCAGACAAGCTGCAAAGTCTGTTCTTTCGCAGACAAGCCCGCCGGTGCGGACCAGTGCCTGCTGGTTCCAGCCCGCGGTGGCGCGGGAAAATCGCATCGGCTGGGGTGTGTCGGGAGATGATGCTTGACAGCCAAGCGGTTCGGCGGAAAGATAGCGGCGCGTTGCCCGTCCTGGAGGTCTACCAATGCTAGCAGCCCATCATAAGCAAGGGAACTACTCTGGCCGCAGAGTTGGCGCAGCCGGTCAGTGGAAATGGGCAATCGCGGTTGCGGCGCTGTTTCTAGTGCCGCTCCTGTTCGCGCAGAATCAAGCGAAGGTCACAGCGATCGACCCGGCGTCCGGCAAGGTGAATGACACGGTCACAGTGACGGGGGAAAATCTCGGTAAGGACAGTGTTGCCGCAGTCTTCTTGTCAGACGCGCAGGACGACTACAAGGCCACTCTATTGGACCAGGCCGACACCAAGATTCAGATGAAGGTTCCGCAGGTGAAGGCCGGAGCCTACAACGTCTCTATACAGGTGAAGGATCGCATCCTGATTCTTCCAGTGCGTTTCCAGGTCACTGAGTAAGGCCGTCGCGCCATCAGCACAATCGCTCGGCTTTGTACTCCAGGGTATCCCCGCATTTTTGCAGGTTAGTCTCGCACCATCAGACGACAGCTTAATTTTTGCCGGCCCGGTATGATACCGTTATTGAGGTGGTTACAGAGTTCCATGGGCAGGCCATTGACGTGGCCTGTATCCGGAGGCGCGGGATGAAAAGAACGTTCGTTATTGTGGCTGTGTGTGCTGTTGCGATGCTGGCGGCTAGCCCGGCGTATGCGCACCACGCCTGGCAACTTGACCGGTCGAAGATGGTCACGCTGAAGGGCACCGTGACAAAATTCGACTTCGCCAATCCTCACGTGCAGATCTACTTGCAGGTTAAGGACGACAATGGCAACGCGGAAACCTGGCAAGCTGGCGGGCCAAGCCCCAACCAGTTATCGCGGGCAGGGTGGACCCGCGACACCGTGAAGCCAGGTGACCCGATCTCCGTCGAGGGATATCGTAATCGAGACGGTTCCTATGTGCTCCGTTTCGACACCCTCACACTGGCCAGCGGCCAGGTCTTGGCTGGTTACGCCGGGCGGGGATTCAGGCGGTGATTCAGGCCCGGCTCTCGCGGATGGCCGGTCATGAACAAATTTAACGGTGGCCGCCCTCAGTTCCTCGGAGAGTTGCTGGCGATTGCAGCCATGAGTGCAATCGTCATTACCTTGGGCGTTGTCCAGTACCGTTGGGCCGACCAGATCAGCCGCACCGAGCAACAGCGCTTGCAGTCTGGCGTGGAAACCGCCGCCCGCAATTTCAGCCAGGAGTTTTCCTACGACTTCCAGCAGTTGTGCGAGAGTTTTCAACTGGAGATGACCGGCCCGGCGGCTACGCTGGAGTCCCGCCTCCTGACGCAATATGGAAGCTGGAGCCGCAACAGCTCCACGCCGAATCTGGTCACGGCCGTTCATGTCTGGAGACCGGACGCCGCCCATGCAGGTTCTCTCGCGACGTATGATCCGGATTCGAGAATATTTCGCGAGGCGGCTTGGCCGGACCACTTCCAAGCGCTGCATCAGTTTGTCGAACGCGAATTTACGGCTTTGCCGACAAAGATTTCCGATCGCGACGCGTTCTTTCGCCCTTGGATCCTGTACGAAGATGCTCCGGCCCTGATTCATCCGCTATATAAACTTTCGTCCAATTCCGAGGCTGACCCCGCCGGCTTCTTGATCCTCGAACTGAGCGGTGATTATCTTTCCAAAATCTTCCTGCCTGAACTGGTTCGGCGCACATTCGGGGCACAGCCCGAGTTTGAGGTCGGAGTCCGCAGTGCCGCCGAGCCATTTCAGTTCGTCTACTCATCCGTTCCGGTATTGTCCGACTCCTTTCGTTCTCCAGACGACAAAATAGACCTTATCCACACGGTTGATGAGGAGCTCAGGCGTCGCGAGGGTCCCGGTCTGCAACCGAGCCGCCCTGGACGCGAGTGGCTCCTGCTTGCGGAGCATCCAGCCGGTTCGGTGGAAACTGCCGTTGCCGCACTGCGCAGGCGGAATCTGGCCATCAGCTTCGGCCTTCTGGCTGTGCTGGCAGTTGGCATGGGGCTTATCTTTAACCTCGCGCGCCGGGCTAACCGAATTGCTCGTCAGCAGATGGAATTCGTCGCCGGCGTTTCTCATGAATTGTGCACTCCGCTGGCCGTCATTAATTCGGCGGCCGAAAATCTCATGGACGGCGTGGTGGAAGGGGCCCCAGATATAAAGGAATACGGCGGCATGATTCGCGATCAGGGCCGCCGGCTGGAACATTTGGTCGACGAGGTTCTGCAATTTGCGGCCGGCAGATCCGAGCGTACCGGATACGAATTGCGCCCGATCGAGGTCGCTTCGATTCTCAGTCAGAGTCTGGCTTCCGCTGAACCGATGCTCCACGACGCGGGCTTCAACGTTGAGCAGGAGTGTCCTGCGCCGATGCCTCTGGTGCTTGCCGATGCGGCTGCGGTGAACATGTGCATGGAGAATTTGATCAGCAACGCTGTGAAATATGCCGGCGCCAGCCACTGGATTCGCGTCCGCGTTGAGGCCGTGAATCTCAACCGCACGATGACGGAGGTTCAGCTGAGCGTCGAAGACCGGGGCATCGGAATATCGGCCAAAGATCTGCCCCATATTTTCGAGCCGTTCTATCGCGTCGAATCGGTGCGCGAGGGCCAGATTCGGGGCGTCGGACTTGGCCTGTATCTCGTCCGGCGCGCGATGGAAGGTATGGGCGGAAGCGTGAGCGTGACCAGCGGCGTAGGCAAGGGCAGTTGCTTCACACTGCATTTCCCCGTGGCTGTTTCGACCGAGTCTTCGCAAGCAGCCAAAACAGAATCTGGACGCAAAGTCATAGAAGTGTCGGACTGATCACAGGTGCCTGCAAACATTTTAATTGTCGAGGACGAAGCGGCGCTGGCCACGACGTTGAAAGATCGCCTCCGCAAAGAAGGCTACGCGGTGAGCGTCGCGCGAGACGGCCAGCAGGCGCTCGAGAAGGCCACGCACGAGCCCTACGACCTCATTTTGCTCGATGTCATGCTGCCGGGGCAAAGCGGACTGAAGGTCTGCGAAAAACTCCGCCAGGAGGGCTGGGGCATCCCGATTCTGATGCTGACCGCGCGCCGCCAGACGACGGACAAAGTGCTTGGCTTCAAAACCGGCGCCGACGACTACCTCACAAAACCATTCAAGATGGCGGAGTTGATCGCTCGCGTCGAGGCATTGCTGCGGCGGGCGGGACAGCCCAGCGCCCCGGCGGCCGGTCGCTACCAGTTTGATTCTTTTTCGATCGATTTCCGGCGGGCGGAAGTTTCACGTGCAGGCGAACCGATCAACCTCTCGGCTAAAGAGTTCCAATTGCTCCGCTACTTTGTGGAACATCGGGGCGCCACGATTTCCCGCGATGAGCTCTTGCGCGAGGTCTGGGGCTACGACGCCCTTCCTTCCACTCGTACCGTGGATGTGCACATCGCCTGGCTGCGCCAAAAGCTGGAGAAAGACCCGAAGAATCCTGAACTCATCCTTACGGTCGTCGGGCTGGGATACAAGTTCGTGGGCTGAAGCGGCCAGCGGTCGATTGCGGCCGTGTTATACTTCGCGCAAAATCCGCACGCATGGCGCATTCTGCGGAAAATAGTGCCAGGAGGCTTATGAATGTTGGGTTCCTCGATTTCCCGAAGGCAATTTACCGTCGGCTTGGCCGCAGCCGGCGGAATGCTTCTGATTACACGCCGGCTGCCGGCGGCGGAATTCGAGTTGCGCAATTTCCATAATCAGCCCGCCGATAGCCCGCAGCACAAGCGGCTGCTGGAGATGTGGAAAGCGATCGAAACGGAGACCAACGGCCGCGTGCACGGCCAGGTTCTTCCCGATAACAACCAGACTCCCGGCAGCGATCCCGCCGTCCTCAAGATGCTTGTTGACGGCGAGGTTGACTTCTTCAATCTCAACGGCGGCATCATCGGCAATCTGGTTCCTCCCGCAAACGTGCAGGGCATCGCGTTCGCTTTTCGTACTCCGCAGCAGGTCTATGCCGCGATCGACGGTGACCTGGGCCAGTATCTCGCCCAGGAAATGCGCGCCAAAGGCATCTATGCCGTGCCTAAAGCTTGCTTCGAGAATGGCTTCCGGCAGATCAGTTGCTCCGCCAAACCGGTCCGCACCGCGGCCGATTTGCAGGGCCTGAAAATGCGCACGCCGGATGCCCCCATCTACGTGGAATGCTGGAAGGCCCTGGGCGCCACGCCGGTGATCGCCAACTTCGATAAGCTATACGAAACCCTGAAGACTAAAACCGCGGACGCCCAGGACAATCCCTTGAATGTCGTGGAACTGCTCAAACTGTACGAGGTACAAAGCTACGAAAGCATGACCAGCCACATGTGGTCGGGCTTCAACCTCATCGGCAATCTAAAGACTTGGGAGCAGCTGCCTGCGGATGTGCAGGCGGCGATCCAGAAAAATGCCGTCAAGTACGCGAAGCTGCAACGCCAGGACAATGATTCCCTCAACAGTTCGCTCCGCGCCACCCTGGTCAAGCGGGGCATGCTGTTCAACGATGTGGATCCGGCCTCCTTCAAGGCCATACTCGGCGACTACTACGCCCACTGGAAGCAGGAGATCGGCCAGAAGACGTGGGCCCTTCTGGAGCGGCATGTAGGCAAAATGGGCTGAGAAGGCCCTGCAGTCAGTTCTTGGTTAGCGTGCTGACAATTCTGACGGCGTGGTCGGTCGGCATGCTATGACACAAAATGGAAAGCCCACCCGGGCAGGTGGGCTTCTCCAGAGGGGAGAATAGTTTCCAGGCCTATGCGCGGTGGCCTTGAAACTTTTTGTCCTCAGCGCGAAGTCTAGAGGAGCGGCATCCGGGAAGTCAAGAGGAGAAACAGTTGAAAACAAGCCATTACAAGTCTTTATACATCAATAAGTTGCAAACGATACTTAGCCTCTCCGCGCGGACCCTCAGTAAAAGTCTCTGGAGTCAATAGGTTTGCTGCTTAACCCCAGTTGCAATATCTCGACCTGCGATGCCCGGTCGAACACCCGGCCCGGCAGGAAGATCTTCACCACCAGCCGCAACCCGCCGAACCCCAACCCGGCTGCAAATGACAGCAACATGATCACACCAGTGCCCTCGAAAACGCCTACGACCATCGTCGGGAAGGGCGGATCGGTCAACGAACGGCCGGGCTCGTTCCAGGTGACCGACGAGTGGTATTGAATCTGGTTGAGTAGCTGATTAGCTACCTCGCGCGAGGTTGCGCCGAAGACCAGCGCGACTAGCGCACTCGAACGCGTGCCAAACACCACACTTCGTCCGCCCGCCTGGTCTGGGTCAACGTTCAACGCCATCCACTTGCCGAGTTTGCCGAAATGATCCGCGGCGATCTGTTGCGTGGGATACAGAGTCACCACCAGTGTGACCTGCTGGTCCGAGTGGCCGACTGTTGCGTAGCGCGCGGCGATTGCCTCAGCACTCTTGGTGAAGCCCATCCAGTCGTCGTTCGTTTCAGGAGACCAGGGCAATGCCGCTCGCAATGCGCGTGTCCCCAGAACGTATCGTTCCGAGTCCGGCACCATGATCATCTGAGCTCGTCGCGTCCCCGGCGCAACGCTGCTGCGCGGCAGATATCCTGCGATGTACGGATACGGCCTCGCATCAGCGCGCGGAAGCAGAGTGGTGGCCATTTCGTTCAGGACGGCATCGGGTGGCCTCTGATCGGCGCCCGACGCAAGCAGCACAAAATTGCCGACGACCAGCAGAGCGCGGTCGCGAGTGGCCGCGGCGTAAGAAACCGAATCGCCCGGATCGATCGCTCCCATCCGCGGATCGCGCAAAAATGTGAACGCGCCGTACGCCGCGCTCGGATCCACCATTCGATACAGGGTGATCGAAAACGTTTGTTGGCCCTGCGTGTACTGCCGCTGTTCGGCAGACGTCACGCCATACTCGCGAAGCACGTCGGCTTGTCCGGACGCCACGCTTTCAAGCTGCGCCGGCGCAATCGTGGTCGCGTTTCCGGATGCCGTCCAGCCTCCCGCGCCTGCGGGCAGCAGCGCCTGCGCGCGAGCCGACAACGCCCACGCAAAGACGAGCATCACCGCCGCCGAAATTGTGCGCTTCTTCACCTGTGATCTTAGACACGCCGCCAAGCCGGAAAGTTCCCAAGAGCGTGCCGTCTCACTATCTTACATCAACTGGAGATTTACTGTCCGCTGTGGTCAGGGGAGCTCGCGACCGTGCGTCCCGCCGGGGAGAGGTTGCCCGCGAAGCTGTTGGTGCTCTTGAGATAGCTCTCGATGCCGCGATAGATGCCTTCGGCGATCTTCTGCCGGTTTTCCGGCTTCTTGAGCCACTGTTCGTCCACGGGATTGCTAAGAAAGGAAATTTCGGTCAGTACCGAAGGCATGTTAGCGCCGATCAGCACGACAAATGGAGCCCTGCGCACTCCCCGGTCGCGCTCTTTCGAATTAGTCTGCCGGGTCAGTGACTCCTGAATGTTCGCGGCCAGGTCGCGCGACTCCTCGATCTTTTCGTTGCGCGCAATCTTCTGCACCAGTTCTTCCAGTTGATGAACGCCGCCCTGCGCCAGCGCGTTCTCTCGCGCCGCGACTTCCATCGCCGCCGGCGCGGCGTTGAAATTCAGGTAATACGTCTCGATGCCGCGCACCTTGTGATCGTCGCTGGAATTCGCGTGAATCGAGACCAGTAGATCCGACCGCGCGTCGTTGGCAATCGCGGTACGTTGCTCGAGCGCCACAAACGTATCGTCGCTGCGGGTATAGGTCACGTCGGCCAGCGGCAAGCGTTCTTGAATGATGCGCCCCAGCCGCAGCGAAACATCCAGACAGACGTCCTTTTCCATCAGGCCCGTAGGACCGATCGTGCCCGTATCGTGCCCGCCGTGACCGGCGTCAATCACGATGCGGCCGACTTTGAGTCCTAGCACCCGCGTCAGGGAATGTTCACCCGCGCGCGTCGGCTGCGCCACCGGTGCGGGACCCATGGTCGCCGCAGCCTTCTTGGCTGACAGGACCGGTAACTGCGCCGCCTCTTCGCTCACGTTGGTTTCCGTCGTCGGCTTCGCTTCCGTCGCCGTATCGGCCGCTGCCGCGACTTGAGGTCTTACGACTTTTCTCCCGTCAACAGCGGCAGCTTTGGCCTCACGCACAGCCGGTGCGGCGTTCACGGCCGGCGTCTTGGCATTCTTGGCTGCAGTCACCTTGTCCACGGATGCGGAGGGAATGCTCGCCTTCGTCGCGCCGGCCACCTTGGGCGCGGGCCCAGCCACGTCCCCTGCCGCCCGAATCGTGGGAACGACCGTGGGAACAACCGTGACAGTGGCGGGCGGTTCGGCCGCGGGAGGCGTTCCGCTGCCGTAAACGTCCACCACGAGCCGGTCCGGATTCGCGAGCTCGAAAACGGAGTAGTCCTTCACCTTGTCCACTTCCAGCACCACGCGCACGACGTCTGCCCGGTTTTGAGCGATGCGCACGCTTTTCAGGTAGCCGTTACTCGGAATGTCGATGGGCTGAGCGGCCAGGCGGGCATTGAGTTGCGCATTTTCGATGTCGAAATAGATGCGATCCGGAGCCGAGATTCGCGCGGCCTGGTATTTTGCATGGGTGCCGAGATCGATAATCACCCGGGTGTAGCTGTCCGCGTTCCAGACGCGAACCTGACCCAGCTCCGAAGCTGGCGCAGCCGCCCCGGTTTCGGACGAAGCCGATGACGAATCCGAGGGTACCACGCTGCTTGTGGCTTCCGGCTGCACAGCGGCAGTCGGCGCCGCGGCAGTTCGTGAAGCCGTCGGCGCACTGGATGCTGTCGGCGATGTGTTCTTGGCGCTTGCCGAAACCGCTGGCGTGGCTGTTCGCGACGTCGGTGGCACCGACGCTGCCGCAACCGGCGCGGCAGGTGCACGCGTGCTTTGGGGCGGCGCGACGGGCGGTTTGGATGCCGCCTGTTTCTCGTCTCTGGCCATTTCGGCCAGCGCCGCGCGGGCCTCGGCCGCGTGTGCCGAGCGCGGATGCTCTTCGAGAAAATCTCCATAGGCCTTCTTGGCCAGTTCGGGCTGGTTCAACGGACCCCGCTGCAACGCGGCAATCGCCAGTTCTGCGTCCTGGAGATACTTCGATGTCGGATAATCGTGCACCAGAAATTCATAAGTGGTCAGCGCCGTGTGGTAATAGGTGGGATCGAACTGCTGGCCCATTTCATTGTAGAGGTCGGCAGCTTGCTTGATCGCCGCGGGTACTTCTGGGGCGCGCGGCGTGATGAGATACACGCGGCGATAGGCCGCGGCGGCCGCCGTATACTCTTGCAGCGATCGCTCGCGTTCCGGCTTGGCTTCGAGCGCCTGACGCAGCCCTTCCGCTCGGGCGAACTGTCCTTGGACCGCCGCTCGGCGTTCCGAAGTCTCGTCGGCGCGCGCGGGCAGAACTCCGCCGAGCGTTGCGCATAGCAGCAGACACAGATACACACCGGCGCTCAGAAGACGTAAAGCAAGGCACCCGGTTGGCAGATCCCGATTACGCCTGACAACTGTCATTCGTTCGTGAATACTACCCGGCCATCGTCGCCGACCGCCCGATAAATTGGCACTGCTTTCGGCATCGCGGCTGGTTTGAGGCCGGTTCCCCCTAAGTACGCGGACGTCACCTTCTGAACGTAATTCCTTGTCTCTGCGATGCGGGGCACGCCGCCCGAGCGGTCCACCGCCCCAGGACCGGCGTTATACGCAGCCAGCGCCAGATGCATGTCGCCATGGTAGCGGTCCAGCATCATCGAAAGGTAGCGGACCCCGCCGTCCACGTTCTGCGCCGGGTCGAACGCGTCGGCGACGCCAAGCTTCTGCGCCGTGTCCGGATGCAGCTGCATCAACCCCTGGGCGCCCTTTCGGGATACAGCGCCGGGATTCCAATTCGATTCGGTGGAAATTACGGCCCGCACCAGCCGCGGATCGACACTGTGCTTCTCGGCGGTGGTTTGCACCAACTGGTCTAGTTCCTGTGGTGTCGTCGGTCGTGGAGTGCTGTTGGCGGCCGGAGCGGTAGTTGGGGAAGCAGTTGCGGTAGGCGCCGCGGCTGCAGTTTTGGCTGCAGCCTTGCTCGCGGGAGCAGGCTTAGCCGGCGGTGGAGTCTCGTTGATAAAGACTACGACGCCACGCTCGTCCGAGACGCTCTTGATCTGGGCGGGCAGCGGTAGATAGACTAAGCCGCCCATTATGAGCAGCGTGCAAGATATTTTGTGCGTCAATCTCATCGCCGTCACACAAAGACGCACCCGCGCTGGCAAACTGGTAGCCGCAAGTGTGCCTTCTCCTGGCGACAATCATAACATCCCCTCCACCAGCCCATAAACGCTTGCAAGCACTGTTTTTAGCTTCGATGTGTCCTTTCCGCCACCCTCCGCCAGGTCGGGTCTACCCCCTCCTTGGCCATCCAGTTGCTTAGCTACGGCCTGAATGAGCTTCCCGGCCTGTAAGCGCTTGGTCAGGTCTGGAGTCACGCTCGATAGCAGCGCCACCTTCCCGTCTTCGACCAGCCCGAGAACCACCACCCCCGGTCCCATCTTCTGGCGCAGCGGATTGACCAGGTCGCGCAGGCCCGCCCGGTCTACGCCTTCGATCTCAGCCGAGAGTACGCGCACGTCCTTTACGGTTCGGGCCTCCGCCAACAGGGCATCCAGCTTGGCCACCGCCGAACCGCGCCGGGCTGCCTCGAGCTGTTTTTCGATCTGTTTCTGGCCCTGGGCCAGCTTCTCCAGGGCGGCAGCGACTTCCTCATCGCCCACGTGAAGCCGTTCCGCGACGCCGGCCAGTATCTGCCGCGCGCGCTGGTAGTCGGCCAGCGCTCCCTCACCGCTCAGTGCTTCAATCCGTCGCACTCCGGCGGCCACCGACTGTTCCGTGGCGATCTTGAATACGCCGATTTCGCCGGTACGCCTCACGTGGGTGCCGCCGCAAAGTTCCTTGCTGTAGAAGCCGCGCGGCGAGGCGGGATCCGGAATCGTCACCACGCGCACGTTCTGTTCCGGATAGCGGTCGCCGAAAAACGCCAGCGCGCCCGAAGCCAGGGCATCGTCAAGCGTCGTGACTACGGTAGTCAGTTCCGCGTCGAGCCGAATCTGCTCGTTCACCTGCTGCTCGATGTCCGTCAGCTCGGCGCTATCCACCCCGGCGAAGTGCGAAAAATCAAAACGCAGCCTGTCCGGCGCCACCAGCGACCCGGCCTGCTTGACGTGTGTGCCCAGAATATTGCGCAGCGCAGCATGCATCAGGTGCGTCGCGGTATGGTTGCGTTTATTGCGCTCGCGACGAACGCGATCAGCGAGTACGGCCACACGATCACCAATCTGCAATTCTTCCCTGGCGACAATTCGATGCGCGATCAGCCCCGCTACTGGGTAATATGCACTCTTTACTTCGGCCAACACGCCGGGGCTAGCCCAGGCGGCCTGCTCTCCAATGGATTCGTAGAACGCGCCCATGTCTGCCACTTGGCCGCCCGATTCCGCATAAATCGAGGTCCGGTCGAGGACGACCTCGCCTTCTTCTCCCGGCAATATCTTGGGAACCGAAACTCCTCCCTTGACAATAGCTTCGACCCGGCAATCCCGAGCAACTATACCGAAGTAAAAATCCGGCTCGGTCTTGAATGTGGCCGCAATCTGCGTGAAAACCGGCTTGGCAACCTCCTTGCTCGCGCCCTTCCATGAAGCTTTCGCGCGCGTGCGCTGCTCCTCCATCGCGCGGTCAAAGCTGCTCTCATCCATAGAAATGCCGATATCGCGTGCGGCGTCTCTTATGAAGTCAATAGGGAGACCATAAGTGTCGTATAGGCGAAAGGCTTTCGATCCCGGATAAACAAGAGGCGTGCCCCGCTCTCTCAAGTCGTCCAAAACGAAGCTGCGCTTAATCTCAAAGTGTTCGTTTGATTCAAACTTCATTCGAGACTCTTGAACCGCCTGTTCTATGAGCTCAGAAAAGTCCTTTTCCAACAGTTTCGTGCCGGCTTCGAGCGTGTGCGCGAACCGATTCTCCTCTGCCGCAACCGTTCCCATTATTTGTCCTGCAGTCTCTAGAAGCTCAGGGTAGGCGCCCCCCATCACATTAACGACCGCCGGAACCATTTCGGCCATGAAAGGCCCTGACGCTCCCAACAGGCGACCGTGCCGTATCGCTCGCCGCAATATTTTTCTGAGGATGTACCCCCGTCCATCGTTAGAAGGCATCACTCCATCGGCAAGCAGGAACGTCACCGCACGAGCGTGGTCGGCTATGACCCTAAGGGATGCAGCAACGGGTGAACCGCTAGCTGCTTCAATGAATGTCTTCTTGCCCGTTTGCTTCCCCAGCAAGTTGACCGCATGCTGAATCAACGGAGTAAACAAGTCCGTGTCGTAGTTGGACATTTTGGCGGGATCTTCGAGGTTGAAGATAACGGCGGCCAGCCGCTCCAGTCCTGCGCCAGTATCAATGGAGGGGCGGGGAAGCGGCGTCACCGCGCCCGCCGCGTCACGGTTGAACTGCATGAAGACCAGATTCCAGATTTCAACGTAACGGCCGCAGTCACAGCCGAATTTGCAGTCTGCGTGTACGAGTTTGGACGCCGGGCCCATGTCGTAATGGATTTCGCTGCAAGGTCCGCACGGGCCCGTGTCGCCCATGGCCCAGAAATTCTCCTTGAGCCCAGGCACGGCGATCACTCT
>Ga0210394_10005824_pt1 | contig 13645 bp, 12 predicted proteins | sample IncBWC12MmetaG_FD_160121 | JGI IMG/M metagenome (GOLD analysis project Ga0210394, IMG submission 160121) | Forest soil microbial communities from Barre Woods Harvard Forest LTER site, Petersham, Massachusetts, United States - Inc-BW-C-12-M | ecosystem: Environmental > Terrestrial > Soil >...
AATCGCTGCAGGGCAAACGCATAGCCACCACCTACCCTAACATCCTGGCGCGCTTTCTCGCCGAACGCGGCGTCGCAGCGGAGGTGGTGGTGCTGTCCGGCGCCGTGGAAATAGCGCCGCGGCTAAGGCGCGCCGATTTGATTTGCGACTTGGTCTCGACCGGATCCACGCTTGCGGCCAACCATCTGCGCCAGGCACAGATCGTGCTCGAGAGCCAGGCGGCCCTGATCCGCACACCCGTACCCATCGCAGCGGAGAAGCAGGAATGGACGCGGCGCCTGCTGATGCGCATCGACGGCGTCGAGCAGGTCAAAGGCAGCAAGTACATCATGCTGCATGCGCCCCGCTCCGCTCTTGGGGCGATTGCGAAGCTGTTGCCCGGCAGCGAGGCGCCCACCGTAATTCCCCTGGAAGGATTGGGCGATCGGGTCGCAGTCCATGCGGTGTGCCGCGAAAACGTGTTCTGGGAGACTCTGGAGCAGCTGAAGGCCGCCGGCGCAAGTTCGGTGTTGGTGCTGCCGGTCGAGAAAATGCTGGCCTGACGCGAGTCTGTTCAACATGCGCATCCTCGATTGGAACTCCTTGTCCGCCGCCGCCCGATTGAAAGCCGTGAGGCGCCCGGCGCAGCGGCACGCCGCGCGCACCGCCGCAACCGCGCGCCGCATCATCGCGCGGGTGCGCCGCGAAGGCGACGCCGCGCTGCTCGCGCTCACGGAACAATATGATGGCGCACGGCTGCGCGGACTGCGGGTGACGCCGCAGGAATTCGAATTCGCGCATCAAGCACTCGAGCCCAAGCACCATGCCGCCATCGATCGAGCGATGCAGACCATCCATCGATTCCATGCCGCGCAGATGCCGGCGCCCCTGAGGGTGGAAACCGCGCCCGGGGTCGTCTGCGAACGAATCAGCGTGCCGATTGGCGCGGTTGGTCTTTACGTCCCGGCCGGCTCCGCGCCGCTACCCTCCACCGCCCTCATGCTGGCGGTGCCGGCGGCGATCGCGGGCTGCCCGGTGCGCGTGATGTGCACGGCGCCGAACCGCAATGGCGCGGCGGATTCCGCCGTTTTGGTCGCGGCACGCAGAGCCGGCATCGAGCAGGTCTTCAAAGTAGGCGGCGCGCAAGCGATCGCGGCCATGGCCTATGGCACGGCCAGCATCCCGAAGTGCGACAAGATTTTTGGGCCCGGCAATGCCTGGGTCACCGCGGCAAAAATTCTGGTGGCCCAGGATGCCGCAGGCGCCGCGGCGGATTTGCCCGCCGGAGTCACCGAAGTCATGGTGATCGCCGATGATTCGGCGCGCGCCGACTTCGTCGCGGCTGATCTTTTGGCACAGGCCGAACATAGTCCCGATGCGCAGGCGCTGCTCGTCACTCCCAGCGGCGCGCTTGCCAAGGCCGTGAGGCGCGAATTGCGAAGCCAGAGCGCCCAGCTGTCGCGTGCCGTGGTTTTGGCGCAGTCCCTACGGGCGGTGCGGCTGCTGGTGGTCGACACTCTGGAAACGGCATTCCAGATCGCCAACCAGTACGCGCCGGAACATCTGTTGCTGGAAATTCGTGAGCCCCGCGCGTGGCTTGCGCAGGTCAGTGCGGCGGGCGCCGTGTTTTTGGGACACTGGTCGCCGGAATCCATGGGAGATTATTGCAGCGGACCCAATCACACCCTGCCCACCTATGGCTATGCGCGATCCTACAGCGGCTTGTCCCTCGAAGATTTTCAGAAGCGCATCAGCGTGCAGGAGCTCTCGCCAGGAGGGCTGCGCGGCTTGGGTGAGACGGCGCAGGTCCTGGCGGGTCTCGAGGGCTTGGACGCGCATGCGGCAGCGGTGAGCATTCGCTTGGCGGCGCTGGCGGCGGCATCCTGATGAACGCCGTGATCTCATTGGCGCGCTCCGAGATCGTCGCGCTCAGGCCTTATGCGCATGCCGCGTGGCTGCCCACGCACACGCGTATGCACGCCAATGAGGCGCCGTGGAGACCCAGCGGCGATGACACCCGCGCCGGCTTGAACCGCTATCCGGAACCGCAGCCGCAGGCGCTGCTCGAGCGCTTAGGCCAGCTGTACGGAGTCAGCGTGGAGCGGGTGCTTGCGACGCGCGGCGCCGACGAAGCAATTGACGTGCTGGCCCGCGTATTCCTGCGCGCCGGAGCCGACTCAATTCTGCAGTGCGCGCCGACCTTCGGCATGTACGAAGTTGCCGCGCGCATTCAGGGAGCCGCCGTGGTCGAGCTTCCCTTGAACCGCGACCAGGGTTGGAGCATCGATCCCGAGCGGTTGCTGGCGGCCTGGCGGCCCGGTATCAAACTGGTGTATCTGTGTTCGCCCAACAATCCCACCGCCAACCTTCTGGGAACTGCGGCGCTCGAGCAGATCTGCACGGCGCTTGACGGCAAAGCCATCGTTGTCATCGACGAGGCGTATATCGAATGGTCGCGCTCGGCGAGCCTGACGCGGTGGCTGGATCGCTTTCAGACGCTTGCTATCCTACGGACCATGTCAAAGGCGCATGCAATGGCGGGGGCTCGACTGGGTGCGCTGCTGGCGGCTCCGGAATTGATTCAATTGGCAAAGCGCGTGATACCGCCCTACTGCCTCGCGCAGCCAAGCGTGGAGGCGGCGCTGCACGCCCTCGAGCCGCCACAGCTCGCGGCTTCGCAGGCACGCCTCGATGCCTTGTTGACGGAGCGAGAGTATTTGCGCCAGGGGCTCACCTCATCGCCGCTGGTCGATAAAGTCTGGCCGAGTGACAGCAACTTTCTATTGGTCGATTGCCGCGACGCGGACCGATTCATGAGCAACAGCATGGCCGGCGGGCTGATCGTTCGTGACCTGCGCACCCATCCCGCCCTACCCCGCTCGCTGCGCATCAGCGTCGGCACCCGGGCGCAAAACGATGCACTGTTGCATTGCGTGGGGTTGCCGTGAGCGGTCGGCCCATCGTATTCCTGGATCGCGACGGCACCTTGAACGAGGAGACGGCGGACGAGCAGGTGGACAGCCTGGCCAAAGTCCGCCTCATGCCGGGCGTCATAGCGGCGCTGCTCGATTTGCAGCGCGCCGGATTCAGCTTCGTCATAGTCAGCAATCAAGATGGACTGGGTACGCCCAGCCTGCCGCGCGAGCCGTTCGAGCAGACGCATCGCTTCATCATGGAGCTGTTCAAGTCGCAGGGAATCGAATTCGAGCAAGTGTTCTTCTGCCCGCACTTCAAGCATGAAGGATGTAGCTGCCGCAAACCGCACGTCGGCATGGTGCGGGAATATCTCGCCGCCAATGAGATCGACAAGCAACGCAGCTTCATGGTCGGCGACCGCGACACGGACCTTGAATTCGCGGCGAATCTCAAGATTCAGGGTCTGCGCATCCGCTTGCACGGCGACGCGCACGAAACCTGGCCGGGCATCGCCGCACGCATCTTGGGGGAAGCGCGGCGCGCTCATATTCATCGCAAGACCAAGGAAACCGACGTCACGGTCGACGTCGATTTGTCGCAAGCGGGTCCATGCAACATCGCCACCGGCTTGGGATTCTTCGATCACATGCTGGAGCAGATCGCCAAGCACGGCGGCTTTTCTCTGCAGCTCGCCTGCACGGGCGATTTGCGCATCGACGAGCATCATACGATCGAGGATTGCGCGCTGGCGCTCGGCGCCGCGCTGCGCGAGGCGCTGGGCGACAAACGCGGCATTGCACGCTTTGGATTCTTGCTGGCCATGGATGAAGCCGAGGCGCAGATCGCGCTCGACTTGAGCGGCCGAGCGTTTTTCGTCTGGGAAGGCAGGTTCAATCGCGAGCGTGTCGGCGATGTGCCCACCGAACTGGTGCCGCACTTCTTCAGGTCGCTGGCCGAAGCCCTGGGCGCAGCGCTGCACATCAGTGTGCGCGGCGAGAACTCGCACCATATGATCGAGTCCTGCTTCAAGGGCGTCGGCCGCAGCCTGCGCCAGGCCATCCGGCTCGAGGGCCGGGATCTGCCGAGCACCAAAGGTGCCCTGTAACGCGAATATATGAGTGCCGCGCGCAACCAGCTTCGAGAAGTCGTGATCATCGCCAGCGGCGGCGCCAACACCGCCTCGCTGCAATTTGCCCTGGAGCGGCTCGGCGCTTCCTCGGTGGTTGCCGCCGATGCGGAAAAAATTCGCTCAGCCAGCCACGTCATTCTCCCCGGAGTGGGCGCCGCAGCGGACGCGATGTCGCGACTGCGTCGGCAGGAACTGAACGCCGTGATTCCCTCGCTGCAGCAGCCCGTGCTCGGGGTCTGCCTTGGCATGCAACTGCTGTATGAAGCATCGGAAGAAGGCTGCACGAATTGTCTCGGGATAATTCCGGGTCGCGCTTCGCGCTTCGCGCCGCGGGCCGACCGGCCGGTACCGCACATGGGGTGGAACACTTTAGGCATAGAGCGGCCGTGCCCCCTGCTCGAGGGCATACGCCCGGGCGATTACGCGTACTTCGTGCACAGCTATTCACTGACCTTGAGTTCCGCCACGATAGCGAGTTCGAATTACGGCGATCCCTTCAGCGCCTGCGTGCAATGGCGCAATTTTTACGGCGCGCAATTTCATCCGGAGCGCTCAGCCAAGGTCGGTGCGCGCCTGCTGGAAAACTTCCTGAGGCTTTGAGTGACGCGCCCTGCAAGCCTGGCGCCGCAACCATGCGTCTGATTCCCGCCATCGATTTGAAAGCCGGCCGCTGCGTGCGTTTGCGGCAGGGCGATTTCGCCAGCGAAACGCGCTACCCGGCGGATCCGGAAGATCTGCTTGCGAAATATAAAGAACTGGGCGCCGACTGGCTGCACGTTGTCGATCTCGACGGCGCTCGCCACGGACAACTCGAAAATCGGACAATCATCATGCGGCTGGCTGCGCAGCGGGGCGTCAAGCTGCAAGTCGGAGGCGGTTTGCGCAACGCCGCCTCGCTTGAGCTGATGCTGGATGCCGGCGTCGCGCGCGTGGTGGTCGGCAGCGCCGCTCTCTCCCAGGTCGAGCAGGTGCAAGCCTGGCTGAAGCATTTCGGCGCAGAGCGACTGGCGCTGGCCTTCGATGTGCGCATCGATGCGGCAGGCGTGCCGCGGGTCACGACCCATGGATGGCAGAAGCAGTCGGCAGCGACCCTGTGGAGCGCCGTGGACAACTACGCCGCGGCGGATTTGAGGCATGTGCTGTGTACCGACGTGGCTCGCGACGGGGCGCTTTCCGGACCCAATGTCGCGTTGTACGAGGAAGCGGCGCGGCGTCATCCGCAAATCGAATGGCAGGCCTCCGGAGGCATTCGCAATGTGCGCGATTTGCACGACCTGGCGGGCGCGGGCGCCACCGCCGCCGTCAGCGGTAAGGCATTGCTCGAAGAGCTCATTTCGCCCGAGGAGCTGCAGCCATTCTTGCCAAACGCATAATCCCCTGTCTCGACGTGCGGGATGGACAGGTCGTCAAGGGCGTTCGTTTCAAGGATCACCGCGTCGTCGGCGACATTCTGGAGCTGGCCGCCCGCTATCGGGATGCCGGCGCGGATGAGCTCGTGTTTTATGATATTTCCGCGAGCCCGCAAGGCCGCGGCGTGGATCGCTCCTGGGTCGCGCGCGTCGCGCGCACGCTGGACATTCCGTTTTGTGTGGCGGGCGGAATCCGCAGCGTGGCACAGGCCGAGGAGGTGCTGGCGGCGGGCGCGGAGAAAATTTCCGTCAATTCGCCAGCCCTCGAGAATCCCGACCTCATCAATGCATTGAGCGAGAGATTCGGCGCGCAGTGCGTGGTCATCGGTATCGACAGCCAGACTTTCGGCGCGGACTATCGGGCGCAACAATTCGCCGGCGACATCAAGCGCTGCCGCGACACGGGGCGCAGAACCCTCGAATGGGTGGCCGAAGTGCAGCAACGCGGGGCCGGTGAAATCGTGCTCAATTGCATGTCCAGCGACGGCGTGCGCGCGGGCTTCGACATCGAGCAACTGCGCGCGGTGCGCAGCATCTGTCAGGTGCCCTTGGTGGCCTCGGGAGGCGCCGGCGCGGCACAGCATTTTGCGAAAGTATTTCAAGCGGCGAACGTCGACGCGGCGCTCGCCGCCGGCGTATTTCACTCCGGCGAGATTGCGATTCCTGAACTTAAGCGCCAATTGCGCGCGCAAGGCATTGAGGTGCGACCATGAGTGCGACGATGACAATGCCGGACCTGGATTGGGATAAATTGAATGGCCTGGCGCCGGCCATTGTGCAGGATGCCGGCAACGGCGCCGTTCTCATGATGGGCTATATGAACCGCGAGGCGCTGGCGGCGACAATAGCCACCGGCCGCGTCACATTCTGGAGCCGCAGCAGGGGCCGCTTGTGGACCAAGGGGGAGACTTCCGCGCGCTTCCTCGATGTCCGCAGCGTAGCCGCCGATTGCGACCGCGACACTCTATTGATATTGGCTGAGCCGCGAGGACCCGCCTGTCATCTCGGCACCGCTACTTGTTGGGGAGAGAGCGCGCCGCAGCCGGACGCGCAGCGCCTGGCGTTTTTGAGCACCCTCGAGAACATCATCGCGCAGCGCATCGCCAGCCGGCCAGAGGACAGCTACACCGCGAAGCTACTCGAGGGCGGCGTTCGGCGAATTGCGCAAAAAGTCGGTGAAGAAGGACTGGAACTCGCGTTGGCCGCGGTGGCGCAGTCCGATGAGGAGATCATCGGCGAGGCCGCCGATCTCATGTATCACAGCCTGCTGTTGCTCAAGGTAAAGGGCCTGTCGCTCGCGCAGATCGTCACGGAACTGGCGGCCCGCCATGCGCAACGCGAGCCGCGTTAGGGAGGAACCTCGCCGGCCGACTTAGGCGCCGCGCGGTAATTGCGCCGCAACGCGTAGAAACCTATCAGCAACCAGGCCACGTTCAGCGCCACCGACGGCCAAGCGTTGTTCCAGGCGCAATTGATGATGAATCCGGCCGCGCCTGCGATGTTCATCGCCTGGTAAATGTGAGAACGCGCTTGGATCCTGCCGAACGACAACAAACCGTAGGCGCTCAAAATGAGCAGCGCGGCAGTCCAGCCGGCCACGTCGATGAATGTCTTTAACGTCATGATGTTTTGCCGTCTCTATGGCCGTTGCAGGGATGCAGTTGCGGCGGCCAGCGGCAATCGCAACCTGAGTTCTCTGCGCACCAGCCAAAAACTGAAGATCGCCTGCAAGGTGACGCTGCAGACCGACACATACCACAGCTGCACCATCTGAAAATGTGGCGTTGATGCCAGCCACAGCGACGGCACGACGAAAGTGAGCACGCGGCTTGCCGAACTCAGCACCGCAGGAATGGTATTGCCGAGCCCTTGAAATACGGACGAGCAGGTGAACACGAAACCGGTTGCAATAAAATTCCAGGAAATGATCCGCAGATACTCGGCGCCGACCGCCACCGCCCGTGCGTCCTTGGTGAACGCGCCGACCACCCAGTCCGATCCCCACTGACAAAAAAAAGTCAGGCACACCATGATGCAGCTGCCGATCAATACGCCGAGGCCAAAGGTTTCACGCACCCGCCGGTATTTGCCGGCCGCATAGTTCTGTCCCACTATGGGGGCCGTGGCAAAGGCCACCGCCATTGCGGGCAGGAACATGCTTTGCATCATGCGCGTGCCGATTCCAAATCCGGCCTGCGCATCCTCGCCGAAGGGGCGGATGATCCAGTAGATCACCGCCATGATGACGAACATGAGTACAAACTCTCCGCCCGCGGGCAAACCGATGCGCAGCAGCCTGCGCCAAGTCGCGAACTGCGGGCGCCACAGCTTGGCATTGAATCCAACGTACTTTTCGAGGCGGTGAAAATACAGTCCGAGCATCACCGTGCCCACCGCCAGCGACAGCGAACTAGCAAGACCCGCGCCGGCGACACCCAGCGGGTAGCCGGTGCCCCAGCCGGCAATCAACACCGGCGCCAATACTGCATTCAAAATCACGGTCAGCACTTGCACGAACATGGTCGGCTGAACGATGCCCGTACCGCGCAGCGCCGATCCCATCGCAACCACCGCGAATTGCAGTCCGAGAGCCGGCAGGTACCAGTGCAGATAGCTGATTCCAGAGGCCACCGTGGCGCGATCGGATCCCAGGGCGCCCATGTAATACGGAGTCACCGTATAGCCCAGCAGCAGCGCCAGCAATCCCACGCTGGCTGACATCACCAAACTTTGATTGAACACCAAGGTGGCGTCCGTTTGGTCCTTGCGGCCTGCCGCGTGCGAAATCAGCGTGACGGTGCCGACTCCGAGAACTTGGGTAACCGCCATGACGATCATCGTGACGTTGCCCGCCGCGCTGACGCCTGCGAGCGCGGCGGCTCCCAATCCGCCGACGAAGTACAAATCGATCAGAAAATACAGAGTCTGAAAGATCATGCCCGCGGCGATCGGCAACGCCATGTACAAAATGTTTTTGGCGATCGAACTGTGGGTCAAATCCTTCACTAGATTCTTCCCCTGGATATCAGGCGCCGGTTAAGGATATTCACGGGCATGCCTCATTGTGCCATAGTGCAAGTGCGACGCTGCGACCACAAAACCAATGAGGATTCCCGCGAGGTGACCATACTACCGAGTTTCGACATGTTGCTTTTCGGCGGAACGGGCGACCTCGTGACGCGCAAACTGCTGCCCGCGCTGTACCGGCGCTTCGCGGCGGGCCAGGTATCCGCCGAGTCGCGCATCTTCGGGGTCGCTCGATCGGCGTTGTCGCGCGAGGCATACACGGCACAGGCTGCAAAAGCATGCCGCGAGTTTCTGGACAAGGAATTTGACGCCAAGCGGTGGCAAGATTTCAGCGCGCTGCTCGACTACATCAAACTCGATGCAGGTGCGGAACAGGATTATGCCGCGCTGCCGGCGGTGTTCAAGAACCGCGACGCCATCATTCGCGTGTTCTTTTTTTCGACGGCATCAAATCTGTTCTCGGTGATCTGCCAAAATTTGGCGAAAGCCAACGTAGTAACACCGCTGTCGCGCGTGGTGCTGGAAAAGCCCTTGGGTCATGACTCGGCATCGGCGGATCTGATCAACATCCAGGTCGGCGCGGTGTTTGCCGAGAAACAGATCTACCGCATCGATCATTATCTCGGCAAGGAAACGGTGCAGAATCTCATGGCGCTGCGGTTCGGCAATGCGCTGTTCGAACCGCTGTGGCGCCGCGGCATGATCAAGCACGTGCAGATCACCGTCGCTGAAGAACTCGGTGTGGAGCGGCGCGGGAATTTCTACGACAAGACCGGCGCGCTGCGCGACATGGTGCAGAATCATCTGTTGCAGCTGCTGTGCATCATGGCCATGGAGCCGCCGGCCAGCAGCGATCCGGATGCGGTGCGCGACGAGAAGCTGAAAGTACTGCGGGCGCTGCGACCGCTGCGCGACCGCGATGTGCTCGCCAAATCGGTGCGCGGCCAATACAAGGCCGGTGCGGTGCGGGGAGTTCCCGTGCCGGGGTACCGGGAGGAGGCCGATATCGCACCCGACAGCAGCACCGAAACCTTCGTGGCGCTCAAGGTCGACATTGATACCTGGCGGTGGGCGGGTGTACCTTTTTATTTGCGCACCGGCAAGCGGCTGCAGGACCGGGTGACGGAACTGGTGGTGACCTTCGACGAGGTGCCGCTCCCGATCTTCGAGATGCCGAACACCACCGATACGGCCAATGAACTGGTTATTCGACTGCAGCCGGACGAAAGCATCACGATGACCATTTTGGCGAAGAATCCGGGCGAAGGCATGCGTCTGAAGCCCGTCAGTCTCGCGCTCGACCTGGGCGAAACCTTCAAAACCCGCAGCCTCGACGCCTACGAGCGCTTGCTGATGGACACGGTGAAGGGAAATCTGACCTTATTCATGCGCCGGGACGAACTCGACGCCGCTTGGGCTTGGATAGATCCGATCCGCGCCGGCTGGGAACAATACGACGAAGGACCGAAAATCTACATGGCGGGCAGCTGGGGTCCCGCCGCTTCCAGCGCCATGATCGGTCGCGACGGATTTGCGTGGCACGATGAGCTCTGAACCCGCCGCGACGAAATTCGATAGCAGCGACGCGCTGGCCGGCGCGCTTGCGGCGCAGATTGCAGCCAGCCTCGCGGCCGCTGTCGCCGCTCGCGGACTTGCCAGTCTGGTGGTGTCCGGCGGGAAATCGCCGCTTAAGTTATTCGAGTTGTTGCGCGAGGAAAAGCTCGACTGGAGCCGCGTCTGCATCGCGCTTGCGGACGAACGCTGGGTGGATACAAACGACCCGGACAGCAACGAGAAGCTGGTTCGCGATCATCTGCTGCGCGGCCCGGCCGCGGCCGCAAGCTTTCACGGCCTGAAGAACGGCGCACCCACTCCCGACATGGGCGCCGTGTCGGCATGGGAGACATTTGCGCGAGTCCCAAGGCCCTTTGATGCCGTGGTACTCGGCATGGGCGACGATGGTCATACCGCGTCGTTGTTTCCCGGTTCGCCGAATCTGCCCCGGGCATTGAATCCGGCCGCCGTGGCCGGCTGCGTGGGAATGTGGGCGCCGGTGGCGCCGCAGCCTCGCTTGAGCCTGAACTTGAGCGCACTCCTGGATTCGCGCCGCGTCGCGCTGCTCATCAGCGGTGCGGGAAAATGGCGCACCTTTCTCGCCGCCAGTGCGCCCGGCCCGGTCGAGGATATGCCGGTGCGGGCGGTGTTGCGCCAAACCCGCACGCCGCTGCAGGTGATGTGGGCGCCGTGAAGCCCGATCTGCAGCTGGATGACGATCGCACGGCATTGACCAAGGATGCTCTGAAAAGCGCCCTGCTCGATGATTTGTTCTACATGCAGGGAAAGTTTTCGACGCTGGCAACCATCAATGATTACTACATGGCGCTGGCGTATGCGGTGCGCGACCGCATGCTGCAGCGCTGGATCAGCACCGCGTCCGCCTACACCCATAATGCCTCGCGCACGGTGGCGTATCTATCGGCCGAGTTTTTGATGGGGCCGCACCTGGGCAACAATCTCGTCAATCTCGACATTCTGGAGCGGGTTAGGGCATGCGTGGGCGAACTCGGGTTGAATTTCGATGAGTTGCTGCAGCAAGAGAAGGAACCGGGCCTGGGCAACGGCGGACTTGGCCGGCTGGCCGCCTGCTTCATCGATTCCCTGGCGACGCTGGAGGTGCCGTCCGTCGGCTACGGCATACGCTACGAATTCGGGATCTTCCATCAGGAGATCATCGACGGCTGGCAGGTTGAGAAGACCGACAAGTGGCTGAGCTTCGGCAATCCCTGGGAATTGCCCCGGCCGGAGTGGTCGGTCGAGGTGAAATTCGGCGGCAGTGCCGAACCCTACGTCGATGAGCAGAATCGCCTGAGAGTGCGCTGGGTGCCGCACAAAACCGTCATTGGCGTGCCTTACGACACGCCGATTCTCGGCTACAAGACCCATACCGCGAATACGCTGCGGCTGTGGCGCTCGGAGGCGCCGGAATCATTTGACTTCGCGATTTTCAATAGCGGCGATTACTACGGCGCGGTCAATCAGAAAGTCGAATCCGAGAATTTGAGCAAGGTGCTGTATCCCAATGATGAACAGGCGCGCGGCAAGGAACTACGCCTGGAGCAGCAATATTTCTTTGTCTCCTGCTCCTTGCAGGACATGATGCGAATCCTGCGCACGCAAAAGCTGACGGTGCAGCAGTTTCACCTAAAATTTGCGGTGCAGTTGAACGACACGCACCCGGCGGTCGCGATTGCCGAATTGATGCGCCTGCTCATCGATGAGGCGCTGCTGTCCTGGGCGGATGCCTGGAGCATCACGCGCCAGACCTTCGGTTATACCAATCATACTTTGCTGCCGGAGGCCTTGGAGCGCTGGCCGGTCGAGGTGTTCGGCCGCGTGCTGCCGCGGCTCCTGCAGATCATCTACGAGATCAACGCGCACTTCCTCGACGAGGTGCGGATTCGCTATTTCGGCGATGAAGCGCGCATCGCGCGCATGTCGATCATCGACGAAACCGGCGAGCGCTACGTGCGCATGGCGCACCTCGCGTGTATCGGCAGCCATGCCATAAACGGGGTCGCCGCCCTGCACTCGCAGCTCCTGAAGAGCGATGTACTCAAGGACTTCTATGAAATGTGGCCGCAGAAGTTCAGCAATAAAACCAACGGCGTGACGCCGCGGCGCTGGATGGTACTGTCCAACCCGAGCCTGGCGGATCTCATTTCAGAACACATCGGCAATGGCTGGGTCAAGGATCTTACGCAATTGAAGGCGCTCGAACCGCTGGCCGAGAACGCGGAGTTTCGCGCCCGCTGGCGGGCCATCAAGCTTTCCAACAAGCAAAAACTGGCGGCGCGCGCTTTGCTGCGCACCGGCATCACGGTCGATCCGAGTGCCATCTTCGATGTTTTGGTGAAACGCATTCACGAGTACAAGCGCCAACACCTGAAGGTGCTGCACATCGTTTCGCTGTATCACGCCATCAAGTCCAATCCGTCGCTCGAGATTCAACCGCGCGCCTTCATTTTCGGCGGCAAGGCGGCGCCCGGCTATCATCTGGCCAAGCTCATGATCAAATTGATCACGGCGGTCGGCGATGTGGTGAACCGCGACCCGGATGTACGCGATCGCCTGAAGGTGGTGTTTCTGCCCAATTTCGGCGTGAAGAACGGCCAGCGCATCTACCCCGCGGCGGATTTGTCCGAACAGATATCGATGGCGGGCATGGAGGCATCAGGCACCGGCAACATGAAATTCTGCATGAACGGCGCCCTGACCATCGGCACCCTGGACGGCGCCAACATCGAGATCCGCGAGGAAGTCGGCGCCGAGAACTTCTTCCTGTTCGGATTGAGCACGCCGGAAGTCTATGCGCTGAAAGCCAAGGGCTATCGGCCGATGGACTACTATGAGGGCAATCAAGGGCTGCGCGACGTCATCGACCTGATCCGCAGCGGCTTCTTCTCGCGCGGTGATCCCGAACTGTTTCGGCCGCTCATCGACGGTCTTCTCTACCAGGACCCGTACCTGCTGCTGGCGGACTTTCAATCCTATATTGATTGCCAGACCAAGGTTGCCGCGGCCTACCGTGACAGCGAACGCTGGACGAGAATGTCGATCCTCAACACCGCGCGCAGCGGTAAATTTTCATCGGATCGCACCATTCGCGAATACTGCGAGGAGATCTGGCACGTCAAATCCGTGCCGATTCATCTGCTCACACACGCGGAAGCAGGAAACGCATAGTGCGCCGCAGCGGTTCTGCCGCGCCCCACAGCAGCTGATCGCCCACGGTGAATGCAGACAGGTATTCGCCGCCCATGGAAAGTTTGCGCAGTCGGCCGATGGGAACCCTTAAGCCGCCGCTGACGGCCGCGGGCGATAAAGCGGCAATCGTGGCTGGCTTTTGGTTGGGAACGATGCGCACCCATGGGTTGCCGCCGGCGATCAGCGCCTCGATTTCGGGCAGCGGCAAATCCTTGGTCAGCTTGATGGTGAGCGCCTGAGAATGGCAGCGCATGGCGCTCACGCGCACGCAGATGCCCTCGATCGGAACCGGGTGGGCTTCCAGCCCCAAGATCTTATTGGCTTCGGCGGCCGCCTTCCATTCCTCGCGGCTCTGGCCGTTGCCCAAATCCTTGTCGATCCACGGAATCAGGCTGCCGGCGAGCGGCACCTCGAAGTTGCC
>Ga0210394_10005825_pt1 | contig 13643 bp, 10 predicted proteins | sample IncBWC12MmetaG_FD_160121 | JGI IMG/M metagenome (GOLD analysis project Ga0210394, IMG submission 160121) | Forest soil microbial communities from Barre Woods Harvard Forest LTER site, Petersham, Massachusetts, United States - Inc-BW-C-12-M | ecosystem: Environmental > Terrestrial > Soil >...
TCCTGGATCATGGCCGGCAACGCGGCGTCGAGGGCCAGCGTGACGGCGGCGCGAACTCGTTCGGGATCGATGGCAGGACTGGGAGGTTCGATCGGCTTAGGAGGTTCTGGTTGAGGTGCGGGAGCGGCGGCTATCTCTCCGGCGAACAGGCCGCGGGCTAGCTGTGCTTCCTTCACCAGCGGCTCGATGGTGCTGACAACTTTGGAAGCTTCGAAGGGCTTCTTGAGGATGCCGTCGCAGCCGGCGCGCTTGGCTTCGTCTTCATCGAACGGCTCCAGCAGGCCGGCGGTGAGCACTACGCGAACGTGTTTGAAACGCGGCTCGCTTTTCACGTGGCGGCACAGCTCGAAACCCGATTTTCCGGGCAGAAAAACGTCGGCGAGGATCAAATCAGGATCGACGTCAGCCAGGCGGAGCATGGCGGCGTTCCCGTCGGTGAGGCTGACCACTTCGAAGCCCTCTTCACGCAGGATTCGTTCCCCCATGCGCTGCGCGTGGGGGCTGTCGTCAGCCAGAAGAATTCGGCTCATCGAATTTAATTCGATCAGCTCAGTTCGATGCAGGAGTGGCCGGGGCCGCAGCCGGCGCTGCAGCAGCCGGCTGGTCCGTAGTAGTGGGGGCCGCTGGCTGCTTCTTATTTTTCTTTTTCTTCTTTGCGTTCGGGTCAGCCTTTGCGTCAGCAGCGGTCTGCGCGGTTTGTTGTTGGGAAGCATCGGCGGCGGCCGGAGTAGCCGTAGTGCCGGAAGCGGCCGGCGGATTCGCACGAGCGTCAGGTTTGGTATCGAGCGCGGTCGAATTTCCGACCGTAGTTGCGGTCACGTCCCCGTTGAATCCACCAGTTCCGGCGCCAGGAGCTTGCGGCACCAAGGGCGGAACCGACGGCCGCATGGTGTTCATGGCAGGGTCGCCCGAACGCGCGGCGGTGCTCATGTCGGGTCCACGCCTGAGCCATAGCGTATCGCGTGCGATAATGCCGGGTTTTACCTTGTGGTCCTTCTCGTACTCCATGCGCGCCACGGCGCCTTTGTCGGCCTCGGGAACTGGCAGTTCGAGTTCCTTCAGCCTTTTGGTAGCTTCGTCCGCATAGTCACTGAGAGGGTAGTCGCGGACGATCTTGGCGTAGGCATCGCCCTCCTGCTTGCGGAAGCGGGTTCCGAGGCGTCCATAGGCTTGGCCCATTTGCCACAGCGCGAGATCCGACTTGCTATACAGAGGATACTGATCGACGACGTGGCTGAGACGGTTGGCAGCCGCGGAATTATCGCCGCGCTTGTAATAGAAATTGCCCACCAGGTACTCGCCTTCGGCGATGGCCTCCTGAATATTGCGCAGCAGCTGTTTGGTTTCGTCGACGTACTTGCTGTTGGGAAACTGAGTAATCAGCGTGCGGCATTCGTCTTCGGCGCGTATAGCCTGAGTTTGGTCGCGATCCGCCTTGTCCATTTGCTTGTAGTGAATCTGGCAGATCTTCTGCTGCGACTCGGCGGCCTCTTCCATGGTGGGATAGAAGAGGATGAAGTCCTTGTACTCGGCTTCGGCCTGAGCCAGACCGGCGGCGCCGCCTTCGCGAAACCAACTGTCGGCGATGGCGAGCTTGGCTTTGGCGAGGAACTCGCTCTGATCGTAGGTATTGATCAGAGTGTTGAGAGTGATGCGCGCGATTTCGTAACGGCCATGTTCGATGTCGCCGATGGAACGATCAAACAAAACCTTGTCCGGCTGTTTGGTGTCCTTGGTGATCGGGTCGTCATATTTCTTGGCGCGAAAACCGCAGGAGGTCAAAAGCCCCGCCAGCATCATCGCCACCAGAAAATGTCTTGCTGTATCAAACCTTGTTGCCATATCCAACCTTATAGATTAAACCTTTAGAAGCACGGCCTCGCGGGCCGCGCGCTGCAATTCGATAAACGCCTGGCCGGGATCGGGGGTGTGAAAAATCGACGACCCTGCTACCAGCCAGTCACACCCGGCGCGAGTGATCTCGCTGGCGTTTTCCGTCGATACCCCGCCATCGATCTCGATGGCAAAATCTAAGCCTAACTCTTTTCGACGCCACGCGAGCGCCTGGATTTTCTTGAGAGCGTTGGGGATGAAAGCCTGGCCTCCAAATCCAGGATTAACACTCATGATCAGCACGTGGTCCACCAGATCCAGCACCTCGCTCAGCATGGCGATCGGCGTGGCCGGATTCAGGACGACGCCGGGACGTCCCCCCTCGGAACGGATTAGGCGGAGCGTGCGATCCAGATGGGTGCAGGCCTCCAGGTGGACGAGCACATAGTCGGCGCCGGCGCGGATGAACTCGGGCGCGTATTTGTCGGGGTCCGAAATCATCAAGTGAACGTCGAGTTTGAGGCGGGTAGCTTTGCGGATTGACTCGACTACCGGGATTCCGATGCTGATGTTGGGGACGAAGTGCCCGTCCATGACGTCGACGTGGAGGAACGAGGCTCCGGCGCGCTCGACCTTGGCGATTTCTTCACCCAGGCGCGCAAAATCAGCCGATAGGATGGAGGGTAGGACTTCGATCATGCTGGAACTTACCCGATCTTAGCACGCGGGAACGGTCAGCTTGGGTGGGAGCCGTGGTTTGAAACTCGTGCGATCAAATCGTCTATTCTCGATAGGAACAGCTTCAGGATGGGCGATCGATTCGCTTTGTTATACCCGACCACCAGATCGATAACTGGCACCTCCCCGGCCAAAGGGCGGCTGGTGACCGACCAGGGGAGAAAATTCCGCGCGTAGGCGGGCAACAGAGCAACGCTCCTGGTGGAAGCGACCAGGGACATTGCCATGGCAAGATTATCCGCCTCATGCTGGGGCTTGGTGTCGATTCCCGAGCGCTTCAGATAGTCCTCGATGACGGCCTGCAAGACTGGCGCGGTATTCGACACGCTGAGGAGCGTCTCTCCCGCAATGTCATTGGGATGGATGGCTTCTCGAGTGGCCAGGCCATGGTCGCTCGGCAGGACGACGACGAGCGGTTCCCGGGTGACAACTTTATAGATCAAGTCTGGCGCCTTCGGCTCGGGCCGCAGAAAAGCCGCATCGAGTTTGCCCCTCATCAAAGCATCCGCGAGGTCGGGGGAATACTGGCTCGAGACTGTGACCTCGATGTTGGGCAGCTCGTCGCGAAGAACGCGCATCACCTCCGGCAGCCAGTCGATTTCCTGGCCAGTCAAAAACCCGATGGCGAAAGTCGGCTTGCTGGGTTTGGCAGCCCGCCGCGCCGCTTCGCCGGCAGCCTCCACTTGAATCAGCGCCAGCCGCGCGTGATCGAGAAACGCTTTTCCCGCCGCGGTGAGTGCGATGCCGCGGGCGTTGCGAGTCATCAGTTGGGCGCCAACCTCATCCTCCAGGTCGCGGATTTGACGGCTGAGAGAGGGCTGCGCTGTGTGTAGACTTTTTTCGGCAGCCACGCTCAGGCTCCCGGCCTCTGCAACGGCAATGAAATAACGAAGATGCCGTAGCTCCATTCAGCATCCATGCCTGCCGGGCATGGCCTCCTTCTTACAAAGTATTTGTAAACAAGCCAATTGCATTATAAATTCTGAGGTGTGATCTGATTCTCGAAGTATACATAACCTCGCAACAGCGGCAATCCATCCATGTTTGCCACCGCTGCATCAAAGACAAGGAGAACATAATGTCCAAGAAACTAGAAGATAAGATAGCTCTCATTACGGGCGGCAGTGCCGGCATCGGTCTCGCGACGGCAAAGCAGTTCGTTGAAGAAGGCGCCTACGTCTACATCACCGGTCGTCGCCAGGCAGAGCTCAATGCCGCGGTGGCGTCGATCGGTTCTAACATAACAGGGATACAGGGCGACGTCGCCAAGCTTGCGGATCTGGACCGGATTTACGCACAGATCAAGAAAGAAAAGGGACGCATCGACATCGTCTTCGCCAACGCGGGCCTCGGCGATCTTGTTCCTCTGGGCTCCATCACCGAAGAGCATTTCGACACCACCTTCAACGTCAATGTGAAGGGCGTCGTATTCACTGTGCAGAAGGCTCTTCCGCTTATGCCCGACGGCGGATCCATCATCTTGAACGCCTCCATCGTCGACATTAAGGGCTTCCCTGCTTTCAGCATCTACTCTGCTACGAAAGCTGCTGTCCGCTCCTTCGCTCGCACCTGGACCACGGACCTCAAGGACCGGCGAATTCGTGTCAACGTCGTCAGTCCGGGCCCGGTGGATACCCCGCTCCTCAATGGGACCTTCTCCAACCCGAACGACAGGCAGGCGCTCGCTTCGACTGTTGTGATGGGCCGCCTCGGCCGCCCGGAAGAACTCGCGAAACCCGTCGTGTTCCTGGCTTCAGACGATGCTAGCTTCATTACCGGCGCGGAGCTGTATGTTGACGGCGGCGCTGCTCAGGTTTAATTATGAACGAACAAACAACACCAACCGCTAAGCCGGTCAGGGTTCCGGGGCCGGACCATCCGATCACGATTGAACGCAATCCGAACCGGGTTGTCGTTTCGGTGGCCGGCCACGTAGTTGCCGACACCAAGGATGCTTTGACGCTTCGTGAAGCGAGCTATCCGGCGGTTCAATACATCCCACGCAAAGATGTAGTCATGACGCTGCTGGAGAGGACGGATCACGCCACTTACTGTCCGTTCAAGGGCGAGTGCTCCTACTACAGCATTCCGGCCGGCGGCGAGCGTTCCCGTAACGCGGTATGGACCTATGAGGCGCCTTACGCGGCGGTGGAGGCGATTAAGGAACATCTCGCCTTTTACCCAGATCGCGTCGACGCGATCGAATCATGAGCGTGCTCACCGGAAAGACGGCGCTTGTCACTGGAGCTTCGCGCGGCATTGGACGCGCCAGTGCCTTGGCGCTCGCGCACGCGGGCGCGCAGGTTCTTGTCCACTATGGCCGTGGCAAGGCCGAAGCCGAAGCCGTGGTCGCCGAGATTCGAGAAGGCGGCGGCCGGGCTGAAGTTGTGGCGTCCGAACTGGCCGCTCCGGATGGGGCGCACAACCTGGCCAAGGGAGTTCGCAGTATCGTTGGCGACCGGCTGGACGTTCTGGTGGCCAACGCAGGCGTGTCAAAATCGGCAACGATTGAGGACACGACGGTTGAGGATTTCGACCGCCTTTTCGCGGTCAATGTTCGCTCGCCTTTCTTTCTGATTCAGCAGACGCTTCCCATTCTGGGCAATGGCAGCAGCATTGTGTTCGTTTCCTCGCTGGTCGCCCATGCGGTGGTTGGCACGCTGGCGGCTTATTCGGCGACCAAGGGTGCGATCGACACGCTGGTGAAACACTTCGCTGCCGCGCTTGGCCCGCGCGGAATCCGGGTAAACGCCGTAGCCCCCGGCATTGTGGACACTGACATGTCGAACTTCACCAAGACCGAGGCCGGACAGAAATACGCGATGAACATGCAGGCCATCCAGCGTCTGGCGAAACCCGAGGATATCGCCCTGGCAGTCACTTTTCTGGCCTCCGATGACGCGCGCTGGATCACCGGCGACACAGTTCGTGTGGATGGCGGCTCGAAGCTTTGAATGTCGCGCTAGGGCATCACCGCGGCGCGTTGGGAAAGGATATACGCGGCGCGTTCGTTAGGCGTCGCGCCTTCTTGAACGGACACGTTCTTCAGGGGTGAACCCTCGAAATCCTGGTAAGAAAACCAAGGGTGACGTTGCGCATCGAGGTTCACTGTGACAAGCTCCATGGACTTCGGGGCGGCCGGGATACGGGCGCCAAACCAGTTCGGGTCCTTCCGCTCGGCCCACGTGACGAGCGCGAGCGATGAGCCGGCGGGATAATCGTTCTGCGTGTGGGCCCGCGCGCACTCGACGGCAACATCGTTGCCGAACAGGGTGGACATGGTGGCGTCCCGATGGTTGACCGCCGATGCGATCACTCTCCATAGCAGTGGATTCACCGGTTCCGTTAGGCCTTTAACGGGCTCCGTAAAAACATAGTCGGTCTTGCGAAGCGGCGTATGACAACCGACGCATTCCTCCGTAAAGGCGGCATCTTTCCCATAGGGCTTGAGATCGGCGCCACGCCACCGGGCGAATCCCCACCCTAACGTGGAGGCGTATTTCTGGCGGTCCTTGATCATGAACTCCACTTGAAAGAACGCACCTGTCTGTTGCCACCATGCGACCTTGGCGAAGGTGGCTCCGTCGGGCCAGGGATTCACATGATTCTCGGCGACTGCCTTAATGGCGATATCGTTCGCAAGGACCACCCGGACGGTCTTATTGTCGAACCGGTCCGTGCTGCTTAGGGCCTTCCAATTCTTGTAATCAGATGGGAACGCGATCCCGTTGGGCGCGGCAGACACCTGCGACGAGGTATTATGCCCTGCAATCCAATCCTGATACTGGGTATCGGCAGCTGCAATGTCCGCTGCAGGAGCTGAACCGGACGAGGGCGGAGGAGACAGATAGGCCCGCAGCACGGCCAATTGGGCAGGGGTAACCATGGCATCCGGATGAACGCGCAGATACGAAGGCAAGGGCATGGCGCCGAAGTGGATCATATGGACGGCTTCATAGAGCGTGGCCTTCTGTTCGCCGACCGGATGCGAACCGATCTCCGAAAAGTTCACCCGCATTCGAGCTTCTTTCACATCGTTAGCGACTATCCAATAAGCTGGGACGATCTGGTCGAACCACGCGAGTTTGGTCTCGTTGGAGTGACAGTTGTAGCACGAGTTTCGCAGGATCTGTTTCACATCCGGCGGCACCTGCAAGTCAGCGGTTACGGGCGGATTGCCAATGTTGGGCCGGACAAATTGCAGAGCTAAGAAGACCACCAAAGCCACGGCTGCAAGGCGAATTACTGTTCTCTTGATCATCCGACTCCCTCCGCTCGCGGCTCTGTCCGGATATCCACCCGGTGTCGGCGGATGGTCATGCGGGCGATTGTAAGTGACGCTAAACCTTCCATCTAATGTTGCCGATGCAGATTTCGGACCAATCAGAAAGGCAAGCTAGAATTTAAGGGCCATGGACCGATTCTTACGCGCGCTCTTATTCGTTGCGCTCGCGGGTGCGCTCGGAGCGCAGAACGTGATCACTACCATCGCAGGCGAAGACCCCAGCTTCGCCGGCAACGGCCAACCCGCAGTGAAGGTGCCAATCGGCTATATCAACGGCGTTGCCACGGACAGCGCGGGGAATGTCTATTTCACCGATCCGCTGGAGCATTTGTTGTTGCGCGTGGCGGCGAACAGCACCCTGACGGTGGTTGCGGGTAACGGCATAGCGGGGTACTCGGGCGACGGGGGGCCCGCGACATTGGCGGCGATTGCTGCGACGGACAATCCGGACCAGTACGTCGGCGCGCCATTTGAGAACAGCCTGGGAGGCATCGCCATAGACCAACAAGGAAACACTTACTTCGGCGACGGCCACTATGTGCGGCGGGTGGGGAACGACGGGAACATTGCGACGGTAGCGGGGGGCGGGACTCAGTCGCCTGGAAATGGTGGACCGGCCACGGCGGCGTCGCTCGGGATTGTCAACGGCCTGGCGCTGGATGCGGCGGGCAATCTATATTTTTGCGAGTCCAACCGCGTCCGCAAGATGACGCCCGGTGGCACACTGACTACCTACGCGGGGGCGGCGGCCAACGGATTCTCAGGGGATGGGGGGCCGGCCAGCGCGGCGCTACTGTCACAACCATTGGGGCTGGCGTTCGACGGGCAAGGGAATCTCTACGTGGCGGATGGCGACGTCGCTAATTTTCCTTCCAGGATTCGCGAGATTACTGTGAATGGAACCATCTCCACCATCGCTGGAGGCGGTAACAACGTTCCGACTAACGGCGCGGCCCCGCTCAGTTTGAACTTGCCCTATGCGAGCGGGCTGGCGGTGGATGCCGCAGACGATCTCTATGTCTTTGCGCCTCACAGTGGATACTTGCTGAAGATTGCGGGAAGCGTGGCGACGCTGGTGACCAGTCCGTTCGCGGCTGCTTTCACAACCAACTTGCCCGCGCGCAACGCTTACGTGGTGGGACAACGGATCTACGACAACAGCGGGATCGCGCTGGACGCAGCGGGGAACTTATACGTCGCCGACAGCCGCGATGGGCGGCTTTGCAAGATCGACACGCACGGTATGTTTACGACCTTGGCGGGCAACGGCGCTTACGGATTCGGAGGCGATGGCGGTTCGTCGCTCGGCGCGATCATTCAGGGGCCGGCGGGAATGACCCAGACTCCCGATGGAACGCTCTATTTTCTGGACACACTGAACACGCGGGTTCGGGCGATTTCACCGCAAGGCGTTATCACCACCGTGTTCAGCAGCGCGAATTTTCCCGCCCTGGCGGTTTTCGAGTCGCTGAACGCGATTACGTCGGACGCGAGCGGGAATGTGTACGTCCAGTTGGCGCATCGGGTGGTGGAAATAACGCCGGCCGGGGCGATCCAAATCATCGTCAATCAGCCGGGCAACCAGAACTCGAGCGGGGATGGTGGGCCCGCAACGCTGGCATCGCTCCAAAGCGGAGGCGGACTGGCTCGCGACGCAGCGGGCAATCTATATCTTTCCGATCCGGCCGCCAACAGAATCCGCGAGGTGACGCTGGATGGAAACATACAAACCGTCGCGGGAACGGGGCGTTCGGGCGTTTCGCCGGATGGGGCGGTAGCCCTTACGTCGCCAATCGCCGGGCCGACCTCGCTCTTGTTGGATGGCCAGGGCGGATTGTATTTCGTCGAGGAGCAAACGCTGCTGCCGGGTGGCGTGGTGCTGCGCTACATCACGCCGGAGGGGCAGTTGAAGACCATCGCGGGCAATCTGAAGGGTGGGTTTTCGGGCGATGGAGGACCCGCCACGCAGGCCTCAACGGGCATGCAGAATCGCACCGGGCTGGCGCTGGATCATGCCGGAAATCTGTACGTCGCCGACGGCTTCAACCATCGCGTCCGCGTGATAGCGCCGAACGGGATCATCAACACGTTCGCTGGCAGTGGCACGTCCACCACCGCGGGCGATGGAGGCTTGGCGCAAAACGCGGGTTTTTCGATTCCGCGTGGACTGCTGTTCGATCCGCAAGGCGATTTATTTATCTCCGATGTGGCGGATAACCGCATCCGCGAAGTGCTGGCGCTGCCGCCTGCGATCACAGTGGCTCCGAACCAGATGAGTTTTTCGGCCCAAGCCGGAGGGGCTCCCACGCCGCCCCAGCTGCTCACGGTGGACGGTCCGGTTAGCGGCGTGGCGTTCTCAATCAGCGCGAGCAGCGGTGCGGATTGGCTGGTGGCCAGCGCCGGCGGCCTTACGCCACGGGTAATCGAGGTGACGGCCGATCCGACCAATCTGACTCCCGGAAATTATCAGGCGACGCTCACCATTACGGCGCCGCTGGCCAATCCGGTAACCAGCACGGTGCAGGTTACCTTCGCAGTGGGGCCGGGCGTAAGTCCGATGCTCGCGGTGAATCGAACTGGATTGTCCTTCACCTTTCCTGACAATCCGACCACCACGGGAACACAGGTCGTTCGCGTCTCAAACGCGGGCGACGGCTCTCTGGCGTTCACCGCGACCGCGCAAACCGCGACTGGCGGCCCATGGTTGGCGGTGAACACTGCGGCGGGCACTGTGACGCCAAAGTCGCCGGCCAGCATCGGAGTGACTGCGAATCCGAGTGGGCTGGCCACGGGAACGTATACGGGCACCGTCACAATCAGCAGTTCGACAGTGGGGACTAGCATTGCGATTCCAGTGAATCTGACGGTGAGCGCGCTGGATCAGGCGATCCGATTGTCGCGGCCCGCGCTGTCCTTTACGGCGGTGGTGGGAGGCGGAGTGGTTCCACCGGGTAATTTCGCGGTTAATAATATTGGGCGTGGGACGATGGATTTCACGGTGTCGACGCGAACGCTTTCGGGCGGCCAGCAATGGCTGGCAGCGATGCCCACGACGGGCGCCGTAACCAGCGGGCAGACGCAGCAAAGCGTCACGGTAACAGTAAATCAGACTGGCCTCGCGGCCGGGCTTTACTACGGGCTGGTGCGCGTGGATTCCTCTACCGCAGCCAATACGCCGCAGATGGCGATCGTCGTTCTGCGCGTGTTGGCGGAAGGCGAGGACCCCGGGCCAACCATTCAGCCGAGCGAGTTGGTATTTAAGGCAGTGGCAGGCGATCTGCCGCCGGGATCGCAGAATCTGTTCGTCTATAACGTTTCGGGCACGCCACAAACGTACCTGTCGAGCTTTACCGCCGCCAACGCAAACGATGCGCTGAGTTTCTTGCCGGGAAACGCGACGCTCGATCTGGCTGAACCGACGCGCATCGTGGTGCAGCCGGTGACTACCAGATTGGCAGCGGGGGTGTACGACGGGCAATTAACGCTGCAATTTTCGGATGGCGTCGTGCGACGGGTGGGAGTGCGGACGATTGTGGCGCCGGCGCCACCGTCCGGTTCGCTGCGCACGGGCACTCAAGAGAAACCACGGGACAGTCCCCGGGACAATGCAGGCTGCACTCCGACGCAGCTTGTTCCGGCGATCACGACGCTAGGCCAGTCGTTCGGAGTGCCCGCGGCGTGGCCGGTGGCGATCGAGGCGCAAGTCAGCGACGATTGCGGCAATGCGCTGAATACGGGCAACGTGACGGCGTCGTTCTCCAATGGCGATCCTCTGCTCAACTTGCTTCTGGTGCAGGGAGGCACGTGGCAGAATACCTGGCGATCGGGGAGCACTGGGCCAGTGACTGTGACGATTACGGCCAACGACCCAACCAGCAATCTCACGGGCACGCGCGCAGTGACAGGCGGGTTGGGAGCCTCGTCAATGGCGCCGGTACTGAGCGCGGCGGTGAACGGCGCCACCTTCGCGGCGCACGCGCCGCTTTCGCCGGGATCCATTGTTTCGCTGTTCGGCCAGAATCTTGGGAACGGGACGGCGTCGGCGAACTCGGTTCCCTTGGGCACCACCCTGGCGGACGCCACGGTGATCATGGCGGGCAACTCCCTGCCGCTTTTCTTCGGATCGAACGGGCAGATTAACGCGCTGGTTTCGGCCGGGATCAACACCAACACTAGCCAGCAGATCCTGCTCGAGCGCGATAATGCGCTATCGATTCCGATATCGGTTGATGTGGCTTCGGCCGATCCCGGGGTATTTGGATATCCCGCGGCGGGCGATCCGCCGCAGCAAGGGGCGATCGTGAATGCGGTGACGTACGCGGTGGCGGATCCCTCGGCGCCGGTGGAGGGCGATGTGCTCGCCATCTTTGCGACCGGATTGGGCACGGTGGATCAAACGATTCCCGATGGAGCGGCGGCGCCCAGCGCTCCGTTAGCGAACACGGTCGCTAAGCCGACGGTGACCATTGGCGGGCAGAACGCGGGGGTGTCGTTTTCAGGACTGGCGCCCGGTTTCGTCGGGTTGTACCAGATTGACGCCACCGTGCCGGGCGGCGTAACAGCGGGGGGCGAAGTAGCGGTGGTGGTGAGCATCGCTGGCGAGACCAGTCCGCCGGTTACGATCGCCGTGAAGTAAGGCGCGGTGCTGTAGAAGACCTCTACAATCGTTGGAATGGACCATCACGTGGTTGCTTCCATCAGCATCGCGGGCAGCTGCCTGGACGTGCTTGGCAGCCTTTATCTTGCTTACGACTTGCTGGGGGGCCAGCATGGCCCGTTGCGGCTGCTGACGAGGGCCGTCACGTATTCGATCATCTTTGGCCTGGGTTATGGTTTCGGCCTGGGCTTAATCTTCGGCGTAGCGGCGGGCGTGGCGACCGGAGTAACGTTTGCGATTGAACTCAATCGAATGTCAGTCCATCAGGATCATTACGCATTGCCATGGGAGGCGCTGTTTAGTGCGATCCGCGCAACCGCCTTTGGCGCGGCGCTGTATCCCCAAGTGGGCTTTCGTTTCGCGGCGCTCTACGCTGTTCTGCTGGTTGCCGGACAAGTGATCGCGTATCACCGAGGCGTGAGACCATCGCTCAACTATTCCGCGACCCGCCGGCCGCGATTCTCTCGAGCTGGGTTGGAGGCGATGGTAGTTCGGACGGTGGGCTACATCGCGGCCGCGCTCCTTTGCAGCGCGGTGGTGCGGCACGTGGACCATCCCTGGATATTTGCAAGCCGCTTGGGGCTGGTGACAGGGCTGGTAACGGGCCTCGGAATGGCATTCAGTCCTTACGTCGAATACTACGCGGATAACTTGCCGGAGCGGCGTTTGGGAGTGTTTGGCATCGGGCTGATGTTTTGCGGGTTTGCGCTACAGTCGTTGCAATATTGGCTGGCGGTATTTGACGTGCACGTGAGTTAGGGGAGCGACGGATATATCGCGACGAAGAAACCGTCGCCCGTGTTGAGTCCGGGCAGGCGCTCGCTGGCTTGCCAGGGGCCGGGAATCGCCTGGATCACTTGTTCGTTTTCTTCTTTTTCAAGTGAACAGGTGGAATAAACCAGCCGGCCGCCGGGGCAAAGATGTTCGATCGCCTGGCGAATGAGAGCCACCTGCTTGGCGTGCAGATCGATCAAATCGGACGGCTGAAGGCGCCATTTGATTTCGGGATTGCGTCCGAGCGTGCCGGTGCCGGAACAGGGCGCGTCGATGAGGATGCGATCGAATTTGGCACGGAAGGGAAGCGGCCGCGTGCCGTCGAGCACGACCAGGGAGCAGTTCAGATCGTGCATTTGCTTCAGACGATGCAGGTGAATGTCGCAGGCGACTGCGCGGACACCGCTCTCAATGGCTTGTGCGGTCTTGTTGCCTGGCGCGGCGCACAAATCGAGAAAAGTCTGGCAGGGGTGCAGACCGAGGAACGGCACAATAGACTGCGCTCCGATGTCTTGAATGCGGCCAGTGCTCGCGATGTGGGTCTCGGCCGGCTGCAGGAAAGCGGCGGCGATCCGGTTGGCCGTCTGCTTGCCGAATTGGCGATCCCAGCGTTCGAGCAGCCAGGCGGGCATGGAGAGATCGATAGCGCGGTCGGGCCAAGGCACCGGCTGACGATCGGTTTTTCGCAAAATTGCGTTGACCAGGCCTGCGGCGGAAGCTTTGTGAATGCGCTTTACCAGTTCCACGCTTTCCCCGACGGCGGCATGCGCCGGAATGCGATCGAGATAGCGAAGCTGATAAATGCCCATGCGAAGAGCGATCTGGACGTCGGGATCGGGCGGGCGCGGGACGCGGCGAGTGATCAGATAATCCAACTGGGCTTGATAGCGCAGGCATCCGAAGACGATCTCGGAGGCGAGGCCGGCATCGCGCGGATCGAGTGGCGCGGCGCGCTGGAGCAAGAGGTCGGAGGCATAGCCGCCTTGCTGGACCTTGCGGAGAACATCGAAGGCAATCTGGCGCGCGGGGGAGATCAAGTTCTATTTTAGTAGGTGGTGCTCAAGAGCGACGGAAGATATTGTGATGGCTGCGGGCAGAAGCTTCCACCCGGATCGAGGCTGTCGCTCGAGGTTGTTTCGAAAGACGAGGCGGAGGCGATGGGCGCGGCGGGAGTTGAGAACGCACCGGGGATGGTGACCCTCGATTTGTGCTTGAACTGCCGGGTGCAGCGATCGAATCGGATGAAGCGTGGCTGGTGTTAGGGAACGACTTTGATGGTCAGGCTTTGGGTGACGCTATGGCCGGCGCGATCTTCGGCGATCAGCTTGTAGTCCGTGTCTTTGAGAGGCGCCACTT
>Ga0210394_10005826_pt1 | contig 13642 bp, 8 predicted proteins | sample IncBWC12MmetaG_FD_160121 | JGI IMG/M metagenome (GOLD analysis project Ga0210394, IMG submission 160121) | Forest soil microbial communities from Barre Woods Harvard Forest LTER site, Petersham, Massachusetts, United States - Inc-BW-C-12-M | ecosystem: Environmental > Terrestrial > Soil >...
CGTCGCGCTCGTCTCCTTGAAATTGTGCGGCGTTTCCGCAGAGTACCCGATGGAGTTCGTAACGGTCGGGCGAGACGTGCGCACGGACTAGATTGTCGATTTCGATGGCTTGCTCGTCGCCAACCAGAGAAACCACTCCGAAGCTTAGAGGCTGGCCCGCGTCATTTTTCTTGTATTCGGGTTGCTCCATCGCAGCCGCAAGAAGCGAGGCGACGGTCAGGGCCTCCTGGCGATTAACCTTGCCTTCGCGTGTGGACCCGGAGACGCGATGCGCGATGGTGTGTGGCCGCAGATGGACGCGGCTTGCGTCGCGCAAGGGCTTGATGCGGCCGTCGTAGGAAATCATATTGCTGAATTGGATGATCTCCGGAACGCATCGGAAATGTTCGACAAGACACGTTGTGCCGCCGAACGACTGGCGTGCAAGATCGTAGATTGAAATTTGCCCGTCGTAGAGATCGGAGTTCGGGATTCCGCGGAGGTACTGGAAGATGAGGTTTTGAATGACGCCCAAATCCTGGCCGACGGCCGATGGGCTGACTTGTTCGTGATCGCCGACAACGAGCACCCTCTTGCCCAAGTAGAGGGCAACCAGCGCCATGACATCGCTCTGGCTGGCTTCATCGATGATGACGACATCGAAGCGCGTGGTGCGCGGGTCAAAGTTTTCGACCACTCGCGAAAGCGGCATGACCCATACGGGGACGGCCCCGCGGCATTCGCTCATTTTTCTCGCCGCTTCGGAACGCAAAAGAGAAACGCGCACTCCGTGACCCTTGCCGATGCGACGAATGGTGTCGAGCCAGCCGACGAGAGCTTGGCGCTGCCGAGAAGAGGTGCGGCGCGCTTGCGAGGACCACGAGCGCTTATCAATGAGTTCAACGGTCGCGCGGCGAAGCTGCTCGTGAAGTTTTTCGCGTTTGGCTTGCAGGGCTTCGAGCGAGACACTGGCGCGGCGATCGAGCTCATCGTTTAGTTGGCGCCAAGTCCAAGCTAAGCCGGGGTCGCGAGGTGGCTCGCCTCGGCCATGCGCTCCGGTGCGATTGCGAATCGCACCGGCCCAAGCGGGAGCCGCGGTCTCGAGCTTTGCGAGCAAGGCTCGGCGCAGGTCGAGGTCCGCCTGTTTGCTCTTTAACTCCAGCAGGCGCTCATACATTTCGCGATAGCAGCTGCAATCTTCCTCGCTGGCGGCTGCTAGAATCTGGCCGATTACTTTCGATGCTTTCGCTACACGGGCTGCAAGTTTGAGCCGGCTTTTGAGATCGCGAAATTCTTCCTCCAACCGAAGCAGCCGGAGCTTCTTGAACCGGGAATCCAGGATGGGAAGCAAAGCATCAGTCACCGCGGTGTGGATGCGTGCCAACTCCCCCTCGGGGCCAACGACCGCAGGTTGTTCAGCGAGGAATTTATCCCACCGGAAGCCGATGTCTTCCAACCGCTGCTGCAGCGGAAGCCAGGTGCGTTCCTGCCAGCCCAGGCAGTCCTCGATGGAGTCGCAATATTGCATCAGCGTTTTCTCGACCTCCTCGCCCATCTCGCTCGAACAAGGAGTTCCGAGAGTCGCTACTTGGCGATCCCACCTCGCAGCAAGATCCTCGCGAAGGCCCTTGAGCCGCAAGAATTGGCGCAGGGCGTGAAAATGCTCGGGAAGCCGTGGACGCGCGTTGTTCACTTTCGTCTGCTCCAGAAATTGGCTCCAGGACTTGTGCGTGAACAAGGTTAAGGAGCCCAGCTTGCCGCCGTCCTCGAGGTGCGCGAAGATTTCGCTGGCAGTGCGTTCCCGCTTTTTGACCGCGGAACCATCGGAAGCCTGCGGGCCGTACTTGACGAACGATTCTTGGGCGTTTGCAGCTTCTCGATGGACCAGGCGCACGAAGCTGATGAGTTCGTCCCACGGTCGGCGGTGCACATCGCCGTATTTGCCGGCGTACACAGCCGCGAGCTTCCACTTGTCATTGCCAGAAAGAGGCTCGACCGCCTGCGCCAGAGCGGCTGCCAATCTTTCTATCTCTGCTGGCGAACTCTGCGCGGCGCCGGACTCCCACAAATCGCAGCGCAAATCGAGATCTTCCAGGCCGAGACGATTGCGTTCACTCACGCTGGCGTCAAAATCTTCTGCGCTCGGAAGATCATGAAGCTCCGGAAGATGAGTTGAGAGTTCATTCTCGTCATCGCGGGAAATGGAAACACCCGTACGATAGAGGTCGGCCAGTTCACCGGGAGACAGAGGCAGCGGCGCCACCGCTGCGACGGGACCGGGGATCCAGCCGCGCGTTTCTTTTTCCTGCAGGACTTGGCGAGCGGCATCGGCGGGCGCCCAAGTCTTCCCAGCAATCGCAATATCCCGATACTCGTCGGCGCGAGCCTCAGTCAGCTGGTTTTGGATTTCGTCGAGCTTCTTCAGCAGGTCAAGCCGCTCGGATTCCAGTTTCTTCGCTTGCATTTCGAGCGAGCTAGCGTCGGCCCGCGACAGCCTTTCCGCGATCGATCCCACGGCACTCTCGAGCTGCTTGCGGCTGTCTAAGTCACTTTCGAGCAGGCTGACGCACAGGGGGCGCAGCTCGGGAACGATGTGGTGGCGCACCATACGCAGTGCCTTTGTCGTGTGGCTTGTGACCAGAACGCTCTTGCCTTGAGCGAGCAAATGACCGACAAGATTGCCGATGGTGTGAGTTTTTCCAGTGCCAGGAGGACCCTGCACCAAAACCCCTCCATGTTCCTCGAGTTGCCGAGCGATGCGGATCTGCTCGGGGTTGGCTGGTTTGCTTAGCAGCACTTCGCCATCCGCTTGTACAGAACCGCTCGCGGAGGGATTCGCATCTTCCGCATCGGGAACCGGCGATTCTTCTCCAACAATATTCAGGAGCGACCAAGGCAGATCTTCGCGCGTGCGAAGGTCTGCAAGGATGCCTTCAATCGCGGCGGCAAATCCCAAGGTGCGCGACCGCAGGAAAAGGATGGGGGCCCGTCCAATGCATGGGTCGTTGACTTCCGCATCTGGCGCGCGGTCCTCAAGAAACTCTCCGCGTGGTGACAGTTGCACGACTAACCGCTTCAGAAAGCCGGAGGTTGCACCATTTATAAGCGGATGGAAGCCTCCTTCCTCCAATTCTTCGCGGCATCGGCCTATCGCGCGCCCATCCACGTCGTTCATCGATTGGAACAAAGCAGAGTAGAGTTCAACTGGATGGTCGGCTTCCGAAAGCGTGAATTCGGGCACGGATGCGTCGAACTGCAATTGGAGGCGCTGTAGGAGGATCGGATGATAGATGCCGCCTTCCGCCCGATGCCAGCTCAAGATGCCGTCTCCGAGGATGAGCTCGACGCGTTCCGCTTCGCGATCGATGCGGCCGTACAACGCGTAAAACGTTTCGAAGATCTTCATCGCCGCTCTAGCCGGCTTTTCGGTTTTCACCCACTCATCGCGTAAGAGTCTCCAACGCTCTAGGCTCACCGTGCGAGCCGGTTCGGCCGCGAACTTCGCCATCCTCGGTTCTAAACTATTCCCGGATTCCTCCAGGGTTTCCTCGACGACAATGGCACTCGACGGGTCATCCCAACCGTCTTTCAGCCATGCGGAAATTTCCTCGGGCGGTTCGGGCATGCGAGTCAGCCGAGGACGCTGCACCTTCAGAACGTACATCGCGCCATCGTCTTCCGTGTTTTGGCTGTTCCCGTTTTTTGTATTTAGAGAGCTTGCTTTCGCGCTGCCTCGTTGAATGGAAGGATGCTCGGGAAGATCACGCAGCGAGAGACTCCACGGCTGCTCGCAAATCTGTCGTTTCGCGGGATTGCGATGCTGGTTCAATGCTTCCAGGTAGCGGAACACACGCGTGAGCTTATCGCGGGAAACGCGGAGTTTTTCGGCGTCCATGGTTCGCTGCCTTTGCATAGACACGTCCAAGTCCTGAGGGCGGAAAGTGGGGACTCCAGAATATCAACGTCGCGGGGAGAGCCTCAATGGTACCCCACTAGTACTGCTATCTGGGTGACCGCGAGCTGTGTCCGAAGCTATGTGAACCTTAGAGCGGGTCAGAGATGTACGATGGGGAACTACCAAGCCCTACACCCCAGCTCGTGCGACCTTGCTGAGAGGCACATGGGCGTGGATCGTGGTACCACGCTTGGGTCCCGATTCGATTGAAAACGTTCCGTTCAGCAGTTTCACCCGCTCTTCCATGCTTATTAGGCCAAGCCCTCGGCTCCCCTTTGCCGACTCGATTTCAAAGCCCGAGCCGGAATCCTTAACCGTGAGATGAATCTCATCCGATCCGTAGCACAGTTCCACATCGAAGTGCCGCACACCGCTGTGCTTAAGCGCATTTTGCAAAGCTTCCTGTAAGACGCGGAAGAGGCAGAGTGAAATCTCCTGCGGAAGCGTGCGTGGGACATCATCATGGGCAAAATCAACTTCGACATTCTGCTGGTCAGAGAACTCTTTGCAGAATGTTGTCATAGCCACCGCTATGCCCAGATATTCCAATCTTGATGAATGCAATTCGTGCGACAAGGATTGGACATCGGAGGCTATCTCGGTGGTGTGCTGCTGTAGAGCGACAATACGGCTACAGACTTGAGCGGACAAATCAGGAGAGACTTGCCTGAGCTGCTCTAGCTCGATGGTCAAAAGGGCAAGACGTTGACCGATGTCATCATGAAGCTCTCTAGCGATCCGGGTGCGTTCCTGCTCCTGTGCCTCAATCAACCTGCGGCTAACGCTTGATAAGGCTTCTTCGGCCCGCTTCCTGTCAGTAACATCGGTCACCATCCCGATGATACGCAGCATCCGGCCTTGCCCGTCGAAGAAGGCATGCCCATTCTCCTCCAGCCAAACCACACCGCCATCGGGACGTAACATCCTATACGTGGTTTGATAAGCAGGATTGTCAGGAGTAGGCCCAGTCTCAGTAGCAATATACGCCTCGCGGTCGTCCGGGTGGACTCTGCTGATAAATTGGCGACCGGTGTCAGGCGTTGGGTCATCTATCCAATTGAGAATCTCAGCGCACTGTTCAGATCGCAGTATCACGTCGGTTTCCGTATCCCACTCAAATGCATACATCCGACCGGCCTTTATCGCCAGACGCAACCGCTCCTCGCTCTCGCGTAGCCGCTCCTCCGCCTGCTTGCGTTCGGTGATATCCGCGGTCATACCAACCAGCCCGACCATTTTCCCGGATTCGTTAAACTTTCCGCGGCCGCTTTCTTCCAGCCACAGCAGGGCGCCGTCCGGGCGGAACCTCCTATACTCTGTTCGATAGGTCGGCTCTTTTGGTGTCAGTGAAGTCGACAAAGTCCATAGCGCGGCTCGATCATCGGGGTGGACTAAAGTGAAATAATCTTCCGCAGAACCTTGTTCGCCTGCGTCCAAACCGAGAATGGCAGCACATTCTGCGGACCGGCGTATTAGGTCTGTGGCGGCGTCCCACTCCCAGGCATACATCCTGCCGACCTCGGCGGCGACGCGCAGGCGCTCTTCCCCTTCGCGCAGGGCCTTCTGCGCCTCCAAGATGTCGGTGAAATCATGCGCTATACCACGGACAACGGGAACCTCTACTCCTTCGGTCCGTACGCTGTTGGTGTACTTCCAAATCCGCGTCTCTCCGCTCTTGGTCCGCAGCTTCATGAATCCACTTGAAGCGCCTTTCCCTCTTAACGCAACGAGATAGGCATCCACTTCCTCGCGAACGTCGGGACTCAGGAATTCACGCAGGTTCCGGTTTACAAGTTCGCCAGGCTCATAACCCAGACTCCGTGCAGCGGCGAGATTGATGGTCAACAGCACACCATTCAAGTCATGGGTACACATCAAATCGAGGCTGTTCTCAACTAGGTCGCGGTAATGTTTCTCATCCTCGCGCAACGTTAAGACGCAGCTTTCTTGGAGGATGCATCGGCGAACTCAATGACCATGTTTGCGAGCGCTTTCTGGATCGAGGCGGCAAAGCGCAAGGCGGCGAGCACTCTCCGCTGTTCCAGACTAACGGTAGGTCTACTACTCTGCTCGGATTCGCTCATTGCTTGAATACAACCTTTTGCTTGCTCAAAGACACGCAGGGAAGAGGGAATGTAACGACATCATTATTATATCGCTTCACTGCTCAGTCGCAAAGATTGCGATGACAGCATTCTCGCTGAGGCCGCGTTTGTGAATGCGAAGCGGAGCATGTGACGGCGCGTGGACGTATGACCGCCTAAGTCCCGATAAGCGTAACCGGACAAATCCTTTTCGGGCCAATTCCACTTTTCCGATAACGGCTGCCAGCTCAACCGGTCGACACCCAAGCGGACAATCTGGTGAAATGAATCCTTCATCCGTCAGGAATTCACACTTTCATGTGACGCATTGAGTTTGTGTGTAAGTTTATGAATGGCCCCAAGAGATGCGACAGTGATGACTTCTCCGAGAAAAGAAAGGAAATGCGTTATGCGTGGCTTGTTTAGCCTCGCCGTGCGTGACTCGGAGCCTACATCAGGTTGCCGTCGGCGAGGATAACCGCGTATAACACTTGTGACACACTTGTGCTTGCTGTAGTTTGCGCTTCTATCAGGGTCCCGAAACGCGACTGCGGAAGGAAACATTTCTCAACGCTTTTCATTTTGGACGGTCTTCTGGAACATGAGGAAAGGAATCTCGTCGAGTTTTGGTACCGGGCTAAGGTTTTCTTCTTGGCTGACGGCGCTAATCGGAATTGTAGTCGTCAAGGCTGTGCTTTCGCTCGCCGTGAAGCCGGGTTCTTTCCTGGTCGACTACAGCGGGATTAGCTATTTCCTCCTCCTTCTTTTCGCTACCTATTTTGCCATCCGCAACGGAATACAGAATACGCTGGGCACGCGTTTGTTCTGGCTGTTCCTCGCAATCGCTTATGGCTTCTGGGCGTTAGACCAATGGGTATTTCTGTACTACGAACTCGGTCTGCACACGGAGGTGCCGGACAATTCGATCGCGGATCCGCTGTTATTTTTGCATATCGTACCGCTCATGGCGGCTGTGGCCGCCTTTCCACACCGGGATGGAACCGGCCGCAAGTTATACCGGGCAGTTTTCAACTCTATTGTCTTACTGTTTTTTTGGAGCTTTCTTTACGGTTGCACTGTTTTTCCATACCAGTACCTATTCTCAAATTCTGCGCACCCGAGCTATGCGCTCCGATTTGACATTCTTTACCTGCTAGAAAATATCGCGCTGGTTCTGATCGTGGGCGCTTTGGCCCTTCGAGCACAAGCTCCATGGAAGTCAATCTATCTTCATCTTTTGGGCGCGTCCACGTTGTACGCGTTAAGTTCCACGGTCGCAAACCTTGCCATAGACTCAGGAGGGTACGTTAACGGCAAGCTGTACGGTTTGGGCCTTACAGCTTCCGTTTGCTGGTTTGCATGGATACCGATTCGCGCACGCCTGATACCAGAGGCAGAAGTGAGCGCAACCCAGCCTGATAGCGGTCCAATCACAAAAGTGCCGTCGTGGGCGATGATCGCGGTGGTGATGATATCCATCCCTATGGTGTGGGAGCTGTCTCACCGCGGAGAAAATCTTGGATTGAGAGCGCTACGGTTGCTCGTGGCAATCGCCGCGATAGTGTGCCTGGCTAGTGCGGCCTACATAAAGGCACATTTCGTCAAGCGCGAGTTGGTTTCACATCTCGGTGTAGCCAAGGATCAGCTCAGCTTTGCAATGCAAGCTGGCACATCGTTGATGTGGGAATCAGATATTAAGAGCGGCCGAGACCTTTGGTTTGGCGACCTGCAGTCAATCTATGGAATACCCTCCGACAACTACGTCGGAAGTGAGGAGGAATTCCTTCGTTACGTACATCAGGACGATCGAAAACAAGTCTCAGAAGCGATTGCTGATGCAAGGGAGAACCGGAAACTGTACGCGGCAGAGTTTCGTATCGTTCAACCAGACGGGACGGTTCGATGGCTTGTATCGCGGGGCAAGTTCTACTACGCAACGAAGGGCGAGCCTGAGCGAATGCTAGGCGTGTCGCTCGACATCACAGCACGCAAGCATGCGGAGGAAAAGCTGAGGGAATACGAGAGGGCCGTGGAGGGTTCGGAGGAGATGATTGCTGTTGTGAACCGAGAGTATCGCTACCTGATCGCGAATCGTAAGTTCCTGAATTATCGCAACATGTCGAAGGAACAGGTCGTGGGACATTCAGTCGCGGAAGTCTTGAATAAGGGGGTCTTTGAAACACTCGTTAAGGAAAAATTGGATGAGTGTTTTCGAGGGAATGTCGTCAGATACGAGATGCGATACGCGTATCCCAGCCTCGGCGAAAGGGATTTGTTTATTTCATACTTTCCCATCGAAGGTCCCGGCGGCGTAGATCGCGTTGCTTGCATTTTGCAGGACATCACGGAGCGAAAGAGGGCAGAAGAGTTGATTTCCTGCATGAGCCGCACCGTGATTGAGGCAGAGGAACGGGAACGTAACCGGATCGCGAGAGACCTTCACGAAGATATCGGTCAGCGTCTGACTTTATTGGCAATTGGGATCGAACAGCTCAAGAACGACCTCCCCAATCAGGAAGTCGAACTTCTCGCCCGCATGACTGAAGTACGAAAACAATCCTTGGAGATACTGACCGATGTCAAAGCCACGGCACACGAATTGTATTCTCCCAGGTTGGAATATCTCGGCATAGCCGAAGTTATGCGAAGTTTCTGCAAGGAATTCGGGGAGCGGAAGAAAGTCGAAATCAACTTCAGAACCAACGGTCTCCCAAGTCAAGTGCCCCCGGACGCTTCTATTTGCCTCTTCCGCGTTTTACAGGAAGCGTTGCACAACGGGGTCAGGCACAGCGGTGCCCAGAAATTCGAAGTGCAATTGCGGTACGCGTCGAATGAGATTCATCTTGCTGTTAGCGACGCTGGAGTTGGGTTTGACCTCGATGCGGCAAGGAAAGGTCGAGGGCTTGGTCTGATCAGAATAGAGCAGCGACTAAGACTGGTAAAGGGAACGTTTTCGATCGATTCTCGATCCGCACATGGCACCAAGATCCGCGCCAGCGTGCCAATCGCCAAAGCCGCACGAGCAATCGGTTAAGTACACAGCATTCCTCAACCCGGTCCCCGTCCGGGCCCCTAACTCCTGGTTAGTCGGCTTACCGGGTGCGTCGTAAAAAGGCGGTGGTCCACAGCGGGAGTAACCCGCCCGGGAACTGGTTCGCTCCACCAGGTAGCAATCAGAGCAGCAGTGGAGGCAACGAAACTGCTGAAGCCTCTGGTGCAGAGAGTCGCAAGGCGACTTGGCGAGCGTGCAGGCCGTAACGTGAGTGAACGCTGAGCAGGCCCGACATTTGTTGCCGTGGAAAACCGCGACAGCGCACCAGACTCAATCATTTCTGGGATCGCGTTGCTTACTCGATACGAATTTCCTTCGGATCGTCAACGATAATCTCCGGCAAGCCGTCATACGCAGTGATCTTTCCGGTGACACAAATCTTCCTGTCCTTGTAATCTTCCTCGGGAATTTTGAACTTGCTCCGATTGCTGCCCCAAATCACAACGGTGAAAATTTGATTCGGATATGGTTTGTCAAGGTTGAGAAAAGTAGGCTGGCCTTTTGAGGAAGCTGCGTACCGCGTGCTGACAACATCGCCGCAGACAGTCGCGTTGTCTCCAAAGTGCTCTTTCGCTTCCGCCGCAGTGAACTTCTTCTGCGCCAACGCAACGAGTGACAACGAACCCGCGAGAGCGACTGCCAAACCGAGTTTCAAAGCCGCGCGCATAAGATCCCCCGCCTCAGTTTGGATGTTTCGGAGCTTTACTAGAATGACTGAGCCCATTGGTTTCTAGTTTTTCAGGGTCCCACAAGATCTGTTTCACGGCTCGGCCAGCCACATCCGGAACTGCTCTCTTATTTCGGGCACCAAACATGAGTATTATCCCGGACGCAATCCGAGACAAGTAGGCTTGCGGTATCAATAACTACGGAGCACGCTATCCGTTCAATTCTCCGGTAGCGGCGCAGATCAGGAAAGTGACCCGCCGATTTGAGACGCTAGCATCACTGGCAAATCTTGGATTTCTAACGCGCAGTGTGGGCATCAGCGAAGCGAGCTGATGAAAAGTAGCAGAGCGCCGGCAAAGGCCAGGGTCATCAACACCATCGAGAAGATGCCGCCAATGGCGTACAGATAGGGCGTAATGGATTTTGCGCGGCGCAGAAGCATGAACCGGTCCGAGCACTGGCGAAGGAGATGGAAACCGAGGCCGATCAGCGACACGCACACGAGGAATCCTGCTAATTTCATTTGCAGATTTGATCCAGCTCAGTTCGGAGAGCGACTTGGGCTAGACCAAGCATAGCGCAGAGGAAACTACCGAGGCACGGAGAACCGGCCGGAGCAGCGCGAAACAAGCAATAGGCACTTCGAGAGTAGATACGAGACATAACAGGACGAATTTTCGGCCGCGTCGCGGTCTACCAGATGGAGAGTCGCATCCCGCTCCACGCGACAACTGAGATGAAGGCTCGTCAAGCCAACGCTTTTATATAGACTTTGGGCGGTGATTTCGGTTCAGGTTTTCTCCGAGTTGATCTTTTGTCCATCTTGGCGACTAAATCGGCGAGCAGCTGACGTGCCGATTCGTATGGTCGGAGATAGGCCTTATCCGGGTCTGGCAGAGAGTCGGCAATGCTCCGTCGGACTGTGCGCTTGCCCCGAACACGCGCCCAAGCAGCAGCTGAGCATCGTGGAAGTTATGTCTTCGGAGCCCGACGCTGAGTTCAGTCACAAGTGGCAGGAGCGTCCCCAGTGCGAATGCGGCTGTGCCGAAGCCGAAGGAAGCGAGGTCACTCACGGACTCTTTGTAAAGCAGCTCCACTGCGGATCCGCTCCAGAGATTATCGAGCAGATGGAGGCACTGACCGCCGGCCTTCGCGAATACTTCCATCCGGTTGGCATGATGGAGGAAATTCTCATGGAGAAGGTCGTCGTGGAAACGGCCCGCTACCGCCGGATCCTCGGACACGAGCATATCGAACTCGCCCGCAAACACGCCTTTTTCAGCGCGGCAGTGGATCGCGTTGGACGTTACTCAACGACCATCAACCGCAGCCTTTTCCGGGCGATCGAAGAACTCGAGCGGCTTCAAGCCGCACGGAAAGCCGTCCAGGGCGCGGCCGTATCATCGGATCAGGAAACCCCTGAGACGGCTGCCAAGAATCTTCCCGAGGAATAAGAAGCGGCTGCCCCGCGCGGAGGAATCAGGCCGGAGGATGCGGAATCGTGTGCGCCCGCCCGAAAAAATGGTTTTTGCAAAACGAACCCACCGAGGGTGGCGCTGTCGGAATCAAGCTTCGAGGAGACCCAGTCTCGCAGCCGTCGCCAGCAAGTGGTTGTTGAAGGGACCTCCTCGGGCAAATCCTGCCAGCGGGAGCGCCGCTGCTCAAAATCCAGAAAATGCCTTCGAAAACATTTTTGTGCATGCGCCTCGCCTTCTGTGTATACCCTTTTTATGGAATACTTGGTCTCCAACTCACTCTCGGAGTTCTCATGCCACGCTACCTCTCGCAACACACGCTCGCGTGCCTTACGCGCCAAGGCGCCGAGACGCTTGCCCAACGAATGCAAGGCGGCGGCCCTGCCTGCGCCGAGCGTGTTCTCGTCAACATGGTCGAAGGAAAGATGTTTGCCGAGTTTCGTTCAGATTCCCGCGAAACGCTTGAAGCTTGGCTCAAAACAGAGGGCATGCATTTCGATTGGATCGTCAGAATTGAATGGGAGACCCGCGAAGGTAGGCTGGAGATCGCCGGCTAAGCGTTCGTAAGTAATTGTAAATAAGATACTTGCTATATTCTATAGGAACGCTGGAGCCCTCTACGGAATGTCGATAAAAAAGAGGGTGATTTACCTCCTCATCTGCGCTAATCTTTCCTCCTTACGTCTAACGTGAAGGAGAAACAATATGTCTGACTACGCGCATCCAGAAGTACTCGTCACCACCGACTGGGTGGCTGCTCACTCGAAAGATGCGGGCCTCCGCGTCGTAGAAGTCGACGTCGACACCACGGCCTACGATCAAGGCCACGTGGAAGGCGCCATCTCCTGGAACTGGCAAACCGAACTGCAAGACGCCATTCGCCGCGACCTCGCGCAGCCCACCGCGTTCGAGGAATTGCTCGGCAAGGCCGGCATCTCTCCCGAAACCACCATCGTCCTGTATGGCGACAACAACAACTGGTTCGCCGCATGGGCTTTCTGGCAACTGAAATACTACGGCCACGAAAGAGTTCTCATCATGAATGGCGGCCGCAAGAAGTGGCTCGAAGAAAAGCGTCCGCTCGCCACGGACAAGCCCTCGGTCGCCGTAACCTCCTACAAAGTGAAAGCCGCGAACGCCGCGATTCGTGCGAAGCGCGACGACATTTTCGCGGCGGTCGAGAAGAAGTCCGGCGCGCAACTGGTCGATGTCCGCTCTGTGGACGAATTCACGGGAAAGATTATCGCGCCTCCTGGCATGACCGAAACGGCGCAGCGCGCGGGTCACATTCCAGGCGCGGCAAATATTCCTTGGGCCCAAGCGGTCAACGAGGACGGCACGTTCAAAAGCGGCGACGCCCTGAAGCAGCTCTACGCAGCGAAAGGCATCAGCGGCGACCGCGAAGTCATCGCCTACTGCCGCATCGGCGAGCGCAGCTCGCACACCTGGTTCGTCCTCAAGTACCTCCTGGGCATCAAGGATGTGCGCAACTACGACGGCTCTTGGACAGAATGGGGCAACTTGATAGGCGCGCCAATCGAGAAGGGGATTTCGGCCGCGGCCGCGAATTAGCGCCGATCCGCTCCCATATAGAGTCTACTTGTAAGGTTTCCGTCTATCAGAGTTCAACGATGTTCGATCGCACGCTGAAGCCCTCTTGTCCTGGTCGCTCTCTTGAGCCAGCGTGGGCGAGAATGCTCTAAGGTTGGGCCTGTTGGCTCTTGGAAGCGCTTGGAGTCAGCCTTCGGACGACAAATTCTTGAAAGATATTGGCGGCGGCTGATTCGCCAATTCCGATGAGAGCGTTTTCGAACGTTAACTCCGCGCCATCGCGATTTTTCGCCGGATAGTAGAGATTAGAGATGCCCCCTGCGGCTAGGCTTCCGAGGATACTCGAATAATTTGCCTGCCAGTGGCCGTCGTCGCCCTTGCATATTACGGCGTTGGCAATCGCATAGAGAATCCGCGATCGCTTGCTGCCGCTTCCCTTGTAAAAATAACGTGGATCTTGTTTCAGGAGCGACGGCAGTATCGCTCCTCCGATGAACGTCTCTGTAGCAAGGTTAGCGTAGGAGGCTCCGTAGCGCTTGGCATAGCCTTGCGCGCCTTGCCCGTATCCGCTGAAATCGTTTTGCGCTTGCTGAATTCCCGCAATGGCCCCAGTCAGCCCGAACGTCACTGGATCCACTGTCGTCTTCCAGGCAAGCTCGAACTTTTGCTTCGGATTGAGAGGAGCCGCGTTGGGGATGTAGCTCACATAGAAGTTTGGAATGACGCCGAGCACACGCTGCTTCTCTTCCACCTTGATCTCGTCTTCCGCCACTTCGACCACCGTGGGTACGACTCGTATCTCAGTAGTGGCGGTAGCGATGGCCAGCGTGGTTTGCGGGACTGTGTAGACTTCTCCTGAACTCAGAACCCCGGACAA
>Ga0210394_10005827_pt1 | contig 13642 bp, 7 predicted proteins | sample IncBWC12MmetaG_FD_160121 | JGI IMG/M metagenome (GOLD analysis project Ga0210394, IMG submission 160121) | Forest soil microbial communities from Barre Woods Harvard Forest LTER site, Petersham, Massachusetts, United States - Inc-BW-C-12-M | ecosystem: Environmental > Terrestrial > Soil >...
CTCCGCAAAAGTCAGATCGGCGGTTTGCCAAGCCACGGCGCGCCGGCCGACCGTGATTCCTCCGCTGCTCGATGCCTGGAAGGCCTACCAGCTCATGACAGCCGTCTAGAGGACGAACCGCGATGAAGAAGGCCAAAAAAGATACGAAGGAGGACCCAAGGCACACAGGGAGCCCGGGCCAACGTGGGATCCGTCTGCCTGGATTTATCAACGACGGCGACGTCGGCCTCGGAGATCTTCTCAAGCGGGCCACCCATGCCTTGGGCGTCAAGCCGTGTGGGGAATGCGAGCGTCGCGCAACGCGGTTGAACCGCTGGGTGACTTTTTCCGGTAAGAGCTCGAAGTAGAAGCGCTTTGAAATCCAGCCCGCTGGAGGAAAAGGATCGATGAACCCAAACGACACGAAAGTGCAAGCGGCTACGGAAGAATACGAGTTGGACGATGCGCTCCCGGCCAGCCCGTCATGCGCAAGCGGAGCAGACAAAGCTCTTTCCGAAAGAGTCAGGCCCTGTACCTGTGGACGCCCGGGAGGAAAATGCAGTTGCGGAGACCGCACGGCTTCCGAGGCCAGCGAGACGGCTGTCCGCTCGTACGTTTACGCGATCGGCAGGATCGAGGCGCGCTTCCCCAACCTCTCGGTGGAGAGAGAATTCGCCCAGGTCAGAGCCCTGGAGCGAAAGGCTACCACCGGCAAAACAGAGCGGGACACGCTCTACCTGATTTTGTCGAAATACCGCTATCTGGCGCGGCAAATGTGTTACGTCCTGACCGTCGAGGGGGTAGAGACCTATATTCTCCAGCCCGACGATCCGGCAGATTTCGGGCTGTTGCTGGTCGAAGCTCTCAAGCCGCCCGAGAACACGGCCGAGGTCCGGTTTGACGTCGTCATCGGCGTCCGCGGACCGATTGCACCGCCCGAGAGGTGCGAAGGTTTCATGGTTCCGATTGTCTCGTTCGACCAGATCTATTCCTTCACCAAAGAGTCTCTCCTGGAGTCGATTCCCGTCCCAGCTTCTTTCGGGGACAACGTCAAGAAAGCGGATCCTCTGACTTTCCGAAGGTCCGCGGAGGAGGTGTTCGACAGAATAATACAGATGTCTGACAACGCGGGCGCAACGGACGAGCACCGGGCGCTGAACTATTCCGCAGTCCGTCATCCGGGAGTTTATGCCCGGGTGGCACAGGAGCATGCCGAAAATCGCTCCCTGGCCGCTGTGGAAGTTCGCCGCTCACGTCTCAGTACCGCTCGCAACGTAATGGATGTGGTTTTTTCGTTTACAGACCGCGTTACAGATGTCACCGAAAAATACTTTTGCCGAGTGGATGTAACAGGGGAGTTTCCGTTTCTGGTAACCAAGCTGTCTCCGTTTTACGAACGATGAACTCACAACTCCGACGGAGGAACTAAAATGCAACTGGACCTGAACGAGCCTCGATTCCCAGGTTTTACCGCTGAAGCTTCTCTCGAGAAGTCGAACGAACACTACAGTTGTTCAGAACTCGGCGATCATCCTCGCGGCGTCTCGCCCGCATTTTGGTGCTGGGACCCCTACCGGATGATTTGGGTTCTCTGCTGACGAGAACTGATCGGTAAAGAAAGGCCGGCGAAGCGAATCCGCCTTCGCCGGCCTTTCCTTTTTTGAGTGTCGATATCCCGGAGGGAAAGGCGGTACGAAAACGTGCGTCAGGCCAGCTGCTGCAAAAGAGGCCGGACGCACATGCGTCCGGCCTCTTCTTTCACACAAGTGCAGTGCTAGCCGGCTTCTGCTATTTTCCAATCTCCACGACAGCAAACGTATTGGCCACCGGCTGCAGGCGCGGGTGAGGATTAAACGCGTCGGCTTGCGCGTTCGCCGGAGGATTGTTTTCCTGTGTGGCATGCGAGTAAAAGCGATGGGTCTTAGGATCCACCGATTCACCCGTGCGCGCACCGTAAATCGTATGGACGACGGTCACCAGGCTGTACTTATCCGGCCCATCTTCATGAAAAATCCAAGTGCCACCCATTTTTCCGCTGCCGTCGTCGCGGGTCGGCATGAAGATATCGCCGGTGCCGGGATCAAACGCAGCGCCGTCCGCGCCGATGCCGATGTTGGCCGCGCCGACCACTTTGCCGTTGTCAGCATTCATCACCACCATGACGCCGGACGAGCCTGTCGGCTGGCAGCTGATAAACAGCCGACGGCTTGTCTGATCCATGGCAATGCCATAGCCACGCACGCAGGGTTCGCTGGAATAGGTGTTCTTGACAGTCATCTTCTGTGCGTCGTATTCAGCGACTTCGTCTTTGTCCACGATGTTGACGAACATGCTGCCCTTGCCATCGGGCACGGCGGCTTCGGGCCTTCCGGGAAGTGTGACCGATCCGACGTACTTTCCGGTGGCCGCGTCAATCACCTGAGCGTTGTTGCTGCCTGCGGTGTTGACGAAAAAGCGCTTGGTAAACGGTTCGTACATCAGCGAATCGGAACCCTTTGCGCCGTTTAAGTGGATCGTATCGACGACCTTCATGGCTTTCAGGTCGATCAGGTAGGCTACCGCATCGGGGTCGGCGCCAGTTGCCACGCCGCGATTGAACTCAGGAGCGATGGCGATTCCGTGCAGGCCCTTCATGCCGGTGATATTGCCCACAAGTTTGCCGGTGTTCAGATCCAAAACCTGGATATTCTCGGTTCGCGGGGAGTAAATGAGGTGAGCGTCGGGATCCAGCGTGATGTAGTCCCAGCTGCCGTCGCCACCCAGGGGAATCGTGCGAAGCACATGGTAACCGCCAGCGGCGCCCGTCTGCGGCGCAGCGTGGAATACCGCCGGTGCAAACAACAAAAGGGCCAGAGCCGGAATGCCGGCCCAAACCGATAGATGCAAGAGTTTTCGTGATGACATCGAGACAACCTCCTTGGAGTGACTTCTCTCTAACCGGGAACGGGCCGGACTCGCGCCCGGCCCGTCTTTACCGACAAAAGCTTGAGCGCTTTCTAACGCACCGGCTGCTGTGCCGGAGCGGGCGCCGACACCGGCACGGCAAACTTGGCGGCGTCGATATTCGCATTGTTCTCCACTTTTTGCACGAAGTACGTGCGGCGCGTGGTGACGGCGGTAATGCGGATCAAATAGGGATACTTCGTGCCGTCGCCGACGTCGCGATAATTCTCGTAATCAATCTTCGTGGGGTTAGCGCCAATGGGAGTAACCACAGTGGTCACCCTTCGCAGCAGCAACCCGGTCTGCGTGTCAAAGTACAGCCGTTCCGCGCTGTCGCCTTGCGGCATGGCAATCACGACATAGGCGTCGCGGTCGCCCACCTTCTCGGTTCCCCGCACATTCAGACGCGTGTAGATCTGCTTCAGATTGAGCGGGAGGTAGAAATCGGCATCGCGCTTGGCACGGTCCAGGTCGAGGCCAGTCAATGGCGTCACGCGGCCCTGGGCGTTCTGATTCCAGGCGGCGGTGCCGCTGAAACCGGTGGCCGTCGTCGCTCCGGTCGGGAGCTTGGTCGTCACGACGCTCAGGTTCGGAGCCTTTGACAATTGCTCGATCTGGCCGACGGTTCTGGGTTCTTCGCGAGGGCCGGACGGCATATCGGCGACGATGGTGACTTGCCGGCTGGTAACCTTGCGCAATGCCTGCTCGCCGCCGAGCGCATCCACGTACTTCGCAAGAATCTGGTCGGAGGTAGGCAGACCCGCAGGACGCGTGGGCTCCTCATACTCCTCGGCGATGATGGTGTCGTTCGCACCAGCCAGAGGCGGCACGGCGCCGGGATTGGTGCTGCCAAGATGGCAGGTATAACAGGTAACCTGAGTCCTGCCGTCGAATGATTTCTTATTAATATCCATCACCATCGTAATCATGTCGCGCGCGGTCTGTTTTTCTTTCTTGGAATCGTCTTCTTCCTTGTCGGCGACGTGACAGTGCTCGCACGAGACGCCGAGCGAAGTATTCATCAGGCGCATAGCAGGCATAAATTGATCCACAGGCGTGCCGTTCATGACCTTGATGTTCTTGTACTGCTGTTCGGCCGTTCTTCCCGCTGCCGGCTGCTGTTGCGCTGCGGCAAAGCAAGTGGCCAGAAGCGTCAGTGCGAAGGCAAAACCAATTCTTTGCATCAGAACTGTGGTCCGCATCCCCGGTGTTCTCCCTTTGAATTTACCTCTTTAGCTCGCGCGTCCCTGACTGCGGACCCGAAGGCGGCCCGAAAATCTCTGCTTCCTGGAGGAAGGGGGCCGGACTCGCGCCCGGCCCCCTCTTCCTTCCGACAGCTGTATAGCGGTTAGAACGTTATCTTCAAGCCCAACTGGAACTTCCGCGGTCCGCCCGCTCCGACAACCGTACTCTGTCCCGAGACGTCAATTGTCTGGGAAGGGCTGCCGAACTGGGCGGGTGCAGTTTTACCGCTAAAGATCGTGCTGGTCGGGTTGCCGCCCGGCGTGTTGAATTCTGGGCGGTTGAGAACGTTGAAGAACTCGACGCGGAACTGAGCCGAAACGCGCTCAGTAATCTTCGTGCTCTTCAGGACCGATAGGTCCCAAACCTCGAATGGCGGAGCCTCGAAGATGCCACGCGTGTTCATGGGCAGCGACCCGTACGCCGGAGGCAGCAAGATCGAGCCGTTGTTATCGTAGCAGCCGAGGTTCTCCAGGGAGGGTACGCCGTTCGTGGGCGTCATGACGGCGCCCGCTGTTCCGTTCGAAACCGCGACGCCATTCAGCATCGGGACGCTCGGGCCAACCAGCGACTGCGCCTTGGACATGCAAGCCGCATTGTTGATCGCGAATGACGGGTCGGCGCCGGCGATGGCCGCGTTGCCCGGCTTGAAGAAGTGGTAGTCGGTGCTCCCAATCGTATGGGTGATGTTGAAATCCTGCGGATTGCCGTAGAAGTTCCAGTAGCCCGTCGCGTCACCGTTGCCGGTAAAATCCGACGACGATGGCGTCCAATACGTGCCGCCGCGCAGCGTGAGGATGGAGTTGACCGACCAACCTTGCACGGCCCCTTCCGCAAGTTTATTGCTCAACTTGGCGTCGGGAACGCTGTAGGTTGTCGAGATGTTGAGAACGTTTCTGCGGTCAAACCCGCTCGGCCCGTACGTGAGCTGTCTGGCGTTCGCGTTATACGGAATCGTCGAGAGCCCGAAGTTACTGGACGCCATGTCCAGCGCATGACTGAAGGTGTAGGCGACATTGAACGAAACGCCGTGCGTCGGCCGGCCCGTCAGACCCACCTGCAGGCCGTTGTAGTTGGATATGTCAATATTGGAAACCATGTTGTTAACCCGCCACTCCGGCAGGCACGCTGTACTGCCGCCGGCGGCAATGCCGATAGGCGCCGGGCAGTTGATTGTATACGGCCGGTTAACCTGCTCCACAGCGGAGCTCGAGGACGGCTGGCAAGTGCCGCCAGAGCCGGGAAGGAGATTATTCCCATTGGTGGCAGCCTGGGTCAGGTTAAGGCAGTTCGCCAGGGTCGTCAGCGCGGCTTGGTTGGCCCCAGTAGCGTTTGGATTAACCGCCTGTAGCGCGGTTAGTTTGGCGCCGGTGATGCTCGCGAAATTACCAGCTACGTTCCCGGTATATCCTGCAGCCAACCCTGGTTGGTTCTGATCGACGAAGCCCAGCAGTCCGGTCCCGTGCGTACCCACGTAAGCGATATCCAGTGATATTCTGCTGGTAATCTGCCGCTGGACGCCCAGGTTCCATGTGGTGACGTAGGGGGTTTTGAGATTCGGGTCGACGCCGTTCATGTTGCTGCAGGTTCCAGCGTCGTTAGCTGTGAGGGCGGCGCCATTGACTATTGTTCCCTTAGCGAGGCCATCGCCGCATGTCAATGTACTCAGCGAGGTCGCCGGGAAGATCTGGGGCACCCCAGTGGCGCAGGCAGTGCCGCCACAGTTTGAGCCATTCCAGTTCAACTGGGCCTGGGTGAGGCCGGTGTTTGAGAGCACCGCGATGTTGCCGGAACCGGGAACAATGTTCGTAACGCCACCGGTTTGGCCATTCGTGGCTATCTGGATCGCGCATCCGGTGCAGCCAGTGCCAATGCCGATGCCGTTGCCCGGCCCAATCAACGAGATGTAGTTGATCTGTTCGTAGATTAAGCTGATGCCGCCACGGAGGACCGTCTTGCCGTTGCCTTGAATGTCATACGCGAAACCGAATCGCGGCGAGAAGTTTTTCTTATCCGGCGCGTATGGCTCGTTCAGTCCCGGCGAGCCGACCTGCACCGGCCCCACGTTGGGAATGAAGTTGGTTTCAAGTACGAAGGGTCCCGTCTGCTCCTTCAGGACCGTAGCATACTCGTAGCGCAAGCCCAGGTTCACAGTCAGCCTCGGCTTGACGCGCCAGTCGTCCTGAAAGAACAGGCCCGTCTGCCAGTTGTAAAAGTTGCGGAAGGGCTGTCCCGCCAAGATGCTCGCCCCGGCCGTGCTTTCGACGCCTTGGAAGTAGTCGGTTATAGCAGCGCCGTTGGTCGAGCTCGCTCCGAACGGAATAGCGCCGCGTGCTTGCGCTGCAGCCGCCCCGCTGAACGAGAGACGATTGAGCTCGGCGCCGAACCCGATGGCGTGGTTGCCCCTCAAGTAGGAGAGGTGATCGGAGAACTGCAGGTTATTATCCGGACCGATGTACTTCGGCCAGTTGTTGCCGTCCAACCCCAGGCCGAACCCGCTGATAGTGATCGCCGGGAATCCGCTGAACGTGTTCGCGGGGTAACCTGAAATGGCAAAGGCCGGATTGGGCACGACGCCCGTATTTATGCTGTAGTTCTTCCCGTCGGACGGAGAAACGTAGTTGGTGACCGGTATGCCGATGTCGCCCGAGGCGAACGTCTGATAATAGTGTGCCAATCCGACGTGGGCCGCGCTCACCCAGTTGGAATTGGGTGTATAGGTCCAGGATCCCTCAACCAACGTGGAGCCCACGGTAGTCAGCGACTCCCATTGCGGCCGCGACTGACCGGCAGAGTCGTTATACAAGGCGTTATCGTAGCCCTTGAAAAACACGCCGCTAAAGGAGTTCTTGTCGTTCATATTGTAAGAGATTTTGCCAACGCCGTTATCGACTTGGTTGTTTTGCAACAGGTTGGGCTGAAAGGCGATCGACGAGGTGGTGTTTGTCGCCCAGAGGCCGCCTGTGCAGCTGTTCCCTACGGCTGCTGTGGGGACAACTGGGGCGGCTGGACATCCTGCGATAAGCAAGCTGTTGGGCGCGATACCCCCGGCTCCGAGAGTCGTGATCCCGAGACCGCCGCACACGCCCTGCACATATGCCGGTTGGCCGGGATTATATGTCGGTGTGCCAGCAGGACACGCAGCCACTGGCGACATCACCTTGTTCAGTGCGTCCGAGAAGCTGTTCGCCGGGTTCGCTGTCGTCAATCCGCAACCAGCTGTGCCGCCGCCGCATACGATCGGCGTCTGGCTCGGCTGCGGCGCAACCACGTCATAGCGCTGCTCTTCGAAAGCGCCGAAAAAGAAGATTTTATCCTTCTTGATCGGCCCTCCGATTGTGGCGCCCCACTGCTGCATGGCTAGCGGCAAAACCGGGCACTGGCCCGTTGCGCTTGGGTTAGTACAGCCGCCGTAGCCCGAGTTGCTGAAATAGTTTTTGGCCGACATGCCGCTATCCAGGCCAAAAGCGAAGCCCGAACCGTGTATGCTGTTCGTGCCGCTCTTGATGCCGATATTGACCACGCCGCCGGGCTTCATTCCGTTTTCCGCCTTCGGGTTCGACGAGTTGCCGATTTCCTGAATCGAGTCCACCGGCAAAATGACTCCCACGTCGCCCGCTTCCACCGGCGCATTGAGCATGCTCAGCCCGGTGTACACTTCGTCGTTGGAAAGCCCTTCGACCAGGAAGACGTTGTCCGTGCCGCGCAGCCCGTTGGTGCTCTGCCGCTCGTTGCCACCCGGATTCACAATCGTTCCGGGACGCAGGTTGAGCAGATTCTGGTAGTTTCTGCCGTTCAGCGGCAGGTCGACGATGGTGTCGTTGCTGAGGTTGCCGCCGAGCACGGCGTTGGTGGTGTTCACCAGAGGAACGTCTTCGGTGATGGTCACCGTCTGCGTTTGTGAGCCCGCCAGAAGAACGGCGTCAATCGACAATTCCGCACCGACTTCCAACTGAATATTGGTTCGCTCCCACGCCTGGAAGCCCGTATAAGTGACCTTTACCGAATAGGCGCCGGGAATCAAGTTGGGAGCCAGATAGGATCCCGTGTCATCGGTGGTCAGGTTACGCACTATACCTCTGGCGACGTCCGTGACCACGACCATCGCGCCAGAAATCGAACCACCGGTCTGGTCCTTCACCGTTCCGGAAATTCTACCGTTGGAGACCTGCGAGAACATGGGCATTGCCAACAACAAAACGGCCACGCCCAGGAATGCTACCTTCACACATCCCCTTAATTTTACGCAAAACAATTTCGACATCATGGACTCCCTTTCCCTCATAGGATTATTCCCTCCACAAATCACGTGCGTCAGAATCTACCCCAGGGGGTGGTAGCCGAACACATCCCTAAATATGGAGCTGTCAATACTACCTGGAACCTTAAGGGAACATTAATATAAAATTAAGGAACCAAAATTATTAACATAACCTTAAGGTCGCCAATTCCTGTCGCTGGCTCTTTTAGGTCAACCAGCGGGATTGGCTCGCCGGACAACCGCGAAATGGACTATCCTACCGACCACCAATTCGTGTACAAAGCTGGGCGCTCCCTTACGGCGAAACGAACAAGGAGGAGATGGCGCGATGCGAAACAAAGCGGTGCAGGTCGCAGCAGCGATCTTTCTGGTGGTCTCGGGCGCGAGTATTTCCTTTGCACAGCGAGGCGCTCAACCCGCAGGAGCGCAGGGCGGGCCGGGAGGACGCGGCGGAGCCCCTGCTCCACCGTTCAGGCTGATGAGTCCCGCGTTTAACGACGGGCAAGTCCTGCCGGAAAAGTACACTTGCTCGGCCGGCGAAAACGCAATCTCACCGCCGCTGCGATGGATGAACGCGCCGAACGCGCGGACCATGGCTACCTTCGCGCTGATCGTTCACGATCTGGAGCCACGGCCTAATAAGGGCGTCGACGATATTCTGCATTGGATGGTTTGGAATATTCCCGCCAACGCCACAGGATTCCCCGAAGGGGTTCCGTCTGCGACGCCTGATTTGCCCGACGGCAGTTACCAGACCAACGGCAATCCCGGCCAGGGCGGAATCACCGGCTACCGGCCGCCGTGCCCGCCGCAAAATGTGGCGCTCCCCCACCACTACGTATTTGAACTGTTCGCGCTGGATAACCGGCTCGAGCTACCGGACAAAGCAACTCGAGCTGATTTGCTCAAAGCGATGGATGGCCACGTCGTCGGGCACGCATCTTTGATCGCGCCGTTTAACCGCTGAGATCAATAATAGACGTATGCCGCTCCGGCATTTGTTACGTGTTTGCCCGTCGGCTTGCCATTGACGCCCTTGGCGTCGCGGTTTTCCTTTGTGGCGCCCACCACCAACGCTTTGCCGTCCGTACTGATCGCCACAGGCGTGCCAAACTCCTCGGTCGCTTCGGTGTTGGACGGTTTCACATATGAAGTAGGAACCCAGGTATTGCCGCTTCGCGTGTAGATATAGACGGCGCCGGCGTCCTCCATCGAGAAATCCGTCATGTCACCATTGATGCCCTTGGCGCCGCTGTCTTCATAATGCGCACCGACGGCGATGGTGTTGCCATCGCCACTAATTGCCAGCGACCAGCCGAACTGATCGTTGACTCGCGTATTGAAACTCTTCATATATGTCTGCAGCGACCATCGGCCGTCGGTTCCACGCACCCAAACGTACGCCGCGCCGGTGGAATCATCCAGATCCCTATCATGACCGCCCGCGGTCGGGGGTTGGATACCGACGAGCAGGGCGTCCTCTTCGCAAGCGCCGGAGACGACAGTGTTGCCGTCGTCACTGATCGCGACCGAACACCCCAGCTGATCGTCCCCTTCGGCGTTCGGCACATCCGGAAAGCGCGTCTCTTGCGACCACACTCCGTGAGCGCGACGGAAAACGTAGACGCCGCCTCGGGTCGCGTCTTCGTTTTGCGCTCCCACGGCAAGTGTGTCGCCATTGCCGCTCAGCCCGACTGCGTAGCCGAATAGGCCTCCACCGTTGGTCGTGTTCCACGGTTTCAGGTAACCTTGCTGTGACCAGTTGTTGCCATCGAAGAAAAACGTGTAGACCGCGCCGGCATCCTGGGCTGAATGATCAGTCTGATTGCCGTTGACTCCCCAACCGTTGCTGGCTTCGGCGGCCGAGCCCACGGCCAGAGTCTTGCCGTCGGCGCTCAACGCCAGGGCTGTACCAAACGCATAGCCGGTGTCCGTGGCGAAGGTATTAGAAGCCTTGACGTAGGCCTGCTGCGTCCACGTTGTGCCGTTGCGCGTAAAAAGATAGACGGCGCCGGCGTCGTCAATGGACCGATCATTCTGATCACCATTGATTCCCTTCGCGGCGCTGCTTTCGCCCGGCGCGCCCACAGCGAGCAGATTCCCATCCTTGCTAAGAGCCACGGAACCACCGAACTGTGCTCCTTCCGCGGTGTTCGACGCTTTCACGTAGGCCTGCTGTTTCCATCCTGTCGCGCTGCGGCTATACACATACACCGCCCCGGAATAAGGGGCGTTCCCACTCGGTACGCTATTGACCCCTTTGGAAGCGCTCGCCTCTCCGACCGCACCGACGGCCATTGTGTTGCCGTCGCCGCTGACCGCCACTGCGGCGCCGAATTGGAAGTCTTCGCCCGAGTTCGAGGCCTTCAAGTAATCAATCGACTTGGCCTGCCAGGCGCCTGTTGTCTTTACGGTCGCCTTGGGAGCCGCAGGAGGCGGACCCATGGGGCGCTGCGCACCCTGCGCAAATCCGTTCGCAGCGGCCGAACTCACCGCGACGCCCAGCACAACTAAACCTAAGATCTTCTTGACGTCGGTCACCGAGCCTCCTTCAGTCTTCTGTCGGATACGCCACCCATCACACCCCCGGGGCGGACGGAATACTAACGCTAGAGCGGGCACTGCGTCACGCATTTCGTCAGGCCGCGAACAACCCGCACTAGCCCATCGCTAAACTCGGTCCGTAGACCACGCTATAATTGACGGCTATGGATTTGAGCAAGTTCCATCCGGCTGGCAGCGGCCTCGAATGGGCGCATCCGCTCGTCCGCGACTGGTTTGTGAGCCGATTCGGCACGCCCACTGAGCCGCAAGAGCAAGGCTGGCCGTCCATTCTGTCCGGCAACGCCACTTTGATTTCCGCCCCGACCGGGTCGGGCAAGACCCTCGCTGCATTCCTGATTTGCATCAACCGCTTGGTGCGCAAGGCCCTCCGCGGCGAACTGACGGATCGCACCGAAGTTGTTTACGTCTCGCCGCTGAAGGCGCTCAGCAATGACATCCAGAAAAATCTGGAAGTGCCGCTGGCCGAAATCGGGCGGCTCGCCGGAGAACGCGGCATCCTTATGCCCGAAATTCGCACAGCCGTGCGCACCGGAGACACGCTAGCGCACGAACGTCGCGCCATGCTCTCTCGTCCGCCGCACATTTTGGTCACCACTCCGGAATCGCTTTACATCCTGCTCACTGCCTCCAGGAGCCGTGACATCCTGCAATCGGTCGAAACCGTGATCGTCGACGAAATTCATGCCATCGCCGACGACAAGCGAGGCGCTCACGTCTCCCTCTCCCTCGAACGCCTCGAGCGGCTTGCTGGTAGACCGCTCGCGCGCATCGGCTTGTCGGCTACGCAGAAACCGATCGAGCTTGTCGCCCGGTTCCTGACCGGCAATGAACGCCCTGACCCCGTGATTGTGCACATCGGCAATCGCCGCGAATTGGATCTGGCGGTCGAAGTACCCGGCAGCGAACTGGGACCTATCGCTTCCAACGAAATGTGGGGCGAAATTTACGATCGCCTCGCCGTACTGGCGGCGCAGCATCGCTCCACCCTCATTTTCGTCAATACGCGCCGTTTGGCGGAACGCGTGGCGCATCACCTCGGCGAGCGTCTGGGCAAAAACGCGGTCGCCGCGCATCATGGCAGCCTGTCGCGCAAGTTGCGCCTCGCCGCGGAAAAACAATTGAAAGCCGGCGAGCTTCGCGCGCTGGTGGCCACCGCTTCTCTCGAGTTGGGAATCGACATCGGCAGCGTAGACCTGGTCTGCCAAATCGGCTCGCCCCGCTCCATCTCCGTTGGCTTGCAGCGCATCGGCCGGGCCGGCCATTGGCGCGGAGCCATTCCCAAAGGACGAATTTTTGCCGCCACGCGGGATGACTTGCTCGAATGCGCCGCGCTGGTCTGGGCTATGCGGCAAGGCGATCTCGATCGACTGGTGATCCCTGCTAAACCACTGGACATTCTGGCTCAGCAGATTGTAGCCGCCTCTGCCGCCGAGGACTGGAACGAAAATGAGCTGTTCCAGTTCGTCCGTCGCGCCTATTCGTATCGCAATCTCTCTCGCCAGGAATTTGATGAGATTATCGAGATGCTTTCCGAAGGCATGGCCGCCGGGCGAGGGCGTTACGGCGCTTACCTGCATCGCGATCGCGTCAACGGCATCGTGCGCGCCCGGCGTGGCAGCCGTCTGGCGGCCATCACCAGCGGCGGCGCTATTCCCGATACATCGCTTTACACTGTCGTGGCCCTGCCGGACGGGGCCGTCGTGGGCACGGTTGATGAAGACTTCGCGGTGGAAAGTCTTGCCGGCGACATCATGCTTCTCGGCAGCACGTCGTGGCGCATCCGCCGCGTTCAAGCGGGGAGCGTCCTGGTGGAAGATGCGCAAGGCGCGCCGCCCAACATACCGTTCTGGCGCGGCGAAGCTCCGGCGCGCACCGATGAACTCTCAACGCGCGTGGCTGGCCTTCGCGAACGCATTAGCTCGTTGCTCCCACAAACTGACTCGCAATCGATCTCGCGCGAGGACGGTAGCGCTGCCGTGAGTTGGCTCAAAACCGAATGTGGCCTGGATACTGCCGGCGCGGAGCAGGCCATCGAATACATCTCGACCGGCCGTGCGTTGCTTCACGCGGTGCCGACACAAACGACTGTCATCGTGGAACGTTTTTTCGACGAAAGCGGCGGCATGCAGATGGTCATTCATGCTCCCTTTGGCGCCCGCATCAACAAAGCCTGGGGACTTGCGCTGCGCAAACGCTTCTGCCGCTCTTTCAATTTCGAGCTGCAAGCAGCGGCTACCGACAACGGCCTGAATATTTCTCTCGGCGAACAGCACAGTTTTCCGCTGGCCGACGTTTTTCACTTTCTTCATCCCAATTCGGTGAGACAAGTTCTCGAACAGGCCGTTCTGGCCTCGCCGCTTTTCACCACCCGCTGGCGCTGGGACGCTGGCCGCGCTCTGGCCCTCTTGCGTTTCCAAGGAGGTAAAAAGGTCCCTCCTCCCATTCAACGAATGCGCGCCGACGACCTCCTTGCGGCCGTCTTTCCGGCCGTACTCGCCTGCCGTGAAAATCAGCCCGGCGACATCGCCATTTCCGATCATCCTCTCATCCGCGAAGTGATGAAGGATATTTTCACCGAGGCGCTCGATCTGGAAGGCCTCGAACGCGTCGGTGAAAATATCCTTCATCACTTCGCGGATGAGAGGATGATCG
>Ga0210394_10005830_pt1 | contig 13639 bp, 12 predicted proteins | sample IncBWC12MmetaG_FD_160121 | JGI IMG/M metagenome (GOLD analysis project Ga0210394, IMG submission 160121) | Forest soil microbial communities from Barre Woods Harvard Forest LTER site, Petersham, Massachusetts, United States - Inc-BW-C-12-M | ecosystem: Environmental > Terrestrial > Soil >...
CGACCCCAGCTTCAGGAACGCCAGATGACGCCCGCCCGTCGCCTTCGCGAACGCGTCCGCGTCGTTGGTCTTTCCGAGCCTCACCAGCTCCCCAATCGCCCCGATATAATCCGCATCCCCCGGCACTGGCGGCGCATTTTCCGAACTCGACGACCACGCTTCGCCCTGCGCCGAATAGGTAATCGAGTAAATCACCACCCCGGCCCGCTGCGCCATCTCGACAGCTTCAGCCAGCTTGTGTTTACTTCCCCGATCCCTCGATTCACCCATCACCATCATGATGCGCCGGTAATTCTCCGGCCTGGTCGCGAGCATCTTCATCCCCTCCAGCACCGCATCGATCATCTTCGCCTGCCGGATCGTCCGCGGGATGATATTCTCGAACGCCGCGCGAATTTTCCCTCCATCGGAGGTGAACTCCTGGTACGTTTGCACCTCGGTGTCGTAGGCGATCACCGCGGCCTGCCCGCGCTCGCCGATCACCACCGGCTGAATCATCGCGCCCACCAGCCGAATCCGCGCCAGCGCCGGCGCCGAGATCCCGCTCGATTGCACCAGCACCACCAGAGACACGGGCGACAGCACCGTGTCCGAGGTATCCATGTGGATCTTCTGCCTGACGCTGTCGTCGGTCACGACGAAATCGTCCTCGTGCAGCCCGTCGATCAGCATGCCCTTTTTGTCGGTCACGGTGGTCGGCACCAGCACCAGGTGGACGTTGGTTTTCAGTGCCTGATCCTGTGCCAGCAGCGCCACAGTGAGCCCACACATCACGAAACGGATTCTCAACACAATGATGGGACGGCCTTCCGTGGCATACCGTTACCTTACCAGCAAATGCATCGCCAACCGCAGTCTGGTCTTCTTGTTTGTGTGGGGCGGGCTATCAGCCGGCAGCCGCCCTCCGGGCGGCTCTTGCTGATCGAAGAAGAAGCCTGCTGGGAAGCAGGCTGCCGGCTAAAGCCCGCCCCACAAGACAATAGCGATACCCTAGTCTCTTATGTCCGACCGTCTCACCGAACTCCACCGCCGCCACGCCAATGCCGAAGCCGGTGGCGGAGAAGAACGCAAAGCCCGCCAGCACCATGAAGGAAAACTCTCCGCGCGCGAACGCATCGACCTCCTGCTCGACGAAGGCACCTTCGAAGAGCTCGACAAACTCGTCCGCCACCGCTGCCGCGACTTCGGCATGGACGAGCAGGTTGTCGACGGCGACGGCTTCGTCACCGGCTACGGCCTCATTCACGGCCGCCCGGCCTACGTCTTCGCGCAGGATTTCACCGTCTTCGGAGGCTCTCTCTCCGAAACCAATGCGAAAAAAATCGTCAAGATCATGGACCTCGCGCTCAAAACCGGAGCCCCCGTCATCGGCCTCAACGATTCCGGAGGCGCTCGCATCCAGGAAGGCGTCGTCTCGCTCGGCGGTTACGCCGATATTTTCCTCCGCAATACTCTGTCCAGCGGCGTCATCCCGCAAATCTCCGCTATCATGGGCCCCTGCGCTGGAGGAGCCGTCTACTCCCCCGCCCTCACCGACTTCGTCTTCATGGTCGATAAAACCAGCTACATGTTCGTCACCGGCCCCGACGTCATAAAAACCGTCACCCACGAAGACGTGACCAAGGAAACGCTCGGCGGCGCGACCACGCACAACTCTGTGAGCGGCGTCGCGCATTTTCTAGCCCACCACGACACCGAATGCCTGCAAATGATCCGCGCGCTGATGTCGTACCTGCCGCAGAACAATCGCGACGACGGCCCCCAGCGCCCATCGGACGATCCGGAAGACCGCCAGGACGCGGCGCTTGATTTAATAGTGCCCGCCGAATCCAACCAGCCCTACGACATGAAGGACGTCATCCACCGCATCGTCGACTACGGCGATTTCTTTGAGGTCCAGGAGCATTGGGCCCGCAACATCGTCGTCGGCTTCGCCCGCATGGACGGAAGATCGGTCGGCATCGTCGCCAATCAGCCGGCCTTTCTGGCCGGATGCCTCGACATCGATTCCTCCACCAAAGGCGCACGCTTCGTCCGCTTCTGCGACGCCTTTAACATACCGATCTTGACCTTCGAGGACGTTCCCGGGTTTCTCCCCGGCACCGCGCAGGAGTTCGGAGGCATTATCCGCCACGGCGCGAAACTGCTCTACGCCTACGCCGAGGCCACCGTCCCGAAAATCACCGTCATCACCCGCAAGGCCTACGGCGGAGCCTACTGCGTCATGGGATCCAAGCACCTTCGTACCGACTTGAACCTGGCTTGGCCTACCGCCGAAATCGCCGTCATGGGGCCGGAAGGAGCCGTCAACATCGTCTACCGACGCGAGCTGACCTCCGCCGCCGATCCCGACACCGTCCGGCGCGCCAAAACCGAGGAATTCAAGGAGCGTTTCGCCAACCCCTTCGTTGCCGCCGAGCATGGATTCCTGGACGACGTCATCGAACCCCGGCAAACCCGTCCCCGCATCATTCGCGCCCTCCGCCTGCTGGCCACGAAGGTGGATACCGCTCCCCGCAAAAAGCACGGCAATATCCCCTTGTAACAGTGTGAGAATGTTCGCCGTCGGGTCTCACTAAACTATGTGGCGGAATTCCGGTGGCTGAACATCATTTCCGATTCGTTGATTACCATCTCCTTCTTCTCCATCCCTTTTACCCTCAGTTACTACAGCCGCAAGCGCTCCGGATCGAAGCTGCGCGTGGCGATCCCGATGTGCGCCATTTTGATGACGGCCTGCGGCGCCACGCATCTGTTGTTGGTCTGGAATATGTGGCATTCCTCCTACCGGCTGGAGAGCGTGGTGAAAGCGATCGCGGCGGCGGTCACCGTTGCCGCCGCTATCGGGGCGTTTCGTCTCGCGCCGATGGTACTCAAGATCGCGACCCCGAAAGAACTGGCGTTCCTCTATGACTCTCTGAGTGGAGAGACGGAAGCCCGCAGGGCCGCGGAGGAGAAGCTGCGCCACATTGCCGAGGCGGAATTGCTGGTCAGCGAAGATAAGCTCCGGTCGTTCTTCGATGGCGCCTCGCAGTCGATTCTCGGCGTGTCGAAGGAGGGCCGGATCCTGTTCGTCAACCGCCGCGCGGAGGAGATGTTCGGTTATTCCCGCGCCGAACTGCTCGGCGAGGAGATCGAAAAGCTGGTGCCGGGGACTTTTAGTCGAACATTACTTCGAGGCGCAGCGCCTGCGGCCGGCCCCGGCATAGAGCTCGCCGGTTGGCGCAAGGATGGCATCGGGTTCCCCATCGAGGTCGGACTCAGCTACGTCAGCACTCCCGAAGGTCCGCTGGCATTCGCCATGGTCAATGACATCTCGGAGCGGGTAAAGTCCGCCTTCGAGCTCAAGCGAGTCAACGATGAACTGCGCCAGTCCTATACCGAGCTCGAGCAGTTCGCTCACGTCGCCTCGCACGACTTGCAGGAGCCGCTGCGCATGGTGACCAGCTACCTGCAACTGATTGAGCGGCGTTATAACGGCCGTCTCGACGACGATGGCCGCGAGTTCATTCACTTTGCCGTCGATGGCACCAAGCGAATGAGAGCTCTCATCAAGGACCTGCTCGATTTCTCCCGCACCGGCACTGACGCCACGCACCGCGAGGCCGTTGCCGCCGGATCGCTCGTCGAAAACGCTCTCTCCAATCTCAAAACGGCTATCCATGAATCAGGGGCGCAGATTACCGCCGACGCTCTGCCCACCATCGTTGTCGATCCAGTCCTGTTCACCCAGGTCTTTCAAAACCTGATTGCCAATGCCATTAAGTTCCAAAAGGGCACGGCGCCGAAAGTGCATATATCGGTCCAGGCTCAGGCCAGGGAGTGGATTTTCTCAGTGCAAGATAACGGCATCGGCATTGAGCCGCAGCATCGCGACCGCATTTTCCGCATTTTCGAACGTCTTCATGCCGTCGATCAATACTCCGGTTCGGGGATCGGATTAGCCATCACCAGAAAAATCGTGGAAAGACATGGCGGAAGGATTTGGGTCGAATCCCAACCCGGTACTGGATCGACGTTTCGCTTCTCCACCTCTGCCGAAATGGAAATCGCAAACGCCGCAAATTGCGGTTCGAGTCCATGACTTCAGGGCAGAATGCGAAGTCCCAATGCCACCGTTGTTCTTCCGAACACAAATGTCTCCGCGTAAGCCCATCCCCCGCGACCCCGTCGAGATCCTCCTGGTTGAAGATAGCCCCAGTGATATCCGCCTTGTTCAGGAAGCTTTTAGAGAGAGCGGTTTCTCCAGCCGCCTGAATGTCGCGCGGGATGGCGAGCACGCGCTCGCCTTCCTCCGCCAGCAAGGAGAATACTCGCAAAGTCCCCGTCCAGCCTTCATTATTCTCGATCTCAACCTGCCTCGCAAAGATGGCCGCTTCCCGTCATCATTCTCTCAACGTCCACCAGCTCGGAGGATGTCCTGCGCGCCTACGATCTTCACGCGAACTGCTATGTCCCCAAGCCGTTCGACATCGAGCACCTGGTGCAACTCGGCCGTTCGCTCCAAGAATTCTGGCTGAGCACCGCGATTTTACCGGCGTGATCCGAATCCCCGCACTGACGTGCGGGGTTATAACCCCGCGGCGTAAGCCCGGGGATCAACCCGCCGTCGCAGCTTCTTCCGCCAGCTTGTCGAAAAATCGCTTGATCATCATCCGCGCCGTACCGTCGATAAGCCTCTGCCCCACCGCCGCCATCGTCCCGCCGACCTGCGCATCGCCTTCGTAGGCGACTTCCGTCCGGTCGCCGCTGGTGTCGCCTTGAGACGAGAGCTTCAATAACCCGTCACCCTTCATGAACCCGAGCTTTCCCGACCCCTCCACCACCAGCCGGAAACTGGCGGGCGGCGTTTGATCGGTAATCCGCACTTTTCCTTCGAAAGCGCCCGAAAAACTGGCCAGCGCCATCTTCATCTTCATGCGATACTCGTCGTCGCCTATTTTTTCCAGCCCTTCGCAGCCTGGGATGGCGCGAGCCAGCACCACCGGATCCTGCATCAATGCGTAGACTTTTTCCTGCGGCGCGGCCAGCGTATAAGATCCCGAAATCTTCAAGATGTCCTCGGCTGTTCACAACGTGACATCGCGGCCATCAACGCTCTGGCAGTATGCACCACCGCCAGATGCGTTCGATACTCGGCCGATGCGTGCAGATCGGAGTTCGCGTCGACACCCTGGGCGACCATAGCCGCCGCGTGTTGAACCTCCGCCCCGCCTTCAAGAGCCCTCTCCACCGCCGTAGCGCGATACGCGTGATTGGACAAGCCAGTCACACCAACCCGCGCCCAGCTAATCTTGCCGGAGGCTTTCTTAATCCTGATCGCAATCCCGACCACGGCGAATCCGCTGGCCTTCTGCACAACTTTTTCGTAGTAGGTCCCGGTGCCCGAATCCTCGATCGGCACGATCACCTCGCGCACAATCTCACCCGGCTCGAGCGCCGTCATAAACGTGTCCAGAAAGAAGTCCGCCGCCGCGACCGTACGTTCCGACTTCGCTCCCTTCAGCACGAACGTAGCTTCCAGCGCCTCGAGCGCCGCCGGATAATCGGCCGAAGGATCGGCGTGAGCGGCACTCCCGCCAATGGTTCCGCGATTGCGCACCTGCGGATCGCCGACCCCCGCCGCCGTCTGCGCTAATAGAGGACACTTCGCCCGCACCAGTGCCGACCCCGCCACTTCCTGATGCGTAGTCGTCGCACCTATATGAAGCGAGCCCCCTTCTTCGCGAATATAATTGAGATCCTTCAATCGCCCCAAGTCGACCAGATGATCCGGCGCAGCCAACCTCAGCTTCATCATCGGAATCAGACTCATGCCTCCCGAAAGCGGCTTCGCCCCCTCAGCCAAAAGCTCTAAAGCTTCGTCCAACGTCTTCGGAGCCGTATATTCAAAAGCCTGCGAAATCATAACCGCTCCCCCATTCTGGCTACTGGCTGGTGGCTACTGGCTCCCTTTATGAGCCTCCAGATTTTCTCAGGCGTCATCGGCATGTCGATGTGCCTGACGCCCAAAGGCGACAGCGCATCCACCACCGAATTCACCATTGCGGGCGAGCAGCCGATGGTCCCCGCCTCACCCACTCCCTTCACGCCCATAGGATTCACCGGCGTCGGCGTCGTGGTGTGATCGCTCTCGATCCACGGCATCATGTGCGCCCTCGGCAGTACGTAATCGGTCATCTCGCCGGTCACCAACTGGCCGCTATCGTCGTACACCGCCTGCTCCCACAGCGACTGACCGGCCCCTGCGCGACGCCTCCATGCACCTGCCCGTCGACAATCAGCGGATTCAGAATATTGCCGCAATCGTCGACCGCGATATACCGCCGGATCTTGATCTCGCCCGTCTCGCGGTCGATGTCCGAGACCACGAGGTGCGCGCCGAACGGGAATGTGAAGTTCGGAGGCTCCCAGAAGTGCGTCGCGAATAATCCAGGCTCCGTATTGGCCGGCAGCGTCAGCGCGCGATAAGTAGCGCCCGCGATTTCCTGAATCGTCTTCGACGCGCCGGTTTTATTGCAGACCACGTGGCCGCCCGAAAACGTCACATCGTCCGACCCCAGCAGCATCGCGCCGAACTTCTTGATCTTCGCCTTCAAATCCTGCAATGCGAAGTACACCGCCGTTCCGCCGACAGCCGTGCCTCGGCTCCCGAACGTGCCGATGCCGTATTGCACGATCGCCGTGTCGCCGTGCAGCACGAGAATGTCGTCGATATCGACGCCCAGTTCGTCGGCCGCGATCTGCGCGAACGTCGTCTCCTCGCCCTGCCCGTGCGGCGACGCGCCGGTCATCACCGTCACCTTGCCCGACGGATCGATCTTCACCGTCGCACTCTCCCACCCGCCAGCGGCGGTCGCCGGCGACGGACCGAACGCGCAAATCTCGCCATAAGTCGAGATCCCGATTCCCATCAGTTCGCCGCGCTTGCGCTTCTCGGCCTGCTCCGCGCGTAACTCCTGATACCCGGCCATCCCCAGAGCCTTTTTGAGAGGCAGCGAATAATCGCCCGTGTCGTAAGTCAGGCCCGTCGCCGTCGGAAACGGAAAATCTTCCTTCTGGATGAAATTCTTCAGCCGAATCTCCGCCGGATCCATCTTCAGCTCCGCGGCTAAGATATCGACCATCCGTTCGATTCCGTGCGTGGCTTCGGGCCTGCCCGCGCCTCGATAGGCGTCGGTCGGCACGCAATTGGTGAATGCCCCGATAATATCCGCGCGGACGTTCGCCGTTTTATAAAGTCCCGGCATCATCAGCACGCTTAACGTAGGAATCGCAGGCGTCAGCAACTGGTGATACGCGCCCAGATCCTGAATGATCAGCAGCTTGATGCCGGTAATCGTCCCGTCTTTCTTCGCCGCCACCTCATAGTGATCCACGTGACCGCGTCCATGAATCGTGCACAGATAATTCTCGCGCCGCGATTCGATCCACTTCACGGGCTTGTTCAGCTTCATCGCCACGAAGCCCATGAGAGCTTCTTCCGCGTACACATTCAGCTTGCAGCCGAACGCTCCGCCCACCTCCGGCGTCACCACGCGCAGCCTGTTTTCTTCCAACCCCAGCATCTGCGCCACCAGCGATCGCATCAGGTGAGGAATCTGGGTTGACGAATACAAATTCAACTGCCGGTCCGCCGCGCGCCAGTCCGCGACAACACCTCGCGTCTCCATCGGCGTCGGAATCAGCCGCTGGCTGGTGATGCGCTGCTTGACGACCACGTCGGCCTCGGCGAACGCCTTGTCGACCTCGCCACCTTCCTGGTGATAGTCGAACGCCTTGTTATCGGGCCATTCCGGATGCACCGCTGGCGCACCCTTGGCGATCGCCTTCTCGGGATCGGCGACAGCGTCCGTCACGTCCCAATCGATCTCGATCAAATCCGCCGCGTCTTTCGCGATGTAGCGATCAGTCGCGACAACCACCGCCACTGGATGCCCGACGAAATAAACCCTTTCCGGCGCCAGGATGTAATGATGAGGCACCCGCAGCCCCGGCAGCGACGCCGCGCACGGCACGGGCCCGACCTTTTCCGTATCCTTGCCCGTGAACACCGCGGCAACACCAGGGTGTTGAGCCGCTGCCGTAATATCCAGCGACCGGATCTTCGCGGCCGCATGCGGACTCCGCACTACCACCGCGTACAGCATCCCCGGCATCTTCATGTCGTCGACGTAGGTAGCCGTGCCCGTGATCAGCCGCGGATCCTCGCGCCGCCGGAGCCTCTTGCCGACCAGCAATTCAGGTTTTGCAATTGTGGTTGCCATGTTTATGCTCCCGCCTTCGCCGCCGCGCGCACCGCGTTCACGATGTGTTGATACCCCGTGCACCGGCAGACGTTTCCTTCGAGGCCCATGCGAATTTCCTCATCCGTCGGATGCGGATTACGATCCAGAATCTGCTTCGAAGCCATAATCATGCCCGGCGTGCAGAACCCGCACTGCGCCCCGTGCTCATTCCAGAACGCCTCCTGCATCGCGTGCAGTTTCCCGTCGACGGCCAACCCTTCGATGGTGGTGACCTTCGCCCCATCGGCCTGCACCGCGAACATCGTGCAGCTCTTAATCGCCTTCCCGTCCACCTCAACGGTACAAGCGCCGCACAACGACGTCTCGCACCCAATGTGAGGCCCGGTCAGGCCCACCACTTCACGCAGGTAATGAATCAGGAGCAGCCTGGGCTCCACATCGTGGGAATGCGTGTTCCCGTTAATCGTAAGGTTAATGTTCATGGCGATCCTCTAGCGCTATTGAAGATATCAAAATTCGGAAGGGCCAAGGCGATAACAGAAACGGACAGTTGTTGCTATCCTGAACGTGTGAACGTCTCTTTAACTCCCGAACTTGAGCGGTTGATCAACGACAAAGTCGATACGGGCATGTATCAGACCGCCAGTGAAGTCGTCCGTGAGGGGTTACGCCTTCTAAAGGACCGCGATGATCGCCAATTGCGCGCGGACGTACGGGCGGGATTTGAGGCCGTGGATCGCGGAGAATATACAGACTATACCGCAAGCACGATTAAGGGCCTCGCCGCAGAGGTGAAGGCCGCGGGCCGCCGGCACCTCGCCTCGGCGCAAAGATCTCGAGCTAGATGAAGCGGCTTCGCGTTTCGCACCACGCTAAGCGCGATCTCGACAGTATTTGGCGCTACGTAGCGAACGATGCCAACAGCATCGAGGTGGCGGATCGAATCGTCGAGTCCGTCACGGTGCACTTTGCGATGCTTGCCAGACAGCCCCACGCCGGCAATCCCGGCGTCAGGAGCTTCCCTTCCGGTAACTATCTCATCTACTATCGCGAGTCGAGGACGCACCTCGTAATTTCTCGAATTCTTCACGGCAAGCGCGACCAACTCGGCGCCTGGAATGAGTCCGAGTAAGGCTATACTCTCCCCTAGTGCAGCTCACACCCCTCGACTGGATCGTCGTCGCCCTTTATTTCGCCTTCAACATCGGTATCGGATTCTATTACAAGTCCCGCGCCGGCTCCAGCGTCAATGAGTTTTTCCTCTCCGGCCGCAACGTGCCCTGGTGGCTCGCCGGAACTTCGATGGTCGCGACCACGTTCGCCGCCGATACACCGCTGGCCGTCACTGGCATGGTCGCGAAAGGGGGCATCGCCGGAAACTGGCTGTGGTGGTGCTTCGTCGCCAGCGGCATGATGACGGTCTTTTTCTACGCCCGCCTATGGCGCCGCTCCGGCGTCATGACCGATGTCGAGTTCGCCGAAATCCGCTATTCCGGGCGCCCCGCCGCGTTCTTGCGAGGCTTCCGAGCCCTCTACTTGGGCATCCCCATCAACTGCATTATCCTCGGCTGGGTCAATAAAGCCATGGTCGATATCCTCATGTTGATCCTCGGCGTGACGAAACTCCAAGCGCTCGCCATCGTCATTGGCATGATCGCGCTCACCGCGGGTATCTCCACTTTATCCGGACTCTGGGGCGTCCTGGTCACCGATATGTTCCAGTTCGTAATAAAAATGTCCATGGTGATCGCCCTCGCCGTCTTCGCTGTGCAAGCCGTCGGCGGCATCGACCAAATGAAGATAAAGCTTCTCGCCATCGACGCCACGCGAGGCAATCAGGGCAGCGTCCTCAGCTTCGTCCCCGACCTCGACTCTTCTTGGATGCCGATGATCACCTTCTTCGTCTACATTTCGCTCAACTGGTGGGCCACCTGGTATCCCGGAGCCGAACCCGGCGGCGGAGGCTACATCGCGCAACGCATGTTCTGCGCCAAGGATGAAAAAAACTCGCTGCTCGCCACGCTATGGTTCAACATCGCGCATTACGCAGTGCGTCCCTGGCCGTGGGTTCTCGTGGCCTTGACATCGCTAATCTTGTTTCCCGGCTTGAAAGACCCCGAAACCGGCTACATCCGAGTGATGATCGCTTACCTGCCCCCGTCGCTCCGAGGCTTGATGGTCGCGGCCTTCGCCGCCGCCTACATGTCGACCATTGCGACGCAGCTCAACTGGGGCGCCAGCTACATCGTCAACGATTTTTACCGCCGCTTCCTGAAACCGAAGGCCGACGATCATCACTACGTGGTGGTCGCGCAACTCGCGACCATCCTGCTAACCTTCGTCTCCGCCGGCGTCACGTTTTATATGGATTCGATTTCGGGAGCATGGAAACTGCTGATCGTCACCGGCGCCGGAACCGGCAGCGTGCTCCTGTTCCGCTGGTATTGGTGGAGGATCAACGCCTGGAGCGAAGTGTCGGCCATGATCAGCGCGTTCCTCGTTTCCGTCACGCTGCAATCCGTCTTTCATTTCGACACTGACAAACCGGTCGACTTCGCCTACGTGATGATGATTACGGTGGGCATCACGACAGTCGTCTGGCTCGCGACTACGTTCCTGACGAAACCTGAACCCGAGGACGTTCTCGTGTCCTTTTATCGCCGCACACGCCCGTCTTTCTTAGGTTGGCAGCCCATCGCCCGCCTGGCGCCCGATGTAAAACCCTCGCGCGACGGCCTGTCCAACTTGCTCGACTGGATCTCCGGCTGCGTGTTGATCTACGGAATTCTTTTTGGAGTCGGCAAATTATTACTGAAAGAAACCGGCATCGGCCTAGGCCTCCTGGCGTTAGGCCTGCTCGGCGGCGCAGTAATTTACTGGGACCTCAACCGTCGCGGCTGGAGCTCGGTGGTGGATTAGCTCCTCCCGCCGGCTCTGCTACGATGCCCTCATGGAGACTGCGGAACGCAGGAAGGTCGCAGGAGCCCTCATCAGGGTTGCTCTGCTTCTCGGCGGAACCGTGCTTTTCTTCTGGCAGCTGCGGCATCCCGCGATCCGTTTTGCATGGGCCCCTCTCAATGATGCTGCCTTCCTAGCCGCCCTCTTGTTGCCCTGGCTAGCCCTCGTTCAATGCTTCGTCTTACAGCGGTGGTGGTCAATTCTTATGGCTGCGCTCGGCGCGTTACCGGTACTCATTTTTACGTTCCTTGCCCTTTTGGGCGCAATGTTCGCGAGCGGGCCGTCCGCTGTCGATATAACCGCCGAGGTCGCTTGGCACGGCTCGGCGATCCGGCTCTACCGGATTGGAGGGGGAGCGACCGCCAGCGATATCGTTCTGGTTCGCCAGGAAATGTCAATATTGCCCGGCGTCAAGCTCGTTCGAAACATAGACCACTTAGATGATGGCAGTTTCGAAGCCGCGCCAACATCGGATGGCGTCGAAGTCTGGAGAATGAGCGGTGAGCAACGCGGTTTTCATCATGGGCCGTACCGATTGAAGCGGTTTGTCTACTTTTAGGGCCTCGCCGCAGGAGAACTTCGGATCGCGATCACCAGATCCTCCTCCGTCACGTATCCTTTCCCGTCCCGATCCGCGCGGTCTAATATATCCGCCGCGAACGGACCACGTCTTTCGTCCTTCGTGATCCTCCCGTCGCCGTTCTTGTCGAGCATTCCCATGATCCCCGCAGCCATCGCGATAGCCTGATCCGGGAGCAGTTCGCGCTCCACCAGCTTGCCGTCGTGATTCGCGTCGAGCGTCCGCAGCGCCGCCGCGGCATTGCGGATTTCGCTCTCTGAAATCACTCCATCGTGATTCGCGTCCAATGCCGCCAGCACCGGATGAACGCGCATGAACGTTAGCCGCACGCTCCCCAGCTTCAGAGGATCGAGGTTTGGATCGGACTTCAAGCCGCACTCTTCCGCGGTCAACTGTCCGTCGTGATTCTTATCGAGTTTCCACAATGCGGCGGGAGCGTTCTCGATCTCCTCCGCCGAAATCACGTTGTCCTGATCCACATCGAGCGCACCCAGCACCAGCAGGAAGCGGAAATACGGCGAGATGGGAGGATGAAACGGGTACGGATTCACCTTCACCTCGGCCGGCAAGTCGGCGACCGGCTGTGCGTCGGTGTGCGCGCCCAGCAAATGCGACGGGCTCGGATGATGGGAGCCGACAATTAGATACGTCTGCCTCCAGCGATGACTCATCACGGCGGAAAACAGGACGAACGCGAGAAACGCGACAAGCACTCCCCGCATCAGCGCCCTCGCACTCGGAATTTCGGCCTCGGCCGAATAAAACAGCGGCACGCCGTCCGGCGCCGTGGTCGGCGAGAACGCAAACGACGGCTGGCGCAGTGTCCGCTGCCGGGCGAGCGACAAAAAGCCATCGGCCATCAGGGATACTTTTTCACCGGACTGGTCGAAAATCCCCAGCATCTCGTCGCCGAACCGCTGCCGGAACGATCTGGGATGCATGCGCAGCAAAAGAATGTAAAACCAGCGCATTAGACCCTCCGCAAATGCAAGCGAGCCTCGCGAACCACGCCTTCCAGGCGCGAGATTTCCGTTGTCAGCACTTTTCGCCCCAGCGAACTGAGGCGGTAAATCCGCCGCCGCGGATCGTCACTTGAAATTTCAGTCACCATCCCCTGATCCATCAGCCGTTGCAGATTGTCATACAGCGTGCCCGGCCCCAGCTTGTACGCGCCTTCCGATTGCCGCGCGACTTCCTGCATAATTCCGTAGCCGTGCATGTCCTCACCGGCCAGCGCGAGCAGAATATGCAGCGCGGCTGGCGAGAGAGGAAGAAATTTGTTCAGATCGTCTTTCATAGCTCGGCTTCCGTTATATCGGAAACCGAGTCATAAGTCAAGAGCAAACACAGACTAAAGTCTGTGCCACCGGTCAAGCATGGTGATGTAAGTCAAGAGCAAACACAGACTAAAGTCTGTGCCACCGGTGGCACAGGCTTCAGCCTATGAAGCCGCCTTAGTTAACGGGCGGCCAAACAACTACGGGTTCTCCCATGTATGATTCCCCTTTCTGCCGCAAGGGTAACTGGAGAATCCGCGCTCAGCGCCCGATTGAAAACGCTAAATCATTCAGGAATTATGGATTTTTAGAACTGAAAATAGACGAACGGGAGAGCTTTCTCGGTTACGCCGATCAGCTCGATGGTCAGCAGCAACAAAATCATGAAGGCCGCGTAGGCCCAGGCCGGGCCCCGTGACAATCGTTCGGTCCATTCGAATTTTTCTTCGACGATGGCGATCAGCAGGGACGCGCCGGTCATGTACATCATCCATCTGGGAATCAACGCCTGAAACTGCCGGCCGCCATGAAAGAGCTGGGTAATCACGTAACGGCTGTCGGCAAACGTAACTGCG
>Ga0210394_10005831_pt1 | contig 13639 bp, 12 predicted proteins | sample IncBWC12MmetaG_FD_160121 | JGI IMG/M metagenome (GOLD analysis project Ga0210394, IMG submission 160121) | Forest soil microbial communities from Barre Woods Harvard Forest LTER site, Petersham, Massachusetts, United States - Inc-BW-C-12-M | ecosystem: Environmental > Terrestrial > Soil >...
GGTCAACGTCCCCGCGTCCGCCATCCTCGTCGCTGGGACCCTGAAGTTCATTGGCGAGTCTCGCGACCCGAACGCCAAACGCCTCGACGTCCTCGGCACGGTCACGTTCAGTGCGGGCCTCGCGCTCCTCATCTGGGCCCTCATCGACGGGAACGACGCCGGGTGGTCAAGCCCGACCATCGTCCTGCGCCTTGTGGTCGCCTTCGTGCTCCTGGCCGCCTTCGTCATTGTGGAGGTCCGTCAGGACCGCCCGATGGTGGAGTTCGGGTTGTTTCGCAGTAGGACGTTCGTCGGTGCGGTGCTCGCGATGATTGCCTACGGCGCGAGCGCGCAGGTCATGATCTTCTTCCTTCCGCTATACCTGCAGAACGCCTACGGGTTTGAGCCTCTGGCGGCCGGCATTGCGATGATCCCCTTTGCGCTGCCGATGGTGCTTGCCCCGCGGGAGACGCATCGGCTCGCGACCCGTTACTCGGGGCGTACGCTTCTTGCCGCCGGCTTGGCGATCACCGTCGCCGGGAATGCCGCGTTCTGGCTCGTTGCCGATTCCCATCTCCCATACGGCCTGTTCCTGGTCGCCATGCTGGTCGCCGGCTGCGGCGCCGGCCTGCTCAACGGGCTGACCGTGAAAGTCCTGCAGGGCGCGGTTCCTGAGAATCGCGCTGGCATGGCTTCGGGTATCGCTAGCACGACGCGCTTCATCGGGATCCTCGTCAGCATCGCGGCACTCGGCGCCGTCCTTGCCGACGTGGCGCGGAACCGGTTCGTTGTGGGTGCCACCAAGATCGGACTGTCGGCCGACACTGCACGCGAGGCCGCTGCTCGTGTGACATCGGGCGATCTTTCCGGATTGCTGGCGGCGGCACCGCCCGGCGTGCGCGAGCCGCTGCGCTCCGTGGCGCTGGCGGCCTATGGGGCCGGCTTCGCGTCGGCGGCCCTCGTGGCAGCATGCGTGGCATTCGCGGCTTGCCTGCTCGCCTTCGGCTTAATTAGCGGCGAAGAGACCGCGCCGCACTCTGCACCGCCGCCTGCGAAGATGCCGTGCAAGTTCATTGATTGCCGCGACCCTCTCTGAATTCGGAGGCGTCGGGCTCCAACAGACAGCCCCGGCCTTAGAAGCGCTGCGTTCGTCTGCCGGTGAAAGGAATACTAATGGTCAATTCTGAACAAGCAATTGGGTTGGAGAAGCTGGAGTTCTCACACGAAGCCAAAAGCAATCTAACCAAATTGGCTGCATGGATAATCGCGCGCAATATCGCATTCATGATTGCCAGTGTCGGCATGATTGCCATGCTGCTTTGGGCTGGGTCTTACAAGATGACGGCTCCGGGAGCCGAAGGCATAGTTCCCCTGGTCTCTAACAGCCCGTTGATTTGGTGGCACTTTAAGTTGTTCGGCCCTTACGTCGGATCCGACATCATCGGTCTTACCGAGGTCATCGCCGCGATATTGATCTTCACAGGATACTTCAGGCCTAAAGCCGGTATTGTCGGAGGACTGATTGCAACCGTCATGTTCTTCACAACCAGTACCATGCTGGTAACTACACCCGGCGCGATAATTTCCGTACCCGGGATTCATGGGATGAGGTACATGAGTTTCTTGGGCTTGTTCCTTTTCAAGGACGTCATATCGCTAGGTGTTTCGTTCTACCTCATCGGTCATTTCGGCAGAAAAGCTATTCTTTCCGAAAACAAAAACCAATAACTGAAGCACGCGAACCCCTCGAGAGACTCCACCGCAAGTTGGAGCGTTCCGGCGATTTTTAGCATCAGTGCGAACCACATTCCCACGACCGTTCGATGACTTACGAAAGGTTGACAGTGGTGTATCGAGCCCTCGCCGAGCTTTAGGGGAGCGGAATGATGGTGAGAAGTGGCTTGACCTCGCCGAGACCTGCATAGATTGCGACTCGGCTAGCGATAAGTGCTGAACAGTTGCTGAACAATAGACTGCAAACGGGGGGTGTCCAATGCAAACAGGAAGCTTGCAACGCTAACAAAACAAACAAAACTTGGTCTGTGCGAACAGGTCAGGGTGAATTAGCAAACCGTCATCTTGACGATGCGATTGCTGAAAGCCATGCTTCCCCAAGAACTTTCGGCGCCGAAAACGAGATACTTCATGCCCAGTCTTCCGTACGAGCAAAAAAAGCGCATCTGCTGATACGTCCGTTTCTGACCTGCGGGATATATCGAATTTTCTCACCGAGTGGACCGTTGTGGCGTTATCATGCGGAAAAGTAACGGAGGAGAAGGCGGGTTTGCACATGAGTGCAGCCAGCAACGTATGTGTAAAGGGCATACGGAACCAGACTAAGGGCCTGGGTGAAGTTGATGTGTCGAGCTCCAAGCTGTGGGGCGCACAAACACCTCGGTCGCTTAAACGTTTCAGCATCGAACAAGATCTCATCTCGCGCGAGATGATTGCAGTGTACGCGACTCTGGAAAAGGCCGCCGCTAGCGCCCCTCATGCGGCCCACCGTGTCGACCACGCCATAATCTGCACTGATCACATCGGCAGACTTGATGGGGACACCGTTGACGACATCATGAAAACGCACCCGATGATCATCATTGGCGGCGTTCTTCAACAAAATCCATTTTTGATCCCTCCAATTAAGTTCCTTCGAGAGTTCCGCGAACGACGAGCCGGGCGGAAATGCTCGACCTCCACAGGAAGCTGACATGGCCCTACGACCAGAGAGTTCCGCCGACGAGGCATTGAGCGAAGCGCACACGCGAATTGTGCAAAGTGAGGAGCGATGGCGCTCGGTGTTTGAGAACTCAGCAATCGGTGTCGCGCTGACCGACTTGGACGGAAGATTTATCGCGGCAAATCCTGTCTTCCTGAACATGCTGGAATACACGCAAGAGGAACTCGGACAATTTAGTTTTATCGACATCACCGTTGAAGAAGACCGGAAACTCAACCGCGTGCTGATCGAAGAACTCCTGACAGGAAAACGCAAACAATTTCAGATTGAGAAGCGGTATCGAAGAAAAAACGGCAACACAGTTTGGGCGCGAACCAGCGTCTCTATCGTACCGGGCACGGAGCGTGTGCCGCAGTTTTTGATGGCGCTTTCCGAAGATGTGACTGATCGCAAGCGTGCCGAGGAGGCGTTGAAGTCCAGCGAACGCGAACTAAGTTCGATCATCAATACCATTCCCACTCTCGCCTGGTCCGCCGCGGCCGACGGTTCCGTAACCTTCCTGAATCAGCGCTGGCTCGACTACACGGGCCTGTCGACTGAAGATGCGCGTGACTGGGGCTGGAAAGTAGCCATTCACCCAGACGACAGTGCGGCTCTCGTCCAATACTGGCAATCCCGATTGGCGGCCGGAGAGCCGGGCGACGTTGAGACGCGTCTACGACGTAGCGACGGCGTCTATCGGTGGTTTCTGATCCGCTTTGAACCGTTTCGTGACGAAGCCGGGAAGATTCTTAGATGGTACGGCACTACCACCGACATCGAGGATCGCAAGCGCGCGGAAGAAGAACTCAAGGCAAGCGAGAGCAGGTTCCGCGCGACTATCGACACGATTCCGACTATGGCGTGGTCAACTCATCCAGATGGCTACTGCGACTATGTGAATCGCCGATGGCTTGAAACGACAGGTCTTTCGAGCGAAGAGTCTCTTGGCTGGAACTGGGGAGCAGCGATACATCCTGATGATTTGAAAGATCTAGTGGAGTACTGGCAGGGTTGTCTGGCTTCGGGCGCCACGGTGAATGTGGAAGCCCGTATGCGGCTTTTCGATGGCGCGTATCGTTGGTTTTTGTTTCGGGCCAGCCCATTGCGAGACGAGTCGGGGACGATCGTCAAGTGGTACGGAACAAATACCGACATTGACGACCGCAAGCGCGCTGAGGAGGCCTTGCGAGCAAGCGAGTTCACCTTACGCGAGACGGTCGAGAATATTCCTGGTCTTGTGGCGAAGACGAACCCAACGGGAGGTCTGGAGTTTCTTAACCGTCGGACTCTTGAATATTTCGGGAAATCGATAGAGGAAATGGAAACTTGGGCAGTCGATGGAACGATTCATCCTGATGATGTGCGCGGCGTGATCGAGGCTCGCAAGAAGTCGATAGAAGAATGGAAGCCATATGAGTACGAAGTCCGTTGCCGGGGCGCCGATGGCACATACCGCTGGTTTCAGGTTCGGGGCGGACTCCCACTCCGCGATGCCAAAGGCGCGCTCACTAGCCGGTACTTGTTGCTCACTGACATCGAAGACCGGAAGCGGGCTGAGGAGGAACTGCGCCGCAAAGAGGACTTCCTGGCAACAGCGCAACGGCTTAGTCTAAGCGGCAGCTTTTCCTGGTGCCTGGATACGAACGAGGTTGTCTTCTCCGAAGAGGCCTATCGAATCTTCGAATTTGACCGCGATTCGCCCGTGACTTTGGAACAGATCGATAATCGCATTCACCCCGAAGACCGTCATTTATTGCCGGAAAAGAGAAAAGAGGCCAGTACGCTGGGCGAAGGTCAGGACTACCAGATTCGCCTCCTGATGCCCAATGGCTCGGTTAAGTATCTGCACACCACCTCGACCGAGACCCGAGACACGAGTGGGCGGCGGCAATACATAGGAGCACTTCAGGACGTAACGCAGCGCTGGCTCGCCGAAGGAGCGCTCAACAAGGCACGGACTGAGCTCGCCCACGTGGCGAGAGTCACAGCCTTAAGTGCACTAACGGCCTCGATTGCGCATGAGGTTAACCAACCGCTTTCCGGGATTGTCACCAACGCCGGCACGTGCCTCAGGATGCTCGACGCGAGCCCACCGAATCTGGAAGGTGCACGAGAAACCGCGAGACGAACCATCCGGGACGGCAATCGCGCCTCTGAAGTCATTACACGATTGCGGGCGCTGTTCAGCAAGACGAGCACCACGTTCGAATCCTTCGATCTGAACGAGACTGCCGAGGAAGTGATTGCGCTATCCCTCAGTGAACTGCGGCGGAATGGGGTCGTTCTGCAGTTAGATCTTGGCGCTGATCTGCCTTATGTCTTTGGAGATCGGATTCAGATTCAGCAGGTCATTTTGAATTTGCTCCGAAATGCGTCGGACGCCATGAGTGCCGTCAACGATAGACCGAAAGAATTGCTGGTCAAAACAGAACGCGAGGAAAGTGCTGGTTCACTACGCCTTAGCGTCAAAGATGCGGGAGTGGGTATCACTCCTGAAATCGAGGAAAAGCTATTTGAAGCCTTCTACACGACGAAGGACGACGGGATGGGAATTGGTCTTTCCGTGAGCCGCTCCATCATGGAAAGTCATCAAGGTCGCCTCTGGGCGACTCGGAACGACGGTCCCGGATCGACGTTTTCATTCTCGATGCCCTGCAACCGTACCGATACCTAAGTCCAATAGACGGCTACTGTTCTCGCCCGCATTCTAGGGTAATGACGCCCAGTCAGGAGCAAAAGATCATCGGGATACCTCTTGTTGTGGTGGTTGACGACGATGAATCCGTTCGTGAGTCACTGCCGGACTTGCTGAAGGAATTCGGCTTTGACGCCCTTACTTTTTCGTCAGCCGAGGGGTTCCTCGCTTCCGGTAGCGTCGACCGAACCAACTGTTTGCTACTCGATATCGCTATGCCGGGTATGAGTGGGGTCGATTTGCAAAGGGAACTCAAGAACCGCGGACACAAGATTCCGATCATCTTTATTACCGCCCAAAAAGCCGAGTCTGTCCGTAAGCGGGTGCTCGAACAAGGAGCAGTAGAGCTCCTTCTTAAGCCATTCAGCGATACCGATCTGCGGGAAGCGCTGAGCCAAGCAATTGGAAGGAGTTGACGGTCAGCCACCCTTACCGGGAGTTACACTATGACGTTAACCGACGTGGTCGAGCATGAAATGAGGTCTTCTGTCATGCCGCCTGCAAAGCCGATCGTATTCGTTGTCGATGACGACATTTCTGTTCGCGAATCCTTGGAGCTCCTGATTGGTACAGCCGGTTGGCATCCGGAGTTGTTCCCATCTGCACAAGCATTTCTCGACCATCCACCCGCTTCTGTTCCAAACTGCCTGGTACTCGACATTTCTCTCCCTGGGCTGGACGGTCTCGAACTGCAAAAGCGCGTCGCGGCCGATCGATCCGAAATGCCCATCATTTTCATTACCGGGCACGGTGACGTACCGAAATCAGTGCAAGCGATGAAGGCGGGTGCCGTCGAGTTCTTAACGAAGCCTTTCCCCGATGATGTCTTGCTTGGCGCCATCCGTCAGGCTCTCGAACGGAGCAAAAGCTCACTCAGCCAAGCGGCAGAGATATTTGCATTAAAGGAGCGCTATTCGTCACTTACAGAACGCGAACAGCAAGTCATGAAGTTGGTGGTTGCTGGGCGGCTGAATAAGCAGGTCGGCGGAGAACTCGGGATCAGTGAGATTACAGTGAAGGCGCATCGCGGCAAAGTGATGCAGAAAATGAAAGCCGACTCTCTGGCGGATTTGGTGAAGATGGCGGAGAAGCTCTACTTGGACTCTTCTGCGAAAGCTTGACAGGAAAAGCAAACGGAGCTCGCGATCCTTTGTCCGCTGCTACTTGAGGAAATTCCTCACAAGCTGAGCGATCTCCTCCGCAGCCGTATCGAGTGCGAAGTGCCCGCCGTCGACGATGTGCACTTCAGCACTGGGTACGTCGCGACGATAGGATTCTGGTTCTGAAGAATCGAAGGATGATTCGTATTTGCCCCAAATGACCAGCAGTTGCGGCTGGTTTTTTTGCATCCAGGCTTGCCACTTGGGATAGTTCTCCACATTTGTTCGATAATCATAGAAAAGCTCGACTTGAATGTCGCCCTGGCCCGGCCGATTCAGAAAATAGTATTCGTCGGTCCACAAATCCGGGTTGTGTCGCTCCACATTGGGATCACCGCCGGCGTGACGCGCGCGGGTCGTTTCTAGCGAGAGAAGATTCGTCCGCAGCGCGCTCTCGTATGCGGCCCGGTCGGCCCAAAATGCGCGCCGCGTCTTCCAATTCCCTCCCAAGCCTTCGTTGTGAGCCACCGCATCCTGTACGATGAGGCGTCCGACGCGCTCCGGATGCGCGAGGATCATCCTAAAACCAACTGGGCCGCCGTAGTCCTGCATATATAGGTTAAAGTGCGAAAGCCCGAGCGCTTCGGTGAAGTGATTCATGACCTCGGCGATGTGGTCGAACGTGTATGTGAATTTCTTCGGGTCAGGCCAATCACTGTGCCCAAAACCTGGATAGTCGGGTGCTACGAGATGATAATGATCCGACAGCCTGTCAAACAAAGGCTCGAACATACGCGACGACGAAGGAAGGCCATGCAGCAGCAGGATGGTGGGCGCGTTTTTTGGTCCGGCCTCGCGATAGAAGATGGAAAGGCCATCAATTTGAATCGTCCTATAAACAGTTGGATGTTGCATCGGAGCTTCCTTTGTTTGGGTGTGAGCCATTGAAGGGCATGAAGTCCAAAACAGAAGCAGCCCCTGCAAAATCCAGCACAGGTTCAGAGAGATGTACGAACGACAGACTGTCAAGCGACGCATGTCTATACCTCACGTATAAGGACTGAACTGCGTGTTGGAACATTCCGTAGCAAAAAGATCTTCCTCTCAAAGCCCTATTCTCCAGTGTTGCCATTTCGCTTGGCTTACTTAGTCACCTCGAAGATGAGCTCTAGCTCAACGGGAACTCCGAGCGGCAGGCTGGATACTCCGTAGACGACGCGGCAAGGGTTCTTGTCTTTTCCAAAGACGCTTTGCAACAACTCGGAAGCTCCGTCTGCGACCTTCGGCAGGTCGGCAGTCTCGCCTCCTGTCGCGATGAGCACGCTCAAGCGGACCACGCGCGACACTTTGTTGAGTGAACCTAAGTGCTCGCTCGCCACGGCGATGGCGTTGAGGGCTGCGACATGGGCGGCTTGTTGCCCTTCTTCCACATTCAGTTCCTCGCCAATCCGCCCGATGAGTTTTGGTTGCCCGCCTATTGTGGGAAGCATTCCACTCAGAAACAAGAGACTGCCGGTTTGGACGGCTTCAACGTAGGTTCCGAATGGCTGGGGCGGATTCGGGAGGTTAATGCCGAGCTCCTTCAAACGCTGGTCGGCCCTTGATGCAGTTGACTTATCGCCATTGTTGGCGCGTTGTTTCATTTTTGTTTGTCCATCTCGCAATCGTCTTCGTCCATCGATGCGATGACAACAAAAACGTCACGCAGAAACAATCAGACGAAAGTATTGGAAATACTTTGGTGTTGGACGTGGATTTGTTGCGTTCAAGACTGCAGGCCACTACGGCAGGGCAAAAAAGGAGGCGGCGGAACTGCATAGGAAGGCATCTTCGATACCTTGGTCCAATTGTTTTGCGCGACGGCGCCTGACCTAATCGCAAACGTGGGTTGAGTTCACCTGAGGAGGGCAGATGCTCGCGAAGAAGACGGCGATCGTCACCGGGGCGCAGCACGGAATCGGAGCAGGGCTCGTCGAGGGTTTTCTGAAGTGCGGCTACAACGTCGTCGCGACGTCGCTTAAGGCCAGCGGGTCGTTGTCCCCCGAATCGAATCTGGTCGTTATCGATGGCGATATTCGCGATCGGGACACTGCCGCAAAATGCGTGAATGCTGCGGTCACGCATTTTGGAGAAGTCGAGGTTTTGGTGAACAACGCTGGAATCTTTATGACTAAACCGTTCACGGAATTCACCGTCGAGGATTTCAATTCTCTGGCGTCAATCAACCTTCTGGGTTTCCTGCACATGACGCAGCTCGTGGTGCAGCAGATGCTGAAGCAGGAATCGGGATGCGTCATAACGATCTCCGCCGCGCTTGCCGACAACCCGGTCGCCGGTGTGAACGCGTCGGTTTCGATGATTACGAAGGGTGGCTTGAATACCGTTACACGCCATCTGGCCATTGAATACGCAAAGCGGGGGATCAGATTCAATGCTGTGGCACCAGGTGTCGTGAATACAGCATTACACCAAGAGAGCTCCCAAGAGCATGTCAGCGCCCTGCAGCCTCTTCGAAACGTCGTCGAGATAAACGATATCTTCGACGCCGTTCTGTATCTGGCTCACGCACGCCAAGTCACGGGCGAGGTGCTGCACGTCGCCGGCGGTACCAATGGGGGGCAGGGATAGTGACGGAGTCGAAGATAACAGTTGAAACCGGCTACCGTAGTCGCGCAACCAACAAACCTCATGAGTCGCTCTGTGCAGACGTCCGAACCCATACCAAAGTATCGGCGATACCTTCGTCTAATTGCCTCACTTTCCACCTTGTGGTGTCATACCCTCGAACCGATTCAGTGGAAAAGGTTCAGGGACGAGTAAGGAGACGAGACATGAAAATTTTGCAGGTGCTAACTTCACACGATCAGCTCGGCAATACAGGCCGTAAGACCGGATTTTGGCTTGAAGAAGGTGCGGCCCCGTACTTTGTTTTCAGAGATGCTGGTGTCGAGCTGACGCTGGCTTCGCCGAAAGGCGGGCAGCCTCCGATCGATCCAAAGAGCGACATGCCGGAAAATCAGACTCCGGCGCAGGTGCGGTTCAAGAAGGATGCGGTGGCGCTGAAAGCCTTTGCAAACACGGTGAAACTGGCGGATGTGAAGGCAGAAGACTTTGATACGGTGTTTTATACGGGCGGGCACGGTCCGATGTGGGATCTGGCGGAGGACCCTGTGTCCATCGCTCTTCTTGAATCGTTCTACGATTCCGGCAAGCCAATTGCCTTGGTATGCCATTCACCTGGGGTGCTTCGCCACGTTCAGTACAAGGGTGAGCCGCTGGTGAAGGGGAAGCATGTAACCGGCTTTACGAATGGTGAGGAAGAAGAGGTAAAGCTCACCAAGGTTGTGCCTTTCCTCGTTGAAGACGAACTGCTACGTCTCGGTGCCATCTTTGAGAAGAAGGCAAACTGGGAGCCCTTTTCCATCACCGATGGTCGCCTTATCACCGGCCAGAATCCCGCATCATCGACCTCGACAGCTCAAGCCCTTATGAAGCTACTCGGGGAGAGAGCCGCTAGCGCTTCTGCTTGAGTTGACGATCACATCGGGTCGTCGTTCTTATCGATGATGGTGATAAGGCGATCTCGCCGCCTTACCGCAAACATCCAAAGCAACGTCCGGAGCAGGTCAGCCGCAGCGAATTGCGATTTAGTGGCGAGCGAGCAAGCAACCCGTAGTGCATCCAGCGAAGGAGAATCTATGTCAGGCACTAAGGCAGTGCAGCAAATCACCGAAGCAAATCCCCTCGATTTTGTACCCGACGAAATTCCGTTCGACTTTCCGTATGGCGCGCCGATATCTCTCGAACGTGCCCAGGCAGCCATTAATGCCGCTGTGGCAGAGGCGAAGAAGCGGCGTTGGAAGATGAACGTAGCTGTGGCCGATTCCGGCGGCAACCTTGTTGCCTTTCAACGGATGGACGGCGCGATGCTTGCGTCCATTCAGATTGCGGAACACAAGGCACGGGCAGCAGCGACCTTCCGGCGCCCAACCAAGGTATTCGAAGACGGTATCAACCTCATGCATCTGAACTACCTGCTCGCATTCGACGGAGTTATTGCGTCTCGCGGCGGTATTCCGCTGATTGAGAAAGGCTCGATCATTGGCGCAATCGGTGTTTCTGGAGGCGCGGATTCCCAGGACGAGATCGTTAGCAAGGCAGGCGCGACAGTGATTAACGAAGTCCCGGCTGGTGATAAATGATTCAGATTTCGAACAGGCATTTAGTGCAATCAAGCCATTTCTGAGACCACAATTACAGAGGAGAATCCCATGGCAAGTACAAGTGCAGCGACTAAACCGCAACAGATTCGCGTGGCCCGCCGGTCGCCCGCCTATTGGCACGTCACAATCGACAACCCGCCGATCAACGTGATGGGCCCGGAAATGGTCCTAGAGTTTCAGGAACTCATCAATGCTCTTGAGGCCGACGAGCAGGTCAGGGTCGTGGTCTTCGACAGCGCTGTCGAAGATTACTTCCTGAATCACTCCGATTTTTTCGCCAAGCTCGAGGATTTGACTTCAATGCCGGCTGGCCCTACAGGATTGCCGCCCTGGCCGGACTTTCTCGCGCGTCTGACTCGAGCGCCATTCACCTCCATCGCCCTGATCCGCGGCCGCGCGACGGGCAATGGCAGCGAACTCACGCTCGCCTGCGACATGAGCTTCGCCAGCCGCGAGAAGTCCATCTTTTCGCAATGGGAAGTTGGTGTGAGTCTGGTCGCCGGCGGAGGCCCGATGGCCAGGCTACCTCGACTCATGGGCCGAAACCGCGCTCTCGAGGTGCTCTTAAGCTCGGAAGACATCCGAGGAGAACAGGCCGAAGCCTACGGCTACGTAAACCGCGCCCTGCCCGACGCCGAGCTAGACGCGTTCGTAGAGGCGTTCGCGACCCGGATCGCCGGGTTTGACAAATGGGCGATCGCCAACACCAAGCGTCTCGTCAACACCAACCTGCCGCCGGATGTCGAGCTCGCCGCCGGGTGGGACGCATGCATGACTTCGATCGGTCGGCCGGCTGCGCAGGAGCGGATCAAAGCGCTGATGGCGATAGGCTTCCACAAGCCGGGCGATGTCGAAAATCGGCTGGGATACCACATCGGTCAAATCGCGCGCTAGACCTAAATCTTGTGCTGAGACTGCGAATGACAGCCTCGGAAAGAAAGTGCAGGAGTTACATTTTTATTGATTGAGCCGCCTCCCGGATTTGCGCCAATTCGGAAGCGCTTTTCGGGTGGACTCAAAGGACGAGGATAACAGTATGAAGGCCGCAACCCCCATTCACATCGGCGGTTCGCAACTTGCAGAGATGCGTCATGTGTGTGCGTTCTTTAACAGCGACGAGGAAGAATACCGCGTTCTGCTCCCATTCATTAAGGACGGATTCGAGCGTGGCGACAAGGCTGTGCACGTAGTGAACCCCGAGCAACGCGAGGATCATCTGCAACGTTTGGCTGCGATAGGAATTGATACCACCGCCACCGAGCAGAGCGGTCAATTGGACCTTCGAACCAATACTGAAGCGTATCTGCGCGACGGCCGTTTCGATCAGGATCGCATGCTCGAAGTATTCAAGCAGGTGGCGAGTGGCAATGGTAAGGGAGGTTTCCCGCTCAATCGAATCGTGTGCCGAATGGACTGGGTGGTCGATCGTGGGCCTTACATCGACGACGTCGTTGAATTCGAATCGCGTGTCAACGATATATGGAGCCACCACGACGACGCGGTCATTTGCACCTACCATCTGGGGAAGTTTGGTGGAGACACCGTGATTGACATTCTGCGAACCCACCCCATGGTCATCATCGGCGGAATTCTTCAAGAGAATCCTTTCTTTGTGCCGCCGCAAGAGTTCCTGCGCGAGATCCGCGAACGACGAGCAGGGCGGAATAAGTCAGCTTCAACAGCATCCTGACATGACAATACAACCCGAAGGTTCTCCCGAGGAGATCAAGCGGCTCCAGCGCTGCATTAATGATTTGGTTGGTATTCTCGCTCTGCCTGCAATCTGGACTGGTGCAGAAGCTTCCCATATTGTTGGTACATTGAGCGATTCATTGCTGTTGATGCTACAGCTCGATCTCATTTTTGTACGCGTGAGGAGTTCATCCGGGGAGGCCCCCGATCCAATCGTGCGGTTCGCGCAGACATGGGAACCAACACCGCAGCCGCAAGAATTCGCCGAAGTGATCGAGCAATGGTTAGGCAGCGACTCGCAAAAATGGCCCACCTCGATACGAAAATCCTTTCGAAGCCGAGAGATTTCTTTAGTTCCGGTGCGATTAGGCCTGCATGGCGAATTCGGCGCGGTTGTAGCTGGATCTCAACGAGTCGATTTCCCACAGCAGACTGAGAAACTTTTATTGAGTGTGGCGGCCAATCAGGCTGCGATCGGGCTGCAGGAATCAACCACCCGGGGCGAACAGAGGAGAGTCGCCAGTCGTCTCGATCAACTGGTCACGCAACGGACCGCAGAGCTTGCTGCCACGAACGAAGAACTCATGAAGGCGGTCGACGTCGATACCGAGACCAGGCCAGTGCTCACGCAAGTCGAGATAGATCGCGCGCGCGCATATGGACGCGTGCGCCAGGTGGGGGTTGGGGAGATTCTGTATCGGCCTGGAGAGGTGGGAGTGCCGTGCTTCATTCTCTTATCAGCCAGCTTGGAAATCGTTCAGCCAACTATCAACGGCGAGCGGCTGGTCTTCAACTTATACCCAGGAATGTTCACCGGCGAGGCGGGCATGATCGCAGGACAGCGAACCGTAGTGCAGGCCCGAGTCATGCAAGAAGGTGAAATCCTGGAGCTTCGGCCCGAAGAGCTTCGAAGTCTTGTGGCGCGCGATGCAGGTCTGAGTAAGATCCTTTTGCAGGCGTTTATATTGCGCAGGCTTATGCTCATCAACCGACAGCTGGGCAATGTCGTTATAATTGGCTCACGACACTCTGCGGACACGCTGCGCCTTCGGGAATTTCTGGGCCGAAATGGTCACCCATATACTTATGTCGACCTAGATTCGGACGAGACCTCACGGAATCTCCTCGACCGCTTTGCAATCTCTATCTCCGAAATTCCGATCGTGATCGGCAACGGCAACATGGTTTTGCGCAATCCATCCACCGCACAACTCGCCGATTCCATCGGACT
>Ga0210394_10005832_pt1 | contig 13632 bp, 13 predicted proteins | sample IncBWC12MmetaG_FD_160121 | JGI IMG/M metagenome (GOLD analysis project Ga0210394, IMG submission 160121) | Forest soil microbial communities from Barre Woods Harvard Forest LTER site, Petersham, Massachusetts, United States - Inc-BW-C-12-M | ecosystem: Environmental > Terrestrial > Soil >...
CGAACAGCACCAGCGCAGGGCGCAGGCAGGCTCGAACGCCGCCGAATAGCAGCGCGTAGAGTGCATTGAGCATGTTGTTGGACGCCACCGCAATCAGAATCGCCGTGGCAAGGCCGCGCAGCGGCATGCTGCCTACGCCGCCCTGCGCCAGACTGAGCACGAACGGGTTGATGTCGGTGGTACCGGTGAGGGCCGCGAGCGCGTAGACGCCGCGCTGTCCGAAACTGGCGCTCACCCAGGCCGAGGCCAGCGCGATAATCACGAACAGCAACGCGAAGGTCAGCGCAGTGCCGAGCTGCAATGGATTGGCTGCCGTGAGCTGGGCCATCTCCACCGGCACGGAGCGCTGCCGATGGGTCCACTGCCAGACTGCGATCAGCACAGCGAGCGCGAACAGGGCCAGCAACGGCGGCAGCAGCACCCAGGCCAGGCTCAGATTAAATATAGCCACCACGACGTCAATCCGCAGGTACATCATGGCGGTGGCCACGACGATGCCGATCGCAATATCCGTCTGCACCGCACCGGCCTGTCGCTGCCGGCGTGCCAGCGTCACCGTGGTTGCCGTCGAGGAATACACGCCGCCCAGAATCGCCGGCAACAGCGCACCGGATCGGTCCGGCAGGTAACGCTGCAGCAGGTAACTTGCGTACGACAGCGTCGAGATCGCGACCAGTGCCAGCCACACCTGGAACGGTGATATCGGTGTCCAGGCGATGATCGGGTGATTCGGTACCAGCGGCAGAACGATGCCGACCAGGATCAGGAATTTGCCGAGCGTGAACACCTCATCGGGTGCGACCTGCAGCACCAGCCGATGCAGGCGCTCGCGACTCTCCAGCAGCAGCACCGCGGTGACCGCGGCGGCGACGGTGATCCACGGCGGCTGCGTCAATGCCAGCGGCCCGAACGTGTAGGCCAGCAGATTGGCGGTCGGGATCATCAGGCTCGGACGTTCGTTGTCGGCACTGCTCGCGCGTTGAATATGGGCGTACAGCCAGATGGCCACGGCGGCCAGGCCGGCGATGAACGGCAGCAGCGATCCGGCATCCAGAAGAAACAGCATCGCGCCGAGCGCCGCCAGCATCGGAAAGGTGCGGATGCCACCCGGGCAGGTGTGCTGTTCGCGCTTGTAGACGCCCTCGAAGGCCAGGCCCATGAACACCGCCATCGCGATCGCCAGACCCAGCCGGCCGGCTACGTCAAGGGCTGACAGGTTGTCGAGCATGAGCGATTCCCCTTGCCGCTAGCGCAGTGACAGCGGGCGCTGGTAGCCGGTGAGTTCCAGGTAGCCGGCGCCCACGGCACGCGCCTGTTCCTGCACCCGTACCGCACCCTCCCAGTAGATCGCACCGCTCGACAGTCGCATGTCATCTTCCTGGTCATCGAGCAGCGGCTCGATGTCAAACTGGCGCGCGCCGAGGCGTAGCTGCCAGGTTACGGGATAGCTGACGCCGCTGCGCGATGAATGCCAGCGGCGGCCCGGGATGAAAGCGACCTGGTCGGGTCCGAAGTCCTGCACCTGCCCGTGCGCATCGCGCAGCGTGGCGCCGGCCCAAACCGCTTGCCCCTGATGGCCACGGATGCGAAACGCCATCACCGCGCTGCCGTCATCCAGGTTCAGGCCCACCCAGTCCCAGCCGTCCGCCGCCGGATCCAGGTACTGGCTCGACCACTCGTGATCCAGCCAGGCCTCCCCGACGACGACATCACGGCGCGCCGCGCGCGCAATACTGCCGCTCACGTGCAGGTGCGGCTGGCTGTAGTAGAAACTGGCCGATTGCGCCGACGGGCCCTTCTGGCTGTAGCCCGCGAGGCCGTTGAGCAGCGTCGGCTGCGTAACCTCGAGTTGCAGATGCAGCGCGAAATCCTCCGCCGCGACATCGGCCCGGTAGCTCGCGCCGCTGCGCTCCAGTTTCCAGTCGTCGATCCACACGCTGGTGTCGTCGGCACGCGCCTCGGCAAGGCCCAGTCCGGCGCGCCGCACGCGCTGATCCTGCCACAGGTGGCCGCGGCCGGGATCGCTGATGGCGCAGTGGGCGATCAGCAGCTGATGCGGCGCGAATGAGCTCGGATTCGGATCCGATAGCTGTTGCCGGCGCCGGAAAAACGTGACCTGGAAACCCAGCCGCTCATGCTCGCGGGTCTCAAGCCAGCCGGTCACGTACCACCACTCGATGCCAAACTGCGGATGGCTGCCATAGTCGCGCGGAAAGTCGAGCGCCTGCCCGGGTAGCACGGCGGCGGCTGGCAGCGCCGTCGCGAGCGGCGGCTCGGTTGCGCTTACCGCGGCCACCAGTGCGACGGCGCCGCCTGCCAGTGCGAGTCGCATGCTCCGCATTACCAGTCCTCGCGCACGGCGCGCACGGCATCCTGGCTCATCGCCGCCCGTCCGCTCCACAGCGCGGTCAGGGCGGCGGCGGTGATCAATGCGGTGCTCAACGCCGCGAGCTGCCGCCACGGTATCGCCAGGTCGATGCTCCACCGAAATGACTGTCGATTGATGACGTAGACCAGGATGAGACTCAGGGCGGCGCCGAGCAGTAATCCATAGATGGCGGACAGCGTGCTCATGATGACGCCTTCGATCGCCAGCATCCCGAGTATCTGCCGGCGCAGCATACCGATATGCCGCAGCATGCCAAACTGCGCGCGGCGCGCCAGCGCGCTGGAGCTGGCGGCGACGCCGACACCCACCAGGCCGATCGCGACCGCGATAGCCTCCAGCGCATAGGTGATGGCGAAAGCCTGATCGAACAGCCTCAGCGAACGCTCGCGCAATTGCTCGCCGCCGATCAGCTCGAGGGCGTCGCCGAGCGCAAGGCTTGCGCGCACCGCTGCCTCGAGCGCCGGCGCGCTGACCTGCGGGCGGCGCCAGAGCGAACCCTCGTTGGCGCTCTGATCGCCGGTGGCAGCAATGTAGGCCGCCCGCGCAACCACGATCGCCCCGTCCGGTCGCACGTAGTCACGCCAGATGCCGGCGACGAACAGCGGCAGCAGCCGCCCGTCGAGCGGCAGTAGCAAGCGGTCGCCGGGTTGAAAGCCGTACAGATCCTGCAGCGATTCGGAGATCCAGGCCGGTTGCGTTCCATCCGGTAGGGACTGCTGCGCCGCGCGCAGCAGTGGCAGGCTGTCGCCGGCGTGCGCCGGATCGATGTCGCGCGCAATCAGCGCCAGCGGAGCACGATCGGCGCTCAGCCAGATCTGGCGTACGCGTCGAAACTGCGCCCGCGCCACACCCGGCAGCTCGGCAATCCTGGTTTGCTGATCGAGCGCCAATGCGCCGGTGTCACTGAACGCACTCAGCCGCAGCTGCAGGTCGGCGGGCAGCAGTTTCACCAGCCACAGATCGAACGAATTTCGAAACGAGTGCACCATGATCGCCATCGCGACCATCAGGCTGAAGCTTACGACAATGGCCGCAAGGCTGACCGTGGATATCGAGGCACTGCCCTGCAGCTGGGCTACCGCAATGTCGAGCGTCGCGTGGCCGCTGCGAGTCGCGGTGCCGGTAATCCAGCGCATCAGGGTCGGAATCAGCAGCACCGCGCCCGCCAGTAATGCGGCGATCGCCAGATAGCCGGCGAGTGGCAGGCCGCCGATCGGCGGCAGCCACGCGAGGATGGCCCCGGCTGCAATCAGCAGCAATCCCGGCAGCGTGGTGGGCAGCCGCCGTAACGAGGGCTCGGCATCGCCAGCTTTCATTGCCAGCGCCGGCGCGCGCCGCGCCGCCTCGCGGGCGGGAATCCATGCACCCAGGCACGCCACCGCGGTACCGATCAACACGAACGCTGCGATCGCCAGCGAAGGCAGCACCAACACCGCGCCGCCCGCGATCATTGCGCGATTGCCGAATCCGCTGCCCAGATGGCGCAATATCAGCGCCGCGACCAGCGCGCCCAGCAGTGCCCCGAGCAGCGAACCGGCGGCGCCGATCGCCGCGCCCTCGCCGAGCAGTGCGCCCTGCAGCTGCGGGCGTGTGACGCCCAGCGCCCGTAGCAGGCCGAGCACAGAGCGTCGGCGCAGCACCGCGAGCGACTGCGTGGAAAACACCAGGAACGCGCCGGTCAGCAGCGCCACCAGTGCCAGCGTGTTGAGATTGACGCGATAGGCGCGGGTGGCGGTCAGCGCGCGACCGCGTTCGATCGCAGGCGTGACCGCCACCACGCCCGGCGGCAGCTCCGCCGCCAGCGCGGCGCGCACCGCATCCGCCGGCGCGCCGGGCCGCAATCGCAGATCGATCCGATTGAGCCGCCCGATGCGAGCCAGGCTCCACTGCGCGGTCGCGATGTCCATGATCCCCAGCGGCTCTGGATAGACCGCGTCCGACAGAATGCCGATCACGCGCAGCGACTTGGGGGCGCCACCCACGATGACGGTCAGCGCATCGCCGCGCCGCAGTTCAAGTACCTGCGCGGCAGAGCGGCTGAGCATGATGGTGTCGCGGGCGAACAGGCCCGTGACGTCGGCGCCGATCTCGCCCAGCAGCGCCGGCTGCAGCGCCGCAGCGCGAAACGGGTCCAGGCCGAGCACCTGCAGTGGCGGGCGCTGCCCCGGGAGCGTGACCTGCAGGTCGAGCACCGGGCTGGCGGCACTCACCGCGCGATGGCGCGCCAGCGAGGCGAACAGCGCCTCGTCAAATCCTTCCGGCGGACCGCGGATGACGATATCGGCGCTGCCGACCAGCCGACGGGCGGCCTGATCGAATTCAGTCAGCGCCGCACTGTTGACCAGGTAGACCGCTGTGCCGAGCGCTACACCGAGCGCGATGGCCAGTACCGTCGCCAGCAGCTGCAGCGGATGCCCGCGCAGCTGCGAGCGCGTGAGCGCGCGCCACGCGATCCAGGCACCGCGCGCTCGATCGCTGCGGTTCATGGCACCGAGGGCAACGCCGCCGAGCGTGCCGCGGGCCGCAGCTGGCCCGACGCCAGCTGCAGGATGCGATCGGCCGTGGCCGCCGCAGCGACCGAGTGCGTGATCAGGATGGCGTTAGCGGCGCTGGCGTGCAGCTGTTCGCGCAGCAGGCGCAGGATCTGCTGCGCGGTGCGTGCATCGAGATTGCCGGTCGGCTCGTCGGCGAGCACCAGCCGCGGCCGATGCACCAGCGCCCGGGCGATCGCGATGCGCTGCAGCTCCCCGCCGGACAGCTCGCGCGCATAGCGCGGCGCCAGCGCGGCGATGCCGCAGGCCTCGAGCAGCTGCAATGCGCGCTCCTGACGCTGCGGATTGCGCACGCCCAGCAGGTCGAGCGGCAGCGCCACGTTCTGCAGCACGGTCAGGTAGGGAAGAACGTGGAACGCCTGAAACACGAATCCGATGCTGGCGCGGCGCCAGCGCGTGACGGCATCGTCGTCCAGCGTCGCCAGATCGATACCCTCGAACAGCACCCGGCCGCTGTCGGGCCGATCCAGTCCCGCGATCAGGTTCAGCAGCGTCGATTTGCCCGAGCCCGATTCGCCCATGATCGCCAGGTACTCGCCAGGGGCGAGTTGCAGCCGCAGCCGATCGAGCACGGGAGCGGCCTCGGGGCGATAGCGCCTGGTGATCTGATCCAGCAGCAGCAGCGGCGTAACGGCGTACACCACCGTAAGCTAGGCGAGGGCGCCATCCGGCGCAACACGTCAGCGCTAGCTGCGTTTCGGGAACCAGGGCACGAACGGGCTGGTGCGCCGCTGATAGTCGGCGTACGCCGCGCCGCGGCGACGCAGCGACAGCTCCTCGGTGAGCGGAATGCCGGTGACGCGCACCAGGAAGTACAGCATCAGCGCCGGACAATAGATCGTCAGCCAACCCCGGGGCGATCCCAGCGCCACGACGTAGTAGGCCACCCACACCAGCCACTCGAAGAAATAATTCGGATGGCGCGAATAGCGCCACAGCCCGACCTGGCACACCGCCGCGCGATTGGCGGGCTCGGCCTTGAATCGCTGCAGCTGCCGATCGGCCAGCGCCTCGCCGCTGATCGCGATCAGCCACAGCACCAGGCCGGCCCATTCGATCGGCCGCAGCCCGGTACCGGGATTCAGGCATGCCAGCAGCCACGGCACCGACAGCAGCGCCAGCAGGGCGGCCTGAAGCTGAAAGAAACCGAACATTTTCTGGCTGAGCTTTGCTCCCCATTCACTGCGCAGATGCGCGTAGCGCCTGTCTTCCAGTGGATGATGTGCGCTGACGCGCACATAAAGGTAGGCGCCAAGGCGCAGACTCCAGAGGCTGACCATCGCCGCGATCAATGCGCGCCGCGGTAGCGCCCCGCCGGCCGCGACGGCATAGAAGATGACCACCGGCGCGAATCCCGCCGACCAGGCAATATCGACGATCCCGGCATTGCCGATCCGAAGCGCAAGCCGCCACACCAGCGTCATCAGCACCACGGCGAACAGCAGCGCAGCCAGCCATAGCGGTAGGAATTCAGCGTGCACGTGCGCTCCCCCGCAGTCGCGCCAGTCGGCGCAGCGGCGGCCGTAACGCGACGTATACCAGCGCGGCGATCACCGGGGCGATCAGCAGCCATGCCAGCACGGCGCGCAGCCCGGTCATGCCGAACTGCTGCAGAAACTGCAACGGCGAGGCGCGAAACTGCTGCACCAGGCCGGTGATCGAGAACTGCACCGGCGGGCTGCGCGTCAGCCGCTCGCCTATCCGGGCGAACAGGTAGATTCCCGGCAGCTGCAGCGGCGCGGCGAACCAATTGACCAGCTGGATGATCGGCTGGTTGAGTTTCAGCCAAAGCGCCGTGAGCACGCACAGTGCGCTGGTGGTACCGAAGATCGGAAACAGCCCCAGGATAAGCCCGATCGCGAGCGTCAGGGCAATCTTGTCGGCGCTGACGCCCTGGCGCAGTTGCGTCACAACGATGTCGAGCGTGCGCCGCCACGCACGCTCGATGGCCGGGCGCCGCTCGGGCGGGGTCGCGACCGTCACGCCTGATGCCGCAGCAGCAACCGCTCGATCGGCGCACTGGCCGGCAGGCGCCACAGCGCGATCAGCATGTAGCCGGACATCGCGATATTGCCGAGCGCAACAATCGCAATCAGCCACAGCGCGCGCGCCAGCCAGCTGCTTTCGCGGTACGCGACCCATAGGAAGAAGGTAAGAAAGCCGAAATAGCAGTCGAACAGTGTGGCGATAAACCAGGGATGCAGCACCAGCACGCGCGGCGTGTGCCATAGCGGTACCAGCATGCTCGCCCAACTGGTGACGCACAGCATCGTGATCAGCACACCGCCAAAGGCGAATCGCAGCAACCAGATCATGGTGCCCAAGCTCGCTGGTGTTGGTCGCCGTATTCTAGGGGCTGGCTCGTTTTTCGCCATCGCAGTGCGCCGCCGCGAATCAATCATCTAAATAATAATCATTTATTAATCATGACTATAATTGTTATTCCTGATGTGAATTTGAATAAGACCGCTGCGTCACCGCCACGTCACCGCCAGCTGACGAGCGGCGTGAGCAGATCGTTGCCTGATCGACAGCGGTGGGTCTACAGGCCGCTCCAGGCACTGCACCAGCCTGCTGCCTTGACCAGCTTTCCGGGAAACAGCGTGCAGGTCCCCTGCTTAGCGCCGGCGGCGCCGTAGAGCGAGCAGTTCGAGCAGTCTGTGCCGGATGTAGCCTCCTTGGCGCGGCTCGCATCCTCGAGGTAGTGGACCGCCTTAGCAGCGGGATCCTGTTCGCTGATGAGGGGCAGGTCGGCACCCAGGGCAGCCGGGGATCGGCCGAGCGCCAGCGGGGCGATCGACAGGCCCACTGCGGTGCGCTTCAACAGCGCGCGTCGGCCCGGATTGCGGAGTTCGTTCACCCGATGGCTCCTGTTGCGGACTAAAGAAACTGCAACACGATCTTACCGATGTGACGGCTGCTTTCCATCAGGCGATGAGCGTCGCCGGCCTGATCGAATGCAAAGGTCGCGAACAGATGGGTCTGCAGCCGTCCAGCGGCGAGCGCCGGCCAGATCTCGCGCGCCAGTGCGTCGCGGATCGCCGCTTTCTCCTCCACGCTGCGCGGACGCATGGTCGAGCCGCTGATGCGCAGGCGCTTCAGCATGACCGGCATGAAATCCATGTCGCAGCGGCTGCCTTGCAGGAAGGCGATGAAGACCAGACGACCGTCGCGGTGCAGCAGCGTGACGTTCTTCGCTATGTACTCGCCCCCGACCATGTCAAGCACCACATCCACCCCGCGTCCGGCGGTAATGGCCTGGGTGCGCGACACAAAATCCTCGGTCCGATAGTTGATCGCTCCGGCGGCTCCGAAATCCCGGCAGAAGCGGGCTTTCTCGTCGCTGCCGACGGTGACGATCGCCTGTGCGCCGACATGCCGGGCCAACTGCAGAGCGGCGAGGCCGATGCCGCTCGAGCCGCCGTGAATCAGCACCCATTCACCGGAGTGCAGGCGGGCCATGTCGATCAGGTTCGCCCAGACGGTAAACCAGTTCTCCGGCAGGCCGGCGGCCTGCGCGAGGCTCAGGCCGGACGGGATCGGCAGCGCGTGGCGTGCCGGCGCGACACAGAATTGCGCGTAGCCGCCGCCGGGCACCAGCGCACAGATCGCGTCGCCGACCTGCCACTGGGTCACTTCGGCACCGAGGGCTGCCACCTGCCCGGCTACTTCCAGACCCAGAATGGGCGAGGCACCCGGCGGCGGCGCATAGCGCCCCTGGCGCTGCATCACATCGGGTCGGTTGACTCCGGCGTAATGAACTTCGATCAGAATCTCGCCGTCGGCCGGCGCCGGGGTCGGCGCTTCGGCCACGTGCAGGCTGTCGGGCGTGCCGGAAGCATCGTACGCGATGAATTTCATCGACCGATCATTTCATGCGTCGCGTCGATTTGACAATGTGCGGCACGTCGTGGCGCGGCGACAGCATGCAAATGCAGATATGCGACTGATATCGTATCGGCCGGCGCTCGCGTCGCCGACGATGGCCCCTGGGCATCGACAGCAGGAATGGTCCATGGGCAAGCAGCGCAATAGCGGTGGAGAGAGCATGAACCTGATCGACCGATTGTCGGGCAAAGCCCCGGCTGTACTGACGGCGGCGGCGGCCGACGATCTGCTCGCGATCAGCGGCCTGGCGCAGAAGGAGGTCGAGCTGGTGGTTGCGGAAGCCTACCGGCGCCGGGGCTATCAGGTGGCGGAGCTTGCCTCATCCGGCGCCGAGGCGGACGCCGGCATGCTGCTGACCAAGGCGACGCAGCGTCTGCTGCTGCAATGCAAGTACTGGAACACTCGAAAGATCGCCGAGATGCCGGTGCGCGAGTTGTATGGAATGATGGCGGCGCACAATGCCATTGCCGGAATCCTGATCACGTCGGGCAGCTTCACGCTGGAAGCGAGCCGATTCGCCGGCTACGGCAGCATCCAGCTGATCGACGGGCCGCGCCTGCTGGCGCTGCTGCGCGACAACGAGGCGGCACAGCAGTCCGACGAGCGCGCAGCGCGAGCCAGTTCGACCGCGCGCTAGAGCGCCGGCTAGGGCGCGCGCGCAGCCTGGTCGATCGCCGACAGCCAGCGGCGCTGCTCGGCCGGCGGCAGAAAAGATGCCTCGATGGAATTGCGCGCCAGCAGTACCAGATCGGCCTGCGACAGGTCCAGCCCGCGCTGCACTGCCAGATAGTTCTCCAGCAGGTAGCCGCCAAAATACGCCGGATCGTCCGAGTTCACCGTGACGCACAGGCCGAGGTCGAGCAGGCGCTTGAGATTGTGCGCCTCGATACGATCGAATACCCGCAGCTTGATGTTGGACAGCGGGCACACCGTCAGAGGGACGCGCTCGCGGGCCAGGCGCAGCACCAGCTCCGGGTCCTCCTCGCAACGCACGCCATGGTCGATGCGGCGCACCTGCAGCAGGTCGAGCGCATCGCGGATGTACTGCGCCGGCCCTTCCTCTCCGGCATGCGCCACCGCCAGCAGCCCCTCGCGTCGTGCACGCTCGAATACTGCGGTGAATTTTCCCGGTGGATGAGCCGCCTCTGAGGAGTCCAGTCCGACCGCGCTGATCGCCTCGCGGAAAGCCAGTGCCTGCTCGAGCGTGCGCATCGCATCCGCGGCGCTCAGATGGCGCAGAAAACACAGGATCAGCCGATGGCTGACACCGTGGTCGCGCTCGGCCTGCAGCAGCGCGCGCCGGATTCCGCCGACCACGCTGCCGAGGGGCACGCCCCGCTGCGTGTGGGTCTGCGGATCGAAGAAGATCTCCACGTGCACCACACCCTGCTCGCGTGCCTTGCGAAGGTAGGCCGCCGTCAGGGCGTGGAAGTCCGCTTCGTCGCGCAGCAGGTCGGCGCCGGCGTAGTAGATATCGAGGAACGCCTGCAGATTCGAGAACTGGTACGCCCGGCGCATCGCATCGACGCTGGCGTATGGCAGCGCGACGCCGTGCTTTGCCGCCAATTCAAACGCCATCTCCGGCTCCAGCGTGCCTTCGATGTGCAGGTGCAGCTCCGCCTTGGGGAGCCTTACGATGAATTGTTCCATCGATGTCGACATCGGCTTAAGCGCGTCGTATCAATGCAGCTTGAGCCGCGGGCGCAGGATACGCGCGACGTGGCCTATCAGGATGAGCGCCATGCCGCGTAGCCAGCCGTGAATGGCGAGCAGGTGCATGCGATACAGCGACATGTAGACAAACCGTGCCAGCCGGCCCTCGATTGCCATGCGGCCGCCCACCAGGTTACCCATCAGACTGCCCACGGTCGAATAGCGGCTCAGCGATACCAGCGAGCCACGATCGGTGTAGGTATAGGCGCGCAGCGGCTTGCCACGCATCAGCCGTCCGAGGTTATGGAATACGGTGCTCGCCATCTGGTGCGCCGCCTGTGCACGCGGCGGCACTGGCCGGTCGGATCCTGGCAGCACGCAATAACAGCAATCCCCGAGCGCGAAGATCCGGTCATCGCGTGTGGTCTGCAGCGTCGGCCGCACCACCAGCTGACACGAGGGGGTGGTCTCCAGATCGCCGATGCTGTTGAGGTAGTCGGCGCCGCGCACGCCCGCGGCCCATACTTTCAGGTCCGCGGCGATCGATTCCCCGTTCTGCGTCTGAATCCATTCCGGGCTGACGCTCATGACCCGGGTTGCGGTCAATATGCGCACCCCGAGCGCCTCGAGCTCTTCGCGCGCCGCATCGGCGAGCCGCTCCGGCAGCGCCGGCAGAATCCGCGGGCCGGCTTCGATCAGTGTGACCTTCAGTCGACTTTCATCGAACACTTCCAGGCCGTAGTAGCGCAGCGCCGAGGCGGCGTTGTACAGCTCGGCCGCCAGCTCGACGCCGGTGGCCCCGGCGCCTACGATCGCGATGCGCACGAAGGCATCGGCTTGCGGGTTCTCGCTCAGCGCGCGCGATGCGCGCAGGCAATGATTCAGCAATTTATTGCGAAATCGATCCGCCTGCGTCCGATCATCGAGAAACAGGCAGTTCTGGACCACGCCCGGCGTGCCGAAGTCGTTGGTTATCGAGCCGGTGGCGATCACCAGGTAGTCATAGCCGGTGCGGTGGCGTCCGATCAGTTCGCGGCCATCCTCATCGATCAGCGGTGCGATCACGATCGCGCGCGCGGCGCGATCGATGGATTCCATCGCGCCGTAGAAAAACCGGTAGCCCCAGCGATGGCAGTGGCTGCGATAGCCGACCTCATCCAGGTTGGCATCGAGCGAGCCGGCCGCCACCTCATGCAGCAGCGGCTTCCAGATGTGCGTCAGATTCCTCTCGACCAGCAGGATGTCGTGCTGGCTGCGGCCGTATTTCGCGCCGAGCCGCGTAACCAGTTCGAGTCCCCCGGCACCGCCTCCCACGACGACGATCTGGGTGTTTTTCACCGCGCTGTAATGCGTATCTGCATCCTGCCGCTATGGTAGCGCGAATTGAGCGCAGCGCGGACACCTGGGGAGCTGCGGTGCGGTCTATAATCGGCCGGTCGCGCGACCACGCGCACAGCGCCTTGAGGAGCACGGAGATACCCGGATGAACTGGTGGAGCTGGATGATCGGCGGCGCGATATTGCTCGGTGCGGAACTCGGGTTGGTGAATGCGCAGTTCTACCTGGTGTTTGTCGGCAGCGCGGCACTGGTAGTCGGCCTAATCAGCGTCGCGACGCCGTCGCTGTCCGCGTCGGTGCAGTGGGCGCTGTTTGCGATCCTGGCGACCGTCTCGATGCTGATGTTTCGCAGTCGGTTGTACCGGCGGTTGCGCGGCCAGTTGCCGGCGATGCAATCGGGGCCCACCGGCGGTGTGCTGACGCTACCCAGCGCACTCGAGCCCGGGCAGAGCTGCCAGGTCGAACATGGCGGCACATTCTGGACGGTGCGTAACCACAGCGAGCTGCCGATCGCCTCCGGATCGCGCGCACGCATCGTCAGCGTTCAGGGTCTGACGCTGCTGGTGCGGCCCGACGCCTAGCCACCTTTTTCAAGGAATGCCGCATGCCCACCTCCTACGTGTTCATCGTCCTCGCCATCGTCGCCGTCATTGTGATCGGCAAGACCGCGACCGTGGTGCCGCAGCAGAGCGCGTTCGTCATCGAAGCGCTCGGCAAATACAGCCGCACGCTGCACGCCGGATTTCATATTCTGATTCCATTCGTCGAACGGGTTGCCTACCGGCACAGCCTGAAGGAACAGGCGCTCGATGTCGCCGAGCAGATCTGCATAACGCGCGACAACGTGCAGGTCGGTGTAGACGCGGTGCTTTACATGCAGGTGCTCGATCCGCATCTGGCTTCCTACGGCATCACCAATTACAACTTTGCGATCGCGCAGCTTGCGCAGACTACGCTGCGCAGCGAGATCGGCAAGATCGAACTGGATCGCACCTTCGAAGCGCGCGGCATCATCAACGCCAACGTGGTCGCTGAGCTCGACAAGGCGTCGGTCGCCTGGGGCGTGAAGGTAATGCGTTACGAGATCAAGAATATTGCCCCGCCCAAGGATGTGCTGTCGGCGATGGAAAAGCAGATGCGGGCCGAGCGTGAGAAGCGCGCCGTGGTGCTGGCGTCCGAGGGCGAGCGCGATGCCAAGATCAACGCCGCCGAGGGTGACAAGCAGCGTGTCATCAAGGCCTCGGAGGCCAACAAGCAGCAGCAGATCAACGAGGCGGATGGGCAGGCGGCCGCGATCCTCGCGGTCGCGACCGCGACCGCCGCGGGGCTGCGCAGCGTCGGTGCTGCGCTGAGCGAGCGCGGCGGCATCGAGGCGATGCAGCTGCGGATCGGCGAGGAGTACGTGCGTCAGTTCGGAAAACTGGCGAAGGAGAGCACCACGCTGGTGGTGCCCGGCAATCTGAGCGATCTGGCCTCGGTGGTCACGATGGCAACCAGCATCGTGCGCAAGACTCCGCTCGCCTAGAACCTCGGCGCGCTCAGTTCTTGAGCCGATAGCCGGTGCGGAAGATCCAGGTCACCAGCACCAGGCAGAGCCCAAAAAAGGCCAGCGTCATCCCCAGGCTGATGGCGACGCTGACGTCAGAGATGCCGTAGAAGCTCCAGCGAAAGCCGTTGATAAGGTAGACCACCGGATTGAACAGCGTGACCGCGCGCCACGCCGCCGGCAGCATGCTGATCGAGTAGAACGCTCCGCCGAGAAATGTCAGCGGCGTGATCACCAGCATCGGAATGAATTGCAGGTGCTCGAAGC
>Ga0210394_10005833_pt1 | contig 13629 bp, 6 predicted proteins | sample IncBWC12MmetaG_FD_160121 | JGI IMG/M metagenome (GOLD analysis project Ga0210394, IMG submission 160121) | Forest soil microbial communities from Barre Woods Harvard Forest LTER site, Petersham, Massachusetts, United States - Inc-BW-C-12-M | ecosystem: Environmental > Terrestrial > Soil >...
CGGAGGCCGTGGAGCAATTGATTCCCTATGCCGTTGACATGGGCTATACGCACTTGGAACTGATGGGAGTCGCCGAGCATCCGCTCGATGCGTCCTGGGGCTATCAGGTGGTCGGGTACTACGCGGCAACCTCGCGCTACGGGTCGCCGCACGATTTCATGTACTTCGTCGACCGCTGTCATCAGGCCGGCATCGGCGTGATTCTCGATTGGGTGCCGGGACACTTCCCGCGCGACGATCATGGCCTGGTGCAGTTCGACGGCACCGCCCTGTACGAACACACGGACGCGCGGCTCGGTGAACACCGCGAATGGGGCACGAAGGTTTTCAATTACGGGCGGCATGAAGTGCGCAATTTTTTGGTCGCCAATGCGCTGTTCTGGGCCGACAAGTATCACGTGGACGGACTGCGCGTCGACGCCGTGGCAGCCATGCTGTATCTGGACTACAACCGAAAAGCCGGCGAATGGCTGCCGAACCGCAACGGCGGCCGCGAGAATCTGGAGGCCATCGATTTCCTGCGTCAGATGAACAACACGGTGCATCGTGCGTTCAAGGGGGTTTTGACAATCGCGGAGGAGTCCACCTCATTCGCCGGCGTGACGCGGCCGCCCGAATATGGCGGCCTCGGCTTCAATTTCAAATGGAACATGGGATGGATGAACGATACCTTGCGGTATATCGCCCATGATCCGGTGCACCGGCGCTTCAACCATCAGTTGATAACCTTTTCCTTCGTCTATGCATGGTCGGAGAATTTCATCTTGCCGATCTCGCATGACGAGGTGGTGCATGGCAAGCACTCGCTGCTCGGCAAGATGCCCGGCGATGAGTGGCAAAAGCGCGCGAATTTTCGCTTGCTGCTCTGCCTGCTGTGCGCCCATCCCGGCAAGAAGCTGCTGTTCATGGGTTCGGAATTCGGGCAATTGCATGAGTGGCGCGATCATGCGCAACTGGATTGGGCGCTGCTCGCCACCGCGGAACATCAAAGGCTGCGCGACTGTGCGCGCGAGCTGAATCATTTGTATCTGGCGAGTCCGCAGTTCTACGGCAGCGATTGCGTTCCGGAGGGATTTAGCTGGGTGGAATTGCACAATGCCGATGAGAGCGTCTGGGCCTACGCCCGCCGTGCGGTCCGCGAAGACCTCGGGCAGCCCATCATTTGTATATTCAACGCCACGCCAGTGCCGCGCGACGGCTACGAAATCAGCGTCGCCCATCCCGGGCGCTACCGCAAATTATTCGATTCGGATGATGTGCGCTTCGGCGGCTCGGGTTACAACCATCAGGGGGAGGTGCACACGTCGCCCAGAGCCGCTGACGCATCTGTCCCGGCGCTGCGCCTGAACCTGCCGCCGCTCGGGGCGCTGTTTTTCGTAGGACCGGCGCGGTGAAGCTCATTCACGCCGGCCAGCCCCGTCCATTGGGCGCCACATGCAGCGAGCGGGGAGTCAATTTCGCCCTGTTCTCGAGCCACGCGACACGGGTCGAGCTGTGCCTGTTCGACAGCGCGAGCGGCGCCGAGATTGCGCGCCACGATATGCCGGCGCGAACGGCGGACATCTGGCACGGCCTGCTATCGCCGCGCCAGGCCGCACCCGGAACGCATTACGCCTATTGCGTGCACGGCGCGAATCAGCCGGAGGCAGGTTTTCGCTTCGACCCGAACGTGCCGTTGATCGATCCTTATGCCGGCGCATTGTCGAAGCAGTCGCCATTGCGCTCCCTGGTAATCGATCGCGGCTTCGACTGGGCCGGCGATCGACCGCCGACGATTCCCTGGCGCGATTCCGTCATTTATGAGCTGCATGTCAAGGGATTCACGCGCCTGCATCCGGCGGTCCCGGAGCATTGGCGCGGCAAATACCTCGGACTCTCGGTGGGGCCCGTGATCCAGCATCTGAAATCCATCGGGGTGACGGCGGTCGAATTGCTGCCCTGCCAGGCATTCGTCAGCGAACAGTTCCTGATCGACCGCCACCTGACCAATTACTGGGGCTACAACCAGGTCGCATGGTTTGCTCCCGCCAATGAATATGCCGTTGAGGATGCCGTCGTCGAATTCAAGACCATGGTCAAAGCGCTGCATGCGGCAGGGATCGAAGTGATCATGGACGTGGTCTTCAACCACACTGCCGAGGGCGGCGAGGGGGGGGTGCCGCTGTCCTTCAGGGGCATCGACAACTCGGTCTACTACCGGCTGACGCCGGGGGATTTGCGCGTTTACGAGAATGTCACCGGCGTCGGCAACACCGTCAACTGCGAACACCCGCGCGTCCGCGCGCTCATCATCGATTGCCTGAAGTACTGGGTCGAGGAAATGCACGTCGACGGATTCCGTTTCGATCTGGCCACCGTGCTGGCGCGCGAGGCCAACGGCTTCAACGCGCATGCCGTGTTTTTCAAGGCGCTGCGCGCCGAACCCGCGCTCGCCTACGTCAAATTGATCGCGGAACCCTGGGATGTGGGCCTGGGCGGCTATCAGCTCGGCCACTTTCCCCCCGGTTGGTCGGAGTGGAATGACCGTTATCGGAATGGCGTGCGCTCATTTTGGCGCGGCGATGCGCGGACGATCGGGGAATTCGCGGAGCGATTTGCCGGTTCCAGCGACGTGTTTCGGCATAATGGCCGCAAGCCGACGGCGAGCATCAATTTTGTCACGGCGCACGACGGAATGACGCTTTGCGATCTGGTTTCCTACAACGAGCGGCACAATGAGGCCAATCTCGAGAACAACAAGGACGGCAACAGCAACGAATTGAGCTTCAATTGCGGGGTCGAAGGACCGACGGAAGATGCCGCGATATTGGCCTTGCGCAAGCGGCAAATGCGCAATTTCTTGGCGACGCTGTTTCTGTCGCAGGGCGTCCCGATGCTGCAGGCGGGGGACGAATTCGCCCGAACGCAACGCGGCAACAACAATGCCTATTGCCAGGACAACGAGATTTCCTGGGTCGATTGGCGGCTGCGCAGCGCCAACCATGATTTGCTGGAATTCGTGCAATTGCTGGCGCGGCTGCGCCGCCTGCACGTGGAATTTCGCCGCGAGACGTTTTTGAAGGGAGCCGCCTCGCGCACCGGCGTCAAGGACGTGACGTGGCTGAATGTACGCGGCACGGAAATGACGCAGGTTGACTGGCAGGATGGAAATCTGCGCACGCTGGGAATCTGGTTCGGCGAGCACTCCGGTTCCGTGGAACATCTACTGTTGCTGGTGAATTCGGCCGACTCGGAGCAGCGGTTTGCGTTGCCCGCCGCGCCCGCCGGCGGCCCCTGGATCCGCCTCTTCGATACCGCGAGCGAAGGAGTCGGACCGAAGAGCCTGGGCGCGGCGCAAAATTATCCGCTGAGCCCGCAAAGTGCCGCGCTGTTGGAGTGCTGAGTTGTGGATGCGGCATTGATTGAGAGATTGGCCGCGTTGCGCGGCATCGGCGCTGCGTATCATGACTATCGCGGTGAACTGAAGACATTCAGCCTGGAGACGAAAATCGCCGTTCTGCGCGCCATGGGATGCGCCATCGACGATGCGCCGGCACTCGCCGAGACCTTGAGCCAACTCGAAATTGCACGCTGGCGCAATTTTCTGCCGCCGGTGGCCGCCGCGCGCGCCGCGCGAATCGCCATCGATCTCAATGTGACGGCGCGCGAAATCGGCGCCAGCGTGCTGTGGACCGTGAATTTGGAGGACGGCTCGCGGCGGGACGGCGCGACGTCGACCGCCGATTGCCGCGAGGTCTGGCAGGGCGAAGTCGAAGGCTTGTGGATCACGCGCCGGCGTTTCGAGCTGCCGTTCGACCTGCCGCCCGGCTATCACGAGCTGCAGGCCAAAGTGTCTCTCGGGACTGCGCAGCGCTGTTTGCTCATCGTCTCGCCGCCGCGGTGCTACGAGCCTGCCGCGGTACGACAAGGCCGGCGGCTGTGGGGTATCGCCGTGCAGCTGTATTCGCTGCGCTCCGAGCAGAATTGGGGGATAGGCGACTTCCGCGATCTTCGCTCGCTGATCCGCTGGACGGCTTCGTGTGGCGCGGCATTCGTCGGATTGAATCCACTGCATGCCCTCGCGCCTGCGGATCCCTCGAGATCGAGTCCCTACAGCGCTTCGAGCCGGCATTTTCTCAATGTTTTGTACATTTCCGTGCCGGAGGTACCTGAATTTGCAGAATGTGCGGCGGCCCGCAAGCGCCTGGCTGAACCGGAAATCCAAAGTCGGTTGCGCGACCTGCGCGCGCAGGACTATGTCGACTATCGCGGTGTTACGGATCTCAAGCTCGAGATTCTCGCCCTGCTATACCAGGATTTTCGTGACCGGCACCTAGGCTCGCAAAGCGAGCGCGGACAGCGTTTCAGTGCATTCGTTGCCGCACAGGGCACGGCGCTGCAATCGCAAGCCAGGTTCGACGCGCTCGACCGGCATTTTCGCCAAACCATGAATTGCGCATCGGGGTGGTTGAACTGGCCGGAAGAATTCCGCGACGTGAACGGCAGAGCGGCGCTGCGATTCGCGTTCGAGCATCCCGCGGCAGTGGAGTATTTTGCCTATCTGCAATGGCTCGCCCACGAGCAGCTGACGGGCGCCCAGGAATTGACGCGCGAACTGGGCATGCCCATCGGACTTTACGGCGATTATGCCGTGGGAGCCAACCCTTCGGGTTCGGAGACCTGGGCGGATCAGGCCGGCTACTGTCTTACAGCGGAAATCGGTGCCCCACCCGACCCGCTGGCCCTCAAGGGGCAGGGCTGGGGCTTACCGCCGCAGGACCCGACGGCGATGCAGGCGCAGCGGCTGCAAGGGTTCGTGCGCTTGATCCGCAGCAACATGCGCTACTTCGGCGCGCTGCGCTTGGATCATGTGATGTCGCTGTTCCGGCTATGGTGGGTCCCGGACCGATACCCGCCCACCGCAGGTGCCTATGTGCACTATCCATTGCAGCAGCTGCTCACGGTGTTGACGCTGGAAAGCGCGCGCAGCAGCTGCTTGGTGGTCGGCGAAGACCTAGGGTTGGTGCCGGACGAAATGCGCCAGGCGATGCCCGAATTCGGTCTGTATCACTACAAGGTGTTGTTGTTCGAAAAAATCGACGGTCGATTCAGGCGCCCGGACGAGTACGTGCAGCATGCACTGGCGACGCCGACCACGCATGATATGCCGACACTGCGAAGCTACTGGGAAGGGCGGGATATCGAGCTGCGCCGGCGCTTGAATCTGTATCCCAGCGCGGAAATCGCGAATGCCATCATCGAGGAGCGCGGACGCGATCGCGAGCTGCTGCTCGCTGCCTTGCGAGAACAGGGCTTGAGCCCCAGCGCGCCGTCGACGCCGTCCGCGCCGTCGACGCCGTTCACCGCCGAGCTCGCGAGTGCGCTGCAACTGTACCTGGCGCGCTCCTCGACCTTACTGGTCGCGCTGCAGATCGAAGATCTGCTGGGCATGGTGGACCCGGTCAACGTGCCGGGAACGGATCGGGAGTATCCGAATTGGCAGCGCAAGCTCAACGCCACTATCGAGGAAATCGCCGCGCGCAGCGATTTGACCGCACAGCTGGCCGAGATTCACCGCGCCCGCGGCTAGGAGCCAAGGCGGGTGACAGTTTGGTACTCGCGAACATCCCGAGGCGCCGGCTGTCAACCTTTCAAGGGCGCAAACGTTAGGGCTGGGTGTCATGGTGCAAGTGGATCGCGCGTTTGCTTTTTATGCCTTGGGACGGGCGGCGTTCGGCGCCACCCGCGATTCGCTCGAGGAGCTGCAATCCCGCGGATTTCCCGCCTGGGTCGATCAACAATTGAAGCCGCGGCCAGGGCTCGATACTGCGAAGGACACGTACCTGAAAAACGCGCGCCTGCATATCAAATATCCGGCGGGCGAAGGCTGGGCCGCTGCGGACGAGATGCGGCCCCTCACAACGCTGGATGCGCCCATCGCGTCACTCTGGCACTTGGTGGATCACAAAAATCCCATGCACGCGGCCGAGCGCCGCAGGCCGCGGGACGAGGTGATTGCCGCGACCGTGCTGCGCGCCGTGCACAGCCGCTGGCAATTGCGCGAAGTGATGTGCAGCTTTTGGCACGATCATTTCAACGTGGACGCGGCCGGCAGCGAAATCATCGGTGTGGCATTGCCGTCATACGACCGCGATGTGATCAGAACTCACTGCTTCGGCAATTTCCGTGATTTTCTCGAGGCGGTCGCGAAAAGCGCGGCCATGCAGTACTACCTGTCGAATCACTCCTCGCGCGCCGGCGCCGCCAACGAAAACTACGCGCGCGAACTGTTCGAGTTGCACAGCATGGGCCGCGGCGCGTATTTGAACGATCAGTACGATAGGTGGCGGGAGGTGCCGGGCGCATTGCAGGGCCGGCCGGCTGGATACATCGATCAAGATGTCTACGAGGCCGCGCGTGCATTCACCGGGTGGACCATCGAGGACGGCAGCGCCGTCGACGCACACCGGCGGTTGCCGCTCACCGGACAATTCGTGTATGTCGAAAATTGGCATGACGGGTATCAAAAGCGGGTTCTGGCGACGGAGTTCGATGCATTCGCGCGCCCATTGTCCGATGGGCGCCAGGTGCTCGATTTGGTCGCGGCGCATCCGGCTACCGCGCATTTTCTGTGCGACAAGCTGTGCCGCCGCTTCATCGGCGAAGAGGTCCCGGCGCGACTGCGCCAGCGCCTGGTGGAAGTGTGGCTCGAGAATACCGAATCGCACGATCAGATCGCGCGTGTGCTGCGCGCGCTGCTGCTGTCGCGCGAATTTCTCGAGCGTCGCGCGGTGACTCCCGGCTTCGCGCCGCCTGGCGCAAAAACCCGCCGGCCGTTGGCGCTGGCCGCTGCTTTTGCACGCGCCATGCAGGTCGATCTCAAGTACTCCGAGCAATTGGCAGGTGAAATCGCGGCGGCAGGTCAAAATCTGTTCGGCTGGCCGACGCCGACGGGGTTGCCGGACGCGGCGGCGCCCTTCTTGAGTTCCCAGGCCATGCGTCATCGTTGGTCCTTGGTGCTGGGTCTCGCGGAGAACAATTGGAATACCGGCGCGATTGCCGACCCCAACGCCCTGGGTGTGGCCCAGCCGACCACGCAGAGCGCGACGATCGCGCTGCTCAACAATCTCATCGGCGCTGCGCCCGCAGCAACCGTTGCGGCCATCGTCACGGGCTGCGGATGGCCTGCCGGCCAGCCGCTGAACGCGGCTGGAGCGGGGGACGCGGCACATCGATGGTCGCGATTGGCAGCGTACTGCGCCATGGCCCCGGATTTCCAAGTGACTTGAGGCAACCCATGAGCTTGTCGCGCCGCTCGCTGATCCAAGGGACCGCCTTAGCCCTAGGCTGCGGCCTGGTGCCGCTGCCGGGGCTGCGGCGCTTGCTGTTTGCCGCCGAAACCAAGACCGACGGCATCTTGGTGGTCTTGCATCTTCGCGGCGGGTGCGACGGACTCAATTTACTGTCACCCGCCAGCGACGCGGATTTCATCGAGGCGCGCAATTCCGATTTGCGCGTGCTGGCCGATGGCAACGACGCCGGCCACGCCATCGTGCACGCGCAGGCGGCGGCGACGGAATTTCGGCTGCACGCCGCGGCGGGCGCGCTCGCGGAACTTTCGGATGCGAAACATCTGGCCTTCATTCATGCGGCAGGTTTGATCGATACGACGCGCAGCCATTTCGTGGCCACGGACATGATCGAACATGGGGTCGCCGACGGTGCGGCGTTGAACCGCACCACCACAGGATGGCTGGCGCGGGCAATGGCAAGCGGCAACGGTGAGCCGGCCGGCGCCGGAGTCGTGCGCGGGGTGTCGACGTCGAACGCGCCCAGCGGCGCCTGGAGCGGGGATGCCAGCGCAATCTCGGTCGCGGATCTTGCGAATGGTCTGGCCGCGCCCGGCGGTCCAGCCACGGGCAGCGTCCTCGAGCGGCTGTACGGCGTTGCCAGCTCCGACGCGGCAGCAGCGGATGCGGCCGGCGAACCAGCGGCGGCAGGCCGACTCACCTTGCAGTCGATGGCGACCATTGATGCGCGGCTCTCGCGGGACGCGCACGGCAAGTACGTGGCCTACGTGGCGGAGCCGGGCGCGAACTACGATGCCGCGTACGAACTGGGACGACCCTTGAAGACCTTGGCGCAGTTGATCAAGATGGACTTGGGCTTACAGGCGGCCACCGTGGATCTCGGCGGATGGGATACCCACGAATATCAGCCGGGAAGATTTCATAATCAAGTGGAGCGGCTGTCGCAGGGCTTGGGCGCTTTCTACAATGACATGGGGCGCTATCATGATCGATTGGTGGTGGTGGTGGTCACGGAGTTCGGACGCCGGCTCAGGTCGAATCGCAGCAATGGCACCGACCACGGACGCGGCAGCGTCATGATGGTGCTCGGCGGCCGGGTGGCCGGCGGCAAGATATATGGGCGCTGGCCGGGCCTGAAGGCGGATCAATTGGAGGAGGGCGTCGATCTGGCGGTAGTCAACGACTATCGGCAGAGCTTGACCGAGGTGATCGCGCATTGGCGCGGCGAGATGAATGGCGCCAACGTATTCCCGGGATTCAAGCCGGCGCCGAATCTGGGCTTGTTCGTTTAGGAAAATCCGCGCCCGCATCGCGCTGCGCGCGCGCTGCCCAGATCCACACGAAACCGCCGATCAGGACTGCGGCCGGGAGAATTCTCACGGCCTGACCCAACGAGAAAATATCGGATAAGGCACCGACCAAGAATGGCGACAGCGCGTCGCCGAGCAAGTGTATGGCAAACACGGAGAGCGCGATGGCGGTGGCCCGCTCGCTGGCGATCACCAGATTGACCAGGGCCGCGTTGATCGGGCCGGTCGATAAGAACAGACAGAGTTGCGCCGTCACCATGTACACCTGGTACATCGAATGCGAGGCCGTCGTCAGCGCCAGCCACACGAAAGGGGCGGCGACGAGCGTTGCCGCTGCCGACAAATACAGGTGGGCCTGCCGCGAATTCCTCGCGAAGTAATCGCCCATCCAGCCGCCGACAAAGGTGCCGACGAATCCAGTCACGACGACAATGGTGCCGAAACTCACGGTAGCCTCGCTGCGGGGGATGCCGCGGACACGCTCGAGAAACGCCGGCATCCAATAAGCAAGGCCGCCCACGGCGAAGGTGTAAGCGGCATATCCCAAGACAGTGAGCGCGTACGGTTTATTGCGCAGCAGACGCCCATAGGTCAGCCAGGTTTCGCGACTCATGCTGGAACGTGTGTTCGGCTGCGCCACCGCCACCGAAGCGTCGCCGTCCTGACTGCCTCGCGGCGGGTCGCGCAGAAACAAGCACAATGCCGCCAATACGAGGCCCGGTACGCCGGCGACGAAGAATGCCGCGCGCCAACCGTAGCTCTTGTCGACCAGTCCTCCGACCACATAGCCCAAGGCCGAGCCCACGGGTATGGCACAGAAAAAAATCGCCATGACCCGGCCGCGCAGACGAACCGGAAAATAATCGGACAGGAGACTCGGGGCGATGGTGACATAGGCCGCTTCGCCGACGCCAACCGCCGCGCGGGCTGCAAAAAGGGTTAGGAAATTGATGGCAAACCCCGACAAGGCGGTTGCGAAGCTCCAGCACGCAACGCCCAACGCGATCAAGCGGGGCCGCGAGCGACGGTCTCCCAGCGCGCCAAACACCGGCGCCAGCAGCGTGTACACCACGAGGAATCCGGACATCAACGACCCCAGGTTGGTGTCGGAAAGCCCGAGACCGGAATTTTTCAGGCTTTCGAGCACACCCGAAACGACATAGCGGTCCAAGTAGCTGAACAAATTGATAAAGGCGAGGACAGCCAATACCCAATTCGGCGAGCTGATCCAGGCGTTTTGTTTTTGTTCTCCCACCCATCCCCCGATCTGTTCCTTGAGTCGTGATAATTGCATGCGGAGAGGTGGTTAGTCCCTACGCATGGAGTTCGCGTTATACACTTGGACTTGAGTTGAACGCCGGCCCTTGCCCGGTTTTCTTGTGCACCGTCATGGTGCGTCCCCCAAAACTACTCGGTCGGAGCCATTGTGTCGATCCATGTCGCGCTGAACCATGTGACCCACTATCGCTACGACCGCCCGGTGGGCCTAAGTCCCCAGGTCGTGCGGCTGCGGCCGGCGCCGCATTGCCGCACGCGCATTCTGGCGTACTCGCTCAAAGTGACGCCGTCCGGCCATTTCATCAATTGGCAGCAGGATCCGCAGTCAAATTTTCTCGCCCGGCTGGTGTTTCCCGACCACACCCAAGAACTCAAGATCGAAGTTGACATGGTCGCGGAGATGTCGGTTCTCAACCCGTTCGATTTCTTTCTGACGCCCTACGCCGAACAATTTCCCTTCAAGTACGACTCCAACGAACGCCGGGAACTGGTGCCGTGCTTGGTCAAAGCGCCGGCGACCCCGCTGGTGGCGAGCTACTTGGCCGGCATTTCTCGCGAGCGCCGCCGCACCATCGATTTCATCGTCGAAATCAACAGCCGTCTCGCCAACGACATTCAATACCTGATTCGCCTGGAACCGGGCGTGCAGCTGCCGGAGGAAACGCTGGCGAAACGTTCGGGATCTTGCCGGGATTCCGCCGCGCTGCTGGTGCAGCTGATGCGTCATCTGGGATTCGCGGCGCGCTTCGTGTCCGGTTACCTCATACAGCTGGTCGCGGATCTGAAGTCGCTCGACGGCCCTTCCGGGCCGACCCAAGATTTCACGGACCTGCATGCGTGGTGCGAGGTGTACTTACCCGGCGCCGGCTGGGTTGGACTGGATCCGACCTCCGGCCTGCTCGCCGGCGAGGGACATATTCCGCTGGCCTGCACTCCGGAACCGTCCGCCGCCGCTGCCGTCACGGGCGCGGTCGACGAATGCGCAACCACCTTCGAACATCGCATGCGCGTACAGCGGATTTGGGAGGCGCCGCGCGTCACCAAGCCTTATAGCGATGCCGAGTGGTCAGCCATCGAAGCGTTGGGCCGCACAGTGGATGCGGATCTCAAGGTTTTGGATGTGCGTCTGACGATGGGCGGCGAGCCCACCTTTGTATCCATCGACGATCCTGACGGTGCGGAATGGAATACCGCCGCGCTGGGCGCCAAGAAGCGCCTGCTGGCTGCCAACCTCTACCGCCGGTTGAAAGATAAATATGCACCCACGGGACTCGCGCATTTTGGACAGGGCAAGTGGTATCCCGGCGAACAGCTGCCGCGCTGGTCTCTCAATTGCTATTGGCGCAAGGATGGCGAGCCCCTGTGGGCAAACCCGAATTTGCTCGCCGACGAGCAGACGCGCTTCGCGGTTAGCGACGAAACTGCGCTGCGATTCTTGATTCGCGTCGCCGAAGAATTGGGATTGGATCCGAAATTCGTATTCCCGGCTTACGAAGACGCGTTTTACCATCTGTGGCGCGAGCGCCGCCTGCCGGTGAATGTTGATCCGTTCGATTCGCGCCTCGAGGATCCGATGGAGCGCGAGCGCCTGGCGAAAATCTTCGAGCAGGGATTGGATCGGATCGTAGGCCACGTGCTGCCGATAGCCCGCAGCACGGACGGCGCGCGCTGGCAATCGGGCTCGTGGTTCCTGCGCAGCGAACGCTGTTTTCTCATTCCCGGCGATTCACCCATCGGCTATCGCCTGCCGCTCGACTCGCAGCCCTGGGCCGCAAAAGGCGACTACCCGTTCATTCATCCACCCGACCCCTCGCGCAGTTTTCCAACCCTGCTGCCGCATGCGCAGATCCGCCGGCAGTTTCGTGACCAGGACCGGCAGCGCGACGCGGCAGCGGCTGAACGGCCGCCGCTGCCCAAAGAATCCGCCGCCGAACTTACCCGCACGTCCATGTGCGCCGAGACGCGCAATGGCGTGCTGTATATATTCATGCCGCCCACGCGCGAACTCGAACACTTCGTTGAATTGGTGGCCGCTGTGGAAGCCGCGGCGGAAGCGCTCGCGCAGCCCATCATCCTCGAAGGATACGAGCCGCCGGGCGATCCGCGCCTCAGCCAGTTTCGGGTAACGCCGGATCCGGGCGTGATCGAAGTGAACATACATCCGTCGGCCGATTGGCACGGGCTGACCGACCGGACCACGTTTCTGTACGAGGCCGCGCGCGAGTGTCGCTTGACCGCCGAGAAGTTCATGCTGGATGGGCGGCATACGGGCACCGGCGGCGGAAATCACATGGTGCTCGGCGGCGCGACCCCGGCGGATTCGCCGTTCCTGCGGCGTCCCGACTTGTTGCGCAGCTTGCTGAGTTATTGGCACAACCATCCGTCGCTCTCGTATCTATTTTCCGGACTGTTCATAGGACCCACTTCCCAAGCGCCGCGCGTCGACGAGGCGCGCAATGATTCCCTGTATGAGCTGGAAATCGCGTTCCGCCGGTTTCCGAAGCGCGGCGCGAGCATTCCCCCGTGGTTGGCGGATCGCTTGCTGCGCAATCTGCTGATCGACGTCACGGGCAATACCCATCGCACCGAGTTTTGCATCGACAAATTGTTTTCGCCCGACGGCCCCAGCGGACGCTTGGGGCTTTTGGAAATGCGCGCCTTTGAGATGCCGCCGCATGCACGCATGAGCCTCACCCAGCAGCTGTTGCTGCGCGCGATGGTGGCGCGCTTCTGGCGCAAGCCCTATGAGCCCGCGAAGTTGGTGCGCTGGGGCACGGAATTGCACGACCGTTTTCTGATGCCATACTTCGTCGAACAAGACTTTGCCGATGTCGTCGCTGAGCTGCAGCAGGAGGGCTATGGCCTCAAGGTGGCTTGGTTCGCGCCGCATCTCGAGTTCCGCTTCCCGAAGTATGGCGACTTCACGGCGCAGGGCATGCAGCTGGAATTGCGCCAGGCGCTCGAACCTTGGCATGTGATGGGCGAGGAGGGCACGGCGGGAGGCGCCGTGCGCTACGTGGATTCGTCGGTGGAACGATTGCAAGTGAAGGTCACCGGCCTGCCGCCAAGCCGCTACCTGGTCACGTGCAACGGCCGGGTTGTGCCGCTGCGGCCGACCGGAACGGTCGGCGAGTTCGTGGGCGCCGTGCGCTATCGCGCGTGGCAGCCGCCCTCCGCGCTGCACCCAACCATCGGCGTGCATGCGCCCCTGACCTTCGATTTGTTCGACTCTTGGATGAACCGCTCCGCAGGCGGCTGCCAGTATCATGTGACGCATCCCGGCGGCTTGAGCCACGAGCGATTTCCGGTCAATTCGTTCGAGGCGGAGAGCCGGCGCTTGGCAAGATTTTTTCGGATGGGTCATAGTCCGGGAGCGATGCCATTGCCGATTTCAACGCCCGATGCGGAATTTCCCTTCACGCTCGATTTGCGCATGAGCGATGGCTGAAGCAAGACTGGAAACCTATTTGAGCGATTCGCGCCGTTACGACGAATTGCTCGATAGCTCAGGCAATGTGCGGCCGCACTGGCGGCCGCTGATCGATGCACTGGCCGGCGAAGGCGCAGACACGGTACGCCGCGGCGTCGACCTGGCGCGCCGCCTGATCGTCGAAAACGGCGTGACCTACAACGTTTATGCCGACCCGCAAGGACGCGACCGCCCATGGGTGCTCGATCCTCTGCCGATTCTGATTACCGCGGCGGAATGGCGCGAGATTGAAGCGGGCGTCGCGCAGCGGGCGCGGCTCTTC
>Ga0210394_10005834_pt1 | contig 13628 bp, 21 predicted proteins | sample IncBWC12MmetaG_FD_160121 | JGI IMG/M metagenome (GOLD analysis project Ga0210394, IMG submission 160121) | Forest soil microbial communities from Barre Woods Harvard Forest LTER site, Petersham, Massachusetts, United States - Inc-BW-C-12-M | ecosystem: Environmental > Terrestrial > Soil >...
ATGAGCGGGGTGTGAAAACGGAAGCAGGGCGCAGCTAGTGAGGCACCGACAAACGAAAGGGTCGGCAACCGATAGGCTCGGCCTAAACCACCGCGTCACACCTCGACTCCACACAAATAAAGTATCACTCCACTTCTCCGGTAATCCGACCAGGCACTTGCACCAACATTTGTGCGCTGATAGGCTCTGCGCCCGCCACATAGCTTCAAGCCACCAATAATTCCCTTTATTTGGTCTGATTTTGCCGACGGCATCGCCAGAGTATCCTACAACCTTCAAACCAAGGATAGAGACTATCAGCGAACAGTCGGCTGATTAACGCTTACTGGCAAAGCGGGGAACGGCATTTGTATGGTTCCGAACAAACAGGAGTCACACTGGAAGAGGAGCAATGTTTGCTATCCGTCGCCAACGGTTATCTGCATCCACTTATCCTTTTATTACTCGATACGGGCTTGAGGCCGAATACAGAAGCCTTGGCCCTGAAGTGGAGAGATATCGACTTCGAACGTGGGATGGTCACCGTCGTTTCGTCAAAGACGCCTGCGGGACTGAGAACCGTGCCAATGACCAGCCGTCTGAAGGCAGAACTGTCCCGGTGGAAGAAATTGACTGGCCCAGAGAATTCAGAATTCGTTTTCTTTTATCCGAGGAATCCCGCAAAGCATTTGCTCCAGGTCCGAAAGACATGGGCGCGAGCGTTAAAGGACGCCAACGTCGCAAAACGCCGCCTCTATGATTGTCGCTCTACATTCTGTAGTCGAATGTATGCGGCGGGAATACAACAGTTCCTTGTCGAACTGCTGATGGGTCATGCTGGCAATAGCCTGGTTCACACCTATGCTAAAGCGGATGATGATTTCAAGCGGGATGCAGCTGCGAAGCTTGAAGCGTTCATCGCTTCAAAGAATGCCATCCTTGACACCTCAACAACTCCGGCTTGGGTGAATTGAGATTCTAGTTGGCGTTTCGAGCGGTTTTTTTTTGGTTCTTGCTCCGCTGCAAGGCTGACAAACTTGCGTAATAAAGCAGAATGGGAATCTCAGGACGACCTGAAATTGCGTAGTCTGGTATGATGCGTTTCCCAAGTAGTCCCAATAGCAATGGCTTCTACCCCCAAAATCAGGTGTCGCAGATGAAGGAACTCTCTAGATGGGGCTTTCCATTCCTACTGACCGTCGTCTCGTTAACCGCTATTGCCCAAAGCAGAGACACGACGAAGAGCCCGCCCTTAAGAAGCCCAGTGCAGCTACTCTCCGGCTACAAGATTCAACTGAGCTCTGGAATAGACACTTGGGGTGGAACCATTTGGAAAGTCGGTGGCTTAAAAATCATATGGCATTCGGGATTGCATGTTGGCGTCGCTGCCGATTTGGTCGACAAGAAGGACGTGGCTTGGCGTGAAGAACAAGTCGTAAATGGCCAACAAGTGGTCTGCGTTTACGCGACATCGAGCGACCTCATCGGTAGCTTTCCACGGCTGGTCACCAATTTTCAGGGCCATATCGAACGCCAGCAAGACCTCGCCGAAATGCTACTCATGATTCTGACATTCGAACCCACGCACGGGTACGCTGTTGAATCTGGAGCTATTGTTCCCATTCCGCAATAACAACGCAATAAAGATGCCCAATGGCGTTCGGACTCCGGCTCGGACGCCATTTTTATTTCACCCGGGCGATAATTCTCAATTCCAATCGACCTCTCCGCGGGAATTGCTAGGATAATCTTCGTCTATCTTCGTTCAGTAACGTGGCTTTTCGCCGGATTTCTGTTGCCTTAATACTCTGATTGCATTGGTCCATTTGGCATAGGCCATGGGGAACAGCGATGGATGCGCGTAATAGAGACAACACTCGACGTCATTTCATCGGACCAAATCGTTAAGGCAATTCCAAGCCGCAATGAGGACACCGATGTCGCAGAAATATGCTCCATGGACCGACGAAATGACGTCTCCACAGTTGCCCGCACCGAGGACAGCGTATGTTCCGGTATTCCATTGCCGCCCATATGAGAAACGAAAGCCAGGCCGCAGTAAATATCATAAGGCCCGGAGTACCCTGGTTCGTAGGGTCAATTAAAAAGTGGTTGAATACGAAGCCAATCGGACCAATCAAGTAAGAAAGCAAAAGTTGGCGATGGATTCGCCGCATCCGCTTCCATTGTTCCGCGTAAGCGTTATTCGTCACGATTCTCTCAGAAGAAAAATCCTCGCACAGTCTATTGGCCTAAAACCACGAGGATGATACCACTGCGGCCAATTTCACTTGTACTTGGTGGCCTCACGGACAAGCAGCCGGGCCGCTTGAAGGTCCAAGTCACAAACCGGAAAAGTCGGTTTCGGTAGATTGTCGATGCCGATGTTCTTGAGGCATACTTCCGGTGGGCGTGATGCCATGACGTCAGGAAGCCAATACACATCGATTGAACTATCGGAAAAGCCTTGCAACGGGGAAACGTTTGCGTCTGACGGTTATCCGGAAAACTGCAAAAACACTCGCGTGTTTGAATTAAAGCACGCGAACGGTCGCACACTACATCTTTGTGAATATCACATCGAGTGCTATTGGAACTTTTGGCCACCGTTCCGTACCGCCATACGAGACATCTGGCCAGGTCGATTTCAGGCTAAGTCCTGATCGAGCACTACTCACTTCTGCGTTATCTATTCGGGCGAGTCGCCCAAGCTAAAATCAACCCAAGCAGAACCACGACCGCTGCTGATATCCAGTAACCGGCAATTGGCCATGATGACCAGTCCTTGCTAGCTGCGAGTTCCCTATAGAGGCGGATTATGCGTCGTATTTCTGACCTAAAATACTTTACTGGAATTCCCGTACTCGCAACTCGCGTTCGCATCAGCCAAAACAGAATAATGCCAAATGAACCAACCAGAAAAAGCGCAGCGACAAGGGGATTGACGTCGTTCACAGACCTAACCATTCGACTCTGAGAACAGCGGAATGTAGCATGGGACGGCCCGCTACAAGCCGGGAGAATTGCGTGACGATTGAGGACGAGGCACAGCAACTCAAGCAGCTCGTGACTAGTGGAAAGACGAAGGGTTATATCCTTTACGACGAAATCGACGAACTCGTGCCCGCAGGCGTTAAGGAGGGACCTGCGCTCGACGAGATTCTGTCACAGCTTGCCAGGAACGATATCGAAGTCCTTGAAGAGCCTAGAGCTAAGCAAGAGTTTGGCACAGATGACGAATCGCTCGACGACAACGAACTTCAGGAACTTAGCGAACAAGCTGGCGATGCTCCTGTAAGGATGTATCTGCGCGAGGTACTGGCCACCGCACATCTGACGCACGAACAAGAAATCGAACTTGCCAAACGCATCAGAGGCGGCGGACAGGACGCCAGAGAGGCCGAGAAGCAACTCATCGAGCCGAACCTGCGGTTAGTGGTGAAAATCGCCAAGCGCTACCGCAACCAAGGTCTTGGCCTGCTTGACCTGTTTCAGGAAGGCAATATCGGCCTGATGCAGGCGGTCAAGCAGTTCAACTACACGCGGGGATATAAGTTCTCAACGTGCGCCATCTTCTGGATACGGCGGGCCATACGTTCTTCCCTACCCTGATAGAATGCCCAAAAGATGGTAATAATTTAGAAAGTGGTAATGCCGACCAAGGAAAAGTTCCGCTGTTGTTGCAACCGAATGCCTGATTAACTTACCAGGCACTAGTGGGCAAACGTGGTAAATTTCTCTGGGAAAGCTGGAACTGAGCGATGCCTTTAGTGGCACGACCGCTTCGCCTTCGTGCGCCATGATTGCTCAAAAGTACTACAATTTTACTACAGTGGTGCTCTTTCTAAGCTCAGAGCCGCAGTCGCAAGTCTCCGCAACTTATTTGAAACCAAGCAAATAAAGGTGGTGCCGGCTGTGGGACTCGAACCCACGACCAGCAATCCGCAAGTGTTTGAAATCACTCACTCAGCATCCTCAATTTGGGCGCATTTGGGCGCACAATTCCGGTCGCAAAAGCTCGCCCACTTTGTCTACTGCATCGCGCTGGGAGTCGCCAATGACGTGACCGTAGACTCCGAGCGTGATTCGCGCATCCGAATGCCGCATCTGGTCTTTCGTGACTGTCGGATTCGCTCCTACATCCATCAGCAAACTCGCGTGGCAATGCCGAAATGCATGCATGCCGGCGCGTTTGATGTTCAGCGTATCGAGTAACGGCCAGAGGCCCAACTGCACCACCTTCCCCGCGTTGAATGGCCGTCTCCTGCGATTCAAGAAGAGAAATCCTTCCTGATTTTCCTTCCACGTCGCCAGGTATTCCTTGAGAAGCGTGGCAAGCGCATCCGCCATCGCTACGGGAGCCTGACTCGCTTTACTTTTCACTGTTTGGATTTGACCGTGCCACGCCGATCGCTGGACGTGAATCATGCGCCGATTAAAGTCGAGGTCCGCCTTTTGCAGACCAAGAATCTCACCAACGCGTAGCCCCGTCATTGCGGCGATCGCGAACATGGTGCGGTAAGGCTCGGGAGCGAGCGTGATAATCTTGCGCGCTTCTTCCCCATTGAAGAATCTTGCCGGCTTACGAAGCTCATCTGACGGCAGTGCCAGTTCGCTCGTCACCACTGGCTGCGCGCAGTATCCCCACGACTTCGCCGTGCGCATCATCGAGCTGAGAGTCCCTAGAACGTTGAGCACGGTTTTGCGAGATACCTTCTGCGAGATCAATGTGACGAAGTTCTGCTGGATCTGCGTCGTGAGTTCGTGGAGAAGAACTTTCCCCAGATGCTTCCTGATGTGCGTGCGGAGGTGTGCTTTCACGGCTTTAACGCTGGAAGGCTTCTGGTGTGTGAGCACCTCAGTCTCCCAAGTGTCCGCGAATTTATCGAGCGTGATGATCCTGCTTGGCCGGTACTCGAAAGAATTGATTCGCGCGAGAATCGGGTCCAACAAGCGTTGAGCGATTCGTTTGGTTTTGAGTTCGGCAACTGTGCCGAGCACCATCGAACGCTCAACTCGAATTGTCTCGTTGCCCTGAATCACGTCTTCCCGCCAGCGCCCGATAAACACGGGCGGATTCTTCCCCCGAACAAAAACCCTTCCCGTCTGATGCCGTCTCCGAGCCATCCCGTTCTCCTGGGTTGACTCGGCTGTCCTGGCGCGAAGTGTACCCGCCGGAAGTGTGTCCGACAAAGCGAATTGTGGCGCAACCGCCATATCAGCGCAGGGCCTCCACGACGGGCGAGATGACTTTCCTGGTAGGGGAACCGCCTGAACGCGAAAACGCGTCTGTAAATCCTTCCGTTCCGATAGGCTGCGGGGTGGTTTTTCTTACACCCAAACGCTGATGTGAGCGAAATTTCCGCTGGTACCGTGCGTTCGCTTTGCGGCGCTCGTTTTTGTTTCGGTACTTCGTCGGCCGACCACCTCTCCGTTTTCGGGCATTGTGGTGGGCGATCATAGCTTCACCATCTCGACAAAGCTCCGAGCACCATTCACCCGGTTCGCCGCAGCGCGTGTACCTCACTTCAGCGAGAGGCTTCCCGCAACCATCGCAAGCTTCACGGAAAAGTTCGCGGCTTTGTTCCTCGGTGAGCTTCATGCCGATGCTCCAAAAACAGATGATTTTCGAGCACTCGAAATGGCCTTGGGCCCACTCATCGGCTCAACAACTTGCGAGCCTGCCGGCGAAGGGGTTTTTGGAACAGGCGGGGGGGTCAATTTAGCCCTCCCGCAATTCGCCCATCGGCTACAAGGAATCGAGTCTGCCGGTGACCGAAACGTCTGACGATGGCGTCCCGCATTTGAGACACTGATGCGCCTGTGGCATTCAGAAGGTCCAGAATGTCACTCGCCTCCGCCCACTCCCCTTTTGTGAGGTGCAGCGCGTTCACGAAGGCGACGAAATTCTCGTGCTCTGGATCGCTCATGGCTTTTGCCTCTCAGTGATCTCTTCGGCCTGGGCACGGAGAAACGCGCGGCGCGCATCCCATTCTTCCTGAGTCATTTCGACGTTTTGGCGAATCGGCTTGAACTTCGGAGCATCTGCAGGGGTCGTTGCCGTCGTATATTTTTTCTCCCAGTCGGGGTTCGCAGGCGGCAGGGAGGGCGGATTATGAAAGCTCGCAACGATCCGCTTCGCTTCACAGCGCGTGAGTAGGTGCTCGGACTGCTGCGTTTCATGGACTCGGGTGAAGTCTTCGACGAATCGCTTCTTCGCCCACTGCAACTCACTCGCTGGGCAGCTTTCAATCCATCGCAATCCGCCGGCAGCACGCATCGCGTGCTGGATCGCCGCAGGCAATTCCGGCGCACCTCGGGCGACGCCAAGGTCCGGGTGAAAGTATCGCTGCACCCAGTCGAGAGCGTGCGACCATGCTTCTTCGATTTCGAGATGTAGGCCGTTCGCGTTAGCTTGGTCGACCTGTGCGCGAACATTTCCGGGGGTCGGTAGAAAGCTCGTGGTCCACGTTTTCGCGAGCCGGTCGCAAGCCTGCTGCAACAGGTCGGGCGCGATGTCGGCGAGCTGAGCCGCCCAGATCGCCGCGAGTTCATGGGTGATTTCACGGCCGCATATCTCACCAAAGATCACGAGCGCTTGCCGCGCGATCTCACTGGACGAGGCCCGCGGCCTTGATGTTGTTACGAGTGCGCTGCTGTGCACGTGTCAATCCCCCTTTCCCACCGACGTCGGCGCCGTAGGTGGATGGACTCAGGTCAAACCATTGCTTGAGCGTTGCCTCCTCGAGAATCGCTTGCGGATCGTGGCCGGTGGCCCTGAGTTCATCGAGCTTCCGAATAGCGATCACTCGGGCGCGAGGGGTTAGCGGTTTACCGCGAGCCAACCGCATTTCCTCCCAGGCATTCCAAGCCCCTTTCGGCAACCAGTCAGGATCCGGCAGTTGATTTAGAGGTTTAGAACCAGGAGATTTTTCTTTTTCATCTTCATCTTCCACAAACGTGTGACAGTCGCGTGACACGACCGTCTCATCGTTCTTTGACGAGCGGCTGCGTCGCTGTCGCTTGGCTGCGTTTGCCCTTGCTCGCGCATCGCGCGCCATTCGACGGCTGAAGATGATTCCCTGGGATGTCCGGCTCGGAACGCCAGCACGCTCTAGCTCGGCCAGAAGGGTCTCGTATTGCTCCGGAGTACATCCACACCTGCGTGCGATTGATTCCGGAGGAATAGGCGAGCCGTTCATGACGAGGTAGCCGTACGGTTCTGAGTCGTGCATCAGGATCATCATCCGAAACCAAAGACCTTGAGCCGCAAGCGAGCAGCCGGCAACGGGATCCCGCAGCCAGTCGCCCGGGTAGAACATGATGGCGGGGAGCTTCATCAGCGGACCCCCGCAATATCGAAAAGAAATAGATTTTCGCGATCTAAGGATGGCCGCGGTTTGCCAGTCGTGGCTGTGTACCAATCATCAGTGTTGGGTTTGGGAGCTTCCGACTTGGCGGGTTGCTGGACCGGAGAATTGATGAGCCGATACCAGGAACGGACCACACCAGTATCGTCGCGCTCCGTGCGGTTCTCGATGTGAAAGCCCAAACGTCTTAGCTCGAACAGACGCGCGTTGTACTGCGCGGCACACGCCATGATCTCGGGCAGGGGAACCCAGGCCCCACGGGCGTCAACCAACAGACGAAGGATTGCCGTAGACTGCGAAGCCGTGCCTGGGGCTGATGCGTTCATGCGGCCTGTTCCGTGATGAGCCACAGGAAGCGCTTCAACTTTTTTGTTGAGGGGCGCTTACCGCTTTGATAGTGCGCGGCCAGGATTAAGAGCTCGCCGGCGAGAATGCCGCTCTTGTGGAATCGCTCGGATGTGACCAGCTTTCCGCGCAGGCGGCGCAGGTCTTCGATAAAACTCACCAGCGCGTCTTGACTATATTCGGGATGAGGTGTTACGGTGCGGTTGTCCATTCCAGATTGTCCTTTCGAGAAATTCCCCTTCGCCGTGTGAGAACGGCGAGGGGTGTCTTCAAGTCCGTTTCATGCATGCGCGTGAGCGGTCGGTGTCGCCGCTACTGCCGTCTGTTCTGGCTTCGGCGCTTTGCGCACGCGCTGGCGATCCCAGCGTTCAAGAGATTCTTTTGAAATCAGCCACCGGCCGTTCGTGTCTTTTCGCGCCTGTAGCCGGCCCATCAGGATCATCCTGTGAAGCACGTTCGGGAAAACCCCATATGCCTGTACCGCCTCTGAAGTCGTGAGTTCCATCACCCCTCCCGTAAAACGAGTGCCTGCATTTGCTGTAGTCGCAACGACATGTTGCACTATCGATCGCTGGCAAAATAAGTAGTGAATCGGTGGTATTTCGGTAGTGTTTCGGTGGTGTTTGGTGTCGCGGGACGAATCCGACTATAGAAGCACTCGCGAAGACTACTGCTCTAGGTCGTTAGCGGTGATCTGCCGAGCGAGTTCTTTGGCGAAAGCCTGGGCGTATTCTTTCAGCGTCTTGGGGTGCGGCTTTGACTTCCCATGCACGTGAGAGAGGCTCAGTGTCCTGTCGATGCCAGTTTTCTCGGCGAGCTTATTAAAACTCCAACCGCATTCCTTCTTGAGCTTTTCGATGTTCTTTCCGATACGCTCAGCCGTGGCGCGTTCCTGAATTTTCTTGCGTAGCGTGTCCGCGTCGCGCATGTCGTTTAAACGACCCATTCGGCGATCCCGCTTGGGCTTCGCGCGACGCTGTGTCTCTGTGGTATCGTTGCGGTGATCACTCAAGAGGAAGTTTCCCCGCCCCGGGCCGCGAACCCGGGGCTTCTTATTTGCACGGTACATTCTTCGCTTCGTTCGAGCCTGTATTCGGTCGCATACCGCTGTTAAAGCCCTTCGTCGCTATGATGGCTGCAAAGCCGGTCATGCGGGAGATACCAGTCATATTGCAGACTGAAACCGGCAGACCGCAGTCTGAACACGACGCTCAGGGTGTGCGCGAATCCGCAAATGACGAGTCCTCTCTCAAATTTTTGTTCCGCTATTCTGGTGCACCAAAACTGCTCGCGCTGATTCTGCTCTTCAACCTGAGCCTCGGGAGTTATGTTTTCAGGAAACGGGTTACCTTCGGCGTCGGCAATGCCATGCTCGTATCTGACCGACGGATGCAGGTCGATATCGAGGTACCGCACAGAACCCAGTGATTCCGTCAACTTCTGTGCTGTACTTGGTCCGCATCCGCTCGCTTCCTCAAAAACAAAATCGATCACGCGCTCCGAAATAATTGTACTGATTGCTTGAGCGTATCCAGGATCCTTGACACTACCGATGAAACTCGGCGTGCCTTGCACTCGATGCGACGTTCCGAGAACTAGAATGGAGGCCATGTAAACGCACCCTAAGAAGAGAGAATGATCGGATCGATGTCCTCACGCTTGAGGCCGGTCTTCTGTTCGAGTTCTGCCAGAGCTCGCGAATATTCCGGATCGATCTTTTTGACGATTTCGTCAGCGACTTTGCGGATCTCGGTCACGCTCTCGGGTTTTTCCCATTTCCCGTTGATCGCTTCGAGTACCCACGTTCGGTCTATGCCAGAGTTCAACAGAGTGCCTATGGCCCTCTCTGTCGACCTCACCCATTTCGGGTGAAACACTCTGATATCGATCATCTTCTTCTGGTAAGCGACGAGCAGAGTCGCCAAACTTTCAAGCTCAACGTACAAGGTGAACTGTTTTTCGGTCCGTCGATCCGCCTCGGTGCCGCGTCGGAGGAGATAGACACCGAGCCATGCGCCTAGTAAAGCGAAGACTCCGCCGATCAGTGCGCCAAGCAGCGCAGCGCAAGCGTTCGACACAGGACCTCCGAGCTACGAACATCATCCTAAATCTAACTTGACAGCATTGTCAAGCTATGGTATAAATGGGCAGATGGCTGAGAAGTTCTACACGACAGGCGAGGCAGCTAAGGCAATCGGTGTGTCGCGCCAGACGCTTCAAACGTGGATGGCTGAGGGAAAGGTTGAGCCGCCCGCGATAATCGGCGGCACTCGTGTTTGGAGCCAATCGCAAGTGAACAAGTTGAAAAGAGTTCCTCGAGGTAGAAGCGGTAGAAAATAAAAAACGCGGCGCATCCGGTGGTCTAGACCAGATGCGCCGCTAAATCACACGGAGGGTTAGCTCCATGCAATCTGCCAGCAATGTAATTCCATTCCGCGCACCAAAGCAACAGGATCCCACAGACAATCTGCTCGTTTCACAGCAAGAGCTTGAACACATTCTCGAGCTGCAAGCGATCGAGCGCCGGGTGCGCGTGCAACTTGCTTCCGGAGCTGACGTAGAAGCCGGACGCTATCGCGCGTCGGTTGAGTTTGCAGAAGACTCGGCGATGACGCGGCCCGTGCTGGTGATCCGATGATGTCTGCCAGCAAATCTATTCTGTTCCCCATTTTCTCGCAACGAACTGAGCCCATCACACAGCTTGAACTCGAGCTGTTTCTTTCGCTGCGCAACCGCTTGCAGCAACTCGAAGCGCAGGTTGAAGCGCAGGAAGAAGCTCTCAAGTCTCGCCTCGAAGCTGGCGCCGACGTCGATCCAGGCGTTCGCGTCGCCGAGCTTAAAGAAAGTTTTCGGCGCAACGTGAGTTGGAAATCCTGCACGGAAAAACTCGCACGCCGGCTCAAGCTTGCCGGTTACTGCGAGCGTGTCCTAGCCGCGACACGGCCGTCTCGCTCTGTCTCGCTGGAAGTGCAGTGATGATGAGCTATTCATCCGTTGCCGCGAAGGTCGCAGAGCAAAAGCAGTCGCATCCGGAGCGCTACTGCCCGACGAATCGATGCCTCTGGCGAACGGGAGACGGTCGCCACTGTCCACGTCATGCGCCAAGGGTTTCGAATCCCGAAGGGAAGGTGACGCGATGAACCAAATGAACCGTCAAGGAAAGCGGCACAGAGAACCACGGAAAAACTCACGCTCCCGGGCTCCACGGAGTCTAGAAGAGGCGCTCGCTCAAGGCTGGACCGTCCGCGAGCAATTGGCGAGCTGGCAATTTAACGGCAGTAATCGACGCGAGGGTTTCCTGATGCTTGGCAAGGATGGCCCTGGCGAAACGAGGACTCTGATGGTGCGCCACCTGGCTCTGTACGAACTCGGTGAGCCCTACTTCGTGGAAGCGCGTCTCCGGAAAAAGGGGAAGCCGTGAAGACTCAGCTTGCGCGAGTCCCGTTGGCTACCCCGATTCGCTCGTTCGCGAAATCGAATCAAGAACTGGCAGCGGCATTCGACCGCTATCTGCAATCTCGCGGATTCACATCCTCCACGCGGGTGACGTATGGAAAATCGCTGCTTTACTTTGTCGCGTCTCTCGGTTCGACGAGCGCGGTGGAAGCAGACCATCTGGAAATCCGCCAGTTCTTAGGCGAATTTCTCGAACGCGGCGTCTGTTCCAACACGATCCGGCGTCACAGCGCATGCCTCCGCTGCTTCTTCAGGTTTCTTCAGCTCGGTGGATTGAAACGCAACGATCCGACTCTAAAACTTCCGTACCGAAAACTTCCGGGACGGCTGCAACGCGTTCTCACAGTCGAGGAAGTAGATCGTTTGATTGCGGCTGCCAGGAATCCGTTAGAAGCCGCTGTCGCAGAGTTCCTGTATGCCACGGGTATTCGAGTGTCCGAGTTAACCGCTCTTCGACTCGAAAACATCGATTTCGCCACCGGCGTGGCCCGGGTGAAAAACGGAAAAGGCGGCAAAGACCGGATCGTGCTTTTTGGCAGGAAGGCGGATGCCGCGTTACGAAGAATGATCGAATGGCGTCCGCCGAAAGCTGGATTTCTGTTTGAGTCGCCAGCTCGCCTCGGCTCTATGAGGGTGCGCAAGGGCTCATGGGTTGGACAGTTTTACGACAAATCCGTGACTGCCGGATGCCATTGTCGCGAGGTGCGGATCGGCCGAGTTTCCGATCTTCCGACACACCCTCAAGCGCAACGAGTGTTCGACCGTATTCTCGCTGTCAATTCGAGCTATAAGCCGCGTCCCGCGCACCCCTACACCGCCAAACGCATTCGCGAAATGGTCAGTGGGATGGGAATCCGCGCCGGCATCGGACGCGTGCATCCACACGCGCTCAGGCGCGCTTTCGCAAGCCACATGCTTGAGCGTGGCGCGGATCTGCGAGCGATCCAAGATCTGTTAGGCCATGAAAAAGTGACGTCGACCGCTCTCTATAGCTTGGTGTCTGACGCAAAACTGAAAGAAATCCATACCCGCTGTCATCCGACGGCGGAAGGAAGCGAACATGCCGAAGAAAAATAAAGCCATCGTTCGGGCTGAAATCGTGACCGATGCGAAGAGCTCGGTTCTAGAGCCGTTTTTCAATAGCAGGCAAATATCGCCTCAGATGTTCCGAGAGCAGGACGTCGTCCAACAAAGAAAGTGGCGCTACTACTGGGAAAAATGGGGCTGCCTGATTTGCGGACAGAAGGACGAGGGCTATGGCAGCGTGGGGATGTGTACGAAGTGTTATCATCGCGTCTTGGGTCGGATGCAACAAGTGCTCATCCACGCTTATGCGGACAGGCCAACTTTTCCGAGGCCACGAGATCTTATCGACGTGGCTCAGGAAGCTCTTGGGCCGTCGATCCACGCGATGCTACGAGTGAAGAACACTCCCACTGTGAGAAACCGGAGGTTGAAGTGAGAGCAGCTCTGTACGCGCGCGTCTCAACCAACGGTCACGGTCAAGATCCCGAGGTCCAGCTGCGAGAGCTTCGAGAATACTGCGAGCGGCGCGGATGGGACGTTGCCGGCGAATACATCGACGTGGGCATTTCGGGCACACGAGAAAAGCGTCCCAGTCTCGATCGGCTGCTGGCCGACGCGCACCGCCGGCGCTTTGACGCGGTAGTCGTTTGGAAGTTCGATCGCTTTGCCAGATCCGTTTCTCACCTGCTGCGGGCGCTCGAAACTTTCAAGATCCAGGGCATTGAGTTCGTCAGCCTGTCCGAGCAAGTGGATACCAGCACGCCCATGGGCAAGTGTGTCTTCACGGTTCTCGGCGCCGTCGCCGAGCTCGAACGCAGTTTAATCGTGGAGCGAGTGAAGGCTGGATTGCGAAATGCTCGGGCGAGGGGCAAGAAACTCGGTCGGCCGCGAAGAGTCTTGGATGTTTCAAAGATAAACGCGCTGCGCGCACAGGGCGTGGGCTGGCGGGCAATTGCGAAACAGATGGGAATCGGGGTCGGAACACTCTATCGTGGCACGCCAGGGCGTTCCAAAACTCGGGAAAAGGTTTTTGGAACGCAGTAGGCAAGTAGGACGGTGGATTTCATCGGTCCTTACAAGTCTCGTTGTGCAGCCAGGTCACCGAACTCGGTTTTACTTCGACTGCGTTGACTGGTCCGTGGACCTGGCTGTCGAACTCCGCTGTCTTCTCGACTAGAAATTCGAGCCACCTGAGTCTACGATCGGCACGCGGAATTTTGCGCAACTTCTTTGCCCATAGCTTGGCAACTTCTTTGGCGCTGTCTGTCTTGCCATCTATCAATTCGCGAGTGACGGCGTTGGTCGAATAAGGCTCATCCTTAAGTGGCAGTTCCGCAACTGAATAACCGATTGGTATAACGGCCCCTTCGCGAGCTTGGAGAGTGTCGTCGAGGGCGACGTTGGCAATGTAGAAGGCAAGAGAACCTTGACCATTTCTTCCGGCAAATATTC